>Ga0207710_10000377_pt1 | contig 30611 bp, 13 predicted proteins | sample KBSS24metaG_FD_184400 | JGI IMG/M metagenome (GOLD analysis project Ga0207710, IMG submission 184400) | Switchgrass rhizosphere microbial communities from Kellogg Biological Station, Michigan, USA - KBS S2-4 metaG (SPAdes) (version 2) | ecosystem: Host-associated > Plants > Roots > Rhizosphere...
GATCGAGGCGCCCGCTGCGGCGCTGTCATACTTACGCTCCAATGACGACGTGTTGATTTATCACCACTCGATCGGTTGCACGAGCGGTGTCAAGGCGCTGAAGGCCGCAAGATGCCGGAAGATCGTCAAGTATCACAACGTAACGCCCCCTGAGTTCTTCGAAGGCATCAGCGAGCAACACAGGGGTCTCTGCGAAAGCGGACGTTCACAACTCAAAGACATCGTCGCCGCGCAACCGGATCTTTATCTCGCCGCGTCAGCCTTCAACCAATCAGATCTGATCGCGGCGGGCAGCGAGGAGCACAAAACGTTCGTAGTCCCACCGTTCAACCAGGCGGACGATCTGCGCGCGGGTATAGCCGATCTCGAGCTGCTCGACAGTTATCGCGATGACAGCGTCAACCTGCTGATGGTCGGCGGCGTCCGTCCAAACAAAGGACACGCGGATCTGATCGAAGCCTTTGCGACGTACTACTATCATTTCAACGGCCAGGCGCGCCTGTTCATCGTCGGCGCGGGAAACAAAGCATTCGAGCCATATGCAGCGGCGTTGAAGAGACTGATCGATGAGTGGTCCATCGATTCGCGCATCGTGTTTACGGGAGGGGTTTCGAACGAGGCGCTGAAGTCGTATTACCTGCTCGCGGATGCTTTGTTGATGACGAGCGAGCACGAGGGTTTTTGCGTGCCGCTGGTCGAAGCGATGGCGATGAAGGTCCCGATCGTCGCTTATGCTTCCACTGCGATCCCCGAAACGGCGCAGGACGCCGCGCTCATCTGGGAAGAGCGCGATCCGTACCTGATGGCCCAATCGATCGACTTCCTCCAGACGAACGAAGCGGAGAAGATGGCGCTCGTTTACAGAGGCTCGCGTCGTTACGAGGAGAATTTTTCAAACCGCGCGATCGAGAAGCAGTTTTTAGACAGGATTGCAGGATTAACAGAATTTACATGATGATCCTGTTAATCTTGTTAATCCTGTAATCCTGTCTAATATGACGAGAGAATCAAAGCGTGTAGCGATCCTAACGCCGAGCCTCACGACTGCTGACGCCATCAGTAACGACGTTATGGGCGAGCGTGATGCTCTCAAGCGGAACAGCAACGACGTCAAAGTCTTTTCCGATCTCGCTCCCATCCGTAAGTTTCTCAAAAACCCAAGTGACATTCTCATCTATCACCACTCGAGAGGTTGGCATCCCGGCGTGCAGCTCGTGCGCGAGCTGTCTTGCCGCCGCGTAATCAAGTATCACAACGTCACGCCCGCTGAATTCTTCGCGGGCTTCAGTCGTACTGATCAGGACCTGTGCGAGAGAGGACGAAGAGAGCTGACCGATCTTGCCGCGGCCCAATGCGATCTCTACCTTTCAGATTCGTCATTCAACATGCAGGAGCTGATCGCGCTCGGCGTTGACCCGTCGAAGTCATTCGTCGTACCGCCGTTTCATCACATCGACCGGCTAACTACGATCACGGCTGATCAAGAGACTCTCAAAAAATATTCCGGTGATACGACGAATATTCTCACTGTCGGCCGCCTTGTGCCGAACAAGAATGTGCATCACCTGATCGAAGTCTTCGCGCATTATCATTTCGACTACAACAACAACTCGCGCCTGCTCCTTGTTGGTAAAGGAGGCGAAGGATTCACCCCGTATCCAAAGCTCCTGCACCGTGTAGTGGAAAAGCTCGGGCTCACGAAGGCCGTGGTATTTACGGGCGGTGTTTCCGATGAAGCGCTGAAGGCCTACTACCTCGTCGCTGATGCATTTGTTACTGTTAGCGAGCACGAAGGATTCTGCGTGCCGTTGGTCGAAGCGATGTCGATGAAGCTGCCGATCACGGCCTACGCATCGACTGCGATTCCGGAAACGATCGGTGATGCCGGTATCGTTTGGACCGAGCGCAACCCGATGCTGATCGCTGGATCGATCGATCTGTTTGTGAGAGACAGATCGGTGCGAGACGCTTTGGGCCGGCGCGGTTACCGCCGTTACGAGTCGATGTTTACGAATGCGAAAGCCGAAGAAATCTTTCTACAGGCGCTGTCAAAACTTCAATGAGTAGAGTCGGAATCGTCGTACAAAGGCGCCACGAAGATATCGTCGGCGGATCGGAAACACTCGCCTGGCATTATGCACAACTCCTCAGCGACGCGTACCAGGTCGACCTACTGACGACCACTGCGATCGAGACTTCCGAGTGGGCCAACACGTTGCCTGAAGGAACAGAAACGAAAGACAACGTAGCTGTCGTCAGGTTTCCCGTGACGATCGGGCGCAGTGTTTACTGGTCCGGGCTGCACCGTCGCTTGGTGGAAGAGTTTGGCCGAATCGCGCCGACGAGAACTCAGGAGGTGCCGCAGCTCGACTGGACCATCGCGCTGCAGGAAGACTTCATCCGTCACCAGGGCCCGTATTCTGAGCCGTTGCTGCGCTACATCAACGAGAACTGGCGCGACTACCGCGCGCTCATTTTCATCACCTATCTCTACCCGACGACGTACTTCGGCCTGCAACAAGTTCCGGCGGGAAGTGCGCTGTTCGCACCGACACTTCACGACGAGCTGCCCGCGTATCTTCCCGCTTACAAATACGCCGCGCGACGCGTACGCGAGATCGTTTGGCTGACCGCGGCGGAACAGCGCGTGGGCCAGAAACTCTGGGGCGAGTTGCCGGGGCGAGTCGTGGCGATGGCGATTGAGACGAACCCTCGCGAGCCGCAGTGGATGCCGGTGCCTTACCTGCTGTATTCGGGTCGTGTCGATCCGAATAAAGGTTGTGCTGAGCTTTTCGATTACTTCATTACTTATAAAAAGACAGATCCGTCGCCGTTGCGTCTGATCATCACGGGCAAGGACGACATGCCTGTGCCTGTGCATGAAGATATTGAGTTCAGAGGGTTCGTGAGTGCGGAGGAGAAATTCCGGTTGATGTCAGGCGCGATGCTGTTTGTGAGCCCGTCGCCGAATGAGAGTTTCAGTATCGTGACGCTCGAAGCCATGGCGCAGAACACGCCGGCGCTCGCGAACGATGCGTCGACAGTTTTGGCGGATCATATTAAAGACAGTGGCGCCGGCCGTGTTTACAGCGATTACCAAACGTTCAGCAACGCCCTGAATGAATTATCCGGCAACGAAGATTTACTCACGAACATGGGCCAACGCGGTCGCGACTACGTCCTCTCACGCTACCAAACCGACGCTGTCAAAAAATCCCTCATCGCCGCTATCGAACAAGAAAATTAAGCCGCGAAAAAAGAACAAGTCAGTTGAGATATAACAAGTCAGTTGAGATAGAACAAGTCAGGAAGAGGGGCTTGCCCCCGCCGTTGCTTGGATTGGACGAGCGGGGGCAAGCCCCTCTTCCTGACTTGTTCTATTCTGAGTAGCTCAATTCTTTCCTGACTTGTTCTCTATTCTGAGTAGCTCAATTCTTTCCTGACTTGTTCTCTATTCTGAGTAGCTCAATTCTTCCTGACTTGTTCTATTCTGACTAGCTCAATCCTTCTTGACTTGTTCTATTCTGACTAGCTCAATTCTTCTGACTTGTTTGGCTAATTTCTGAATCGTTGGCGATACTCAAGTGAAGTAATAAAGCCTTCAGTGACCTGCGTCGACACGCCACTACGATCCAGGGCTTCGGTCCAACTATTAACACCGCTGCCATCAGGATCGCGCCGCAGGTAACCGAAGTAGTGCAGGATCACAAAGTCCTGATTTCCGAGCCGCATCATCTCATCACTATCGATCTTTTGCCGGAACCCCTCACTGCCTTGTCGCTGCTTGAACTCTTCCGTCGCCGCAAGCTCAGCAGCCATCCGATCACGCACTGTCTCGACCGGCTGCACTTTCAGATACTCACCAAACCGGCGCATCGCATCCATGAACTCTGCATAACTCGGCGTCCGCCCCAAACCGGCCTGATACATGCGCAGTATGAAATACCCGCGCTCGTGAAAACCCGTCGCGAGAAAAACATTGAGCGCCACGTGCGCACGCTCACACGTCTCGTCATCAGCTTTGCAGGTCCTGATCTTGTCGACCTGCGAATTGATCGCGCGTGCAGGTGGTTCACCATATTCAAAGTCTTGGTACAACTGGCGCACGAAGAATCCCGGATCATCAACCGGACTCGGCCTATCGGGATCAAATGCGTCGACCTCCGGGTTAAGCTCGAGCCGGCAAATCTTCCCCGTAATCTTTCGCGAGTCGATCCACTCGTGCACCTTGCTCTCGTAATCAGGGTTCTTGAAGAAATAGAAATTCCAGTCGGGTGGAAACTGGCTGCTCGACGCATTCAGCGTCTTCACATGCGAGACGCTCGAGATCATCATGCCATCGTACTGGTATTCGGCCGTCGAATGCTTCGGATCCGGACCAGGCGCGACGTAGAACGCCTTGCAATCGGCCGGCAGTCTGGTCGCCATCGTTTTCAAATAGTTCTCTTCGATCCTGGTCGAGAATCCGGCGCCGTTGACTTTCGGCACACCGAACTGCTCAAACACACCGAACGTCGCAACCAGCACCACCGCGACCGTCAACCCTTGCTTACCAGCGGCGAACTGGAGCGCTTTCTGCAATCCGTACGCAAACGCGATCGACATCGGCAACGCCAGAAAGATTATGTAACGCGAGACTGCTCGAATCGCGCCCGCGCCGGGAAAGTACTGATAGATGTATTGCCAAAGCGAGTGACCGCCGGCTTTTACGCCGAGCACGATGAAGATGCTCGTCGCCAGGATCATCACGCCTAAAAAGACTGAACCAACATCACGGCCCTTCCGGATCAACCAGATCGACGAAGCCGTGAGCGCGATCCACGCGAGCGAAGGAACGAGTCCGATGCCGACCATCAATTCACCCCAGGTCGACGGTCGCGGATCACCAACGATCCGTTTATAAAACCAGCCCCAGACGAAATTGCCGTCGCCCATCGACAACAACGACCGCCAGTCGGGAATCATCTCGATGACGAAGTCAAACCGGTACCACGTGCCGGTACGCAAGGTCGGCAGGTAGATCAACAGCGTCGGAATAAACCCGATCAGAAAAACCACCGCGCTGATGATTAACGCGCGCCGGAACTTCCACACGTTCGCGATGATGAAGCCGCGCGATCCGCGAAACGAGAGCGCGAGGAGCAGAAAGATGATGGTCCAAAGTACGAAGTACCATCCGAAGTAAAACGTGGTGGCAAGCTGTAAATTCAAACAAACAGCAGCGAGCGATAAGAGCCACGCCGCTTTCCGCTGATCGATCGTTTCGACTCGCTTCGCAAACGAGATCACGAGTGCAAAGATCAGCGGCAGCAAAAACACATATTGCAGTTGCAGGTGCGTAAGCTGGTTGAATTTCGGACTATTGAACGCGAAGAACATCGCGCCCGCACAGGACGGTATGAGTCCAAATCCCAGCGTCCGGTACAACAAAACAAACGCGACGCAGTAAGCGAGAAACGTGAAGAGAATGATCGTGAACTCGGTAGACGTAAACATGCCGAAACCGAGCACCCGGAAGAACGAGTAAGGCGCGGCGAAGCCAAACAGGAGATCGGAATACGCGAGGGTTCGCTTCGTGGGATAGAAAATTCCCGGGTTCAGCAGCGACGCTTTACCGAGTATCGATAGATACCAGTGCTCGCAGAAGTAGACGAACCCGCGCGCGTCACCGCGATCGCCAAAAAATTTATCGAACCCGGAAAAGAACTGCGACGAGTGATAGAGAACCGTCCCAACGACACCGAGCAGAAGGGCTACTGAACGCGGATAGCCGCGAATCTGATCCATCTTCATCCGCGTTTATCCGCGTTCGCAGGTACGCCGTTGGGCCAAACGACCAGATAGTAAGGCTGACCATCGACCTTACCGCGAAACTCGATCCGGCCGCCGAGCTTTTCAATCTCCGCGATGTAAACCTTCATCTGCTCGCTGTCCTGGATCAGATACTGTCGATCGCCACGCTCCCAAACAAACCTGAAGATCTGCGCGCGCGTCTCCTGGTCCGTGAACTGAATCTTGAACGCAGGCTTGTTCGCGTAATACCAGAGCGAGCCCGTCAACAGGTCCGCCCAGATCCATGCCTTCTCGTCCACCAGCTCGGCGGGCAGCAGAATCGGCGCATGCGTCGTTGAAACTTTAGGCGCGGGAGCGAGATCACGCTGCTCCCAGACTCGCGAGACTGTTCCATAAACGGGCCAGAGTATAAGCGCGAGGGCCACCCACGAGAGAACCCGGCGCGGCTCAAATCGTAGCGGGACAGAGCTCGTGATTTCCAGCGCCAAAGCTCCGAAACCGATGAGCGTGAGCGTCGCGAAGATCGAAGAGATCATGTAGTGCGCGCCCGTGATCTCGTGCGTGAGAAAGTAACCAAGCGGAACTACGTACAGCGTCGCTACTGCTAGCGCGAATTGTTTCCAACTCAAGCCGAGACGATTCGACTGATCTCGTCGCAGGTAAAACAGCAGGAAACCAATGAGGCCGATGAACCCGGCGGCGATGGCCCAGTTGTCGACCGATGCATGACCGCTGACGAGAAAGTAAGTGATGTTTGGGCCTAAACGTCTGAGCGTCGGCGGCGCAGCGTCGATGGTCGCGTAAGTCGAGAGATACCATGCGCCCGCGACGTTGTGCTGATTGATCACAACCGGAATCACGCCCGTGATCGTCGCGCCAAGCGCAAACGCCACCGGCAGGCTCTTGATGCGGAAGTTGCGAAAGCCCGGCCAGAGCAGGACCAAAAACCCTGCCGACAATAAGAACGACGGCAACCGGATCATCGTCGCAAATCCCAGCGACAGCCCGGCAAACAAGGCGCACAACAACGCGAGACCATAACGGTCGGCGGTCCTGAAGCGCAACGCGAGCAGACTAAACAAACAAGTCAAAATGATCGGCACGAGCACCGCGTTCATCGAGAAGCTCAGCGCGCCCAGTCGCGCCATCACCATCAGCCCAACGGTTAGCGCCAATACGACCAACCCGATCGATACCCAAGCTCGCTTCCACGCGGCAATCGCCAGCGCCCCGAAGCCGGCGATGATGAACACCCACTCGACGATGCGATTCAAACGATAGACCGCTTCGCCCTGCGGAAACAGCGAGAGCACGAGCCCGGTTCCCGGCGGGTATTGCACGCCCACGTAACCGGCTTGCGGAAAGTAGTGATGCGCGTGCGGCGCGACCACTTCTTCCCAGCGCGGCACCGGCACATTGTTTTGCTGCATGAAGTTGATCAGCGTGCGTGTTTGCGCCGACTCGAGTTTGAACTCAGGCCAAACGGCGTGCTCGTACGCGTGCCGGAGCTGTTTCGCCATCCGCAGGTAACCAAAAGAGTCGCACGCGTAGGCGAACTCTTCAGTGCCGAGTGATTGACGGTAAGAAGTGCGCACCGAAATGTAAAACGAACAAGCAAGCAGTGCTATCCACAGGTAAACAATGATCCTTGGCAATTTCATTTATCTTATTTTGTTTTCTCTGCGGCCCTCTGCGTTCTCTGCGTTGAAATAGCCCTTTAACGCAGAGCACGCAGAGAGCCGCAGAGAAAGCCGTTATTAGTGTCGTTCCAGTCCGAGTATGCTGAGAAAGAAACTCGATAACACGGTTTGCAATCCGAGCGCGATCAGAGTCACGGCCGGGATCACGAGGCGCAACGTTCGCGACGGATCGAGTGGTCCAAACGACGTCGAGCTCCAGAGATCCAGCGCGTAGATCGACAAACCGATCCCGGCTACGAACAGCAGTGCGCCCGCGAGTATTCCGGTCTCGAGCTTGATGTAACGAAACAGCGTCTTGAGTCTTGGATCTTCCGGCAGCAGCCCTTCAGTGATCGCAAAGACCTTGGTGAAGATCGCAAAGATCACCGTTTGGTAACCGATGACGATCGCCATCGCCGCATACAGAAACGTGTGCACGTCGAGCGTAATACCGTCGACCACTCGCGGTCCGACGAGCAGCCATCCACTCACCACCGCGCCGATGAGCATCAGCAATAGACCCGGATACAGAAACAACCAGCGCGGGCTGTAAAGCAGCAGGAACCGCAGGTGACGCCAGCCGTCGCGCCAGCTTCGCAAATGTGGTGGCCGGTTGCGTCCATCGACCGAGAGCGTCGTCGGCACTTCCGTGATCCGCAATCCGTGCAGAGACGCCTTCACGACTGTTTCACTCGCAAACTCCATCCCCGTCGTCCGCAAGTCGAGACGCTGGATGGCCGCCTTGTTGAAACCGCGCAGCCCGCAGTGGAAGTCGCCGCAGGGGCTTCGGAAAAAGAGTCGCCCGATGCCGGTCAACACAGGATTCCCGAGATATTTGTGGAGCGGAGGCATGGCGTTGGGCGCGATGCCGCCTTTGAAGCGGTTTCCCATCACGAGCTCGTAGCCGGCGCGCAGCTTTTCGAGGAACGGCCCGAGGTTCGTGAAGTCGTAACTGTCGTCGGCGTCGCCCATGATGACGTACTTGCCGCGGGCCGCCTTGATGCCGCCGAGAAGCGCGCTGCCATAACCTTTTTCGGCCACATGAATGACTCGCGCGCCTAAAGAAGCAGCGATTTCCGGTGAGCCGTCGGTGCTGCCGTTGTCAGCGATGATGACCTCGCCGGTGACGTTGAGGTCCTCGAGCGACTTTTGCGCTTTTTTAATGCATATTTCGAGGGTTTCGGCTTCGTTGAGACACGGCATCAGGATCGACAACTCGGTCCGGTTGCCGTCGCTCTTGCGCTCAGATGGGGCAGTTTGGAGGTCGGTAATCATTCGTCTTTTACAGGATTGCAGGGGTTACAGGATTAGCACGATTAGTTCCGAAAACCAAATAAGACGATTCAATTGACGCCTTTCGCGCAGATCGCTATACTCCCGATTTAGTAGCGCGCGAGGCGCTTGCGGAGAGACCCCAATCCGACCCCACCTGACAATCTTATTGGGAATCTAGGAGAAACAATGAAGATCGGTTTTAGCCTTTTAATCATCGCGCTTCTGAGCGCCGCTGCTGTTCCTGTTCTGGCCCAGTCGCCTCCCACGCTCAGAATCGTTACCGAAACCCCTGGACTGCCTTCCGAGCTTTTTTACGGCAATATCAAGGTCAAACCCGTGCGCCTGAGGCCGGGAACGAATCAAGTTATCACTATTGACGACATCGATTTCTTCGTGCAGCAGCAATATATCGACTTTCTAGGCCGCATGCCAGATTCGGGTGGTTTTGCGAACTGGAACGCCACGCTGCAGAACTGCCCGAATGGCGGTTTTGGCGAGAATCTCAATCCGGACTGCGACCGCGTCCACGTATCAGCCGGCTTCTACCAGTCAATCGAGTTTCAGGGCCGCGGTTACTTCGCCTATCGCTTCTACGATGCGGCATTGGGCCGGCGCCCGCTGTACACCGAATTCATTCCGGATATGCAGAAGGTCGGTGGCGCGCAATCTCCTCAACAGGAAGAAGCAAGCAAAGTACAGTACATTAACGATTTCGTGCTGAGGCCGGAATTCAAGGCCATTTACGACGGCACCACCAATCAGGGATACGTCGATAAACTGGAGCAGACGGCAGGTGTCACGGTCCCGAATAAAGCCGACCTCGTGGCGGCTTTGAATGGCGGAACGCAAACGCGTGCCCAGGTGTTGAGAACCTTCATCGAGACCGCGCAGGTATTTAATAAGTTCTTCAACCGCGGGTTCGTGACGATGCAGTATTTCGGCTACCTGCGACGCGACCCCGACACCATCGGGTTTGCCAACTGGGTCAACACGCTGAATGCGGATCCGAACAACTTCCGTCACATGATCTTCGGTTTCATCTTCTCGGAAGAGTACCGAAACCGCTTCTAGCCGCAAAAGGCACAAAAGGCACACAAAAATTAAGGGCGGCCTGCCGTGGCCGCCCTTCGTGTTTTAGAGATTAATTCGCGGTAGACGTCGAGGGTTTGCCGGGCGGTTTGTTCCCAGGAGAAGTTTTTGATGTGAACGCTGCCGAGGTCTGCGTAGTGTTCTCGTATCTTTTTGTCGCTCAGAAACTCCGTCATGGCGCGCGCGATGTCGTCAACGTCTTCCGGATCGACAAGTCGGGCGGCATTGCCGGCAGTCTCCATTAACGCTGGCGTCCGGCTCGTGATCACCGGCGCGCCGCAGGCCATCGCTTCGAGCGGCGGCAGGCCGAATCCCTCGTACAGCGACGGGTAGATAAACGCCGTACAAGCTGAGTAAAGCGCGCACAGGTCTTCATCCTGAAGATAACCAGTCAGGCAAACCCGGTCCGCCACGCCTTTCTCGTTTATGAACGACGTGAAATCATCCATCATCCAGCCTTTTCCGCCCGCAATCACGAGCTGCGGCGACAGCGACGTGTTACGCAGCATTTGATCGAACGCTTCGACAAGCCGGCGCAGGTTCTTTCGCGGTTCGATAGTGCCGACGAAGAGAATGAAATCTCCTTCGATTCCGAGACGGCGGAGGAGCTCAGGGTCTTCCCTTCTTTTGAAGACCGGTCTGGGAGCTTCGGGCGTCACGGCCACTTTGTCAGGCTGGATTCCAAACGCCTCGCACAACTCCTTCTTAATGCTGTTGCTGGGCGTGATGATTCTGGAAGCTCGCTTTGCCATCCACGGCAGACGCCAGCGCGAGCGCCCGACGAGATCCTCCCGGTGAACTCCGGAAAGCATCAGCATCGATAAGTCGTGAATCGTCACGACAGTCGGGCGTCGCGACCAGAATGGGATCTCGTAGTTTGTGCCGTGAAAGAGATCGTAAGAGTTTCGCAGCAGGTGCAGCGGCAGGCCGAGGCTCCACCAGCGCCTTTTCAGCAGGCCGCCCGGTGAAATGAACGTGAACGAATCAGACGGCGCCACAACGGCCAGACTACGCGCCAACTCCGCCGTGTAATGTCCGACGCCCGTCAGTGGCGTCGCCAGCGGCATACCGTCAAGTGCGATGTTCATCAGAAGGGATCACAAAAGGCACAAAAGAGACAAAAGGCACAAAGCCTTTTTTGTGCTTTTTGTCTTTGTGCTTTTGTGCCTTTTGTGGCTATGGTCCGAACCTTTGGCGATACTCCGTCGAGAAGAGGAAGCCAAAGATCATGTGCCGGAAATTGCTCGGATCGGCGTTCAAGGTGTCGAGCCAGTTCTGGAAGCCAACGGTGTCCGGGTCGCGCCGCAAGTACCCGAAGTACTGCATCGCCACGAACGCCCGGTTGAAGAACTTATCCCCGACTGCCGCGCTCTCAACGATGTTGCGCAATACTTCACCGCGCGTCATAGTTCCGCCGTTGAGCGCGTCGATCAAGGCCTGCTTGTTGGAAACAGTGACTTCCGCATTCACTTCCAGCGCATTCACATAAGCCGAGTTGGTCAACGCATCGTAACGCGCCTTGAACTCGGGTCGTTGCGTCCACGCTTCGGTGTACGCCGCTTTACTCAACACTTCCGATTCCGGCGACTGTGGTCCACCAACGATCGCCATGTCAGGCACAAACTCCGCATACGTCGGTCGCCGATCGAGCGCGACTTCGTAGAACCGGTAAGCGAAGTAACCACGACCCTGAAATTCAGGCGACAGGAAGAACCCTGCCGAAACGTGTACGCGATCGCAGCCCGGATTGTCGTTCTCGCCAAAGCCGCCATTCGGACAGTTAGTCAGCGTCACCACCCAGTTTGTGAAACCAACTTGATCAGGCAGACGACCGAGGAAGTCGATGTACTGCTGCGTGACGAAGAACGGAATGTCGTCGATCGGATTTCGACTCGCCACCCCCGGGTCATTGTCATGGATCGTAATTGTCGCCACCTGGGGCGGGCCCAGCGCGGTACCCGTTGGACCACTCAACGTGATCGTGAAATTTTCATCTACTTCCACGAGGGCATCATTGACGATGGGGATCGTAATCGACTTGCTCGCCTCCCCTGCCGCGAACCGCAACGTACCCACTGACGTCGCATAGTCACAGCGCTCCGACGCTACTCCGTTTGTGATCGTGCAGCTCGCCAGTCCTGCCGCATCGCTGGTCGCGTAATTCACCGTAGCGGCTCCGGAGCTGTCGCCGCGCGTGACGTCAACATTCACGAAACCCGCACCCTCATTCACAGTGTAGCTGGCTGAGCCAAAATGCGTGGCCGGCAAAGTTCCCGGCACTGTAAACAAACTGGCGCTGGTGGCGGTGCCGCCGTCCGTCGTTACCGTAATTGGACCACCGGTGGCGTCACTCGGAACAATCGCTACTATCTGCGTCGTCGAGTTGAGAGTGAAACTGGCGGCGATACCGTTAAAGCGCACGGCGCTCGGATTGATGAAATTAGTGCCGTTGATTGTTACTGCTGTACCAACGGCGCCAGTATCAGGGGTGAAGCTCGAAATCGTCGGCACTAAATCCTGGGAGCCGTTGATTTGAAACTGAGGCGATAGATTGAAGAATATGTTTCCTACTGCCTCAACTTTGATTCGCGACTGGAAGCTGGGCGTGCCGGGTATGGTCACCGTCTCGGAGCCATCATTGGGAGTGTTGTTCGCCAGGACAATCGGAAAGGTAAATCCATCGTCTCGCGAAAGTGTGATTCTTACGGTATCACAGCTCACCGGCGCGTTGGTCGTATTGGCGACATTCCAGGTGACCGTCTGCACCGTCTTCACATTCCACGGGCCAACTTGATTCACCGTAAACGGGCCAGCATCCGCGCGCACATTCACCAGCATTTCATCAGAGCTCGCCGCTCCGCCACCGCTATGATTGTCACGCACAGTCGCGCGAAACTTCATCGTGCGCGTCGTCAACGGCATCGACTGGCCCAACGGTACGACGCACTGCGGACACTGAATGAAAAACAAACTCGGAAAGAGACGCGTCGGGTCTGTTGTCGGAGCGAATGAACGGAAGATCGGTCGCGAGCCGTCGTCTGTGTTTGGTGGTCCGGGAGTGCCGAGATCAAATTCTTCCCACGTGTAAGTCAAGAGGTCTCCGTCCGGATCGTTGCCGGTGGCGGTCAGCTTGAAAGGCGTGCTTTGCGGAATGGTAAAGTCCGCTCCCGCATTCACGGTTGGTATGTTGTTACCCGTGGGAGTCGTCACCGGACATGAGCCACCATTCACGCCGGTCGAGTAAGCGACGATCTGCTCGATACTGCCGGTGTGGAAGTAGGTGTCTGACGACATCAGGTCTTCCAGATCGCAGGCAGAGCGATAACCCATGATCGTCGAGCCGGTGCCGGGCTCGTACGCCGTTGCCGGGGCGCGTTGCGGGCCGCAACTGCCGGAAGTCGCGTTGAAGGTGTGTGAAGCGCCAAACTGATGGCCCATCTCGTGAGCGGCGCTGTAGTAAGCGGTCGTGTTTGACGGTGATAACGACTTCACGATGTTGACGCCGCGTCCTTTTAGACCGGCGCGACAAACGACGCCCAGAGACGCCAAACCCTGAAACTGGAAACCGCCGCCAAGTAGACGGCCGTCAAAGACGTGTCCGATGTCGTAGTTGGCCGAGCCGATCACTGCATCGAGCTTCGTCTGGTTCTCCGAAATCATCGAGTTCACATTGTCGCTGGTGTAGCCATCGCTCACGGCATCCGTGAAAATGATCTGGTCCTCATTTGCGATCAGGACCAGGCGTATAGCGACGTCGCGCTCGAAGACAGCATTGACGAGGTTGACGGTGGTTGTGACAGCGGCCAGGCCACCGGGCACGGTGCCGCCGCCATAAGCTTGTGTGTACTCGGCTGTAGCGGCGACCGCCAGACGATACGTTCGCAGTGCTGAGCCGGAAGAGACGAGGTTAGCGCGCTCTCCTGTTTGCTTCACAGCGACTATCGGATCGTCCGTGGGAGGAGCATCAACGTCGCACTCCATCGAGCCAGCCGGAAGATCACCCTGGAAGTAAGCAATGTAGGTTTGATCTGGTCCATCGGGCTCGATCAGCACGGTGCCACGGGTAGTCAGAAGGATGGCGTGGAAACCCTGTGGCGTCCAATCGAAGCGAGTGGTGACGGCGCTGCCGTCGAGGGGCTGACCGCTGAACGTGCGTATCTGTGGGAAACGCGACGCGAGCCCTTCTTCCATGATCGGCGAGTCGTAGATCCTGAAACGCAGCATGGACCCATCCGGCATTGGCAGACTGATAATAGGAGCATCTTGAGCTGTAAACTCACGCGGCGCTCTCTGCAGTAGTGATTGCAGATGGATCGTGTCGAGGCTCAGCGAGCGAAATTTGTTTGGACGCCCGGCAGCCTGTTGTCGTTGCGGCAACGTTTTCTCCGTGCCCAGATCGCGCCAGAGCGCGTCGGAAGTCTGTGGACTGAAGGCGGAAGCAACCCGGGTTTCAGCCGGGGCACTCAGCGCCGGAGGCGTCGCAGGCCAAAAACACGCCACCGCAAACACGGCCAACACGGCGAGCAGCAACAATAGTGTTCTGAATGAGGATGAATAAGGCATTGTCTTTCGTTCATTAGAGCCCGCGAAGCGGGCGCAAGCATAAAGCCTGGGGCGCAAGCCCCAGGACTACGACCAAATAACTCATTTAAGCCCGCGAAGCGGGCGGCAGCCTCTGTCGCCCGCTTCGCGGGCTCAATCGCTTTTTTTAATCTTTGATCCTGGGGCTTGCGCCCCAGGCTTTATGCTGTCACCTGCTTCGCAGGTTCAGGCAATTTGTCACCGCTTCGCGGGTTTAGGTCATTAGGGGCCGAATCTCTGGCGATACTCCGTTGAGAAGAGGAAGCCGAAGATCATGTGCCGGAAATTGCTCGGATCGGCGTTCAAGGTGTTGAGCCAGTTCTGGAAGCCAACGGTGTCAGGGTCGCGCCGCAGGTAACCAAAATACTGCATCGACACGAACGCGCGATTGAAGAACTTATCCCCGACTGGAGCGCTCTCGACGATGTTGCGCAACACCTCGCCGCGCGTCATCTGTCCGGTGTCGAGTGCGGCAACCAGCGCCGCCTTGTTCGTCACCGTCACTTCCGCATTCACCTCGAGCGCGTTCACGTAGGCCGAGTTTGACAGACCGTCGTAAAGCGCTTTAAACGCGGGCCGTTGCGTCCACGCTTCGGTGTACGTTGCTTTACTCAGCACTTCCGATTCAGGCGACTGTGGTCCACCCACGATCGCCAGGTCGGGCACGAACTCAGCATACGTCGGTCGCCGATCGAGCGCGACTTCGTAGAATTTATACGCGAAGTAACCACGACCCTGGAATTCAGGTGACAGGAAGAACCCTGCTGACACGTGAACGCGATCGCAGTTCGGATTGTCATTCTCGCCGAAGCCGCCGTTCGGACAGCCATTCAGCGTCGCTACCCAGTTTGCGAAACCCGTCGCATCAGGCAAGCGCCCGAGGAAGTCGATGTACTGCTGCGTGACGAAGAATGGAATGTCGTCGATCGGATTCTGATTGGTCGGCGCGTCAGTTTCAGTGATGGTAATGGTGCTGGTCGACGTGCCCAGGCCCGCGCCTGACGCACCGCTCAGCGTGAGCGTGAAAGTCTCACTTCCTTCAACGAGAGCATCATTGACGATCGGAACTTCGATAGTCTTCGTCGCTTCTCCCGTCGCGAAGCGCAACGTCCCCGCCGCCGTTTCGTAGTCGCAGCGCTCGGAAGCTTTGCCATTAACGACCGTACAGTTTTGCAGGCCGGCGGTGTCGCTCGTCGCATAGTTCACACTCGCGAAGCCCGCCAGATCGCCCGTCCTCGTAACGTTGATGACTACCGAGCCGGCAGACTCATTAACGCTGCTCGTCGCAGACGCGAGTTGTATCGTGCTGACTGACGCAGCGCGCGGCGTGTAAGTTATCTGTCCCGCGTTGGTCAGATTCACGGGTGTTTGCTCGTCCAGCGACGTGTGCGAAGCCACCACGTAACCGTCCTGTTCGCCGCCGCCCATACCGACGGTGGGAACCAGGATCGGATCACTGCTGCCGTAACGGGTGCGGATCACGCCATTGGAATTCAGCTCAATCTCGAAATCGACGTTAGTGCCGCCGAGACAGACGTTGCCATTGAAATTACAGGGTACGGCTTTCCAGCGGAAGATGATCTGCGTGGGACTCTGCGTCACATACACGCCGGCATCAGCGCGCTTCGTGGTGTTCAGGTCGAGATCTTCCCAAAGTCCGGCGATCATCTTGAAGCCGCCGAGCGCGCGTGGTGAACCCGGCGGATCGTCAGCGTTGTCGAGAGTGCCCGGCGGCAGACCGACACGTACCGGCGGATCTGAAAAGTAAACCGAGCCGTTCGTAGAAACTGTCAGCTCCGTAAAGTTCTGACCAAAGAACGGGAAGCTAAACGGCAGCGAGAAGTCAGCATAGCGATCGTCACCAGTCAGACCGATCGAACTGCCGCCATTCGTTAGCGCTGCACTTGCTCCTTCGGTAATCGTGTAAGGATCGCCGGCTGATAAAGGAACTCCAACCGCTATGTTCGCCGGCGTGCCTTCGTTTCCTGCATTGTCAAACTCGCGCAGGCTCAACGTTCCCGAAGTGTGTTTGAAAGGTATCCTGACATCAACCGACTGCAACGAGCCGGAGTTTTTCGGAATGACACCCTTCAACGGAATTACCTGGCCGCCCGTATCCGTGAACACGAGCTCGTAGAGCGACGCATTACCGGTCGCGCCGTCGTCGCCGGATGCGGTCCAACCAACGTTTATCGTCCGTCCGTTTTGAGAATTGATGTGAAAACTTCCGACTGTTCCCGGCGGCGTCACGTCACCTGAAATAAGACTCTGCATGCTGTTGCCGACGTTCAGGCGTCGCACGCTTAAAATTTTATCCTGAAATCCTGTAATGACGTTTCCATTCGTCATCAGGAGATTCTTAATCTGCTGGACCGTCAGGCTCGGGTTCTGCGCCCAGAGTAACGCTGCCGCTCCGGACACTTGCGGCGCAGCCATCGATGTGCCGCTGAAGAACTGGTACGTGTTGTTCGGAGTCGTGCTCAGGATGCTGCTACCCGGCGCGGCGATATCGACGCTTGTCGCACCAAAATGGGAAAAGCCCGAGAGTGTATCAACAGAATTGCTGGAAGCGACCGCAACGATGTTCGGAGCGTCGAAGCTTGAGGGGAAGTGCGGAACGAGATCGTTGTCCGGTATCAGCGTTCCGTTATCGACGTTACCCGCGGCGGCGACAAACAAAATGCCGGCGGTGTTGGCTTGGTTGATAGCGTTGAGGAATTGCTGGCTGAAAAGGGCGCCGCCAAAGCTGGCGTTCAGGACCTTGATGTTTGCGCCTTTGGTACCACCGGTCGAGTCCCAAAGATTACGCATGGTCTTCGCGTACTGGATGGCGTCGATCGCATCTGAGGTATCACCGAAACCATTGGCGTCAAGAAATTTCAAAGACATCAAACCAACCGACCAGTTGACACCAACGATACCAACGCCGTTATTACCGACGCCGCCCGCGATTCCCGCCACGTGCGTGGCGTGGTCCTCAGTAGCTGAACCACTGAAGGTCGTACCGTTGTTATTGACGAAATTGAATCCGCGGACGTCATCGGTAAATCCGTTACCGTCGTCGTCGATGCCGTTGCCGGGGATCTCGCCGGGGTTGGTCCAGATATTTGCGTTGAGATCGGGGTGGTTGAAGTCGATGCCCTGATCGATGACGCCGATAACAACTCGTCCCGGTCCGGTGCTGCCTTGTCTCGTGTCCCACGCTGTCGGCGCTCCGATTAAACTGGGTGCGTATTGCTCGTTCGAAAGGAAGCGTGGATCGTTGGGAGTGAGGTCGGCTTTCAGGATGTAGTTTGGCTCGGCTTCAAGCACGTCCGGCTGTTGGCGCAGAGCAGCGATCGCGTCGAGCGTTTCTTCGGGCGCGACATGAGCGAGTCGCAGTCCCGGAAGCAGATCGGAGCCGGGAGTGCGTTTGAGGTCGATGGAAAACAATCGCCCATCATGCGCGGCAATGCGCATCTGCGCGCCCTTGCTTTTGGCCATCGGCTCACTGCGATAACGCACGAGGATTTCACCGGGCCGAAACATCTGCTGGCGCTGTCTTTTCTGCGAAGTCGTGACCTGCTGCTGCGCACCAGACCGCACCGGAAAACTCACCGACGCCAGAACGAGCAGTGCAACGCACACTGCAGAAACGAGAATGATTCGAATATGGGTAGACATCGTAATTCCTCTGCGTCCTCTGCGTATCTCGGCGCTCTCTGCGTTAAACGGCAACTCAAACGCAGAGGGCGCAGAGTTACGCAGAGAGCCGCTGAGAAGATTTTCCAAATTAAGACACCATCTAATTTATTGACCGAAACGTTGACGATATTCCGTCGAGAACAGGAAACCAAAAATCATGTGCCGGAAATTGCTGGGATCGGCGTTCAGCGTGTCAACCCAGTTCTGAAATCCAATCGCATCCGGGTCGCGCCGCAGGTAACCAAAATACTGCATCGACACAAACGCGCGATTGAAGAACCGGTCGGCAACCGCCGTGCTTTCCACGATATTACGCAACACCTGCCCGCGGTTCATCTGACCGCCATTGAGAGCATCGATCAGCGCCTGCTTGTTGGAAACGGTGACTTCCGCATTCGCCTCGAGCGCGTTCACATACGCGGTGTTTGAGAGACTATCGTAGCGACTCTTAAATTCCGGTCGCTGCAACCAGGCGTCCGTGTAGACTTGCTTGCTCACCACCTCTGACTGAGGCGATTGTGGTCCACCCACGATACCCATGTCAGGCACGAACTCAGCGTACGTCGGCCGTCGATCGAGAGCCACTTCGTAGAAGCGGTACGCGAAATAACCGCGACCCTGAAACTCCGCCGAGAGAAAGAATCCCGCCGAAACGTGTACGCGATCGCAGTCAGGATTAACATTCTCGCCGAAACCGCCATTCGGACAGCCGTTCAGCGTCGCCACCCAGTTTGCGAAACCAGTGGCGTCAGGCAGGCGACCGAGAAAGTCGATGTACTGCTGCGTGACGAAGAAAGGAATACCGTCGATCGGATTCTGCGCGGGTGGCGCACCGTCGTCGTCCGTGATGGTGACAGTCGCTAATTGCGGTGAGGCCAACGTCATTCCCAAAGGCGAACTCAGCGCGATCGAGAATGTTTCGTTACCCTCCACCAAACCATCATTGACGATGGGAATAGTAAACGACTTGGTAGCTTCACCCGGGCCAAACTGCAAGATGCCGGCAGCAGAGCCATAATCGCAGCGCTCTGAGGCGATGCCGTTTGCGACTGTGCAATTAGTGAGTCCGGCGTTATCGCTGGTGGCGAAGTTAACAGTGGCTGCGGCTCCGGTGCTCCCGTTGCGAGTCACGTCAACTGTCAGCGAATTTGCGCTTTCATTAACTGTGTAATTCTGGGCGCTGAGAAACACAGACGAGGCCGTGCAGTTGGTTTCCGAGAAATTTATCTGAATTGGGCCAGAATCACCGCCCGAGTTGCTGTTATTGTATCCATCAACGGCAATCCTGTAGACCGTTCCCGCCGTGGCTGCAAATTGTACGCGGCTGGTCCTCTCGACGGTATCATCGTCTTTGCCTACTACGCTGAGCGGAATACTATTTCCGGTATAAACGCCAAGAACTGTATCGAAGCCGGTTCCAAAAGTGTCAATCGTGGCCGTGCCGGCAGCCGGTGCTTGCCACAGATACCAAACGGAACGATTGCCTCCTCCGTTATCGGGAGAATGATTGGGCTCATTGGCTTCGTGAGTCGCGAACACATTCGTGCCGCCTGCGGTTCCGGAACAGCCGGCTAAGGTTTGCGCCGAATCGAAGTTGTCGTTGAGAGGTGGTCCCTGGCTGATGCCATTGTTGTTGTAGCCGAAGACGTTGAGCGCGTTGATATCGTTGGCCGTAATTTGCCTTCTGATTCCTCCCGGAATGCGCGGGTCCATGATGCCGATATAGCCGGAGATAACTCCGCCATTTAAGCTCGCCTGTCGCCAGTGACTTGATTGATTGTGGTCGGAATTGTTTGTGGCGCTGTTAGGATCGTGATCGGGGTCGGGACCACCGTCTGACAGTCCCAGCTCGCTTTGGCCCGGTACAAAATAGAATTGAGAATTGAGCGTCGGACCACCGATGGTCATAATTCGTAGGGCCGAAGCGAATGTGCCGGACGTGGTTCCCGAACGGAAACGATATAGATCCCACATCGTGGGAGGTACCGTCCCAGCCGATCCCGGGGTGCCGCCGGAGTTCGACGTAAATCCCAAAGCGTGTCCGATCTCGTGAGTGGCGACGGCCTCGAAATCTGTTCCACTAATACCGTCAGTCGGGTCAAAATCGTAGTTAACAAGTTGTGAATTGAAACCGATTCGGGCTGCTGAGTCAGCCTGTAAGGGTTGCGACGACACCGGGGCAGGAACCGGTGCAGTCGGATCTGAGAACCCGATGGCTCGAGCAATCGCTTTCGAAACTGATACTGAAGTCACATTACCGAGATTCGTCGGTAAGGTGTTGGCTGGCAGAGCGTTGTAAACCGCCAGTTTGTCAGGAGTGCTGGCCTTCGCGATCAAGTTTCGCCGCAGCGCGTCGTAGTTTATGCCGGTTGTGGATGGCGAGCTGGTTGAGCCCAATACTTGCGCGGGCCACGCTGCTCCAAAATTAGTGGGCCCAAAATCGGCATCGACGTAAATAGTAATCGGGGAATTAATCACGCTCTCCCAAGAGGCAGCAGCACGGTTGAAGGCAGCTTCCGCCGCCGGGTTCGCCTTCAGGTTATCCGTGGCGCGTAGAATGATCGTAAGGTGCTGTGGCAAATCTTCCGCACTTAACTCGGGTTTGTTTAAGTGATTGATTTGTTGTAGACGAGTCGGTTTAACCTGGTCCAGCTCACGCGCTTCTGATTCAGTCGCCTCGCGGCAAAGAATGTCCCCATTTGCCCCACGATAAAGAAGAAAATGTTCAGTTTCAGACGGCGCATCGGCCGGGGTGTAGGCGGAGACATTAACGACAAGCGTTGGTAAGAAAGTAGTTAAGACAAGACCGAGGGCCAGCAATTGGCGGCGCACGCGTCGGCCATTTAAAGATAGGGGAAGCTTCAAATTCGTGTCCTTATGGAAGCGCGTTAATCGGGAGAGGTGGCTTTCCTAAAATACAAGCACGTCAGGTGCGCAAAACCGTTGTAGGGATGCCCAACAAAATTTTTCGCCGCAAAAACAGGGCAGAACGCATGATAGCAAAAGCCGCGTTGGAATAGAACAAGTCAGGAAGAGGGGCTTGCCCCCGCTCGTCCAATCCAGGCAACGGCGGGGGCAAGCCCCTCTTCTTGACTTGTTCTATTCTGACTATTTCCAGCGCTGGCCGAACTGCTCGGTGCCGAAGCTGCCGATTCCGTTCAGCCGGAAACTGAAGACCACGCGGTTCTCTTTTCTGAGGCCGACGTTGAAGCTCGAAAACTGGCCCGCGACCGCACAGCAGTCCCACGCGTGTCCGAGGGTTACGGTCGAGCTGATCAACGAGCTGTCGCCTCTTCCCGGTCGCTTCTGGAAGTCGAAAAAGAACGACGCCCCACCGAAAAATCCCCGGTCGCGATTGCCGAGAAACACCGCCGGGCTCCACTGCGAGCCACGCACCGTTCCCGCCTCAAAACCGCGCGGATCCGCAAGCGTTATCTGGTCAGGCGAAAGCTCGATGGCCCGCGTGTAGTAAAAACTCTGAAATATCGAGATGGTCCGCTTGGACAGCCCAAACGTCGTCGACATTGACCGGATGCCATGGCCATTCGTGTCAACGTCCGTCCGAAAATCCACGAAGAGATCCCGCCGCGGACGATAACGCGTGTCGATATTCACCGGCGAAAAACGTCTCGGAAGTCCGCCATAAACAAACCCCGAAAGCGTGTTAATTGGATAGAACTGGTTGCGACGGCCCGTCTCGAGCGCGCCGCCAAAGAACGGATCGAAGAAATATTTGCCACGCAAAGTGATCGTGAGCGCTTCGTACGGCTGACTCGAGAGTTGCTGCCGGTTCTCAGTATCGCTTGTACCGGTCGCTCTCACTTCGCTGACGTTTTCAGTCGAACGCCGCGTGAAGAAACGATTCGCGACGCCAAATTCGATCTCGTTCGTGTCGGCGACGGCGTCGATGTAGTCGAAACGAATGATCCGATCGAAATCGTTGATGCCCGAAAGCTTTCGATAGACCACGTAAGGCTCGATCACATGACGGAAGAAGAATTGACCGTTACGACGAAAGTCTCTCGCAAAAGCGGGCGGCCGCACGTCGAGCTCAAACTCGCCATAAGATCTCGTCACGTTACGGCCGAGAACGTCGCGCGTCGCCGGATCGAGTGAGTTTGAATAGAACGTCACGCGCCCGGCGCCCGAGGCGGTGATGGTCCAACCGGCAAAGTTCAACGGCAACTCGAAGCGCGGGTGCAGATCGAGTCGCTGCACGATCGACGGCGAGATGATCGGATTGCCGCCCACGTCATTCACAAACTGTACCTGGTCTTCGACCGTCTCCTTGCGACTGACGCCATCAGCAGAGCTCTCCCACGAAAAGTAGAGTGGAAGATTTTTGAAGAAGCTGACGATACCCGGACGCTTTTCGAAACTGATGCTCGGCAACTGGCGAGTACGAATGCGCGCGTTTTCCAGCGACGTCACCTGCGAGCGAATGAGAAAGTTGAAGCTGTACTCGTTGTGGTCTTTGTTTATGAAAACCTGTGACGTCTCTTCCGGCGAGATGGCTTGTTGAATGTTGTCCGAGAACACCTGCCGGAACGCGAGGTTCGACGTGATGTTCACATCGGCAACGGCGATGAAACCGTTTTTGAAATAGTGTACGCCGTCAACGTAAAGACTCGAGCCGCCCTGATCCGGATGCGCAGCGTCGGCGGATGGTCCAAAGACTCGATCTTTGACGGCGTAGAAACCGACGTTGAGATATGAGCGCGAGTTGGCGCGCGTGCGCAGATCGGCGCCGAAGCCGAGTCCGCGCTGCGTGTAGATATCGTTGCGCAGTGTGACATCGGCGGAGCGACCGAGCGTTTGATAGTAAGCGGTCGATAAACGGAATCCCTTCGCGCCTGAGCCGCCAAACGTCGGCGTCAAAAATCCGGAGGCGCGATCGCGTGGCTTGATCGATACTGACGCATACGGCAGGTAGAACACGGGCATGTTTTTGAGTTTCAGCGTCGGTGAGTAAACGTAAACGCGATCGCCGGTTTTAATGCGCGTCTTCTTTGCCTGAAAACTCCACTTCGGAACGTCTTCGTCACACGCGGTCACCTGCACGTTCTCTGCGATGATCGTGTCGAGACTGACTCGCTCGACGCGATCCGCGGTGAAATAGATCCGCGTGCCGTCCGCGGTTGAATTGGTGTAGCCGGTGGAGTCGACGAAGTAACCAGTCTTCGTGCGATAGTTCCACTCGCCGCGCGAGCCCGTGATGCGCTGCTGATCGCCCTGATCGAAAACGACGCTGCCTTCCGCGACGACCCGGTTCTCTGCTTCGTAAACCGTGATCTTGTCAGCCTGGAGTCGATACGTGCCGATGCGCGCGTCGACGTTTCCTTCATGAACGACTACGAGCGCGTTCTCAGGACCAGACTTCTCCTGCCGCGTCGACTCAACCTTGAGCTCGTCAGTACCAACGCCCTGCACACCGGTTTGTGCCGGCGGGCGGCGCTGCACGGGTTGATCGTTATTTAGTGGATTGACGTTGGGCGTGTCGGTCATCGGGTTCGCGACTTTCCGATCGACCGGATTAGGTTGCTGCGCGAATGCAGACGTGCACGCCAAAACGATAAGAAGGGTGACCAGCGCGAGGCGATTCATAAGGGCGCGTGGATGCTAGCATAAAATCCATCCACAGGTGTCTGCTATTATCCGCGCGTGCAAAAGCGCCACACATTAATGGTCGTCGCCGGTGAGCCGTCAGGCGACGCTCACGCCGCCGCGCTCGTTCGGGAATTACAACAACAAGCGGATATAGATTTCTTCGGCGCCACCGGTCCGCTGATGCGCGACGCCGGTGTCGAGACGATCGTTAATTCAGACGAGCTGGCGATCATGGGTATCGTGGAAGTCGGGCGCGTCTTTCGAAAGTTCCTCAGCGCCTTCCGCAAACTCAAAGCCGCCGCGATCGAGAGAGCGCCGGATGCAGTAATCCTCGTCGACTGGCCCGAGTTCAATCTCAGACTCGCTTCCACCCTGCATCGCCGCGACTTGAAAGTGATCTATTACATCAGCCCGCAACTATGGGCGTGGCGCGCGCGCCGCGTGAACAATATCAAGCGAGATGTCGATCTACTGTTGTCGATCCTGCCGTTTGAAGTTGACTGGTACAGGGCGCACGCGGTCGAGCATGTTGAGTTTGTCGGGCATCCGTTAGCGGGTGAAGTGAAGGCGCGTTTCGGGCGCGAAGAGTTTTGCCGCCGCAACGATCTCGATCCGTCGCGACCGGTCGTTTCGTTTCTGCCGGGTAGCCGGATCAAAGAGCTGCAACGAATTCTGCCGCCGATGATCGAAACGATTACGCAGCTTCGAACGTTACGGCCGGAGGTCCAGTCGATTGTCGTGGTTGCGCCGAGTCGCACGGTTGCTGAGGTGCAGGAGATTACTTCGAGCAACGTAAAACTGATCGAACGACAAACTCGCGAAGCACTGGCCGCTTCGGATGCGGCTGCGGTAGCGAGTGGGACCGCGACACTCGAAGCGGCGCTGCTCGAAACGCCGATGGTGGTGGTCTATAAAGAGTCGCCGATCAACTGGCACACACTCGGACGTCTGATCACCGTGCCTCATTATGGTCTCGTGAATCTCGTCGCCGGGAGAGAGATCGCAACAGAGCTGATGCAAGACATGCTGACAAGCGAAAATCTGACCGCTAAACTCCTCGAGCTTCTCGACCCTGAAACAAACAAGTCGATGCGCGAGAGCCTGCGCGATGTGGCCCACAAACTCGGAGACCCCGGCGCCTCGCAACGCGCCGCTGAAGTGATCCTGAAAAACCTCTGATTACTCTTCTCTGCGTTCCTCTGCGTATCTCTGCGGCCCTCTGCGTTGAAACAGTTCATTTAAACGCAGAGAACGCGGAGATACGCAGAGAACGCAGAGAACTCTTCTCAAAAATTTATTGACATTTTTTTGCGAAGCCATATCATGCACAGCCAATTTGAACCTTTCTCCCCGGCAAGATTGGCCCAAACGTCTCCACGTCTCCAGCTTGTTTAAATCCGCTGTCACCTGAAACAAAACTGCTGCTCTCGATCTAAGAAACAGGAGATAAAATGCATACCCCACTCACCCAAAAATTTATTCACTCGAAGACTGCAAGAACACTGTTCCTGACGCTGATAGCTTCTGCTTCTGTATTTCTCTTTGTTACTTCCGGTCGCACTTCCAGTTCCCCACTCATCATCAGTGAGTTTCGTTTTCGTGGCCCATTCGGCCCGAATGATGAATTTGTAGAGATCTATAACAACACCGATACCGATCACACAGTCGCTTCGTCAGACGGTTCATCCGGGTATGCACTCGCGGCTTCCGACGGCAACATTCGCTTTGTCATCCCGAACGGAACCGTCATTCCCGCTCGCGGACATTATCTCGGCGTCAACTCTGTTGGTTATTCGCTCGGTGCGTATCCCGGAGGCAACGGCGACGCGTCTTTCACCACGGACATTCCCGATAACGCCGGCGTCGCACTCTTCAACACTTCCAACGCCGCAAACTTCACGCTCGCAAATCGTTTCGACGCAGTGGGCTCAACGAGCGTCGCCAACACACTCTATCGTGAAGGCGCCGGCTTTAGCCCAATACTTCCGTTCAGCATCGATCACAGCTTTGCACGACTCGTCCCGGCTTCAGGTCCCGGCGCCGGCTTACCGGCTGACAGTGACAACAATGGCGCTGACTTCCTTTTCGTCGACACCAACGGCACGAGCGCAGGCGCGGGCCAACGTCTCGGCGCGCCTGGTCCAGAAGGACTTTCCAGCGCGAGAGACACCGGCTCAAACATCACTCACTCCGCTATCGATCCATTGCAGGCTGACAACGCCGCGCCGAATGTCGGTCGAGACTTCACCAGCGATCCGCCGAACAGCGCGACGTTCGGCAGGCTTTCGATCCGCCGCAAGTTCACGAACAACACCGGCGCGGACATCACGAGTCTTCGTTTTCGCGTGATTAATATCTCAACATTTCCGGCGCCTTCCGGCATCGCTGATCTCAGACCAAGTACTTCAGGTGGAACAAACGTCGGGCTCACAGGCGGAGGCACCACCTTCGTCCAGGGCACGACTCTCGAGCAGCCGCCGTCGCAACCAAACGGCGGTGGTTTCAATAGCAGTCTCGGAGTCAACAGCATTTCCCCCGGCGCACCGCTCGCTAACGGCGCGAGTGTCGACGTACAGCTCTTGATGGGCATTCAACAAACAGGTTGCTACGAGCTGTCCGTCATCGCGGAATCGTTGCCGGGAGGTGGCAGCGACGTCTTCACGATCTCGGGCAACACGGATGGCGGAGCATGTGGTGGACCAACGCCGACGCCCGGCGGCACCTCACTGATCATCAATGAGTTTCGTTTGCGTGGTCCTAATGGCGCGAACGATGAGTTCGTCGAGATTTACAACAACAGCGACTCACCGGTTAATGTGTTATCAAGTGATTCAACCGGTTATGCCCTCGCTGCTTCGGACGGCATTGTTCGTTTCATCATTCCGAACGGCACGATCATTCCCGCGCGCGGCCACTTCCTGGGCGTCAACTCAGTCGCCTATGGACTCTCCAGTTATCCGGCCGGCAATCCAACTACAGCTACGGGTGATTCAACCTACACGCTGAACATTTCCGACAACGCCGGTCTCGCTTTGTTCAAGACCGCAAACGAAGCCGCCTTTACGCTCGCGAATCGACTCGACGCAGTTGGATCAACGAGCGAGCCGAACGTGATCTACAAAGAAGGAAGCGGCTATCCGGCAATCGTCCCCTTCAACATCGATCACAGTTTTGTCAGGAAGGTTCCGACGAGCGGCGCAGGCGAGGGTTTACCGCAAGACATTAACGACAATGCCTCTGACTTCCTGTTCGTCGATACGAACGGCACCAGCGCCGGTGCGGGCCAGCGATTAGGCGCGCCTGGTCCGGAAAACCTTTCGGGTCCGCGCACGTCAGGAACAAGCATCGGCAACGCAGTGCTCGACGCCGCCCAGGCTGACACCGCTCAGCCAAACGTCGTGCGCGACTTCACCAGTGATCCGGCTAACAATTCAACATTCGGCACGATTTCAATCCGGCGCCAGATCACAAACAACACCGGCCAGAACATCACGCGGTTACGTTTCCGCGTCATCGATCTGACAACGTTCCCTGCTCCTTCCGGTATCGCAGATCTGCGACCACGAACTTCAGGCAATATCGGCGTGTTCCTGACCAGCGGCGGAATCACGAATGTTAACGGCACTACGCTTGAAGAACCGCCGTCACAAGTAAACGGTGGTGGCTTCAACAGTAGTATGTCAGTCAATTCGATCACTACCGGCACGCCGCTAATCAATGGCGGCGCTATCAACGTTCAGTTTCTGTTGGGATTACAGCAGACCGGTTGTTACTCGTTTGCAGTTGTCGCGGAAGCGTTGCCGGTCGGCGGCAGCAGTGTCTTCATGATCTCCGGCAATACGGAAGTCGGTGGAACATGCGCCACGCCGACTCCAACCCCGACGCCAACGCCAACTCCGTCTCCATCACCGACACCGTCGCCCGGCAGCACCGGACTGATGATCAGCGAGTTTCGCCTGCGTGGTCCAAACGGCGCGAACGACGAGTTTGTTGAGCTTTATAACGCCAGCGATGTTGGCATCAACGTGTTGGCAACTGACGGCTCGTCGGGCTTCTCTGTCGCGGCGTCGGATGGAATCGTGCGTTTCGTTATTCCAAACGGAACCATCATTCCCCCGCGCGGTCATTACCTCGGCACGAACAGCGTAGGTTATTCGCTGTCTTCTTATCCGGCAGGAAATGGCTCGACCGCGGTCGGCGACATCACGTTCAGCAACAACATTCCTGACAACGTTGGTATTGCACTGTTCAGCACTTCGAATCCGGCTAACTTCGACACCACTACGCGACTGGATGCAGTTGGTCCAACCAGCGAGGCAAACGGTTTGTATCGAGAAGGACCGGGACTCGCACCCTTAACTCCGTTCTCGATCGATTACAGTTGGTATCGCAACGTTCCTTCGTCCGGATTCGGATCAGGCTTGCCGGTTGATACAAACGACAATGCTTCGGACTTCAAGTTTGTCGACACGAATGGCACGAGCGCCGGAGGCGGGCAACGGCTGGGAGCGCCTGGTCCGGAGAACTTAGCTGCGCCACGAACGCAGGGACAGCCGATCGGCGTTTCTGTGATCGATATAGCCCAACCCGACACCGCTTCGCCAAATACGGTTCGCGATTTCACCAGCGATCCACCGAACAACTCGACCTTCGGCACGATTTCAATTCGCCGGAGGTTCACCAACAACACCGCTCAGGACATTACGCGGTTGCGTTTCCGCGTGATCGATTTGTCTACCTTCCCGTCGCCATCGGGCACTGCGGATCTAAGACCGCGAACTTCGAGCGCCGTCGTCGTTCCGTTGACTCTGGGCGGTACTACAACCGTCCAGGGCACTACTCTCGAACAGCCGCCATCGCAACCAAACGGCGGCGGATTCAACAGCAGTCTTTCAGTCAATTCTGTTTCTATCGCATCGCCACTCGCCAGCGGAGCGAGCATCGATGTTCAGCTCCTGATGGGATTACAGCAGACCGGTTGTTACACGCTTGCTATAGTCGCGGAGGCGTTACCCGCCGGCGGCACTGGATCTGTCGTGTTCTCCGGTGACACTGAAAATATTGGACCATGCGGCCAACCACCAACACCAACGCCTACTCCAACGCCAACTCCGACACCGTCACCAACGCCGTCACCGTCACCAACTCCGTCACCAACGCCAACACCGACACCAGGCGGCACAACGCTGATCATCAGCGAGTATCGCCTGCGTGGTCCAAATGGCGCGAACGACGAGTATGTGGAGATCTACAACAACAGCAACACCGGCCTGAACGTGGCGACTTCTGACGGCTCGCCGGGCTTTGCTCTCGCAGCGTCGGATGGAATCGTTCGTTTCGTTATTCCAAACGGCACGATCATTCCCGCGCGCGGGCACTACCTCGGCGTTAACACCGTAGGCTATTCGCTCGCTGCTTACCCGGCCGGAAGCGGGACCTCGGCGGTGGGCGACGCCACGTACACAAATAACATTCCCGATAATATCGGCATCGCTCTGTTCCGCACTTCCAATCCGGCAAACTTCACCCTCGCGAACAGGCTGGATGCTGTTGGTCCAACAACCGAAGCGAACACGTTGTATCGAGAAGGAGCGGGGCTCGCGCCCCTCGTTCCGTTCTCGATCGACTACAGTTGGTATCGTAACGTTCCTTCGTTCGGAGCCGGTGCGGGCTTGCCGCAGGACACCGGCAACAACGCTGCGGACTTCAAGTTTGTCGACACGAACGGCACGAGCGCCGGAGGTGGACAACGACTCGGTGCGCCTGGACCGGAAGGACTAAACAGTCCGGGTCATTTGAATACTGGACCATCAATCGATGTCGGCTTGGTCGATCCGGGCGTTGGCGCCGGAGCGTCTCCGAATTTTGTTCGGGACTTCACTTCAGATCCACCGAACAACTCCACGTTCGGCACGATCTCAGTGCGGCGACGCTTTACCAACTCGACCGGATTCTCGATTGGACGTTTGCGCGTGCGCATCATCGATCTGACAACGTTCCCGTCGCCTTCGGGCACGGCAGATCTGCGACCGCGCCCTTCGACGGCGATCGTGGTTCCGTTGAGCGGAGGTGGAGTAACAACGGTCTTCGGCACAACGCTCGAGCAGCCGCCTTCGCAACCAAACGGCGGTGGCTTCAACAGCAGCCTCGGCGCGGGCACAGTGACGTTTGCTCAACCGGTGGCTAACGGCAGCAGCGTCGATCTGCAACTGCTCTTCGGCGTGCAACAGGAAGGCGCGTTCAGTTTCTGCGCTGTGGTCGAGACGCTGCCGTTCTCCAATTCCGCGGTGTTCTGTGCTTCGAACGACACGACCGCGCCCGTCCTGACGTCGTCGGTCGCGATCACCTCGCTTTCGCCAACCAACAGCGAACTTGTCAACGTTGGTTTGGCAGCGACAGCAGATGAGCCGGCCACGTTCAACGTTCAGGTGTTTGGTGATGAGAATGACGAGACACCGACGTCGACCACACCGCTCACAGTTCACTCGCCTGATGCGAAGGACATCGCGGTAGGAACACTGCGATTGCGGGCGGAGCGTGTGAATTCAGGAGACGGGCGCGTCTACCTTGTGGTTGTGACAGCTACTGATCCGTTTGGTAACGCGAGTCGTGCGTGTCACACGGTCGTGGTCCCGAAAAACAAGAAAGGAGATACTGACGCACAGGCCGCGGCGGCGAAGGCATTCTGCGAAGCCAACAACGGCGCGCCACCACCGGGATATTTCGTAATCGGTGATGGTCCGATCATTGGACCCAAGCAGTAGCTCGATGGAGTAAAAGCGGGGGCAAGCCCCTCTTCCTGACTTGTTCTATTCTTCAGCGCCCACAATGGGATGCGAACGGTTAATTAGAACAAGTCAGAAAGAGGGGCTTGCCCCCGCTCAATCCTGTATCTTTTTCTTG
>Ga0207710_10000379_pt1 | contig 30565 bp, 31 predicted proteins | sample KBSS24metaG_FD_184400 | JGI IMG/M metagenome (GOLD analysis project Ga0207710, IMG submission 184400) | Switchgrass rhizosphere microbial communities from Kellogg Biological Station, Michigan, USA - KBS S2-4 metaG (SPAdes) (version 2) | ecosystem: Host-associated > Plants > Roots > Rhizosphere...
GAGGTCAGCGAGGGCGAATTCCTCGTCGGAACGCAGCGCGAACAGGGCGGAATCGTGGGCGGCGGCCATCGCGGCCAACGCCTCACGGGCGGCGGAGACAACCGCCGGTTCCCCGCCACCACCATCCCTGACATCGAACATACGACCATCGTTGCAACCCGGGTTGTACACACGGATCGTTCGTCTTGACAACCTGACGCTGTGGGCCTCTGGCCTGCGCTTGCACGATGCTTGCAGATGTAAGCGCGCCCTGTAGGCTGACCGAGGCGCCCCCGCCGGGCGCCGGGCTGACCGAGGCGCCCCCGCCGGGCGCCGGGCTGACCGAGGCGCCCCCGCCGGGCGCCGGGCTGACCGAGGCGCCCCCGCCGGGCGCCGGGCTGACCGAGGCGCCCCCGCCGGGCGCCGGGCTGACCGAGGCGCCCCCGCCGGGCGCCGGGCTGACCGAGGCGCCCCCGCCGGGCGCCGGGCTGACCGAGGCGCCCCCGCCGGGCGCCGGGCTGACCGAGGCGCCCCCGCCGGGCGCCGGGCTGACCGAGGCGCCCCCGGGCGCCTAATATTTGTGGAATGGCGCCCGACCAGAAGACGAGTAAGACCCGATGGAAGATCCACAACGAACGAGTAATCGACGACTCAAGAAAACTTGCTTTTTCCATTGCAGATGTGGAGTTGCCGGACGGTACTCGTTTTGAACAGTACGTCTTGCGCGCGCCAAAGTCTGTGATCGTCATCGTTCTAGACGATCGGGAGCGGGTGCTCATGATGTGGCGCCACAGATTCATCATCGACCGCTGGGTATGGGAGTTGCCCGGCGGGTGGGTGGACCCCGGCGAAGATCCGAAGGTCTGCGGTGCCCGTGAGGTAGAGGAGGAGACCGGGTGGCGTCCCGGGCCTCTTGAACATCTAGTTTCATTTCAGCCGATGGTCGGCACCGCCGACGCGGAGAACCTGGTATTTATGGCGCGCGGTGCCGAAAGGTCCGCCACAGCCGTAGATGTGAACGAAGCCGAAGAGGTCGCCTGGATACCACTGGCATCAATACCTGGAAAAATCCAAACTGGGGAGATTGTGGGTTCGGCGTCGGTCACGGGCCTCCTTTTCGCTTGCGCCGATCTCGGAATAGCGTTCCGCGCAAAATGACATTTTCATGTGGGGGCGAGAATCTGTCGCGCGACCCGTCGGTATTCGTCGGTCGCAGCCGAGCGGCCGACCGGACGGAGCGCGCGGTTTATTTCTTCCACGTACCTACGGCTACGACTTGAGCGAACGGTACTCATCAAGTCGATGGCTTCCACGCCGATCGCGCACGCACCGCCAACATCTCCTCGACCGGCTTTAATTGAGGCCAAGAGCGCTAGATTAAAAGATCTTCCGCGAGTGTAGTGCGGGTCCATTTTTAGGGATGCGTAGGCGAGGGGTTCAGCGTCGGACAAGCGGCCAAGGTCTCGGAAGCACCGGGCAGAGCGGGCAGCTAGATAGGAACTGTCATAGAATGACATCCAAGTCGGTTCGCTAGTGCGGTCCGCGCGGTCGAGTGCGGTTTCTGCGCGGCGCAGCGCGATAATGGACGGCTTTTCTTCGCCGAGCATCGCAAGCCCGTTGGCCTCGAGGAGGCAGCACTCCGATAGGAGTGCGCCAACCCCTGACTTCCGTGCCGCCTCTTGGGCGGAACGACTTAGATTGATAGCTTCGCGTGGGTTACCCATGTGCAAAGACTGGTGCGCCATAGCGGCCATTACTTCGCCGGCTAGCGCATTGTTTGACCCGTCGTGCGCCAGATGCAATGCGGCCACGAAATACTGTTGGGCGAGTCCGTTTTGTTCGATATCGTAGGCCATCCAGGCCGCGAGAAGGAGCCCGTCCGCGACCACCGAGAACAACCGGCGCCCTACCTCGTCGTTGTAGGAGCCGTCTTTCAGTAGCGGCTCTACATCGTGACCGAGGAAATGCACGAAAGTCGGCCTTATGCGCGCCCCACCGAACCTGCTTTCATTGCGACGAAAAGCTCCTATCATTTCCTCGATTGCCTCGACGTCGGCGGGACCTACTTCCCTTGAACCAGTCTTCGAAATGCGTTCCCGCTCGTGACCTAATCCGGCCGTCCAGAAGAAAGCGGCAGCGGTAGAGACCTGCGCCGCATAGTTTGCTCTCACAAGGAAGGTTCGTCGATTCATATCGTCCCTCCAGAGCGCACCGGCTACATCAATATGGTCTTCCCAGGAATACGCAGCCGAGAATCCTGCGGCCAAATCGTACTCGCTGACTGGTCGTGCATCGTCGATATCTGCCAGACCAATAATGCGCCGCGCCGATGACGTCATCTTTAACGATTCGGCTATCCGAACGATCACGTCTAGTTTTTCAACCTGATGACCACCACTCTCAACCGTGCTCACCCGGGACTGTGGCATATCGACCAGCGCGCCCAATCGCGACTGACTCATCCCGGTGCAGCGCCGGACGATACGGAACACTGCGCCCCAGTCTCTCGCGGCCAGGGCGTCTCGAACGTCGGGACGCTCCCACACGGCCGGCGGGACCGGCGAGTCTGACCAAGGTGCCATCGTTGTCCCTGCCTTCCCCGGAGGTCAGTGGGGGCCGTCGGTCGGGCCGTCCGTCGCCCAGTATGCGGGACCACAACGGGGGTCGACTCGGTATATCGCGATGGTCTCGCGGTACTCCTGTGGTCCGGGCATCGTCTGGTGGGTACCAGCAACGAGCGTCCCCCTTGGGAGCGACCATGACCCAGACCACCGCGGCAGCAGACCTGTTGAACGTCGATCCGACCCGAGTGGTCCGCGAGATGCTGGTCGGCTACCAGATCACCCAGATTCTCTACGCGACGGTCCGGCTCGGCCTCCCGGAGCTAATGGATGATCAGCCGGCTACCGCCGATCATCTCGCGGAACGTACGGGAGTCCAGCCAGCTACGCTCGCTTTGATCCTCGACGTTCTCACGCACTACGGTATCGCGCGGAAAGCGGACAGCTCTCGCTTTGCCCTCACAGAGATCGGGGAGACGCTCCTCCCCAACCGTCCGGCAAGTGTGCGCTACACTGTGCTTGCTACCGGCAAGGAGCGGTACCGCTCGTGGGGCCGCTTTCTGGAAACCGCGCTGACGGGCCGGGCAGCCTTCGAATACATGGAAGGCGCGCCCTTACACGATTTCTACGCCGCGCACCCCGCCGCCGCGGCCCATTTCAATCAGGCAATGGACGCGCTGACGGCGCACACTCTCGGCGCCGTCCTCGACTCCTACGACTTCGCCCAACACGACGTGATCGTAGAAGTCGGGTCCGGACTTGGAACGTTCATGAAAGCCGTTCTGACGCGATACCCGCAGCTAAAGGGGATCGCGATAGACCTTCCCCATGTTGCCGCCGAAGCGCGACGATCGTTGCCCGTCGATATTCAAGCACGTCTTAACTATGTCGGTGGAGACGCGCGGATCACGGTTCCGACGGGCGGAGACCTCTACGTCATCAAAACGGTACTCTGTGACTTTCCGGATGATGATGCCTTGGCGATTCTCCGCGCGTGCCGGACCGCGATCCAGCCGGACGGAACGCTACTGATCTACGATAAGGTCCGGCAAGAGACCAGCGGCGGTGTATCCGGACGTATCTCGATGAGCGCGCTAAACCTGCTCGTGATGACGGGCGGTCGCGAGCGGACGCCGATGGAGCTTGCGGAAATCCTGAGCGGCGCCGGATTCGACCTAGTCGAGATCAAGCCGACGGGCGGCCTCGAGGGCGAGATACACCGGGTCATCGCCCGTCCGTGCACCCGCTAGACTCTGGTGAATGACAGAACCATGGGAAATGCTATCCGAGGAATCGGTCTTCGAGAGTCCGTGGGTACGGCTGCGAAGCGCCCGCGTTCGTACGCCATCCAAACGGGAGATCGACTGCCATATCGTCCGTGTCCCGTTGGAAGGCGCCGGGGCTGTACTGGTCAACTCAGACGGCCGTGTACTCCTCATATATCGCCATCGCTTCATCGTGGACGGATGGGGGTGGGAGCTGCCTGCCGGTCGGGTTGATGAGGGCGAAGACCCGGAATATGCGGCACGGCGGGAAGTCCTGGAAGAGACAGGCTGGAACGTGGGAGCACTTTCTCATCTGGTCACCTTTCACACCTCCCCAGGACTGTCCGACCAGGTCTCTCATATCTTCATCGGCAGAGATGCAGTCCCGGCAGCCGGCGACATAGATCCCGACGAGGCGGCCGAAATTCGCTGGTTTTCCAAACCCGAGCTATTTAATCTGATTGACAAAGGCGAGATTACCGACTCCTTCACTCTTTGTGGACTCCTTCTCTTCGCTGCGCGCGGCCTGTAGGAACCGAAGGACGTAAGAGCCTCGCCCTAACAAATAACTCCTCCGGTATCCCGGGCCGGTATGCGGCACTTCGGCACGGGAGTCCACGGGAGTAACGGGAGCGTAGGCAATGGAGCTGACGGCGACGACGGTCATGGTGTATGTGACGGTACGTGCCCGTGATCCCGATGGCATTCTGGTGGTGGAGGGGCCGGGGGGTCGGAGTCTCCCGCACCGGGTGTTTGACGGGTCGGGTTCGTTGGATAGCGCGGCCGCGGGGATTCTTATGGATCTCGGTGCGGCTGTCCGTCCGGCGCTGGCTTTCGTGCAGTGCGTGACGGTGGGCCGACCGAGCATGGTCGCGTTTCTGTTCGTGTCCTATCGCGAGGCCCGGCCGATCTTCGAGGATGAGGGGTGCGCCTGGATTGACCCGGGCGGGCCGTCGGGTCCGATGGATGGGCTGAGCGCGCATTTCGCGGTGCGGACGGTCCGGCCGTTCGGCGATCCCTATGTTGACCTTGGCCTGAACGTGCCGGGCGTGTTCCTGGCCGACGCGGGATAGCCGCCGGGGATGCCGTGTCACGAGACCACGCGAAAGCGGGGGATGATGAACGGGCAGGCTGAGCGGAGGAAGCCGGCCGGGGGCCCCGCGGGTGTTCCGGCGGGCCGGGCGTTCTCCGTGCTCGACGCACAGGGCCGCTGGCTGGTCGCATATTACGATCTGGATCGGGCGCACGAGAAAGCGCACCAGTGGGCCGAGTGGAACCGTGATGTTACCTTCATGATCGATCCGGTAGGCGGGTATTCCTGGCGGGTCACCCCGACCAGCTGTTTCCGGGCGCGGTGGGGAGCGGCTATCCCGGAGCAACGATGCCGGTGGGTGCCGATCGAGGGCCGGTACGGGGCGGCCGGGTGAGCGGGCCGGGCGGGCGGGGTGACTGGTGGGCGCGGCGGGCGCGCGCGGTGCTGGCCGGGGACGCGCGGGCCCAGACCGACGGGGTAGGTCTGCTGCCCCGTCGGCGGTTGCGGGTCGCGTTGCGCGCGGTGCTCGAGCTGGAACCGGCGAACGTTCTGCGGCCCGATGTCGACGCGAACGAGCCGGCCGGGCGGGTGGCGCTGGAGACGGCCGGGTCGGTGCTGGGCGCGGTCCGGACCCTGATCGGGCAAGCCTTGACCGCCGCGCCGGGTGTAGGCGGGGCTGAGGGCGGCGTGGGCGGCCCCGAACGCCCGGGGGATGGTGGCGGTCAGGATGCCGGCCGGACGGGTCGGCCCGGCGGTTTCACGGTGGCGCACGGTCTGGGACTGGCCGCGGGTGGGGACGGGGCGCGAGTGCCCACGGTGAGCATCGGCACCCGCGCGGCCTACCTGCTCCTGGATCACGCCGGCATCGTGCTGGGGCACTCGACGGGCTGGACCCGGGCGCACGATCTGGCCCACGCTTACACCGACGGCCCGCCGGTCGATCTCCCGGTGCGGGTGGTGGGTACGGCGACGCTGGCCGAATGGTGGGTATGGGGGCCGGACGGTTGTTACCGGCCCGATCCGGTCACGGGCATGCCGGCGGCCGACTTCACCTGTCCCCGTACGGCCGTGGACAGGCCGGCGGGCCGCCCGTCGCGTCGGTTTTTCGGCCGTGCGGGGTTTCTCACCGTGCCGTTTCTCGGCCTGACCGGCGCTGATCCCCGCACGGTCGGGGAGGAGATCGCTACCCAGATTGGCGACGGACGGGCGTTACTGGCGGAGATCGAACGGAAAATCGTTCTCCTGACCGGGGCGGCGGGGGCCACCGACCCCCTGAGAATCGCTGGTATCCGCTCGGCTCTGACCGCGATCGCCGACGGGTTGGCCGACGCGGTCACAGCGTTGGAATCGGCCGCCCGCGACACGTCACCATGACCCATCGAACCGACCGGGGGCGCAGATCATGACCAGACCGACCGGGGAGCTTCCGCGGGGAACGACCGGGAAAGCCCGCGCGGTTCACTACATCATCCGGGACGGGGACCGGTGGGTGCCGATATGCCAGGCCCGGACCACCTACCCACTTAAACCGACCCAACGAGAGGCGAACTGTCGATTCTGCCTGGCCGATCCCGCCGCGACGGCCGGATAGCACGGTCAACAATGCCCGCATCTTCCGGTGACTGGGACGGTACCGCGCTGTCCGGTGTCGACGTTCTCGTGAGCTTCTACATGATCCAGCCGGACCGGACCGTTAATTCCTACACCCCGTTTCTACGGCCGGGTCTGACTCCCGAGCTGGGCACGGTCGTGGTCGCGGGTGACGAGGAATGTAACCGCGTCCGCGGCACCATCGTGGCTATCAGCCCGTTCCGGCCCGGTGTCGACGACATAGTAATCAGTCTCGATCTGGACACGTTCACCAGTGGCGACGTGACGCCCGATCGGCCCGCCGACGATTCCCGCGACCTATAAGACGGGTGCCCGGCCGGGGCACCGCGGAAGACGGGGGGAACAGCGGGGCCCGGCCGGGCAGCTCCCAGGTTAGCAGAGAAAGTCCAGGTTCGGGCACGAGGAAGGAACGTTCAGTGGGCCATCCGGGGGAAACCGGGACGACGGCGGACACGGCCGGTCGGAAACGGGGAACGATAGGCGCGGGCGCGGCCGTCCACGACGTCTATACCAGCCCGGACGGAAGAATCCGGCCGGTGTGTGGTGTCCGGATGAAAGCCCCACTGGTACAGACCGGCGACCCGGTGACCTGCCGGCACTGCGCGACCACGGGGCTTTACTCACCGGGTTCACATCTGGTCTATCTTGCGCTGTCCACGGACCGGGTGGAGGAATGCCGCGCATTCTACGAGGGGTTCGGGTTGGTCTTCACCCCGCAACAGCACGAGGACGGGCCGGAGCATGAGGCGGCCCGTTTTCCCGGCGGGCCCGTGCTGGAACTGTACCCGGCGGGCGGGCGCGGCCCGTCCGGCCCGCGCCGGTTAGGTATCGCTCTCCCGCCGACCGGCGGACCGGCTGAGTCCCTGGTTACCCGTGATCCCGACGGCCGGACGGTGGAGGTCATCACCCCGGGCCCGGACTGGGTGGGCTGAGCGGGCCGCCCGTGCCCGGAGTGACCCCCACACGAGGAAAGGTGTACTGATCATGGCTGTCGGATGGGCGGGCCCTCAGTCGGGAGAGTCACCGCGGCCGGTCAACCGCCGCCGCGCCGCCACCCGTCACCCCGGCTCGAAATCGACGGTGTACGCGCGGAAAGCGCGCCGGAAACGACGGCAACGCAGCAAGTAGCACCGGGCACGGAATCGTTCACCGCGCACCCGCGGCCCCGACCCTGTGAGGAGAACACATGTGCGACATCACTCACCAGCGTGGTGAGTTTGTCCATCCGTGCGCGCTGACCGACCATCCCCTCGACGGCGAGCGCCGGGTTGTTCATCTCGCCGTTCAGTACCGACTCAGCCACGGCCCGGACCGGCCCCTGTCGTACCTGGCCCACGGGCCGGTGACCTGGACGACGTCGGGTGCCAAGCCAGCGGGGTAAACCCCCGCTGACCTGCCTGGTTAGCTATTAGCTAGCAGGCAGCTAGCGGGTTGCGCTCGGGGTGGGGCGGGCGGGGTTAGGGCCCGTCCTCACCGGGGCCCCGGTGAGGACGCGACGCGGACGATCATCACGTGACGACCGCAGGCGGTCCCAGGGGTGCCGGCGGGGTAGGAGCGACGTGGTCCGCCTCACGGTGTTCGCCGGGGTTAGCCGGCCCACGCATGACGAATTCGACCCGGGCGCGCCGATCGTCACATGACGATCGGCCACCGCGGCGGCGGACGAGCCGACGCGGTCCATTGACCTGCAAGATTAGCTGACAGCTAGCGGCTAGCTAGCGCCGCGCTCGGCGCGGCGAGGCCCGCCCGGCCGCGCTCGGCGCGGCGAGCCCGCCCGGCCGCGCTCGGCGCGGCGAGCCCGCCCGGCCGCGCTCGGCGCGGCGAGGCCCGCCCGGCCGCGCTCGGCGCGGCGAGGCCCGCCCGGCCGCGCTCGGCGCGGCGAGGCCCGCCCGGCCGCGCTCGGCGCGGCGGAAGGCTACTGGCGGGATTGAGCGGGTGGGCGGGCCGGGGTGGCGGGTTGCCCGTGCCGTGACCCCACAGTGATCATTCTTTCGCTTGCTTGTGCGAGCGCTTCGGCAAGCAGTGGGCCGGCACGCCCGGCACTGTAAAGCCCACTTCCGGGTTGCCAATTGGCAGGCAGGTAGCCCTCACGGTGGTAGCCGTGGGACGGCTGATTTCGATCTCCGACGTTGCGGACCTTCTGCGGCCGACGTCGCCCACGGGGACGGTGTCGCGGGAACGCGCGGACCAGATCAGCCGTCGCGACACGTTCCCGGCACCGGTCCAAACCGGTCGGGTGGGCCGCTTGTGGGACGAAGACGCGGTCCGGGAATGGATCGCCACCTATCGGAAGTGGCCTGACAAGGCAGACGACACCACCACATCGCAGTAACCGGCGCGGACGGTAGACCGCGCCCGGCGGTCTTCCTCGCTCCCCTCTATGCCCCGGAGGAAGCCCGTTGATGATGATGGTTGAGCGCCGGTCCGGTCGTGACGGCGCACGATCCGACCCGCCGGACGATGAGGACCGCAACCCGGCGGGCGGGGGTCGGCCTGGTCGGGGTGAGCCGGGCGGGTGGCGCGGGATCTGGGCGCCGTCGGTCGCGGGCGTGGCCACCGCCGGGGGCATCTTCGCCGGGATCGCGAGCAGCCTGAGCGGGCCTAACGCGGGCCAGGTGCTCCTGGCCGTCATCGGGTCCGCCGTCCCGGGGGCTCTCGCGGCATGGCAGACCCGGGAACAGTTGACGGACAACCGGGAGCGGACAGGACGGGACGGCGAGCCTGTCCGCGCGCGCTCGGAGCTCCCGCCCGACGTCGAGGACTTCACCGGCCGGGATGATCTGGTGGAGCGCCTGTCGGGACTGTTCGACGGGGGCCGCGCGACCCGCACGGCGACCCCGGTGGTCACGCTGGCGGGTAAGGGCGGGGTGGGTAAGACCGCGCTCGGCCTGCACGTGGCGCACCGGATCGCGCATCGTTTCCCGGACGGACAGCTCTACCGGGATCTCCGCGCGGTTGAGGACCAGATCCTCCATCCGGGGGAAGTCCTGGCCGGTTTCCTGCGGGAACTCGGCGTGCCCGCGGACGACATTCCCGAAACGGTGGAGGACCGGGCCCGGATGTTCCGCGGCCGGCTGACCGGCCGCCGGATCTTCGTATTTCTCGACAACGCGCACGACGAAACCCAGGTCCGCCCCCTCCTTCCCGGGGCGCCGGAATGCGCGGTTCTGATCACCAGCCGGTCACGTCTGCCGGGCCTGCCGGGTCAGACGCTGTCGTTGGACGTGATGGAAGAACCCCAAGCGCTCGAGCTACTCGCGAAAGTGATCGGGGCGGACCGGGTCCGGGCTGAGGAACCCGCCGCGAAAGAGATAGCGCGGCTGTGTGGATATCTCCCGCTGGCGTTGCGGGTGGCCGCGGCACGGTTGGAGTCCCGGCCGGGGTGGGCGCTGGCGTGGTTCGCGGACCGTCTCGGCGATGAGCGTAACCGGTTGAATCTTCTGAAAGTCGGGGACATGGAAGTACGCGCGTCGCTCGCGCTCAGCTATCACAGCCGCGCCGACCATGAAAAGGCCGCGTTTCGTCTTCTGGGGCTGCTGACCTCCGCGACGTTCCCCGCGTGGAATCTCGCGATCCTCGCCGGGGTCGAACTCGACGCGGCCGAAGACACCATCGAAGAACTTGTTGATGCGGAGCTGGTGGAGATGTCCGGGGTCGACGCGGTCGGCCTGATCCGCTACCGGTTCCACGATCTGCTCCGGGACTACGCCCGGGAACGTCTCACCGCGGAGGACACCGACACGGTCCGCCGGGAAGCGCTCCGCCGGATCGTCACCGCCTATATCGGTATGGTCCGTGAGGCGGCCGCGGTCGTTCAACCCGGCGCGCTTCAGACCGCGGTCGACTACGCGGCGCCGACGATGGCGGTAGCGAACGTCCGGGACAATCCACGGGCGTGGTTCACCGCTGAGAAAGCCGCTCTGGTGTCGCTGGTGGAGCAGGCCGCGGCCGCCGGACTGTGGGAAGAAACCTGGCAGCTCGCCGAACCGCTCGCGACCATGTTCAACTGGCGCGCTGACTGGGAAGACTGGGAAACCACCCAGCGGACGGCGTTGGACGCGGCGAATCGCGCCGGAAGTGTTCTCGGCCGGGCAGTCATCCAATGCAACCTCGGCGCGCTCTATCGGGAACTGGGCCGGTTCGACGAAGCGGCGACCCTTCTGCGCGGGTCGATCGACGCTTTCACCGAGATCGGTGACGACTACCGCGGCGCCGTCGCCCGTCGCAACCTCGCGGACACCTACCGGTTTTTCGGGCGTCTTCCCGACGCTATCGCCGATTTCACCGCCGCGATCGAGGTCTTCGAGCGGCATTCCGACCTGCGGTCGGTCGCGGCGAGTCTCGGCGGGATGGCGGACGCCTACCGCGGCCTTGCCCGCTGGGAGGAATCCGAATCCCGGTTTGACCAATCCCTAACTCTCTACCGGCAGCTTGACGACTCGACCCAGCTCACCCGGCACACGGTCATGCTGGCGATCGTCTACCGGGACCGGTACATGAACGACCGGGCGGACACCCTGCTCCGGCCCAGCATCACCGTGTTTCAGCGTCTCGGTGATCGACGGTGGGAAGCGCAGGCAACCCGCCTCCTGGCCACGGTCGTCCGGAACGAGGGACGCACCGAGGAAGCGCTACGACTGCTCGCCGCGTGCATCCCGATCTACGAGGACCTGTTGGACGAACGGTTTATCGCGGTGTGCCTGCGCAATCGGGGTGACACCTACCGTCTGCGGGAGGACTATCCGCGGGCACGGGCGGACCTTGCCGACGCGCTGGCCCGGTTCACCGCGATCGGTGACCGTCGGTGGGCCGCGCGGGTGCATCTCAGCCTCGCCGATATCCAGCGCCGACAACGCGAATGGGCCGACGCGGAGAACGGTGCGCGGGCGTCCCTCGATTACTCCCTTGAGATCGACGACCGGCACGCGCAAGGTCGTTCCTACCGTCAGCTTGGAATGATCGCCCGTGACCGTGAACAGTGGTCCGACGCCATCGACTATTTCCAGCGGAGCATTGCCACGTTTACCGCGCTTCCCGACGAACTGTGGACCGCGCGGGCGCTGTCCAGTCTCGCCACTCTCCACGACACCCGGGGCCAGGACTCCACCGAGCTGAAAGCGCGCATACATGCCATCTTCGAGCAATGCCACGTCGCGCCGAACCGGCGGGCCCGCTGTCTGGCCGAGTGGTGACCGTCGATGACCACGGGTATTCCTGACAGCAGATACGAACAGATCATGACCGATCCCGCCCGGGGATTCGGTGAGATCGGACATGCCTACGCCGTGGCGAGCCGCGCGGCCCGCCACGCGATCCCGGCGGAATCGGAATCAGACCGTGCTATCCGCGACGTCGCGGCCGGGGTCGCCGGTCCGACACTGGTGGCTTATGTTCTCTGGGTGCTGCGGGATGCGGAAGCGCGTGGGATTCGGCGTCTGCGGTTCCTTTCCCGTGACGGTCAGGCGCCCTATCTCATCGCGACCCGGCTCGCCGCGCGTCTGGGGAGCACGATGGACCTCGAGTACGTCTACAGCAGTCGCATTACCTGGAGTCTCGCCGCGTCCGACCCGGCCCGTCTGTCCTGGTATGACTGGCTGTTCAGCAGCTTTATGAAGTCCAACGCGGCGGATCTGTGCCGGCGGTTGGGTATCGACCTGGAAAAATACCGTGAGGCGTTCGTGGAGAGCGGGGTGTCCCTCGATCCCGACGCGCGGGCCGATTCCGACGAACAGCGGCGGGCGCTCGAGGCGTTCGTCGATCGCCCCGACGTCGCCGCGGCGGTCGCCCCCCGCATAGACGCGGTGAAATCCCTTCTCCTGGACTACGCCGACCAGCATGCCCTGTCCGGCCCAGGGACGGGGCTGGTCGATTCCGGCTGGACCGGCCGCATGGTCGGCTCACTCGTGCACGTGCTGGAGGAAACCGGCCGGGAACGGCCGTTCATCTACTTCTGGGGTCACGAACCACGCCCGGACGGGTGGACCGATCCCGACCGCCTCTCGGCCTACGTCTACAACACCGCCCGCCGGGAAGGTCTCGACTGGCGCGTGCCAGACGCACCGTTCATCGTCGAATCGTTCTGCATGGGCGATCACGGCATCGTGTCCGGCTACACACGCGCCCCCGACGGGACCGTGAGCGCCGTTCTCCTGTCGCCGAACAACCCCGACGCGGAACGCTGGGGGATCGGGCTGTACCGCTCCACCCTGCTCGCGGTCGCCGACGCGGTTCCCCTCACCGCGGCCGGGGACCCCCGACCGCTGATCCATACGGTCATGCGGGCGTTCTGGGTGGAACCCACCCGCGCGGAAGCCGCCGCGTGGGGCGCCTACCCCTACGACAGCGACCCCACCGGAACCGCCGCGCGGTCCCTCGCCCGGCCGTTCAGCCCGGCCGAGATAGCGGCGGCCGGAGACCATCTCGACCGGGGGGATCGGGCCTGGCTGTTCGGCTCCCTTGCCCTCACCGACCCGCCGCTCGAGCCGGACGCCCGCCGCCGCCTGTCGGACAAGGACCTTCGGGGCGCCCCGCCGCTGATCTGACTGGCCCGCCGGGCGACCGGGCGGACGCCCCGCCCGACCGCGACTGACCAGGATTGTTAGCTGTCAGCTAGCGGCGTGCAAGCGGCCCGGGGCGGGGGCGTAGTTCAGCCCCCGCCCCGTAGCGCTCTGGCGCTACCCGGCGGCCGCGGTGGGTCCGGGATACAGCGCATACGTCAGCTCCCAGAGCAGGTCACCGAGGTTCTCGGCGCGGCGGAATGTCCCTGGCCCCTGGTCGTACAGCTTCCCCGCTTCGGTGTAGCGGGCGGTAAGACTGGCGCGGCTCATCCCGGCCGACAGGCACAGCACGATGGCCATGGCACGGTCGGTGGGGGTGTCCAGTTCGGCGACGGCGCGGCGTATCGCCTGTTCCGCGTGGTACGCGCGGTCTTCCAGCGCTTCCCCGGTGGTCGGGGGGCAGAGCAGGTTGACCAGCGGCGCGCCGTAGCGGGCGAGTGATCGCGCTCGCGCGCCGTGGCGGACCACGGCGCGGACCGCGGAGTGCCAGTCTCGAACGGTTGTGCTCATCATTGCTCGACGGGGGCGCCCGACGGTGGATGCCCCCATCCCCCGTCTGCTCGCCTCCTTCCGGCTCTGCCGCCCGCTTCGGGGGTGTGCGCTGCGACGAAGAGGCACTATGCCACGTCTAGTCGTCTTACGCAGCCATTTACCGCCGTTTGCCTGTGTTGATCGACGTTGATGGCTCTCTAGGGCTGCTCGGGGCGGTTCGGGGCGGTCGCGCTTCCCTTTCGCACGCCGCGCAAAACCGTCTTGGTGGTCGCGAGGGAGACACCCGCGAGTTCGGCGATCTCGGCGAGCGTGAGGCGGGTTTCCCGACGGAGTTGGCGCATGGCGTCATCCCGGAGCGGGAGCGCGGCCTCCGCGTCCGCGATGAGGGCGGCGAGCACGGTCAGCCGGTCCCGCGCGGGGAGACGGGCTATCTGCTCCAACGTCGGTCGCTCGTCCACGGGGAAAGCGTAGCCATCGGCTAGCCCGTACCTGAATCATCACCAAAAAGGGCTCATGGCAAGCGGCCAGCCACTAGCCTTTCTAGGGTGCGTCCCGCCCGGTGCTCGCGACACCGAACGGGACCACGACCGCCCGTATCCCTCCCCTGAAGGGACGTGACCGCCGTGCCCCCAGAGTCTCCACCCCCGCCCAGCTACGCCGAAACCCGCCGGGAGGGTCCCGGGCACCGGGACTACTCCACGACCGTCTACCTGGACGCCGAACCGTGGGACGTGGTCCAAGCGCTCATCAAGGTGCCGGCGGACGCGCGGCTCATTCAGGTCCGCGCGCGGGAACTCGCGGTGACGCTGGTCTTCCAGGTCCCCCCACCCCCGCCCCGGCCACCGGTATCCCCGTACGCGCAGCGGCCGGGATGGATTCCGCTCGACACGTAGCCGCTCGATCACCTTAAGTCACGCGGCCCGTGCCCCGGGGAAGGGGCGCGGGCCGCGCGGCGTTCCGGCCGCCCTGTGGCCGCTGAGCTGGGCGGACGCGTCCCGCGCTGCCAGAAATCTGCCAAAAATCTGCCAGCTCGCGACCGGCCCGGTGCCAGTCCGCCGCCAGTCCGCCGCGGGTCTCCCGCCAGGAATTAGCCAGAAATCGGCCAGCATTCCGCCACACCCCTGGCGCATTCTTTCTCTCGTACCCGAAAACGCGCCGACCGCCGGTCGGCCCGGGACGAGAGAAAGGAACACACCCATGCGCGAGACCTACGGCGGAACGCCGGACGGGCACGACCGGGACCAGTGGGAGCGGGACGTGGTCGAGATGGAAGCGCGGTATTCCGCCGCGCTGACCGAGGAAGAGGTCGCCCTTTCCCTGTGGAACGAGGCGCGCGAGTACGAAAAGCTCGCCTACGAGCGGTGGCGGGGCGCCGTGCAGGACTCGGAACTCGCGTTCGACCTGTTCGTGGCCACGATCGACGGGGCCATCGGGGGGTCTGACCTGTGATTATCACTGTCAGTTTCACCCTGTTCCTCGGGATCATCGTCGCTTTGCTGGTGCGTTCCACGTACCGACTGTCCGCGACCGCGGCTCTGATCTGCACCGTTTTCGGATTCATGTTGGCGCAAACCTCGTTCGCGCCGATGATCCAGTCGATGCTGACCCAGACCACACAGATGATCTCCAACCTGTAATGCGGGGTGACCCGGGTGGCGCCGCGCCATAAGCGGCGCCACCCCGGACCCCAACCCCTCTCTTTTTTCCCCTTCAACTTGCTTTCTAGCAAAGGAGTATTCGCCATGCCTGAGAACATCAACACGCCCGGCACCCCCGACGGCCCGGAGCACCCGGACCGCCACCCGGGCACACCCGACCACGACGGGCCGCCCGCGGCCGGGCCAGACGACCACGACGGCGGGCCCGGGGACCTGTACCGGCCGGAACCCGACCCGCCGCCGTTCGTCGGCGGCTGGGTGCCCGACCTGAGCCCGTACCTTCCCGCCGTCCGCCCGGAGTCGGCGCCCGTCCCCACGTCGGGACCGGACGCCGGCACGACGCCGGCCGCCGACCCGTTGGCCCCGTCCGATGGCGCCGGCGGGTGCACGGCGGGGGCCGGTCCGCTCGTCCCGGGATGGTGGGAGGGCCCGCCCGGCGGCACCGTCGTCGTCGACGGCCCGCCGGACCGCCGCCGAGAATGGATCATCGGGCCGCGCGGGCGCGCCCAGAAACGCCCGATCCTGCCCCCGTGGGCCCGTAGCCGCGCCGAGCTGTCCCACGCGGGCCGCTGGGCGGTTGGCTACGTATCCCACACGGTGGCCTTTCACGCGGTCCGTACGCCGCTCTACGCCGCCCGTATCGCCCGTTACGCCCCGGCCGGGGCCGCGCGCGCCCTCTCGCGGTTCCTCGGGTGGTGGCTCGACACCGAAAGCCAGCCGTTGCGGATGGCCGCGCGGTTCCAACGCGACCCAGACGACTACATGCGCCTATCCCGGCAACGGGACCGGCGCGTCCGCGCCCGCACGGCGGTCGCGCTGCCCGCGCTCGCGGCCGGCGGCGTGCTGGCTGGTCTGCTGGCCGTAGCGGGCGGGACGGTGCGCGTCCTGGCGCTGCTCCTGGCCGTCGTCGTGGCCGGGGTCTACGGGGTGCCGGAGGATCGCCCGTGGATCACCCGCGCCGTGATCAAGCCGAAGAACTCGAGGCTCACGGCGGATATTGTGATCCGGGCGCTCGAGTCGTTGGGTATCGCGGAAATCAACCGGGGCCGCGGCAAAGACCCGGTGATCGGATTCCCCGCGCCGATCACCCGCGACGGGCCCGGATGGCGGGCGGATATCGACCTGCCCTACGGCGTGACCGTGCCCGACATCGCGGAACGGCGGGAACGGTTGGCGTCCGGCCTACGCCGGCCGCTGGGCGCCGTCTGGCCCGAACCGGCGTCCGACGCACACGCCGGCAGGCTCGTCCTGTGGGTCGGGGATGAGGACCTGTCCAAACGCCTCCCGCCGGAATGGCCGTTCCTGCGCGGCGGCACGGTGGACCTGTTCGCGCCGTTCCCGTTCGGGACCGACCCCCGCGGCCGCCCCGTCATGATGAGCCTGTTTGAAAACAACGTGCTCGTAGGCTCGTTGCCGGGCGCGGGGAAAACGTCCGCGGTCCGGGTGATCCTGCTGGCCGCGGCGCTCGACCCCACCGCGGAAATCTGGGCGTACAACCTGAAAGGCACCGCCGATCTCGACTGCGCCATGCACGTGGCCGGCCGCTACGCCACCGGAATGGACGACGGAACCGTTTTGGAGGTTCTCCAGACCCTCCGGGACCTCCGCGAGGAAATCGCCCGCCGGGCCGCGGTATTCCGGCGCATCCCCCGGACCGACGCACCCGACGGGAAGATCACCCGCCGTCTCGCCAACGTCCGGGCTCTCGGGCTGCACCCGTTGGTTGTGGTGATCGACGAATGCCAGAACCTGTTTGCTCACGGGCAGTACGGGCGGGAGGCCGGGGAACTGGCCGAGCAGATCATCAAGCTTGGTCGGGCGTTGGGCGTGATTCTCGTCCTGGCGACCCAGCGGCCGGACGCGGCGAGTCTGCCCACCGGGGTTTCGTCGAACGCGTCGATTCGGTTCTGCCTGCGGGTCATGGGCCAGACCGAAAACGACATGATCCTCGGAACGTCGATGTACAAGAACGGGGTACGGGCGTCCACCTTCGGCCCGGCTGACCGCGGTATCGGCTACCTCGTCGGCGTCGCGGACAATCCCCTGATCGTCCGCGCGGCCTACTTGGACGTTATCCAGGCCGACGCGATCGCCCTCCGGGCGCGGGCCGCCCGCATAGGCGACGGGCGGCTGTCCGGCTACGCGGCCGGGGAGGTAACCCCGGTCGCGGAGCCGGAAACGTTCTCGATCCTCGAGGATGTCGCCTCGGTCATGACCGGCGAGAAAGAATGGTCGGAAACCCTGTGCGGCGCGCTCGCCGAACTCCGCCCCGGTATCTACGGCGGATGGACACCGGAACAGTTGTCCGGCGCGCTGAAACCGCACGGCGTGACCACCGTCCAGATCCACAAGTGGATCGGCGGAAAGACGGTCAACCGGCGCGGTTTCACCCGCAAGGCCATCACCGAAGCACTCGACCGGCGCGGCCGGTAGAGGGCCCCGGCCCTGCCTATCGGACCGGCCAGGCCACCGGAGAACGGCCGCTAGACCTAGCGGGCACCCCCGCTAGGTCTAGCGGCCCCACTAGCGGCCCATACCCCCTCTGACCAGGGCGCTAGCGCGCTAGCGGCCCCTTACCCGACACCCCGAAACCCCCGATAGGAGCCCTCCCCGTGCCCCCCGCCCCGGCCGCTAGCGACGATCCCACCCCGCCGCTCCGGCCACCCGACCCCACCCCGGAGGACCCCACCCCGGACACCCCCACCGACCATGATCCAGCCCCGGGCGGTGAGACCGTGGTCATTCTTCCGGCCGAGGATTTCCGGCTTCCTGATATCCTCCGCTATTTGGAGGCGGGAAGGACCGTGCTTATCCTTCCCGCCTCCCCACGTGCCACCTAACGCGCCCCGCTATCCCGGCGGAAGCACAGCCCGTTGCCGAGGTCAACGATCCCGTCGGCGCCGCTCGAGTCCGTGAATCCGGCACCAATCGCGATGCCCCACTGTCCGTCATTCTCGGAGAGCGTCAGACCCCACGAACGCTTGACAGCGCGAACCATTCCCCGCTTGACGTCGATGTCACCGGCCGCCCACATCTCGCGGACCGTCTGCCCGGTTTCCGCGTGGTCGTACCTGTCAGGGACAAGCACGAACCCATCGATCGCCGCCTTTAGGGCCTTGCGTGTGGCGACGAGCTTGTCAAGCTTGTCATCGTCCTCCGTCACAGACAACCGACTTTGGATCTTGGCGAGTTCCGCCCGCATCTCGTCGAGTTCGTGAGCATTCCCCGCGACCCGCTGAAACGCGAGGATCGGAGTACCGTCATTGGCGAACATCGAATTTATGACGGTGGCCACCGGCTGAGCGTCGCAGCCTGGAAAAAAACCGCACGCGATACGCTTCTTACCCCGGCCGGCGCAACGAAGCTTACGGGTACGCGGATTGCCGGACGGCGTTAGCCCGCTATTCATGTAGAGAGTCCCGCCGCACGACGGGCAGTCGAGAACGCCACTCAACCAATTGGCGGCCGCCGCCAGAGGTCGGCCGCCCTTATGCACCCGGCCGGTCGTCAGATTGGCCGCAAGTACCTTGTTGGCGCGCCACCACAACGAGGAATCAACCACCGGGTTAACCTCATGCGACCATACCTCGGTCACGCCCTCATGGGTGTATCGGCATTCCTCCACCCCGGTATGGTTCGCGGCGAACTGGAGAAGGTTCCTGACCGACTGCGGATAGATGTCATAGATCCGAGCGACGGACGACAGGGACTCGCCGTTGGCGACACGCTCATAAATATCGCGAACCGCTTTCGGGTCGGAGCAGTAAGCTTGCTTGGCGTAGCGCTTTCCCTCCGTGGCCCAGAATGGCGGCAGTGCGCCGCGATGCGCGTTGTTCGCGATAACCATCGACATTCCACGATACGTGGTCTGCTTGACCGTCCTGGACTTCTCGGCGTTCGCGTGCTGAGCAACAAGCGTAACGATACGGCCGGCGAAATCCGTCTTGCCGAACTGAGGTTCAGAGACCGAAACGATTTCGCCACCCGCCGACCGGACTCCGAGCAAGATTTCCGCTTGCGCGTCCAGATCGTCACGACGGTCAAGCCGGGACGACTCAGTAACCATAAGAACCGTGTAGTCCCCACGCTGAATATCCGCGATTGCCTCACGCAACGCCGGCTCCTGCGCCCCCCGACTGGCCGAGTAGCCGTGAAGCGTGAACCACTTCACGATCGTGATTCCGCGCTGCGCGGACTCCTCAGTAAGGGTCTTGATCTGTGACGTCTCGTCCTGGCTACCCGTGGACACCCGAACCAGTCCGGCGCCTAGCTTGCCCACTGTCCTCACCCCGCCGTCGGTGCCGATCTCTGACACCGTGCACACTACCCGGCAAGCTACGATCGTAGGTCACGGATCAGTCGACGCAAGAGCCTGGCGAAAACCCACCGGCGCCCAGGCGCCCCACGAATTTTCGGGCAGGTATTCGCGCAGGTAGGCAGGCCCGTCGGCGCGCTCAGCCGGCCAGCGCGGCCCGGACACCCCGGGCGATCTCGACGTCCTCCCGGGCCTCGACGACGAACACGCGGGCCGGCGCGCCCGCCGCGCCGACCTCGGCGTCCCCGCCCCCGGCCGTCCGGTACGCCGCGTCGCGCCCGGCGTCCAGGGTCAGGCCGAGGAAGCCCATCCCGGCCAGTGCCCCGGCCCGGACAGTGGCCGAGCGCTCGCCGACGCCGCTCCCGGCGGCCTAGTCGCGGGATTCGGCACTTGTGGTGGGTTCCTGAACCGCCGGCGAGCGTGGACCGTGTCCACCGGTAAGCGCCGCACGTCAGCCGCGGGCGGCCTCCGCCGACACGTCCGGCGCAATGGGGGCCCGGGAACGTCGATTCCGGGAACCTCGACCTCAACCGAACCTCGATCACAACCAACCCTCGATCAAGGCAACCTCGATCAAGGCAACCTCGAACCCAAGGAACGGTGACATGGTCAGTCCAGTCGACAGCCAGTCCGACGCCCTCGCCCTCGCCGAGGCCCCGGCCTGTGCCGGCTCCTTTCCGAGGCCGGCTCCGCCGGTACCGCCGTGCCCGGCGGGGCCGCCGGGGGCGCCCGCTCCCGGCGGGCGGTCCTGTCCGCTGCCGCGGTGCTGGGCGCGGCGTCCGGGCTGACCCTGGTCGCCTGCGGCAGCTCCGGCGGTTCGAGCCACGCTACCGCGTCCACCGGGACGTCGGCGCCGGCCGACGCCGGGTCCAGCTCGGCCACGGGCGGCGCGTCGGGGACCGTCCTCGGCCCGACCAGCGAGGTCCCGGTCGGTGGTGGGATGATCTTCACGAGCCAGAAGGTCGTCGCCACCCAGCCGACGGCCGGCACCTTCAAGGCATTCAGACGAGTCCCGCGCTCCCGGCTGCCCGACCTCGTCATCCAGGAGATATGGACCTGGCTGACCGCCCAGGACGCGCTCACCAGCCTTATCGCCCACGCCGTCGATGCCGCCGACAGACGTGGACTCCGACCGGGTCGGCCTCGCCCGAACCCGGCTTCCTCCGCCGTTCCGCCACCGGAATGGCGGACATTCCCCCTGAGGACTGGCACATCCACGCCGAGATCATCCCAGCCCGAGCCGCTCGGCCAAGGCCATCACCGGACCAGCCGGCCACAGCCGTCGTTCAGCTCGTCGAACACGAAACGGATCTTCGGCGGTGCGTGAAACAACCGTATCTCCGGGATGCCCGCCTGTCGGGTACAATGGACCATTCAGTAGGATAGTAATCCCAGGCCAGCGGGCATTTACGCGTTCAGGACACCCCTCAAACGAAGGTCCTGCGCTCGAAGAACCCTACCCGCCTACCAGGAGATCTGGGCTACCTGCTCATCCACCACACCCGATGCGCCCGGATCCGTCGAGCCGCCACCGCTGCGGGGATCGACCCGACCGGATCAGATGCAAACGTGCCCTCCGCATCATCCGTCGGCGGCTCTCCGACCGCCGGCATTTCCTCCTGACCAGCAACAATTTACTCTCGACAAGATCAGCTCCGAGATCACCCGCCTGACCCGGCTCAACAAGCCCCTCGAACGCGCCTACCCCCTCGTCCGACCGGCCGCCTCAGGCCGGCGGCTCGCCAAAAAATACGGTCGGTGAGGGACCCACCACCTCACCCCGCCACCGTCAGGGCTCGCCAACCCCGTAAAACCGCAGGCAGCAGCCCAATTGAGCCAAACTTAAATGACATTGACTACGCCTCGAAAGACTACGGAGCGTTGAAAACCGTCAAGATCCGGGGATGGGATTCTAAAACACTTGACTGCCGTCACCAGGCACCGTACATTCAGCTCCATGATTAGAAAAACCTTAATAGCCCTTGGTCTGGCCATCGCTCTTGTTTTCTCAGGAGTTGTTGGCTTATCCTCGGCGAGCGCTGCGACGGTCGTTGGAGCAACAACGACCGTGTCCTGGGTGACCTTTATTCCCCAGGCGAAGATCGACGCCCCGCCGGTGGGGTGTGACTACGGCAACGGATATCAATTTGGCGGAGATAATCACACCGCCTTCGCCTGGAACAACTCTCGCTATCGCACTGCCTTGAGCGCCGTCATCAACTGGAAAGCAAGGACGGTGGAAGGCTATAGTTCGATCGGCCCGTCGACTGTCTACAAGAAGAGTACAGGTCGGCTGATTGCGACCAAGACGGCAAGTGCGGAAAACATGACCGCCTACGCTCTGAGCTGGGGCTCAAATTACGTCGTCCTCCGCATGTACACACATGCGACAAACCCATTCTGCAGGGGGCTCGGCGGAGTCAAGGGTGCCATCGACGGCGCCATACAGATCTGGATCTATACGAACGGAAACTGGGCGATCCACTCGGGCAACCATCGTGAGATGCCAAATCATTACATCTTCATCTACAACAACGGTCGCGTTTCGGACGTCTACAAGGACACTTACAAGGGCGCCGAATGCCTGATCGGTGAGATTGCATGCCCCCTGAGGGACCTCACTGGATTTTACGGGACATTCAGTTAGTGAACCATTCTAAATGATCAATACGCCAGCCCTCCTAGTAGAAGGTGATCCACCGGTCGGAGGGCTGAGCGCGGGCCGTGGAGGGTTGGGAATCGATCTCGAGGGACCTGGTGAACGTCTGTCGCACCGGCGATCGCGACGATGTTGGGTCGGGCCCGTGGATGATCAGTAGCGTGGTTTCGCCGGAACGGGAGCAACGCGTACTATCGAGCGGTGGAAACGCGGAAGCGGGCAGGCGAGCAGTGGCGACGGCCGAAGCTGTTCAAGGTGGAGAAACACGTCCGGCTGCGTGACGAGGTCGCCGTGCGGCTCGCTGACGATCTTTCGCCGGCATGGTGAGGATCACGGACCGTCCTGCCGAGGCCTGGGCCGTGCCCGGCTACTGGGAATCGGATTTGATCATCTGTCAGAGTGGGAAAGCCAGACTCTCACGCTTGTCGAACGCGCGACGCGGTTTACGAGTTGGTTCGAGCCCCGTATGACCGGCAGTAGCACCGACAGGACGGGCAACGACCGCGCTGCGGGTGGACTCGCAGGAGCGTAGCCGGCCGTTTCCCGAGGGGGGCGCGCCGCCAGGTCCGTATTCGGTCAGCGACAGCTCGTCCCGAGACACGGTCGCTGCCAACATCCCGTGTCGCACGATCGGTGTCCAGGCGAAACACGCGGAGGTAGCAGCCGCCTGCGCGTTTCCGAACACCCGCCCGATTCGACGGTTTCTTTCACGGCTTGCGATCCTTGCGGTCACCGTCGGCGTCTGCGAGCGACAGCGACAGCCGCACCCGCGGCTACGGCGACAACGCAGACGACCAGTGCGATGAGCGCCGACACACCAAAAGCAAGTGTCAGCCCGACACCAAGAAAGTAAATAAAGACAAGAGCAACCAACCCGAGGGCAAAGGCTAGCCCCGTGGAAATAACACGAGAGGCGGTGTTCGTTGTCCTGGTCACGTTCTTAGCCTACACCAGGGCGGCCGCAATGGCCCCTTATCCTCATCCGATCTTCATCATCCAGTGTATGCGTGCTGGGTGTTCACCTGGTAGACGGCATGATCCCGAGCTGGGGAGGCCGGGCGTCCACCTCGGCCTCGCGGCCGTTCGCCAGTTCACGGACGACACCGACGCACTTTCGCGGCGTCGCGAGCGTCGTCGGCCTGCCCTTCAGGACCCAGACCAGGGCTCCGGCACGCTCGCGGTTTGACGGGTGGGACGGGTGGGGCGGGTGCGATCGGTGTGGGGTCGGTGAGTAGCGGCTGGTTCGCTGGGCGGGCACGGCGGAGCCACGTGTCGTTCGCGAATGGACAGGCGCGCCGCTTGTAGATCACGGAGATGCCTGACCTCCGCGTGGTCTGTCCGTCGAGGAGCGCGTCCACCCGCACCGACCGGGCCTGTGCCGCGACGTGGTCCGGCGGCACAAAAAGGCACCCCGGCCGGCGCGACCTTGCCCGGGGCGGTTTCGCCCGGACCCTCCCGGCCGTCTGACCGCGTGATTCGGCACCTGTGGTGGATTTTCTGAACCGGAGGTGGGCGAGGATCGTGTCCACCGGTAAGCGCCTCCCGCCGATCCGTCCGGCGCGGATCGCGACTCCAGGGAACCGCGGCGACACGAACTCCCGACCCAAGGAACCTCCAACCCCAAGGAACGGTGACATGGTCCGTCCAGCCGACAGCCACTCCGACGCCCTCGCCCTCGCCCTCGCCCTCGCCGAGGGCCCGGCCCCCACCGGCTCCTGTAACGAGGCCGGCACCGCCACCCGCTGCGGGACCGCCGGGGGCAGCCGCTCCCGGCGGGTGGTCCTGTCCGCCGCGGCGGTGCTGGGCGCGGCGTCCGGGCTGACCCTGGTCGCCTGCGGCAGCTCCGGAGGTTCGAGCGACGCCAGCGCGTCCGCCGGGACGTCGGCGCCGGCCGGCGCCGGCTCGAGCGCGCCGGCCGGCGCCGGGTCCAGCTCGGCCGCGGGCGCTTCCGGCACCGTGCTCGGCCCGACCAGCGAGGTCCCCGTCGGCGGAGGAATGATCTTCACGAGCCAGAAGGTGGTCGTCACCCAGCCGACGGCGGGCACCTTCAAGGCGTTCAGCAGCACCTGCACCCACCGGGGGTGCCAGGTCAACAAGGTCCAGAACGGGCAGATCCAGTGCCCGTGCCACGGCAGCAAGTACAGCGTCGCCGACGGCTCGGTCGTCGGCGGGCCCGCGCCCGCGCCGCTGCCCGCCGCGAACGTCAGCGTCTCGGGGACGAACCTCGTCCTGGGCACCTGATCTTCCCGTCGCGCGGGCCGGTCCCCTGAGCCGGGGCCGGCCCGCGCGACGCGTCTGGCCCCGGTGACGTGCCCGCCCGCTGCTCCAGCCGCGGCTCCCGGCGGCCAGCCTGCCCGGGGCCGTCAGGACATGGGCGGGAGCCGGACCGAGCGTTCGGCCACGTGCACCAGCCGGTCCGCGACCTCGTCCACCGACCGGCCGCGCTGGGTGTAGAGGACGTCGAACGCCTCGAAGCTCGTGATCAGCCAGAGCAGGTCGATCGCGGCCTCCCGCCCGACCCCGAGCAGGCCGGCCTCGTCCAGCCGGGTCGCGAGGTGGGTGAGGCCGCCGAGCCGGCCCTGCTCGGCGCGCGCCAGCGCCCCGTCGAGCGAGTCGGCCATCCGCCACAGGGCGCTCAGCGCCTCCCGCTGCGCCGCGTACATCCGGGTGTTGGCCCGGATGGCGCCGCGCAGGTGCTCCAGCGGGTCCGCCGCGCCGACCGCCCGCACGAGGTCGTCGAACCCGCCCCGGTCGGCGACGTCGCGGACCAGCGCGTCGCACAGCCCGGCCCGGGAGCCGAACACTGTGTAGACGGTCGAGCGGGCGACGCCGGCCCGGCGGGCGATCGTGTCCAGGCTGGCGATCTCCGGCAGCTCGTCGTACATCGCGTCGAGGATGCGCCGCCGGGTCGCCTCGGCTGAGGCGGCGCGCAGCCGCTGCTGGTAGGCGCGAGGGGTCATGACGTCCACCTTACATTCGGTGGACATCACGTCCGACCGAAGACAGCATGCCTGATGAAAGACAAGCTGTCTGACGAAATGGATGTGAATCATGAGCGTTCTCGTTGTCGGTGCCGGCCCAGCCGGGCTCGTCGCCGCCGTCACCCTCGCCCGCCACGGCGTCCCGACCGTGGTGCTGGAGCGCGACCCGACCCCTTCGACCCACCCGCGAGCGACGAAGATCAGTACCCGGACGATGGAGCTGCTGCGCGGCTGGGGCCTGGCCGACGCCGTCCGGAGCCAGGGCGCGGACGTCCGCTGGCAGCAGTGGGTGACCACCGCGCTGGCCGCGCCGGACGGGGCGGCGCACGACATCGGGACGCCGAGCACGACGCTCGCCGCCGCCGCCAGCCCGGCCGCGCCGGCCTGCGTCGGTCAGGACGTCCTCGAGGCGGTCCTGGCCGACCACCTGCGGTCCTACCCGCACGTGGAGATCCGCCGGGGCGTCGAGCTGACCGGGATTCAGACCGACGGGGCCGCGATCGAGATCCACCTGCGAGAGGCCCTGGGGAGGCCGAGCGGGCGGATCACCGTCGAGCGACCGGACTACGTCGTGGCCGCCGACGGCGCGCGCAGCCGGGTCCGGGCGGCGCTCGGCATCGGGATGGCGGGCCCGGACGGGCTGGAGACAGCGTGCACGACCCCGTTCGAGGCGCCGCTGTGGGACGTCGTCGGCGACCGCCGGTACGGGATCTACTGGATCACCGATCCGGCGGCGCGGGGCCTGCTCCTGCCGGCCGGCGGCGACCGGTGGATCTACGGCCGCTACCTCGACCCGGACGAGCCCGTCCCCTCGGCCGAGCAGGTCGAGGGGATGATCAGGCGGGCGTTGGGCGCGCCCGTGCCGTGGCTTCGGGTCGGGGCGACCCGACGCTTCCGCTTCGCCGCGCAGGTCGCCGACCGCTACCGCCACGGCGGGGTGTTCCTGGCCGGCGACGCCGCCCACCGGGTCACCCCACGCGGCGGTACCGGGCTCAACACGGCCATCCAGGACGGCTACGACCTCGGCTGGAAACTGGCCTGGGTGCAACTGGGCTGGGCCACGCCCGCGCTGCTCGACAGCTACGAGCCCGAGCGCCGTCCGCTGGCCGCCCGCCAGGCCGAGCGCTCCGCCCGCCCGGACGGCTTCCAGGACGCGGCCGAGGAGCTCGCGGTCGACCTGGGCGGCCGCGTCCGCCACGTCTGGCTGCCCACGACCGGGCCGCGTACGTCCACGCTCGACCTGCTCGGGCCGGGCCTGACCCGCCTGGTGGCGGGGCCGGCCGAGGCGGCCAAGCGGCCCGGCCTCGACGGCGAGGAAGCCCGGCGCCTGGCGGCCGCGGGGATGGTGGCGGACCGGGTCCCGCTGGACACCCGCCGGCTGGACGCGGAGACGGCCGAGCTGCTGGGGATCCCGGCCGGCGGCTCGCTGCTGCTGCGCCCGGACGGCCAGCCGGCCGCGCCGGCGATCGCCACCGTTCGCCCCGCGCGGGCGGCGGCGTGACCGGTACGTCGCTCGCCCCGCCCAACCGGCCGCCCTGCGCGACCGGGGGCTCCGCCCATCCGCGACCGGGGCTCCGCCGTTTTCCCGGTCGCTTCGGGCGGGTGGCCCACGTGCGGCCTACCGGGCAGCGGAGGGCGCCGAGGCGCGGGTGCGGGCGGCCAGGCCGTCGCGGAGTCTGGTCAGGCGGGCGATCTCGTCGTTGAGCGCGGTGAGGCGCCGCTCGACCACGCCGCTGGTCGAACTGCACACGCCGCGAGGGTCGCCGTAGCGCGGCAGGGTGTCGCCCTCCAGCAGATGGAGGCGGTCGGCGCAGCCGGCGACGTCCTCGACGGTCAGGCCGAGCGAGAGCAGCTCCCGGATGATCCGGATCCGGTTGACGGCCGCGCCGTCGTACTCGCGCTGGCCGGCCTCCGTGCGCCGGGACGGCGGCAGCAGGCCGCGCTGCTCGTAGAACCGCAGGGCGCGGGGAGTGGTCCCGGCGGCCGCCGCCGCGTCGCCGATCTTCATCTACAGCTCCACGATAACGGGAGAGTGACATGGGCGCGACCGTAGGCCCTGACCCGCGCGTCAGGGGCAAGTCCGAGCGGCCCAGGCGGTCAGGGTGGCTCACGCGGCGACCGCGGGCCGCGCGCTCGGCTGCCCGCGGTCGCGATCGTGGTGACGGCCGCGATCGTGGTGACGGCCGCGATCGTGGTGACGGCCGCGATCGTGGTGACGGTCCTGGCGCCGGGCGGCTCCGGTCGACGGGCGCCGATCCGGCGGCCCTAGCTGCTGTAGATCCGTCGGGGCGCGAGGAGGACGGCCGTCCGGCGCTGTTCGGCCATCACCCGGTCGTAGGTGTCCCAGTCGTCGTGCGTGCCGCCGGCGGCGGTGAAGATCTCGCGGAGCAGGAGCCGAAGGCGCTCGGCGTCGATGTCAGGATGCGGGTCGTCCGGTCCGATGAGCTGCGCGTCTCCCGCCGCGGCCGCCCATTTCCAGCCGGACCGGACGGTGACGGTCAGAGTGGGCCGGGCCCGAAGGTTGGCCAGTTTGACCTTGCCGTAGGTGACGAAGCCGACGACCGGCGCGCCGTCCAGCGGATGTGGCAGGACGCCGACGTTGACCACGGATGACTGGATGGTCTGGTCGCCGCGTAGCGTCGCGACGACCGCCAGGCCCTGCTCGTCCCGGCCCAGCGCCGCCAGGTCCTCCATCGTCGCCATCGCCGCGTCTCCTCGTCCCCGTCAGTGGCTGGGTTCCCAGTCCCGCGGTTCACACCGTCCCACGCGTCCGACGGCCCGGCCCCACGTGCCCCGCGACACGAGCGAGACGGCCGGGGCGGGGCCGGCGATCACCGCATTGTGGCGAGCACCCGCATAATAAGCTCATGCTGGACATAGCCGACGCGCTGGCTGACGCCGTTCTCGGCGCGAACGAGGCGGTCGTGCGACGGACCGGAACCTGTCCCCAGCCCCAGGTGCACATCCTGGCCGAGGACCGGGAGCGGCCCTACCTCGGATATGTCGTCTGCCGGCGTTTCCGCCGTGGCCCGGACGCGGCCTCGGCGGTCGTGGGTCTCGGCCTGCTGCCCTCCACCCTCCGCGCGACGCGGCTCATCGTCGCCTGGGAGGAACTCGATCTGCGCGGCGCGATGCAGGTGCCGACAGAGCAGGCCGAGACCGGTTTCGTCCTGGTGGATGCGCGGCTGGACACGCACGTTCTGCGTTGGCACCCGTTCCAGACCCAGGCTGCCCCCGAGGGGGCGGGCGAGACGGCGACCCTACGGTGGGGCGCGCCGGCCCGCTACGAGCGGATCCCGTTGCCCGACCCCATCGAGGCCATGCTCACCCTGTGGCGCGAGTTCCGCGACGGTGACCTGGAAGAGACCGCCGCACACCTCCAGCGGGCCGGCTACGAGCTCCACTGGGCCGGGTCGCGCGACCGGGGGCGGTAACGGTCGAAGGGGTCGGCGGACTGAACCGGCGGCGTTACACCACTCCTTCCCGCCGCCGCGCCCGGCCATCGGCCACGTCGCGTGGCGGCCCGCCCGGCTGTCGCTCACGGGGACGTTGGTGCGGGCCGCGGCCGCTCAGGGCGCTTCCCGGGCCGGCAGGAACACGGCGGACGGCCGGTCGGGGTCGTGAAAGATCTCCTGTTCGGCGGGGTGGAGTGTCGTGGCGGTCGCGCGCGGTTCTCCGCTTCCGGGATTGCGGGCGTAAGCCGGGTGCGCGCCACTGGAGATCTGCACCCGTATGCGCTGGCCGCGGCGGAATTGGTGCGCGGCCGGCCACAGGGTTACCTCGACCCTGGACACCCCGTCCCGGTCGGGGATCGGCTGGCCGGGCAGGACAGCCGCGATCCCGTCGCAGATGTTGTGGGACCGCCCGCGGGTGTCGACCTCGCAGACGCGCACGAACAGGTCGGTGTGAGGACGGCTGGACCGCAGCCAGATCTCCGCCGTGACCTCCCCGACGATCTCCAGATCCCGCTCGAGCGGCGGGCTGGTGTAACACAGGACGTCGGGACGGGACTCCAGCCTACGGTTGTTTTTGCGTCCCGCCTTGATCGGCGAGAAGATCGGGCCGCCGACCGCGGGGGTGGGGTCGGCGGGGTCGTAGCGGTAACGGTCCGGACCACTTGACGGGGCAGGGTCCGTGCCGAGCCGGCCCGCTGGCCCGAGATTCCAGCGGACAGGCCGGTAGCCCGCCGGTGGCCAGGCATCGAAATCCCGCCACTCCGCACGACCCGTGACGAACAGCCGGACGGGTGCGCGGCGCTCGTCCGGTTCGGCGGGTTCGATGGCACCACACAGTGGCAGCGCCCACTCCCGCGCCTCACGGGCGCCGCACGCGCTGATGGCCGGGGACGCATGAACCCATGGTCCGACCGTCAGTCTGGGCTGTTTACCCGCCTCGACGAGCGCCCGGTAGTCACGCAACTGGTAAGGCAGGAACAAGTCGTACCAACCGGCGACCAGGCTGACCGGCACGTTCACTTTGGCGACGGCGTCGCGGTGGTCGACGTCCGCCCAGTGCTTCGCCTCGCTGTCGTGCGTCACTGCCTGCTGGAAGAACGACCAGCGCCGGCCGAGCAGGCGTCTGTCCGAGTCTGTCAGGGGCAGCGTGGACGCCGCCCGGCGCAATGACCGCTCGCCCAGTCCGACGAGGGTCGCGAGCAGGCGCCACGGGCTTTCCTGGACCTTGATGAGGTGCGACCAGCGCAGGAGGGTGTCGAGCCGGACGCCTTCAGGTCGTGCGAACGCATCTATGATCTGAGCGGAGGTGACCGCCGGGATGACGGCCTTGACGGCGGGCGGCAGCGCGTCCGCGACGGCCCACTGCGTGTATCCGAGGTAGCTGCTCCCGGCCAGCACCAGGTTCCCGTCGAACCAGGGCTGCCTGGTCACCCAGTCGATCGTCGCCAGGCCGTCGGCCCGCTCGTGGCGGAACGGCTCGAACTCGCCGCCGGAACCGAAGGTGCCGCGCACGCTCTGGAAAACGACCTGAAAGCCGCTCCTGACATAGGGCCGGGCGAACATCGTGGCCAGGGCCCCCTGCCTCCCATAGGGCGAGCGCATCAGGACTGTGGGCAATGAGCCGGAGCGCCGGGCGGGGGCCAGCCGGTCAGCGAGAAGTACGATGCCGTCGTCCATCGGCACCGGAAGGTCCCGGTCGACGACGATGTTCCTGCTGAGGAAAGCGTTTAGAATCGTATTCTCCAATGACGCGGCGGGGGTTCGTTCGGACGGGCGGGGTGCGCTCAGGCGTGCCTTACGGCGGCGAGGTCGCGCAGGCCGAGGATCTCTATCGCCGATTCGCGCATCGCCACCTTGCGAACCTTGCCGGTAACTGTCATCGGGAAATCGTCGACGATGTGCACGAACCGGGGGATCTTGTAGTGGGCGAGTTTGCCGGTGCAGAATTCGTGCACGGATTCGGGCGTGAGCGGTGTGGCCTCCGGGCGCATCCGGATCC
>Ga0207710_10000381_pt1 | contig 30427 bp, 9 predicted proteins | sample KBSS24metaG_FD_184400 | JGI IMG/M metagenome (GOLD analysis project Ga0207710, IMG submission 184400) | Switchgrass rhizosphere microbial communities from Kellogg Biological Station, Michigan, USA - KBS S2-4 metaG (SPAdes) (version 2) | ecosystem: Host-associated > Plants > Roots > Rhizosphere >...
CAACTGCGAGCCTATGCCTCGAGCGCGGCGCTACAGGAAGAAGTTGCGTACTGGACAGATGAGCGACGACAGCGCGTGCGTCCAATACGATTGGACCGGAAGGGAAGCAATCGAGAAAGCACGGCCCGCTACGTGAGCAACAGCCTTTCAGCGGAGTTAACGGGAGTATTACTGCGCGAGGTGCCGCGCGCCTACAACACGCAGATCAGTGAGGTGCTGTTAGCCGCGCTGGCTGGGGCCCACCACGAGTGGAGCGGCGAGCGGCTGTTGTTGGTGGACGTGGAAGGACACGGGCGCGAAGCATTATTTGATGACGTGGATTTGACGCGAACGGTGGGTTGGTTCACGTCGATCTATCCGTTGCTGCTGGAGTTGCCAGACGACACCGACTATGGCGAGCGCCTCAAGAGCATCAAGGAGCAGGTACGACGAGTGAAACATGGCGGTGTGGGTTACGGCGTGCTGCGCTATCTGAGTGCAGATAAAGCAGTGCGAAAACAGTTAGCCCGGCAGCCGCAATCAGAAATCAGTTTCAACTACCTGGGACGGTATGACGAGGTGGTAAGTGAGGTGAAGGAAGCGGGGCTGTTTCAGGCGGCGGCGGAACGAACTGGAGCAAACAGAGCCAGTGGCGGCAAGCGGCAGTATCTGTTGCAGATGAACAGTAGTGTGGTGAACGGCAAGCTGCAAATGAGCTGGGAATACAGCGCTGACATGCATAGCGAGGAGACGGTGACGCAACTGGCTTCAGCCTATCTGAGCGAACTGGAGCACCTCATTCGTCACTGCCAGGGTACCAATGCCGGCGGCTTTACTCCTTCCGACTTCGCCGAGTTCAAGTGGACCGAAGCTGACCTGGACGACCTCTCCGCGGCAATCAAAAAGCGCGAGGAGCGACTTAAATCCAGCTAAGCGTGGACCCGATCCAACAAGATGGTCCTAATCCTGATCCAACCTTGATTTCTGATCTTTGAGGAAAACTGTGCTACCGGAAAACATTGAAGCAATCTATCCGCTCTCGTCGCTACAGCAGGGATTGCTGTTTCACACACTGCTTGCTCCGGGATCGGGAGTGTACGTGGTCCAGGTATGCGCAGACTTGAGCGGCGATTTGAACATTGCTGCATTTGAAAACGCGTGGTCACGCCTCATCGAACGCCACTCTGTCTTTCGTACCTTCTTTATCTGGGAAGACATCAGCAACCCGACGCAGGTGGTGCAAAGAAATGTCATGCTGCCGATTGAGTTTCACGATTGGCGCCACCTTGGAGCAGCCGAACAGCAGGAATTGTTTGACGATCTTTTGCAGCAGGATCGTGAGAAAGGCTTTGAACTTTCGGTCGCGCCGCTGATGCGAGTGATGCTCGTGCGTGTGGGTGAGAGTGCTTACAAATTGGTCTGGAGTCACCATCATTTGCTGCTTGATGGCTGGTGTTTATCGCTGGTGTTGAGAGAAGTGCTGATGTTCTATGCGGCTTTCTGCGAAAAGCGCGATCTGCAACTGGAACAAGGCCCGGATTACCGCGACTACATCGTCTGGCTGCAACGACAGGACCTCGCCACTGCGGAAAGATTCTGGCGGCGAACCCTCGGCGATTTCACAACTCCGACACCCTTTGGTGTCGACAGGCCTGCCGCCAGCGAAGCGGCAACTGAGCAGGATTACGGCTCGCATTGGGGCCGCATCTCCAACTCAGCCAACACTGCCTTACAGGCGCTGACCCGCCAGCATAAGTTGACGCTGAACACAATCGTGCAGGGCGCGTGGGGCTTGTTGTTGAGCCGTTATAGCGGTCAGCACGACGTGGTCTTTGGAACGACTGTCTCCGGCCGTTCTGCCGAGCTTCCGGGAGTGGAATCAATCATCGGTTTGTTCATCAATACGCTGCCGGTGCGCGTGCGCATCAACGAAAGCGAATCAGTGTTCTCGTGGTTGCAGGAACTACAGCAGCAGCAGGTCGAGGCGCGCGAGTACGAGTACAGTCCGCTGCTGGAAGTACAGAGATGGAGCAATGTTCCACGAGGCCAGGCGCTCTTCGAGAGCACGATGACGTTTGAAAATTACCCTGTCAACATGTCCTCACCTCAGACAGTATCGACGCCGCAGCGGCAAAGCCTTGGAGTGGGAGGCCTCACGGCTCTCAACCGGCCTCACTATCCAATCAGCGTCACGGTGGTACCGCATTCAAGCTTGCTGTTGAAGCTCACCTACGACCGTCGCCGTTTCGATGATGCAACAGTGGAGCGAATGCTCGAGCATTTCAAGAACCTGTTGGAGGGTATTGCTGCCAGGCCGCAAGCGCGCGTTTGCGAGTTGTCGTTACTCTCCGCCAGTGAGAAGCGGCAACAACTGTTCACCTGGAATCAGACAGCGACTGAGTTGCCGGCCGAAAGTGTGGTCCAACTATTCGAGGAGCACGTAGCACGCACGCCTGAGCAGGTTGCGATCGTCTGTGGAGACGAGCGGGTGACTTACGTTGAGCTCAATCGTCAAGCGAATGTAGTGGCGCTTGAGCTGCGGCAGCGCGGCGTAGGGCCTGATGTGCTGGTCGGGATTTGCATAGAGCGCTCGGTTAAATTGATTGTAGCGCTGCTGGGAGTGCTGAAGTCAGGCGGAGCCTATGTGCCGTTGGATCCCGCTTATCCACAGGAGCGATTACGCTTCATGCTGGAGGATGCGCGGCCGCGAGTGCTGCTGACGCAACGAAGCCTGCTCCCCACGTTGCCGCAGTCAGAAGCAGCGCCAGTGCTCTGTGTTGAAGACCTGACCTCACACAAAGGCACAAACGCAGACAACGAGTTCTTTGCGCCTTTGCGCGTTTGGGCGGAAAACCTTGTTTACGTCATTTATACCTCCGGCTCGAGTGGCACACCCAAAGGAGCCATGATCACGCATGGCGGAGTGCTCAACAGTCTCCAGTGGAAGCAGCAGAGATTTGGGTTGACTGAGGAGGATGCCTTTCTGATGCACACCTCACTGAACTTTGACCCGTCAGTGTGGGAAGTGTTCTGGCCGCTGATGGTGGGCGGGCGAGTGGTAATAGCTCCTGCGGGCATGCTGGAGAGCAGTGCTTTGCTGAGGTACATGGAGGAGCAGTCAGTGACGTGCGCTTACTTTGTGCCCTCAATGCTGGGAGTGCTGGTGCAAGAGCCGCGGCTGAGTGAATGCCGCAGTCTGCGTTACGTGATCAACGGTGGAGAGAAGTTGCCGCTCGGAGTAATGCGGGAGTTTAAGGGTATGAGCAGAGCTGAGTTGATCCACTCGTATGGGCCGACGGAGGTAACAGTAGGAGCAACGGAGTGGCCTTGTGAGGCTGCCGCGGACCGGGTGTTGATCGGGAGACCGATTGGAAACACGCACGCTTATGTGCTGGATGGGCGGATGGAGCCGCTGCCGTTGGGAGTAGCGGGAGAACTCTATATCGGTGGCGTGGGAGTGGGGCGCGGCTACATAGGACAGGCGGCGTTGACGGCAGAGAGATTTGTGCCGGATCCGTTCAGCAGGAAAGTGGGAGCGAGACTGTATCGAACGGGCGATATGGTGAAGTACGACGGCGAGGCTCGCCTGGAGTTTATGGGAAGGGTAGACGACCAGGTGAAGCTGAGAGGATATCGCATTGAGCCAGGAGAGATCGAAGCAGTGCTGCGCCGGCACCAGCAGATGCGAGAAGCTGTCGTAGTAATGCGCGACGAGAGTGGTGAGAAACGATTGGTGGCGTACATTGTGAGTGAAGCCGGCCCTGATGAGTTGCGCGACTTTCTCCGGCAGCACTTGCCGGCATACATGATCCCCGCAGCTTGGGTGAAACTCGAAGCGCTGCCATTAACTGCAAATGGCAAAGTCGATCGTCGCGCCTTGCCTGATCCTGACTCGCAACGGCCGGAATTGTCATCTGCCTACATCGCACCACGTACCGCGATCGAGCGAGAGATCGCAGAGGTTTGGCAGGAAGTGTTGGGCGTAGAAGGCGTCGGAGCGGACGACAACTTTTTCGATCTGGGCGGACATTCACTGCACGCCATCCGAGTACACGGAAAGCTGTGCGCGAAATTCGGCAACGAGTTATCCCTCGTCCAGTTGTTTCAATTTCCCACCATCACCGCGCTGGCAGGTTTGATAACTCAGAAAACAACTGACGAACCATTACTTGAAAAAGTTTACGAGCGCGCCAGCAAACAAAAAGAAGCGATTGCGCAACAGCGGCAATTGATCGAGAAGAGACGGAGGACACATGTCTGACAATCTAGCAAACGATTCATTGAATTCCATTGCGGTGATCGGCCTGGCTGGACGATTTCCGGGAGCGCGAAATGTGGAAGAGTTCTGGCAGAACCTGCGTGCCGGGGTTGAGTCGATCACCTTCTTTTCTGACGAACAATTGCTGGAAGCAGGTGTGCACCCGAAAACGATCAACGATCCTCGTTACATCAGGGCAAAAGCCTGTCTCGAGGATGCCGAGATGTTTGACGCGTGGCTCTTCGGATTCAATCCGCGTGAAGCTGAGATCATGGATCCGCAACACCGAGTGTTTATGGAGTGTGCGTGGGAAGCACTGGAGCGCGCTGGTTATGACTCTGAAAGATATAACGGCTCTATCGGTGTTTTCGGCGGCGTGAGCATGAACAGTTATTTTCTCCTGAATCTCCGTTCGAATCCGCAGGTGCTGACTTCCGTGGGCGGAATGCAAACCATTCTGGGAAACGACAAGGACTTCCTGCCCACTCACGTCTCTTACAAACTCAATCTGCGAGGTCCCAGCGTAAACGTTCAGACGGCTTGTTCAACTTCTCTGGTTGCGGTCCACATGGCCATCCAGAGCTTGTTGAATTATCAAAGCGACATCGCACTGGCCGGAGGAGTGTCGGTGACGTTGCCACTCAAAGTCGGCACCTTTTACTCGGAGGGTGGAGTATTGTCACCAGACGGCCACTGCCGGGTTTTCGACGCGCAGGCAAAAGGCACTGTAGCCGGAAACGGCGTGGGTATCGTGGTGCTTAAGCGACTGGAAGATGCTCTTCGCGATGGTGACGTGATTGAAGCCGTCATTCGCGGCTCTGCGATCAACAACGATGGCTCAGCAAAAATGGGTTACACGGCGCCGAGCGTGGAAGGACAGTCAACCGTGATCGCGGAAGCGCAGGCGATCGCGGGCGTGACAGCGGATTCGATCAGCTACGTGGAAGCACATGGAACAGGTACGCCGGTCGGCGATCCGATCGAGATGACAGCGCTCACCAAAGCGTTTCGCGCGAGCACGCAAAAGCGTGAATTTTGTGCCCTGGGATCAGTGAAGAGCAACATCGGGCATCTCGATACAGCAGCGGGAGTGGCGGGACTGATCAAAACTGTGCTGGCGCTCAAGCACAAAGAGTTACCACCTTCACTGCACTTCGAGACACCGAATCCGCAGATCGATTTCAGTAACTCACCTTTCTACGTCAACACGAGCCTGAAACCGTGGGAACGCAATGGTGGACCACGGCGCGCGGGCGTGAGCTCGTTTGGAATCGGGGGCACGAATGTACACCTGATAGTAGAAGAAGCACCTGAGCGAGAACGTGGTGCCACGAACCGAGAGTGGCAGGTGCTGGTCCTATCGGCCAAGACCGAAGAGGCGCTGGATACCGCCACGGAGAATTTAGGCGCTTACCTTGAACAGAGTGAAGAGGAGCTGGCGGATATTGGTTACACGCTAGCGGTCGGACGGCGGGCCTTACCGCAACGACGAGTCGTAGTGTGTCGCGACAAGCAGCAGGCGATTGCGGCATTGAGTGGAGCAGATACAGAACACGTGTTGACGGGAGCAGGGCGTGGGCGGCGACCAGGCGTGGTGCTGTTGTTTCCGGGTTATGGAGCGCAGCGAGTGAACATGGGACGGGAGCTTTATGAGAGTGAACCGGTATTTCGCCAGACCGTGGACGACTGTGCCGAATTGCTCAAGCCGGTATTAAAAGGAGACCTGCGAGAAGTTTTGTATGGTGACGACGCCACCACAGACGAAAACGATCAAATGGGACAGTTGCAGGATATTCGCTGGGCCCAGCCGGGACTATTTGTCACCGAGTATGCCCTGGCTCAGCAGTTACTAGCCTGGGGCATTGAGCCTGAGGCGATGTTTGGTCATAGCACCGGCGAGTGGGTCGCGGCGACGCTGGCGGGAGTTTTCCGATTGGAGGATGGGTTGCGATTAGTAACCCTGAGGGGTGAGTTGATGGACCAAATGGAAGTGGCCGCAATGATCACCGTTGCTTTATCTGAAGCGGAGGTAGAGGAGCGCATCGAAAAATATCACGACGAATTAGGAAAAGTGGAAATCAGTGCTGTGAATGCACCGCGCCTCGTCGTGCTTGGCGGCTCATCAGCGAGCATCGAGCGCTGGACTGAGCGTTTGAATAGTGAAGGAGTGTGGACCAAGTCATTGCAGACGAGCCATGCCTACCACACGTGGATGATGGAGGAGGCTGCCAGAAAGCTTGAGGACGCAGTAGAGAAAGTAGAAAAGCGCAAACCGCAGATAAACATGCTTTCGGGAGTGACTGGTACGTGGCTGAGCGCGGAAGAGGCGCAGAACAGCAAATATTGGGCGCGACAGATGCGCGAGCGCGTACAGTTTGCTGCAATGATCGATCAAATCCTGGCAGAACGCGATCGGGTAGTGGTGGAAACTGGACCAGGTAGTGGATTTGGTGGTCTAGTGAAGCAGCAAGCGCAAGAGGGTGGCGCAACAACTGTAAGTGTGGTGAGCTTACTGGGAGCCGGTGCGAGCGGAATGGTGAGCGAGCCTGAACGCCTGTTGCATAGCGTTGGACAGATATGGCTCGAGGGCGTGGCAGTGAAGTGGGAAGAACTGTGGGGCGGGGAACCACGACTGAGAGTGGCGTTGCCGACTTATCCGTTTGAGCGTCGCAGGTGCTGGATTGAGCCACAAAAGGGAAATTACGCAGCTCCGGTCTTTACTGGAAGACAGCCGGACATTACCGACTGGTTTTATGTTCCATCATGGAAGCGGAGTCCGCTATCGACGCTGCGAGGCACTGATGCTCCGCAGGACCAGAAGCTCTGCTCGCTGGTGTTCACGAGCAAAAATGCGTTTGGTGCAGAGGTTGTCAAGCAGCTTCGCGAGCAGGGACAAGAGGTCATTTCCGTCGGCTGCGGGACGAAGTTCGCGAAACTCGGCGAGGGCGCCTATAAGATCAATCCGCACGAGCGAAAAGATTTCAGTGCTTTATTCAAAGAGCTTGGCACGCTGGCAACGCCGCCACAGAGAGTGATTCACCTGTGGGGTCTCAACCCGGCGCCTAAAGGGTTAGCGGCTTACGAGAATTTCGAGAGAGCTCAGGCGGAAAGCTTCTACAGTTTACTGTTTCTGACGCAGGTGCTTGACGAATACGAAATTACACGGGAGTTGGACCTCGTTGTAGTTTCCGACAGCGTGCAGGAGGTGACTGGCCAGGAGCGGCTGCATCGTGAGAAGGCGACAGTGCTTGCCCCCAGTCGAATTATTCATCAGGAGTATCCGCACATCTCCTATCGAAACATTGACGTTGTGCTGCCGAAGTCGAAGGGGTCGCAGCATAAGCTGGTCAAGCAACTGCTGCCGGAGTTCAACGTTAAATCCTTTGACCCTTTCGTCGCTTATCGCGGAGAGCATCGCTGGACGCAAAGCTTTGAGTCGTTGCGTGTTGCGGCGCCGGGCGAAGACGAGTCGCGCTGGTGTAAAGAAGGACTCTATCTCATAACAGGCGGACTCAGCGCCCTCAATCTGAATCTGGCTGAATTTTTGGCGCGAGAAGCACGCGCAAAACTTCTGTTTGCCGAACGCGCGGGGTTTCCGTTGCGAGAAGGATGGGAACAGTGGCTGTCGAGCTATGGTGAGGACCATGACGTGAGCCGAAAGATCAGGAGACTGCTCGAGATTGAAGCCTTGGGCGCGGCGGTTCTGGTAGCAAGTATAGACGTGGATGATGTGGAGCGGCTGCGAAAGACGATTGGCATGGCACAGGACCGGTTTGGTCCATTGAAGGGAATCTTTTACAACGACCAGTTAGGCAGCGATTCCGACAACAACCTACGCACTATAAAAGCCGACGAATGCGGCTGGTATCTGTTACGAACCGCAAACGCACTAACAGCGTTGGAGAGTGTTGTAGAAGAGACAGAACCTGATTTCTGCCTACTGCTTTCTTCGCTGACGACAGTGGTCGGGGGACGAGGGTTGATTGCCGGTGCGGCAGTGAACCAGATGCTTGATGCATACGCGCATATGAAGAACGAGAAGTCGTCAGTTCGTTGGCTTAGTCTCAATCTGGATACCGCGCACATCAGCAACAGGCAGGCTCAGGAAACAGAGGACAGCGATCTGACGATTACGCCGGAAGAAGTGATCGAAGTGTTCCGTCGCGCATGGTCGTTAGAAACAGTATCGCAGCTTGCTGTTTCGACTGTGGATCTCAGAGAAAGATTGCGGCGCGAGGAATATAAAGAGGTCGAAAACGAGCAGGCCGAAGAGAAAGAAAAGACAGGCGTCAAAAAATCACGTATCGAGTCACATTCGCGACCGAGTTTGGCGACCGCCTACGTGGCGCCGCGCAATGAGACAGAGCGCACTATTACGGAAATGTTTGAGACGTTGCTCGGAATCTCGCCGATTGGCGTGAACGACGACTTCTTCGAGATAGGAGGACATTCGCTGGCCGGTATCCAGTTAACTTTCCGCTTGCGCGAAAGGTTCGATCTCGAAGATCTGCACCAGAACTCTCTCTTCGAGAAACCGACCATCGCCGGCCTGGCAGAGACCATCGAAGAAATACGCCGCAACGGATTGACCATGCCTCCAAACCTGGTGCCAATTCAACCCGAGGGCAAGAATCCACCGTTCTTCTGCGTACATCCAGTGGGTGGCAGCGTTTACGGACTCGTTCCTGTCGGGCGGAGCCTGGCGCCCGACCAGCCGTTTTACGCAATTTCGGCAATGGGGCTGGCGCACTACGGTGAGTACGACGACTACGAGACGCTCGAAGACATGGCAGCCGACTATATCAAGACTATTAAGTTTATCTCGCCGAAAGGTCCGTATTTCATTGGAGGTATGTCATACGGCGGCATGGTTGCCTTCGAGATGGCCCAGCAACTCAAGCGAAACGGCGAGGAAGTCGCGCTGCTCGTGCTGCTCGATAGTCCTGCGCCGCAGACTTGGACAAAAGTTGCGGATCTCGAAGACGCCATCATCCTGCTCGGACTAACGCGTGAAACAGCACGTCAGCACGGAACTTACCTTGATGTGACCAGCAAAGATTTCGTCGGTCTCAATGCCGATGAGCGCTTGAAGTTCCTGGTGAATGCCCTCAAGGAATCAGGCGTCGCGCCGCCCGATCTCGAGGAAGAATGGATACGCAGATTCATGCGCGGATATCGGGCCCGCATTAATGTGGTCAGAAAGTACGTTCCACAGCCGTACCACGATAAAATCACGCTTTTCCGATGCACTGAAAGAGACCCGGAGATGGAAATTCATCTCAAGGGCGTGGGCCAGGACGAGTACATGGAAGAGTCTTTCGGGTGGGACAAAGTTTCGACTGAGCCGGTAGAGATCTTTCCCCTTTACACTCATCATGAAGTGATGACCTCCGGAGAAAATATGAAGGTAGTCAGCACGCTGCTAAAGGCCAGTATTGAAAAAAGCTGGAAAAAATCCGTTCGAAGCAAGAGTGTAAGAGCATAAGCACCTGAAACTTTGGGTGTCGAGTTCTGGAATGTCCGAACAGCAGTGGCTGACTTCCTTTTAATACATACCGGTTGCACAGAGAGAACCGTGTTGCTCGACTTTTCGGGCAAGGCGGCCCCCAGGTACCAAATCCATTCCATGACCAGCTCGCGATAGCGAGCGACAGTGAAACGGTTGCTACTTGTCGCCCGTTTTTACGGGCTCCAAATGGCTTTCTTTTCTAATCCCTGGTGCTCGCGCCCCAGGCTTATGCGGACGTCTGCTATCGCAGGCTAAGAGTGTAGGAGCATAGGAACATGAAACTCATAGCTATATTGTTGGGCTACTCGCGACGCACCGTGATTCTCGCGATCATCGTCGGCATTGTTTGCGGCGCCTCCAACGCGGCACTGCTGGCGATTATCCATAAGGCCCTCACCTCCGGCAGAGATGCGTCTCCAAATCTGTTGTGGGGTTTCATCGCCCTCTGGCTGGTCCTGCCGGCTAGTCGCATTGCTTCGCAGGTCACCCTTTCGCATCTCGTGCAAACAGCAATTTACGATCTGCGCATGAACTTGAGCCGTCAAATGCTTGCTGCTCCCTTACGTCAACTCGAAGAGATCGGCCCGCATCGTCTGTACGCCACGCTCAACGACGACGTGCAGGCCATCAGCAACGCGCTGGTCAGTATTCCTTCGATCTGCATGCAAACTACGGTCTTGCTCGCCAGTCTTGTTTACCTGGGCTGGCTTTCGTGGCCCGTGCTCATCGGCGTGGTCGTCTTTATGAGCATAGCGATGTTCACTTTTCGGATGGCTGCCGGAAAGGCGGGACACTACCTGAGTCTCGCGCGTGAAGATCATGATTCGCTGTTTCGGCACTTCCGCGCTTTGATCGACGGCAACAAAGAATTAAAACTCCATCGTCGCCGTCGTCATTCGTTCATGGAGCGCGTACTGCAAACGACTGCTGATTCATTCCGGCGTCATAATGTCCTCGGTGGCGGGATCCAGACCGCCGCTGCCGGTATGGGACAAATCCTGTTCTTTCTATTAATAGGTCTGCTGGTCTTCGCCGTGCCGGCATACACGAATACAAGTCCACAGGTTTTGACCGGCTATACGCTGCTGCTGCTCTTCATAATGACTCCAATCGAAGTCCTCAACATGCTTGTGCCGTCGATATTTCGCGCGCAGATTGCCTTGCAGAAAGTGGATTCGATGGGCCTGTCGCTGGCTGCTAAGACAACGGAACGAGAAGCAGCAGAGACATCCGAAGAGATGCCCGCCTGGGAGACCGTGGAGCTGCGTGGTGTCGCTCACACCTATTATCGCGAGGCCGAAAACAGTCGCTTCACGCTTGGTCCAATTGATCTGACACTCACACCCGGGGAGATTGTGTTTATCACCGGAGGCAATGGCAGCGGCAAGACTACACTCGCAAAGCTTCTGATTGGACTCTATGCCCCTGAAGAGGGTGAGCTGCGCATTAACGGTGCACCGGTCACGGATGAGAATCGCGACTGGTATCGCCAACACTTCACGGTGGTCTTTTCGGACTTCTTCCTCTTCGATAGTCTGCTCGGACTCGAAGCGCCAAAGCTCGACGAGAAGGCGCGCGAGTATCTTTCCAAGCTGCAACTCAATCACAAGCTTGAAGTCAAAGAAGGAGTGCTTTCAACTACGGAGCTTTCCCAGGGACAGCGGAAACGCCTGGCGCTACTCACCGCCTATCTCGAAGATCGTTCCATCTACCTCTTCGACGAATGGGCCGCCGATCAGGATCCAACTTTCAAGCAGATCTTTTATCACTCACTGCTGCCCGAGTTGAAAGCGAGAGGCAAGACAGTTCTCGTCATCAGTCACGACGATCGTTACTACGACATCGCCGACCGCGTGATCAAACTTGAAGATGGGAAGCTGGAATACGATCAGAAGCAACTCGAGGCAAGCTTCGCCGGCCACCTACAGGCACAAGCAGCCAAAATGCTTTCTTAACTTTATCAGGAGGCTTGTCTCGATAGTCGCAGTCGCGCCTGGACCCGATCCAACAGCGGCACTGACTGCGCCCGCTCAGTCTGAGAAAGACGATGGAGGCTGCGGCCGCTGCGCAGAAGTAAACGACCTTGAAACTCTATTACTATCGCGACCAGTTCGGTAATTTCGGCGATGATCTCAACGTGTGGTTGTGGAGCCGCCTGCTGGCAGACTGTCTCGATGAGGATGACAGCTCTATCTTTGTGGGCATTGGTACTCTGCTCAATGAACGGCTCCCGCTGCAGCCAATCAAGTATATCTTCGGTGCTGGTGTCGGCCATGGATATGCACCCGTTGTTGACGATAGTTGGAACATCTATTTTGTCAGAGGGCCTCTCAGTGCAGAAGCGTTAGGCCTGCCCGAGACATTGGCGATCACCGATCCCGCGGCGCTGATCAGAATACTTGACTTACCGAGCGAGCAGAAATCATTCGCTGCGTCATTCATGCCTCATCATACTAATAGTGAACGCCTCAGAGAACATCGCGATGCTGTTCAGGCACTCTGCCAGGCGGAGGGCATCAATTACATCGATCCGAGCTCAAGTGTCCCAGACATTCTGCGCGACATAATGCGTTCGGAAGTGGTGCTCGCCGAGGCGATGCATGCGGCCATCGTAGCTGATGCGTTGCGTATCCCCTGGATTCCGGTTGACCTTCTTAACCGAGTTCACAAATTCAAATGGCATGATTGGACTCAGTCGCTCGGACTCCACTACTCGCCCGTCACTTTCTCCGAGAATGAAGCAAATGACTCTTTGTCTGCGTATGTGAAGTTTTTGAGGCGCGTAATGAACACGGTTGCACCGGTGTTGAGTGCAGATGAAAACATTGAAGCGGCCACAGAGCTAATGGTCAATCAGCTCAAAAGCTTCAGAGAAAACTGTTTGACAGTTAACTTACCTCTATTCTTCGTTAACGGATAAGTATGGCAACGATCGTCATCGTCATGTTTCCCGAAATGGGCCATCTCAACGCGACGCTAAAACTCGCTCGAGCTCTCGGCGCGCGTGGGCATGAGATCTATTACCTGGGTGGCTCTGATCGTCGAGCTTATATAGAGAAGCAGGGAATACAGTTCCTCTCTTTAGATGAAGGTTGGGAGGGAGCGGGCGATACGGTTACGCAACAGGATTTGATGGAAATTTTGTTGGAAGCCAGACTGCACTTCCGGCCGCTCGATCAATATTGCGCAAGTGTAATCGAAGTTTTTCGCCGGGGGCTGGAAGCTTTAATCACGTATCTAAAACCGGATCTTTTCCTCATCGATCCGTTTGTGCCCGACATTGCATTGATAGCCCAGGAGCTCAAAATGCCTATGGCCTTCCTCAATACGACGCTATTCAACCCACTCCATGATACGGAGCTGCTCAACAGTTCACCTGAGCTCGGGGGAGTAACGGAGTTGATTACGTGTTGTGAGGAGTTCGATTTTCCGGAAGTGGTGAAACGTGGCCAGGGCCGTCATTATCTTGGACCAGGAGTCGATTTGCAGCGCCAGGAAGAACCTTTCGACTGGCAACAAGTAGACCAGACCATACCGCTGATCTATTGTTCGCTCGGAAGCCAGTCTCAGAACTGCGAGGGAGCGCAACGCTTTTTCCAGGTCATGATCGATGCGATGTCCGGCTTGCCGCACCTCCAGATGATTCTCGCTGCCGGTGTTCATTTTAATAAGAACGACTTTCAGGCACTGCCGCCAAACGTTTTGTGGTTGAGCTATGCGCCGCAGTTACAGATTCTGGCGCGGGCCAATGTCGTCATCACACATGGAGGCTTGAATACGATCAAGGAAGCGCTCGTCTTTGGGGTGCCGATGGTCGTGTTTCCATCGTTTGGAGATCAGGCAATGAACGCTGGAAGAGTTGTTTATCACGGCCTGGGAGTGCGGGGCGATCTGCTGAAAGTCACGGTGGAACAGGCGCGCACCTTGATTGAAAGAGTCGTGGAGACAGAGTCGTTTCGCGAGCGCGCCGCCTTTTTCCGTGAGAGATGTGAGCAACTCGAACGGGGAGATTTGGGTGTGAAAATCGTCGAAGCGCTCTTGGATGAAGAAAATTGTGAACAAGAGTTTGTGCAAGTAGTAGAATGAGCGCGTTCTATTGAACATCCGACGAAATTTAGATTGTTGTACGACGAAGTGAAGGAGTCTTTTCTCATGACCAAAGTATTCTCACTGATTGCGATCGTTATCCTGGCCGCGAGCGCCGCGGCAGCGCAAACACAGACAGCACCAGTCGACGAGAACGCAGCGATCACAAAAACCGCGCTCAATTACATTGAAGGGTGGTATGAAGGTGACGCAGACCGCATGGAGAGTGCGCTGCATCCCGAGCTCGCAAAGCGAATGATCTACACCGATCCGAAATCCGGACGTAGCCAGTTCAATCACATGGGCGCGATGGCGCTCGTGCAGGGAACCAGGCGCGGTGGAGGCAAACAAACACCGAAAGAGAAGCAGTTGAAAGAGGTCACCATCCTCGACCGTTTCAATAATGCGGCCGTCGTGAAGATAGTCGCGTCTGACTGGATCGATTATCTGTCAGTCGCAAAGTTCAACGGCGAATGGAAGATCATTAATGTGCTCTGGGAGTTGAAACCGAAACAGCCCGAGCCATCAACCTCCGGCACCACAAAGCCATAAAGTTCTTTCGTCCACAGATTACACAGATCTCATCTGTGTAATCTGTGGATAAACCTCCTACCTCTATTGATTTCTCTGTGCAACAGAGAAGAGCCTAAATCCCAAACTCAATTACGATGAGTTACTCATCCGAACGGATTAATACGTTCGATAGTTTGGTCCGTCTCCTGGAAACGAGGGCCGCGGATCATCCTGATCGGCTGGCCTATACGTTTCTGCGCGACGGTGAAGTTGAAGAAACCAATCTCACTTACGGGGAATTGGCGCGCAAGGCTCGAGCCGTAGGCGCGTGGCTACAGGAGCGCAAGATGCAAAATCAAAACGTGCTCCTGCTCTATCCGCCGGGCCTCGAATACATCGTTGCGTTCTGGGGTTGTCTCTATGCAGGTGCGGTCGCTGTGCCGGCGTATCCACCTTCGCGCAATCGCCATCTCGAACGGATCGAGTCGATCGTGTCGGATGCAAAACCGCAACTCGCTTTGACTACTTCATCCATTCGTGCACGTATCGAATCGTCACTCGCACTGCCCTGTGGCGTCACTGAAGAGATCAATCCGGAGTTGGCGGAGAGCTGGCGCGCGCCTCACATCGATCACTCGACTCTTGCGTTCCTGCAATACACCTCAGGCTCCACCGCGATGCCCAAGGGCGTGATGGTCACGCATGGCAATCTGTTGCACAACGAAGAACTTATCCGCCACGCCTTTCATCAGAATGAGCATTCAATCATCGCCGGCTGGCTGCCGCTTTATCACGACATGGGACTTATCGGGAACGTGCTGCAACCGCTTTATCTCGGTGCCCGCTGTATTCTCATGTCGCCCATCGCGTTTCTTCAGAAACCTTTACGATGGCTGCGCGCCATTTCTGATTACCACGCCACCACCAGCGGCGGACCAAACTTCGCTTACGACCTCTGTGCCCAAAAGATCACGGTCGAGGAACGCGACTCGCTCGATCTTAGTTGCTGGAGCGTTGCTTTCAACGGTGCTGAGCCCGTACGCGCAGACACGTTGGAACGCTTCGCCACTTTCTTTGAGCCGTGTGGCTTCAAGCGCGAGGCACTTTATCCCTGTTACGGTTTGGCAGAAGCAACGCTCTTCGTTTCGGGCGCGAGCGGGCCGACGATCAAGACATCTGTGGTCGGCTGCGGCGCTCTGAAATCCGATCCCGAGATCATCATCGTTAATCCCGAAACCTTTGTGCAATGTGCGCCTGGTGAAATGGGTGAGATTTGGATTAGTGGACCGAGCGTCGCGGCAGGCTATTGGAACCAGCCCGAAGAGACGGCCAAAGTTTTTCAGGCGCGTCTTTCCGGTAGCGACTGTAGTCCATACCTGCGCAGCGGCGATCTCGGCTTTGTCGGTGGCGATGAGTTATTCATCACGGGACGTATTAAGGATCTAATCATTATTCGTGGTCGTAATCTCTATCCACACGAGATCGAGAGAACAGTTGAGAAGAGTCATGCGTCACTGAAGCCCGGATGCGGCGCGGCTTTTTCTATTGACGATGAAGGCGAAGAGCGATTGGTGATCGTGCAGGAGATCGCGCGTCGTGTGACTTCTTCTTTCGACGAGGTGATTGGAAACATCCGGCAAGCTGTGTCTGAAGAGCATGAAGTCCAGCCTCACTGCGTTGTGTTGGTGAGCGGAGGCAATGTTCCGAAAACTTCCAGTGGCAAGATTCAGCGTCGAAAGTGCCGCGAGCTGTTTCTCTCTTCGCAGTTCGAAGTGCAGGCAGTGTGGCATGCGGGCAAGCAAACAGTGTCGACTGATGGTGGCCACGAGACCGTAGAGACGATTCTACGTGCGCACCTCGCTGCAAAACTCGGCGTCGATGTTGAGAGTATCGACGTACATGAGCCACTCACGCGCTACGGCATTGATTCGTTGTCGGCCATCGAGATGGCTCATGCGATTGAGTCTAACTTTAATGTGGAATGGTCGATGGCGAGTCTGCTGGAAGGTCCGAGTCTATTCGAAGTCGCCACTCAACTCCGCGCGAAGATGGATCAGGCGACGACGCCGGTGGCCGGCCCGACTGAGACAACCGGAACGCACGCGCTCTCACACGGACAGCAGGCACTGTGGTTCCTGCACCAGATGAATCCGTCAAACGCCGCCTATAACGTCTCGGCTGCGGCTCGTATTAGAGGCGAGCTCGATACGAATGCTCTGGAAAGCGCATTCCTCGCATTGGCCCAACGACACGCCTCGTTGCGGAGCACGTTCGAGGTTGTCGCCGGACGGGCCACACAACGCGTCCACGAACAACTACCACTTCACTTCGAAAAGCTCGACGCCTCTTCGTGGAACCAGCTTGATGAATGGTGTGGGGAAGAAGCATTGCGTCTGTTTGACTTCAGTGCCGGACCGTTATGGCGCGTGAGTCTGCTCGAGCGTTGCAGCGATGAGCATGTGCTCTTGATCGTCGCACATCACATCATCGTCGATTTCTGGTCGCTCAACGTGATGTTTCAGGAGTTGGGCGAGCTCTACACCGCGCAGCGCCAGCAGCGACAGCCGCAGCTCGTAGTCTTAGAGTCTCAATATGCGGATTACGTGCAGCGGCAGATCGAGTTGCTAGAGGGACAGGAAGGCGAGCGACTGTGGAGCTACTGGCAGAAACAGCTCGGCGCAAATCTTCCCGCACTTGATCTGCCGTCTGACCGGCCACGGCCGAAGGTGCAGTCTCACCGGGGAGCCGCGTATACGTTCCGGATAGATCCAACACTTACGCGGGATATCAAGACAGTCGCGCATGACGCTGGCGCCACGCTCTACGCAACTCTGCTGGCTGCGTTCGAGTCGTTGCTATACCGCTATAGCGGTCAGGAGAGCTTCGCGGTTGGATCACCAGCTTCGGGACGAGATTCCGCAGCGTTAACTAATGTTGTCGGTTACTTCGTTAACCCACTGGTGATGCGGGCAGATCTTTCCGGCAATCCGAGTTTCGTAGAGTTGTTGTCGCGCGTTCGTCGGACTGCGCTTGACGCGCTAAGTCATCAGGCTTTTCCATTCGCACTGCTAGTCCAACGATTACAACCCGAACGCGATCTCAGTCGCACGCCGTTGTTTCAAACAATGTTCGTATTTCAGCCTTCTCAAGTGCTGAATTCATTTGCGATCGGTGCAACGGGATCGAGAGTCGAGTCAGGCGAGCTGACTCTTGAATCGATGGCGTTGACGCAGCGCACGACGCTCTTCGATCTGCGGCTGACAATGACTGAGGCAGATGACGCATTGCTGGCCTCGTTCGAATACAGTACCGACCTCTTCGACGAGGCGCGCATCAGACGAATGGTCGGTCACTTCGAGACTATCCTTGAGAGTATTGTTAAAGATCCGCTACGACACGTATCCGAGCTCTCGCTCTTAACGCTCGAAGAGCAACAGCAACTACTTGTTGACTGGAATACCAGGGTCGACTACCCACGCGAGCAAGGTATGCACGAGCTGTTCGAGGCGCAAGTCGTGCGAAGCCCGCAAGCGACAGCGCTTGTTTATCAGGACGAACGGCTGAGCTACGCGGAGTTGAACGAGCGCGCCAATCGTGTCGCCCATTACTTACGCACATTGAATGTTGGACCAGAAACACTCGTTGGCATTCTGCTGGAACGCTCACCGCTGATGATCGTCGGAATACTCGGCGTGCTCAAGGCAGGCGCCGCTTACGTTCCATTGGACATCAACTATCCGCGGGAGCGACTCCAATTCACCTTGCAAGACGCGCGCGCGCAGGTGCTGTTGACGCAGACCGCCTGGTTGGACACAGTCAGTACCACCTGCGGTAGCGGGTCGGTGCGTAGCCGTGTGGCGACAGACCTTCCCAACACAGGAGTAAAAGCTGCGCACCCACCCGCTACCGCAGGTGGTACTGACTGTGTCCAACATCGAATCCTGACTTTTGAGGCAAACCCCGAACACAAAGCAAAAGTTGTGTGTCTCGATGAGCAGTGGACTGAGCTCGCACGCCAACCAGCGAACAATCCTGAATCGTCAGTGACAGAGACAGCGCTGGCCTACGTGATCTACACCTCTGGCTCGACGGGTCGACCGAAAGGAGTGGCCATCGAGCATCGTAGTGCGGTGGCGTTCATTCATTGGGCCAAAGACGTGTTCAGTGCTGAGCATCTCGCGGGTGTGTTGGCTTCGACGTCGATCTGTTTTGACCTCTCGATCTTCGAGATCTTTGTGCCGCTCAGTGTAGGTGGCAAGATCATCATTGCTGCTCAGGCGCTGGAACTGCCAACCCTACCTGCCGCAGAAGAAGTGACGCTGATTAACACAGTGCCGTCGGCAATGACGGAGCTGGTACGACTACATGCTGTGCCGGAATCAGTGCGAGTAGTAAATCTGGCTGGCGAGCCGTTACAGAACGTGTTGGCGCAAAGTATTTATGAGCAGTTGGGTGTCGGGCAGGTGCTGAACCTGTATGGACCATCCGAAGACACGACTTATTCAACCTGGACGCTGGTCGAGAAGGGAAGCACGGAAGCGCCGGCGATCGGGAGGCCGATTGCGAACACGCAAGCTTACTTACTCGACGCACATCTGCAACTAGTTTCAATAGGCACGGCAGGCGAATTGTATCTGGGCGGCTACGGCCTCGCTCGTGGTTATTTGAATGTGCCCGAGCTGACTGCGGAACGCTTCATTCCCGATCCATTCTCGACTGAGCCCGGCGCGCGTCTGTATCGCACAGGGGATCTGGCGTGCTGGCTGCCGGACGGACGCCTCGAATTCCTCGGACGCCGCGATCATCAAGTGAAGCTCAGAGGCTTCCGCATCGAGTTGGGCGAGATCGAATCTGTATTGAAAACGACGGGCATGGTGCAGGACGCAGTGGTAATCGCGCGTGATGATATGCGTCTCGTGGCCTACGTTACGGGCTGTGACAACAGTACGGCACTACGCGACCATCTCAAACAGAAACTGCCGCACTACATGATTCCCTCTGCGTTCGTAGTGTTGGACAAACTGCCTCTCTCACCAAACGGCAAGATCGATCGCCGCGCGCTGCCGGAAGCCTTTACACCAGCCACCGAGACTGACTTCGTCGCACCACGCGATCAGCGCGAAGAGATGATCGCCGGTATCTGGGCTGCGGTGCTTAGCCTGGAGCAGGTCGGGATTCATCAGAACTTCTTCGATCTCGGCGGTCACTCGTTACTTGCGACTCAAGTAATCGCGCGCATCAACGAAGCCTTCCACGTTGAGCTCCCACTGCGCTCAATTTTCGAGTCGCCCACGGTGGCCGCGCTTGCCGAGCGCATCACACCTGAAAGCGCCGCGCATTATCATCAGCCGATCGACCGCATCCCCCGAGACGGTCCATTGCCACTCTCGTTCGCGCAACAGCGACTCTGGTTTCTGGACCAACTGGAACCCGGCAGCGCTGCCTATCACGTCCCGATTCTGATCAGGCTCACTGGTGCGCTTAACGCGAGCACGTTAGAGCAAAGCATCCGCGAAATCGTCAATCGCCACGAATCACTGCGCACCACCTTCCAGAACGTCGACGAGCGACCCGTACAAGTGATTACACCGCCAGGATCGTGGCGCCTTGACGTGATCGATCTCAGCGAGACGGACGAACCGGAACGCGAGGCGCTACGGCGTGCAAAAGTTGAGGCACTGCTTCCGTTCGACCTCTCCACCGGCCCATTGCTGCGCGCAACACTGTGGCACGTAGGCGACGACGTTCACCTTCTGCTGCTATCAATGCATCACATCGTTGCAGACGGCTGGTCCATCGGTATCTTTGTCAGCGAATTGTCTGCACTTTACAACGCAGCGCCGCTCCCCGAATTGCCCTGCCAATATGCCGACTTCGCGCAGTGGCAACGCCGGCAACTCTCCGGCGCTGCGCTCGCAGCACAGCTCGACTACTGGAAGCGGCAACTTCATGGCCCATTGCAGCCGATCGAGCTGCCAACCCGGCGAGTGCAGTCAACAACAAACAATACAAGCGCGGCGACTGAGTCGAGGCTGTTTTCGGAAGAGCTTACTACTCGCCTTCAGCATTTGAGCCGGCAGCATGGTGTGACGACATTCATGACTCTGCTGGCAACGTTCCAAACCCTTTTGCACCGCTACACCGGACTCACAGACATCGTCGTCGGCACGCCGGTCGCGAATCGCACGCGAATCGAAACTGAGTCGCTCATCGGATTTTTCGCGAACACGCTCGTGTTGCGCGGCGACGTGGCCGGCGATCCTTCGTTCGACGACCTGCTCGCGCGGGTACGCACCTTGACGCTCGCAGCCCACGCACATCAGGACGTGCCGTTTGAGCTGCTGGTCGAGGAGTTGCAGCCTGAAAGAGATCTCAACCGCACGCCGCTTTTTCAAATCATGTTGGTGATGCAAAACACGCCGCCACCGGTGATTCATTTGCCTGGCGTGCGCGTGGAGCAGTTAGAGCTCGAAACCACCGCACCTAAGTTTGACCTCGTTCTTTTTCTGAAAGAGACCGATGGAAGTTTGACTGCTTCCTGGGAGTACAACCCGGCCCGCTTCGATGCCGAAACCATCAGCGGTCTCGCCTCCCATTTCGAAACGCTGCTGGAAAGCGCGATCGCCGATCCGCGCCAGCGAATCTCGCAACTCAACATGCTACGCGATGACGAGCGGCATCTTGTTGTTAGCGAATGGAATGAGACCGAAGTTCGGTACCCACGCGCAGCGAGCCTGCACGAGCTCTTCCAGGCGCAAGCGGCACGCACGCCAGGAGCGACCGCGCTTGTGTACAACGATGAACGACTCAGCTACGAAGAGCTGAACGAGCGCGCGAACCAGCTAGCCCATCACCTGCGCTCCATCGGCATTGGACCAGAAACTCTCGTGGGGATTTGTCTGGAGCGATCGCTGGAAATGGTGATCGGATTGTTGGGAATACTCAAAGCTGGGGCGGCTTATGTGCCTTTGGAGCCGTCGTATCCGCGAGAGCGACTGCGCTTGATGATCGAGGAAGCAGGGATACGAGTGGTCCTGACCGCGCAACGGTTCCGCGAGATTGTTTCTGTTGATGTGATCTGTCTTGATGCGGATTGGGATCAGATAGCGCGTGAAAGCAAAGAGAATGCGGCTACGAATACCGTTCCCGGCAATCTGGCTTACGTGATCTACACCTCGGGTTCGACGGGTAACCCCAAGGGTTCGATGATCACGCACGAGGGCATTTGCAACCGCTTGCTGTGGATGCAGCAGGCGTATCAGCTAAGCGAAATCGATTGTGTCTTGCAGAAGACGCCTTACACGTTTGACGTTTCGCTGTGGGAGTTCTTCTGGCCATTGATTACAGGCGCGCGACTCGTAATGGCGCGGCCTGGAGGACAGGGCGACAGTCACTACCTGATGGAAACGATCAAGCAGGAAGAGATCACGACGATGCATTTCGTTCCGTCGATGCTGGCGGTGTTTTTGGAGGAAAGGGAAGTTGGCGAGTGCCGCAGTCTCAAACGAGTGATTTGCAGCGGTGAAGCGTTGCCGTATGAGTTGAAAGAAAAGTTTGTGAAGCTGCTGCCGGCGGAGTTGCACAACTTGTATGGACCGACGGAAGCATCGGTAGACGTGACGTATTGGGACTGCCGCAGCGCGGTGGAGCGGGCGATCGTGCCGATCGGACGGCCGATAGCAAACACGCAAATCTACGTGCTGGATAAGAACCTGCAAGTAGTTCCTGTGGGTGTGAGTGGTGAGTTGTACATCGGCGGCATTGGGTTGGCGCGCGGTTATCTGAATCGGGCGGATCTGACAGCCGAGCGCTTCTTACCGGATGTGTTTGCCACTGGCGCGCGGATGTATCGAACGGGTGATCTGGCGCGCTATTTGGCGGATGGAAGTATTGAATATCTTGGACGCACTGACCACCAGGTGAAGCTGCGCGGATTCCGCATCGAGCTGGGAGAAATCGAGTCGGTGTTGAGCGAGCATCCGGCCGTGCAGCAGGCAGTGGTCGTCGCGCGCGAGAGCAATGGTGGCAAGCAGTTAGTAGCTTATGTCGTTCCGGATCAACAGCACGCCGCGCCAATCAACCGGTTGCTTGGTTTAGAAGCGGCAGGGCAACTCGAGGACCTGGTTCAGTTTGAATTGCCAAACGAGATAACGATCGTTTGCCGCAATCGCAACGAGACGGAGTTTATGTATGAGGAGATCTTTGCAGATAAGACCTACCTCGACTTTGGTATTGAGATCCCAAACGATGCCTGCATCTTTGATGTGGGCGCAAACATCGGTCTCTTTACACTCTTTGCGAGCCGGTTAGCGCCGCAGTCAGTGATTTATTCCTTTGAGCCGATTCCGCCAGTGTTTGAGATTTTGCGACGCAATGCGGAAATTCACGGACTGAACACAAAGCTGTTCGAGTGTGGGCTGTCAAACGTGTCTCAGCAGGCAAGCTTTACCTACTATCCGAACGTGTCGCTGATCTCCGGGCGCTTTGCTGATGTGGCTGCTGATAGCGAGACGGTCAAGCAGTTTGTGATGGGCCAACAGGATAACGGTAATGGTTTGCCTTCAGCGGAGCAGCTTGACGAGTTGATCGCGGAGCGGCTCACAAGCGAGCGCTTTACGTGCCAGTTGAGGACCTTGTCAGAAGTGATTCGCGATGAGGGCGTGCGGAAGATCGATCTGCTGAAGATTGACGTCGAGAAAGGTGAGCTCGAGGTCCTCTCCGGGATTGACGATGCTGACTGGCCGAAGATTCAGCAGATAGTGATGGAGGTTCACGATCTCGACGGTCGCGTGAGGCAAGTGACTGAGTTGCTGAGCCGGCATGGGTTTGCGGTCAACGTTCAGCAGGACGCGATGCTCGAGCAAACAAATCTGTATAACCTCTACGCCAGCCGAAATCCTCAAACTGTTTCGCAGCAGATCAAAAGACCGGCCGAAGCGATTTGGAGCAGCCGTGAGTTGCTTGTCAAAGAGCTGCGCGAGCGGCTCAAAAATCGCTTGCCGGAGTACATGGTGCCTGCGGCTTTCGTCTTATTGCCGGAATTTCCTACTACCTCTAGTGGAAAAGTAAATCGACGTGCACTGCCCGATCCGGCAGAGGCAGGTCTTGAGTTGAAGTGCGCTCACGTCGAGCCACGCACGCCTGTCGAGCAACAATTGGCGCAGATGTGGGAACAGCTTTTAAACCGCACGCGCGTGAGTGTGCACCATAACTTCTTCGAGCTGGGCGGACACTCACTGCTGGCGACGCAGGTAATGTCACGCGTGCGCGACATGTTCAAGATCGAGATTCCTTTGCGCAGCATCTTCGAAGCGAAAACGATTGCGCAGCTAGCCGAGCGCATCGAGCAGTCGTTAGGTACGGCTACGACGTCGCCCATCCCGCGCGCGTCACGCGACATCGCTTTACCACTCTCATTCGCGCAGCAGCGACTCTGGTTCCTGGATCAAGTCGTTCCCGGCAACCCGGCCTACAACATTCAAGCGGCAGTGCGACTCTCAGGTCCGCTCAATCCCACTGCGTTTAATTCCACACTCAACGAGATAGTGCAGCGTCATGAGATCCTGCGAACGACATTTCACGTTTTTGAGGGTCAGGCCACGCAGGTCATCACCACGACTGCCGAGCTTCCTTTAGAAATACGAGATTTGAGCACGCTGCCATCCTCGCAACAGCAGCACGCTGTGCAACAGCTTGCTTCCGAAGAAGCGCGCCGGCCTTTCGATCTCACGCAAGGGCCACTGCTGCGAGCGTTGTTGCTGCGCCTCGCCGACACAGAGCATGTGTTATTGCTCTCCGTGCACCACATCATCGCCGACGGTTGGTCCATGGGCGTTCTCATACGAGAAGTTGCCGTGCTCTATCGTGCGTTTGTTGAAGGAACGCCTGCACCGCTTGTGGAGCTTTCGATCCAGTATGCCGACTTCGCCGTGTGGCAAAGACAATGGCTGCAAGGTGAGGTGTTGCACGAGCAGCTCGACTACTGGCGCCGGCGGCTTGCCGGTCTCAAGCCGCTGGAGTTGCCAACGGATTATCCACGGCCGCCGGTACAGAGTTTTCGCGGAGCGCGGCGTTTCTTTTCATTGTCTGCGCAGATCTCAAACGAGCTACGCAAGCTCAGCCAGCGCGAGGGCGTCACGCTCTATATGACACTCTTGACAGCCTGGCAGACTCTATTACATCGCTACACTGATCAGAACGACATCGTTGTCGGCACCGACATCGCGAACCGAAACCGCAGTGAGATTGAAAGCCTCATCGGCTTCTTCACCAACCAGCTCGTGCTTCGTTCGACATTTTCCGGCAATCCGACATTCAAGGAGTTGCTGCGGCGCGTGCGCAAGGTAACGCTCGACGCTTATGCGCACCAGGACTTACCGTTCGAGAAACTGGTCGAGAGTGTGCAGCCGGAACGCATTTTCGATCGCAATCCGCTCTTTCAGGTCATGTTCGTTTTTCAGCATACGCCGCAGCAACTGGAGCTGCCCGGGCTCGTGGTGCGCACGCTCGACATAGATGAAGGAACGACGGCCTTTGACTTGACCCTGACGATGGAAGAAACAGACGAAGGACTCAAAGGCTCGATACGTTACAGCACCGACCTCTTCAAAGCGACCACCATCGAGCGCATGATCCGGCATTTCAATAACATTCTGACCAGCGTCCTTGCGTCGATCGACACGCCGGTTCATTTGCTGGAGATGTTTGACGAGAAGAAGCAACGCACAAAATCAAAACTCGAAAAACTATCGATAGTAACTCCGCGCGCGGTCCAGTTTGATAATCCGGTCCAGTTTGATAACCCCACGCGTGGTCCAGTTTGATAACGCCGCGCGCAGTCCAGTTTGATAACGCCGAAGGCGTTCGCTAATTCCAGGCCCAAGGTTGGAGCGCCAGCGACAACCTTGGGAACCAATAACCAAAAGGGATCCGAACCCTGAAAGGGTTCGCCAACTGCCGAACCCTTTCAGGGTTCCATTACTCCTATGAATCGCAACCCAGGGTTCTCGCTTCGCTTCGAACACTGGGCTGCAATTAGCGAACGCCTTCGGCGTAAACCAGTAAACATCGGCGTAAACCAGTAAACATCGGCGTAAACAAGCAACATCGGCGTAAACCAGTAAACATCGGCGTAGAGAAGTAAACAAATGAGTACAGCAGTTGTTCAGGGCTTTCAATTATCGCAACAACAGAGGCACCTCTGGGCTTTACAGCAGGAGGGAACGAGTTACGAGTCGCAGTGTGTCATTCGACTCGACGGCGAGCTCGACGTGCGAGCGCTCTATGACGCCATGTGTTTGATTGTTAAGCGGTCCGATGTGCTGCGCACGACTTTTCGCACGCTGAGAGTTTCCGTGCAGGTTGTCAATGAACATGCTGTGCCTGCCTGGCGCACGCTGGATTTGAGTGACGCGTCGCAGGTCGAAGAGCTGGCGCAACAGGAAGCACACACACCATTCGATTTCGAGCATGGACCACTCGTAAGAGGTTTGTTGCTACGACTCGACGCGCATCTTCACTTTTTGATTTTGACGATGCCCGCACTGATTGCTGACACCGGCACGCTTAATCGTCTGTTCAGTGAGCTCTGCGATAGTTATCTGAAAGGGATGCTAACGGATACAAGTTTGCCTTACGTGCAGTACGCCGCCTGGCAACAGGAACTGCTCGAAGATCAGGATGCTGAAGAAGGCCGTCAATACTGGCGCAGCCAAAAGCTTGCGACTCTTTGCAGTCAGACACTGCCAGTTGCAACGAGCACAACCTCGTTCCGGTTGACACCTGAAGTCGCCTCGCAACTCGAATTCATCTCCCGGCGCTACCATCAGACTCCAGAGGTATGGCTGCTTGCCTGTTGGCAATCATTACTGTGGCGGCTGACGCGAGTCGAAGAACTGCTGATTGGCAATATCTACGATGGTCGAGAGTTTGAAGAGCTTAATAAGGTGCTTGGTCCACTGGCCAGGTCGCTGCCCATAACCGCAAGGCTCTCGTCAAACTTGCGGTTCACCGAAGTGCTGGCGCTTACGGAGAAGACTGTCGCTGACGCGCGCGCGTGGCAGGATTATTTCGAATGGTCCCGAGAGGAATCGGAACCTTACTGTCCATTCTCTTTCGAGTTTACCCACTGGCCTGCCGCACGACATGCCGGTGACGTTTTGTTTTCCTTATACAAGCTATACAGCAACGCGGATCGCTTTGACGTCAAACTCTCTTGCGCACAGACTGCTGACTCGCTCCTACTCGAAGTCAGAGGTGACGCCAGACTCGCTGGTCGCCTGAGTACCTTACTCGCACACACACTCAAGAATCCGGAAACCTCATTAGCCGAGTTGGAAATCCTGAGCGAGGAAGAGAAGCAATTACTCTCAGAATTCAACCACACTCACGTTCCCTTCGCCGAGAAGCGTTGTTTACACGATCTCTTTGCCGCACAGGTCGAGCAGACGCCTGACACAGACGCAGTGGTCTATGCAGACAAGAAACTGACGTACGCGGAATTGAATGAACGTGTCGAGACGATGGCTACCCACCTGCGTGCGCACGGCATCGGGCCGGAAGTGATCGTTGGCATCTATGTAGAACGCAGTCTCGAAATGATCGTGGGTGTGCTGGCAATCTTGAGAGCCGGCGGCGCGTACCTGCCGCTCGATCCGACGTACCCGTCACAACGAATTCAGTTCATGCTCGAGGATGCGCGCGTATGCGTTCTGTTGACGCAACGGCGGCTAGCCCCGAGTTTGCCGGTGGCGTGTGTCGCCGAGGTTTTGTACGTAGACGAAATCGAAGCGCGTAATGTGTCGTTCCCGCTGCCGCACGTAACGTCTGAAAATCTGGCTTACGTGATCTACACCTCCGGTTCGACGGGCGAGCCGAAAGGCGTGATGATCCAGCATCATTCGGCTGTAAACCTGGCTTACGCTTTGCGGCATTCGATCTATCCGGCAGATCGACACCTGCATGTCGGTCTCAACGCTCCGTTTGCCTTCGACGCCTCAGTGAAGCAACTGGTCCAACTGCTCAGCGGGCACACGCTTTACATCGTGCCCGAGGAGTTACGTCCTGATGCCACACGACTCCGTGACTTCATCAACGAGCACTCTCTCGAGGTGCTCGACTGCACGCCATCGCAACTAAAGCTCCTGCTCGAGGCTGGCCCGCTGAGTCCGTCTTTGGTCCTGGTTGGCGGCGAAGCGCTTGATTCAACACTTTGGACATCACTGTCAGCGCAGACTGCAACGCGCTTCTTCAATGTTTATGGACCAACCGAGTGCACGGTGGATGCGACGTCGTGTGAAGTGCAAAGCTCGCAGCCAAGCCTCGGCCGTCCACTCCCGAACGTGCAGGTGTACGTTCTCGACGATCAGCTCCAGCCGGTGCCGGTGGGAATCGACGGCGAGCTCTACATCGGTGGCTATGGACTCGCACGCGGATATTTGAATCGACCTGATTTAACCGCCGCTCGATTTCTTCCCGATCCATTCACCGCGACACCGGGTTCACGATTATATCGAACTGGCGACCGCGCACGTTTTCAGCCGGAAGGCAGTCTCGAATTTCTCGGTCGTCTTGATGAACAGGTAAAACTGCACGGCTATCGTATCGAGCTGGGTGAGATTGAAAGCGTACTTGCTCAGCATGAAAACGTGCGCCACACGGTCGTCGTCGTGCGTGAGGAACAATTGGTAGGTTACGTGGTGCCGCGGAGCGCGTCGGAAACTCTCACTGACGAGCTGCGTGGGCTGCTGCGGCAGAGTTTACCCGAGTACATGGTTCCAACGACGTTTGTATTCATCGATGCACTACCACTGACGCGCCACGGCAAAGTCGATCGCAATGCTTTGCCAGCACTTGACCAGGATAGGGTGCCCTCTAAAAAATACGTGACACCACGAAACGAAGCAGAGCAGATCATCGCGGACATTTGGCAGAAGTTGCTGCAAGTGGAACGGGTCGGAAGAGACGATAACTTTTTCGACCTTGGTGGACACTCGATCCTAATGGTCAAAGTGCACGCGGAGCTGCGCGCGGCTTTCAATCACGACCTCTCGATCGTGGAGCTATTCAAACACCCGACCGTCGCCTCGCTGGCCCAATACTTCGCCAATCTAAACAGCCAACGCCCCAACCTCCAGAAGGTCCACCAGCGCGCGGAAAGACGAAGGCAGGCAGCAGAACGTCGCAGCATTTCAAAAGATTAGAATTTCTTCTCTGTGCAACCTCTGTGTTCTCTGTGTCTCTGTGGTTGTTTTTCTCTAACCACTCATTAACCACAGAGACACAGAGAACACAGAGGTTGCACAGAGAAGTCCTCGGGCAGGAGAGCAAGCATGAAGATAGCTATTATCGGAATGGCCGGTCGATTCCCCGGTGCGGCGAGCGTCGATGAGTTCTGGTACAACCTTCGCAGTGGGGTCGAGTCGATCTCTTTCTTCTCAGAGCAGGAGTTGATTAGAGCAGGCGTGGACCAGGCTCAACTGCGCGCGCCGAGCTACGTCAAGGCCAAGGGCGTGTTAGAAGGCAGTGACCTCTTCGACGCGAATTTCTTCGGCTTCAGCCCGCGCGATGCGGAGACGATGGATCCGCAGCGTCGCGTTCTGCTTGAATGCGCCTGGCACGCGCTGGAGAACGCGGGCTACACCTCCGAGAGTTACGATGGTCCAATCGGTTTCTTCGCCGGCTCGAGCATCAACACCTATTTGCTCTTTAATCTCCTGCCACACCGGCAACTCATCGAGAAGGTCGGCAGTCTTCAGACTTCCATTCACAACCGCGTCGATCACTTAACAACTCGAGTTGCATATGAGCTGAATCTGAAAGGACCAGCGCTCACTGTGCAGACTGCATGCTCAACCTCATTAGTTGCCGTCCACCTCGCCTGCCAAAGCCTGCTCAACGGCGAATGCGACATGGCCTTGGCCGGGGGCGTGACAGTCTCTGCACCGCCAGTAAACGGTTATCTGCATCAGACCGGCGGCATCCTCTCATCAGATGGCCATTGCCGCGCTTTCGACGCGAGTGCGGATGGCACGGTCGATGGCAGTGGCGCCGGGATCGTGGTGCTCAAGCGGTTGGAAGACGCTCTCGCTGACGGCGACACAATCGATGCCATCATTCGCGGCTCCGCGATTAACAACGATGGCTCGCTGAAAGTCGGTTACACAGCGCCGGGCGTGCGCGGGCAGGTGGAAGTGATTGCCGAAGCACAGATGGTTGCCGGAATTCCGGCCGAAACAATCACGTATGTGGAAGCACACGGCACCGGAACCACACTCGGCGATCCGATCGAGGTCGAGGCTTTAACAGAAGTCTTTCGATCGGCGACGGACAAACGAAGATTCTGCGCGCTCGGTTCAGTCAAGACCAACATAGGTCACCTCGACGCGGCGGCTGGAGTGGCCGGCCTCATCAAAACAGTGCTGGCGCTCAAACATCGCGAGCTGCCGCCTAGTCTTCACTTTGAGCGTCCAAACCCACGAATCAATTTTGATGAGACACCTTTTGTCGTCAATGCTGCGCTGCGACCATGGACCACGGACGGCACACCTCTCCGCGCGGGCGTCAGCTCATTCGGTATTGGTGGCACAAACGCGCACGTCGTCGTTGAAGAGGCGCCGATTGAGTTGAGTGAAAAGTCGGATCGCGCGGCGCAGTTGCTGGTCCTGTCAGCAAAGTCTGCCACGGCTCTCGACGGCACCACGCTCAATTTGATCTCACACCTCAAAGAGCATCCGGAGACAAATCTCGCCGACGTCGCTTACACCCTGCAACACGGACGTAAAGCTTTTGACTATCGAAGGATTGCCGTTTGCCACGATACGGCTGATGGTGTGCGCGCGCTTTCGACGTTGGACCACCGGCAAGTGTTTACCGGCTTGCAGGAGCCGCGTGAGCGTCCGGTCGTGATGATGTTTCCCGGCCAGGGATCGCAGTACACGGGAATGGGTGCGGAGTTGTACAAGCACGAGGCAGTCTTTCGTGAGGAAGTAGATCGCTGCGCTGAGATTCTGCGACCGCAGCTTGGATTCGATCTACGCGAGGTGCTCTTTGCAGAGGATGCGTCAGAGCGATTGAAGCAAACG
>Ga0207710_10000382_pt1 | contig 30360 bp, 30 predicted proteins | sample KBSS24metaG_FD_184400 | JGI IMG/M metagenome (GOLD analysis project Ga0207710, IMG submission 184400) | Switchgrass rhizosphere microbial communities from Kellogg Biological Station, Michigan, USA - KBS S2-4 metaG (SPAdes) (version 2) | ecosystem: Host-associated > Plants > Roots > Rhizosphere...
CGAGGGCTGCCCAATGCCGCGTTTTGCCGCCAATCTCGGCTATCTTTTCACCGAACGACCACTGCTCGAAAGGATCGATGCTGCTGCAGCTGCTGGCTTCAAGGCCATCGAGCTGCAATTTCCCTACGACGTACCGGCCGATGCGGTGAAAGGCGCCATCGAAAGAAATCGCCTCACCATTTTGGGCCTCAATACGCCACCGGGTCGTGAAGGTGAATTCGGGCTCGCCGCGGTATCAGGACGTCAGAAGGAGTGGCAGGCGGTGTTCACCCGTGCGCTCGACTATGCAAGCGCAATCGGCGCGAGCGCGATCCATTGCCTCGCCGGCAAGGTTGCGCCCGAGCAACGGCCGGCGGCCGATCGCGTCTTTCTCGACAATCTGATGCATGCCGCTGATCTTGCCGCAGCTCAAAATATCAAACTGCTGATCGAGCCAATCAACGGTCGGGACAGGCCGAACTACTTTCTCAATCACGTCGAACATGCTGCTGCCGTCATCGAAAAAGCTGCAAAGCCAAACATCCGCATGCAGTTCGATTTCTATCATGTGCAGATTGTGGGCGGCGATTTGATCCACCGTCTCGAGAAATTCCTGCCCTTGGTCGGACACCTGCAGTGCGCAGCAGTGCCATCCAGGCACGAGCCGGACGAGGGCGAAATCAACTACGCGGCCGTATTCGAGGCCGTGGACAAACTGGGATACCAAGGCTGGATCGGCGCCGAATATCGGCCGCGCGCCCGTACGGAGGACGGTCTGGGTTGGGCTCGAAAGTACGGCGTGGCGCCGCCTTAACGAGTCCCTCAAACTTCTTGAAAACTAATGCTTTCTTCCTTGCCTGCCGCCCGGGCGTTGCTAGATTGATGGTATGTGGGAAAGCCAGAAAGACGATTCCACTTCAGCAGAACCCTTTAACCCGCTGAAGGACGCCGTGCGCGACGCGCGCATCGAAGCGGCCGAGCGCTCCGGCGTCGTCGTGGACCTGCGTGATGCTGACGTCGCGCGCCTGGATTTGCTCAATGAAGCTCTCGATCCGTTGTTCAAGGACGTGCCGGGTGACGTGGACTTGTTCGACCGCGGCGTGAGCAAGGGTGATGTGCCGAGGCTTTGGATCGACGTGATTGCCCATGTCGAGATGGGTCGCGACAAGCGACAATATCGCTTCGTGCAAGATACGCGGTACGGGCGTGCCGTTCTGGCGGAATCGTACGAGGTACCCGCCATGGTCGACGCGATCACCCGGTACGTCGCTCGTCGACTGGTCGAGCGTGAGCGAGCCTTGAGCGATGATGAAGGGCGCGGTGTTGCGCAGTCTGTCTTGCGGCGTGCGCGCAATCAGCGCCGCTGGCGCGCGATCCGCATTTTCATTTACGGCCTGATTGTCGGCGTGGCAGGTCTTTTCGCGTTGGCCATGCTCAGCACCCCGCATCCCTAGTCTGTCAGCATGAAGCGCTTTTGCTCCGCAACCTCACCGGCGGCGGTGAGACCGCGCGATATAAGTTCGCACTGCCACGCGCCGGGTCCGCCGCCAACCTGGTAGAGATTATACGCGGCGGGGTCTTTGTCCGTACCGGGTCTGGCTGACGCCGATGGCACGCCGACGGCGGGAACACGCGTGCCGTTCGGGCCTTCGAGCCAATTGATCATGTGAAGATGGTCGTGCCCATGCAGCAGCAGATCCGCTCCATGCGCGGCAATTACGCGCTTGAGGACGTGCGCGTCCATGAGTCGCTTGTGCTGCGCGGACTCAGTTGTTGGCGGATGATGAATCAGGACGATGCGAAAGACCTTTTCTGTGCTGAGCCGATTGAGCGTTGCCGCTAGCTCGGCGAGCTGCTTGGCACCTAGCCAACCGGTCGCCAGAAACGGCGCAGTTGGCACGCCGCTTGAGAGCCCGACCAGAGCGACATTGCCGCGTCGCCGCAAATAGGGGAATCCGCCGACGTTTTCGTCGTCGTTCATGTAGGCCCCCCACTGGCGGGCGGCGAAAGCAGCAGCCTCGCTCACGTAGACGTCGTGGTTGCCAGGCACGAGACTGACGTTCTTTGCTGGGCCCAGGGCCTCAAGCCAATCGCGACCCTGCCGAAATTCCGCGGCAAGGGCGATATTTGCGATATCGCCGGTGACCGCGATGTGGTCCGGCTTTTGCGTTTTGATGTCGGCGACGATCGCCGCAAGCTTTTCCGCGTCGTGGATAAAGCGGCGTTTCTTTTGCCAATTGATGTAACCGGTCAGACGTTTGCCGAATAGCTCCTTCCATTGCGGCGCCGGCAGCGGTGCGAGATGCGGGTCGGAAAGATGGGCGAGGGTGAACATCGTGTTTGTCCCGCTCGGAAGGGCGGCGTAGCTGTCGACAGGACTCGTACTACGCGAAGTGGGACAATGACAGTTACGAACTGCCGATCAATATGCCGGCGGCGAAGACCAACGCCCCGCCGACGACCACCTGAAATGCCGCACGCAGGAAAGGGGTGTCCATGTAACGCATGCGGATCCACGATATCGCTGCGAGCTCGATTATCACGATAATCACCGAGAGGACGGTGGCAGTCATGAAGTGCGGGATCAGATAGGGCAGGGTGTGCCCGAGCCCGCCAACGGCGGTCATGAGTCCGCAGACCGGACCACGGATCCATGGCGAACCGCGACCGGTGAGAGAACCATCGTCCGAAAGACCCTCCGCGAAAGCCATCGAGATTCCCGCGCCGACCGAAGCGGCAATGCCGACAAGGAATGTCTGCCAGGTATTTTGCGTGGCGAACGCCGCCGCAAAAAGCGGCGCAAGCGTCGACACCGATCCGTCCATTAAGCCCGCGAGTCCGGGTTGCACGTATTGGAGCATGAATGCGCGTTTCGAGGTTGCATCCTCCGTGGCGCGTGCACTGTCGGTGAGAATTTGCTCGCCCAGCTTATGCGCAAGGCTTGCGTGGCCGGCCTCGGCCTCGGCGAGCTCAAGCAGGAGCTGACGCACGGAAACGTCACGGGCGCCGTCGGCGGCCTTCCGATAAAAGCGTTGCGCCTCGTCCTCCATCTTCTCAGCGAACTTTCGCGCGTCACCTAGAACAAGAGGACGCGTCAGCCAGGGCGTCGACTTGTGGGGGATGAAATCCTTGACGTCGTTGCGACGGATGAGCGGCAAATATTCGCCGAATTTTTTCCGATAGAGGTCATACAGCATCGTTCGATGGTGAATTTCTTCGTCGGCCATCTCGTCGAAGACCTTGGCTGATGCGGGGTACTCCTCGCGGAGACCCTGGGCGAAATCGCGATAGATGCGGCTGTCTTCTTCTTCATTGGTGATCGCGAGCGCCAAAACTTCCTGCTCTGTAAGGTCGGCAAAACGTTTCACGGACGGTCCCTTCAGGTCGGTAGCACCAATTTCTTATATTAGAAGTATTCTAAACTGAGAACCCGACTTTTTAGGCCTTGTGAACGGGACTGTCGCTAGAAAGACCGGGCACGAGAAAGAAGCCCATGGGCCTGAATCGTCTGCGCCGAACGCTGGAGCCGGTCATCCGCCGGGTTATGCACTTTTATTGGCGTTTCTCACGTGCGGCGACGCTGGGCGCCCGCGCCATGGTCATTGACGGCAACGGCCGGATTTTTCTGGTCAAGCATTCCTATGTCGACGGCTGGCACCTGCCAGGCGGAGGCGTGGAGACAGGGGAATCACTTCTCGAAGCTCTTGCGCGCGAACTGGCCGAGGAGGGCAACATCCAGCTTGGAGCTTCGCCGCAGCTCTACGGGATCTACTTCAACAAACGCGCGTCACGACGCGATCACGTTGCTCTGTTCGTCGTTCGCGACTTCAGGCAGGACGGAAGTCCGAAGCCCAACCATGAGATCATCGCGCACGGCTTCTTTTCCAACGACGCGCTGCCTGAAGGCACGACCCGCGCCACCCGCGCTCGGGTAGCGGAAGTATTCGGCGGAGCAGCAATCAGCGAGTTGTGGTGAGACTCAACCGAATCGCGCGCGGTCGTGCGGCGCGGCGAAGTCGAGTTGCGGCCCGACGGGAACGATACCGGTGGGGTTCACCTGACGTTGGCTGCTGTAATAGTGCCGCTTGATCTGCTCGATGCTGACCGTCTCGGCAACGCCAGGTACCTGATAGAGATCGCGCACGTAGTTTGAAAGGTTCGGGAATTCGTAGATGTGCCGCCAGTTGCATTTGAAGTGAGAGTAATAAACGGCATCGAAGCGTATCAACGTACAAAACAGCCGCCAGTCGGCCTCAGTGATCGTATTGCCGACGAGGTAGCGGTGTTGTGACAGGACTTGCTCAAGCTCATCGAGCGTGTCGAAGACGTTGCGAAAGGCTTGTTCATAGGCCGCTTGCGACGTGGCGAAACCGGAACGATAGACGCCGTTATTGATATTCGGATAAATGATCTCGTTGAAACGATCGATCTCGGCACGCAGGTTTTCGGGATAGTAGTCGGCGCGGACGTTTGTAAGTGCGTTGAACGCCGAGTTGAGCATGCGGATGATCTCGGGCGATTCGTTATTGACGATCGTCTTACGCTTTTTGTCCCACAAAACCGGCACACTGACGCGACCTGAGTACCGCGGGTTAGCGAGCAGGTAGATTTCCGACAATTTGCTTTTGCCGTAGAGGTCGTCGCCGGTAGAGCCCTCCGCTTTGTTGAAAGTCCACCCGTCGCGATCCACGTGGGGTGAGACAATCGAGAGCGAGATGACGTTTTCGAGTCCCTTCAGCTTGCGGAAAATGATCGTGCGGTGCGCCCACGGGCAGGCAAGCGAAACATAGAGGTGATAGCGGCCCGACTCTGCGGCAAAGCCATCCTTGCCCGAAGGCCCGGCGCTTCCGTCCGGCGTCACCCAATTGCGGAATTGCGCGGCGGGCCGGATAAAATGACCGTCCTTTGTACGCGAAACGTCGTCCTGCCAGACGCCATCGACCAGAAGTCCCATGCACCAACTCCTTAACCTTGAGTGCTTTCATTTAGTCTTTTGCCGTGTCGAATGCCACGGGCAATGGACCGGAATCGGTCGAGATGCTAAGCGGCAGCGCCTGATACGGACTATGGAACGCCATGAGTGAGCTGGCGCTGACAATTCTGCCGGAGACCGCCGCCGATGCCCCCGCGATCGAGCGCTTGCACGAGCGCACATTCGGGCCTGGCCGCTTCGCGCGCACGGCATTTCGTATCCGTGAGGGACGGGGGCATGTGCTCGGCCTGTCTTTCACGGCACGCACCGGCACGCTTTTGATCGGTTCGGTCCGGCTGACACCGATCTGCATAGGCGAGACCCCGGCATTACTGCTGGGTCCGCTGACGGTCGAGCCGCCCTTCCGCTCGCACGGGGTTGGCACCGCGCTCGTGCAACGCGCGCTCAGCGAAGCGAAATCCAATGCCCACAAATTGGTGGTGCTGGTCGGCGATGAACCTATCTACGCCAAGTCGGGCTTCAGGCGCATCCCGAAGGGACAGGTGAAAATGCCGGGCCCCGTCGATCCCGCGCGTCTGTTGGTGGCGGAACTTGCCGCGGGTGCCTTTGACGGCGTCACGGGGCTGATCCGGCCAGACTGGGAAATTGCCTGACTAACGTCCTTCGCGTGCCCATGTGGCGGCGAGCGAACCGATCAGCAGCAGGAGGCCGATGAGGCCGGCAAAGATTGGCAAGACGCCGATGCCGCGCACAACGCTCGCATCACGCATTTTCAGGCCGATCCAATCATCGCCCTTGAATGTGGTGCTGGTGCGCACCGGAACCACACGCGGCACATTCACACGATCGCCATCGGCGATCCGGCGTACGTCGCCGCCGGTCGCATTGCTCAAGGCGCTCAGCACCTCGGTCGTCGATGTCACTTCGGCGAATTCTCTCGGGTTCGCCGGGCCGACATTCGTCAGCGCCGTTAGCTTGCCATCGGTTGCGCGCCAGAGGCCGAGCTCATTGGCCGTCGTCGTCGAGCGCCACAGTCCGGGCTCGACTTTCTGCAGATCAATCGGCCGGGTTTCACCAGTTGGAGAGGTGAGCATGACTTGATTGACGGTGTCGGCCATTGTCTGGCGCTGGATGGTGATGTCGCGGCCGTGAACGATCAGCCGTAGAGCCTCTTCCTCAAGGTCTGGCTGCTTCATCAACCAATGGGACAATCGGCGCAAAAGGTCGAGGTGCGGTCCGCCACCTTCATAGCCGCGCGCCCACAGCCAGATGTGATCGGATAACAATAAAGCAACACGGCCTTCACCCTCGCGCGCGAGGACAAGGAGCGGTTTACCGTCGGGGCCCTGCATTACGTTTGTGCCGGTGCTGCGCTTGATGTCCACGAGCCGGAACCAGTGGCTCCAGTGTGGCGGATCGGTATCCGAGCCTTCGAGATTGCGGGTCACCGGATGCCGTTGGCCGGCCTCGGTGAGCCGCGCGTGAAAACCGCGTTCGGTGATTTCCCCGGTCGGTTCCGCGGGCAGGATTCCGTCGAGTGGTGTCCGCCAGATGCTGGTGGGGCTCGCGTAATCCGGGCCGCGGCAATCAGAACCGCGCCGCCATCGCGCACGTATTTCGCGATGTTGTCGAAATAGATCAGCGGCAATACGCCTTGGCGTGCGTACCGGTCGAAAATGATCAGCTGGAATTCCGAAATCTTCTGCTGGAACAGCTCGCGGGTAGGAAAGGCGATCAGTGACAGCTCGTTGATCGGAGTGCCGTCCTGCTTCTCCGGTGGGCGCAGAATTGTGAAATGCACGAGGTCGACCGATGCATCGGATTTGAGCAGGTTACGCCAGGTACGCTCACCCGCATGCGGTTCGCCCGACACCAGCAGCACACGTAATTTGTCGCGCACGCCGTCGATCGAAACCACCGCGCGGTTGTTCACCTGCGTGAGCTCGCCTTCGAGCGGAGAGGCCTCTATCTCGACAATATTCGGCCCGGCATGCGGAATCGGAACATTCAACTTGGCGTCGGTGTGTGTGTTGACGACACGCTTTTCCAGAATCTCTCCGTCGCGGCGGACGGTGACTTCGGCGGCGCCCGTTTTGGCGCCCTGATCCTCGACGCGGAATCCGATCGTCTGCGACTGACCGACGATGCCAAAACGCGGCGTCAGCGTCAGCACGACCCGACGGTCGATTTCGTCCTTGTGACCGGTAATCAGCGCGTGCAGCGGTGCAGACAACCCCAGTGTGGAAGTATCCGTCGGGACATCGTGCACGCGCCCGTCGGTGATCAAAACAGCGCCGGCCACACGATCGGGCGGGACATCGGCGAGCGTGGACGACAGTGCCGAGAACAGTTTGGTGCCGTCGGTTTCGCCATCGGCGGCGCCGGCTTCGGCGACGCGCACTTCAAGGCCCGGAATTCGCTTGAGCCGCTCCACCAGCGTATCGCGCGCCTGTTCCGTCTGCCGGGCGCGATCGCCGAAATTCTGGCTTGGGCTTTTGTCAACGATGACGGCGGCGACTGACGGAATGGGATCGCGATCCTCGCGAGTGAGCGAGGGGTTCGCCAGGGCGAGCACCAGCAGGCCCAGTGCCGCCGCGCGCAATGGCGCGCCACGGCTACGCGCGATCAGCAGTATCGCGGAGATCACCAGGGCGACGACAAACGCGACCCAGACCAAGTAGGCCGGCACCAAAGGAGCAAATGAAATACCGAGGTTCACAAACCGCTCCTATTGCCCGAGCCGCTCGAGCAGCGCCGGAATGTGAACCTGATCGGCCTTGTAGTTGCCGGTCAGTGCGTACATCACGATGTTGACGCCGGCACGGAAGGCGAATTCGCGCTGGCGCGGTTCACCCGGAACCATCGGCAGCATCGGCTGACCGTCGGGCCGCATTGCCCATGCACCCGCGAGATCGTTCGAGGTAATCAGGATCGAGGAGACGCCGTCGCCGGCCCGGGCCGGACGGTTAGGTTCTTCATCTTCATTCTCCGCCGGCAATGCTTCGACCCAAAGCTGGCCGTTCGTGAATCGGCCGGGGAAATCGCGCAGCAGAAAAAACGTCTTGGTCAGCACGTGGTCGTGCGAGACCGGCTCAAGCTCAGGGATATCGAGCGAGGACAGGATTGAACGCAGTGCGATCATGCCGGGACCGCGCATTTCTCCCCCCGGGCCCGCCGGTGCATCGACCGCGTCACGCGTGTCGAACAACACGGTGCCACCGCGCTTCATGTAGGCGTCTATCTTTTCAAGCGCGGCCTGCGAGGGCTTCGGCGCGTTCGGAGAGATCGGCCAATAGATTATTGGAAAAAACGCAAGCTCATCACGCGCAAGATCGAGCCCAACAGGATCGGATGCTTCCAGCGCCGTGCGCTGGGCAAGAAACAGCGTCAGTCCCTGCAGGCCGGCTTTGCTCACTTCGTCGATGGCTGGGTCGCCGGTGACAACATAGGCCAGGTGCGTCTGCAACGTTGCCTTCATCGCGAAGTCTTGCTGCTGCGCTGTTAACGGCGGGGTCTGTTGCGGCGGTGCAGTTTGCGCGTGCAGTCCGTTGTGAAGAGTAAGGGTGCCGAACAGACCGATCGCCAGGAGCGCGGCAGCGGCACGTCTGCGTGGGCGCAAGGCACTCAGCCCTCCCGACAGCATGACGACCACCAGCGCGTCGAGCACAAGCAGCGCGAGCGCTGCGAGAAAGATCGGCCCACGCAGATCGAGCGGTTCGCCGTGCCGGTAAACGTCCGTGCGAGCATTCAGCGACGAGGTGTCGAGCGGAACCGGACGGTCCGCCGGTGCGAGTGTGTTGACGGCGACAAGACCTTCCGGCGGACCGTAAAAGCCTGGCGGATGATCCAGACTGCCGCGTCCAGTGAAGTTGCTTGGAATTGGACGGGCGGTCGCAGGTGGAGTGCTAAAGGCACCGAACCCGTCGAGTATTCGCGTCGGTGGAACGACCTGGGCGGCGCGGTTACCCGCATTCTCGCTGGCGGCGTTGTCGCCCTCGGCGTTCGCGGTGGCGCCTGCGAGCGACACCAGGCGCCGAAGCATGTCCACGAAGGACCCCGACAGAGGCAGATCGGACCAGCGGCTATCAGCTGTTACATGGAAAAGGACAATCAATCCCTTGCCGCGGCGTTCAGCAGTCACCAGCGGCGTGCCATCGGCCAGGGTGGCCCAGGTGCGGTCATTGAGTTGGGAATCCGGCTCAGCCAATACCTGGCGAGTGACAGTGACGTCTGTAGGCACCGCCATTCCGTTGAATGGGCTATCGCGCGAAAAGCCCGCGAGTTGCTGCGGCTTGTCCCAGCTCAGGCTGCCGCCCAGGATTCGGCCGCCGCGTCGCAGTTTTACCGGGACCAGGTTGTCGTCGCCCCGCGCAAGGTGCGGTCCCGCAAAGCGCACCAGGACGCCGCCATTGTCGATCCACTTGTTCAGGCGATCGAGCGCGTCGGTGACGTTGCCGACATCCGCGAGGATCAGCATCGGCAAATGACGGTCCAAAAATCGAGTCACAGCTTCCGTCGGAGCGACACCTTCTGCCAAACTGACGTCAGCGAATGGATTGAGCGCGCGGGCAAGGTAGTAGGTCGCGCCGATCAACGGTTGCGAGCGATCTGCAGTTGAGCCAGACACGATACCGACCGTTCGACGGCGCCAACGCTTGTCGAGCAATTGCACGGCGCCTGCCGAGCGCTCACCGACGATTTCGAGGCGCGCCACGTCGTTGCGGATTTCGACAGGCAAATCGATCACGGCGTCGGTTTCTCGATCACCGGATTTAAAACTGAAAGGCGCTTCGCCCAACGGCAAACCTTTGAGGTCGATTGCACTGACCGCGCCCACGTCACTTGCATCCGTCCGGGCACGCAGAACTTTCACCGTCAGCGCACCGGCCGCGTTGTCGGCAGCTGCGAGGGCATGAGACATCGGCAAGCCACCTTCAACCACGGTCAGGGGGTGACTGCCAATGATGCGCTTCAGGCCTTCGACGAAATTGGCACCCTTGCCGAGATCTACCCCATCCGAGAGCCAGATCACTTCGACATTGGGGGAAGTTGCAAGGAAGCGCTCGATCGCCGGCAGCGCGTCGGTGCGATCGAGGCCATAGGGCTTGGGCTTGACCTGCTTGATCTGGACGCGGGCGGCGCCGGCGATTTGCAGGGAAACGTCGCGATCGGTCTCAGACAAAGGCAACAGTGCAACGCCGCGATTGTCCGCTTCGGCCCGCGCTATCATTTCATCGGCCGTGCGCAGCCTGGCGTCCCAGGTCGACGCGGCGGGCCAGCCGTCATCGACGAGGATCAGCAACGGAGCGGCCCGATCAGTCGTTGCAAGCGGTGGATTCCACATGGGTCCAGCGGCGGCGATGATGACCAGTGCCGCCAGCGTCAGTCGCAGAAGAGTGAGCCACCAGGGCGTTCGCGCCGGCGTTTCTTCTTTGGGGGCGATTTCAAACAGCAGGCGCGTGGGAGGAAAATCAATGCGCCGTGGGCGCGGCGGCACAAGCCGCAACAGCCACCAGAGGATCGGCAGGCTCAGGAGGCCGAGGAGTACCAAAGGTTGGGCAAAGCCGAGGGGCAAGGAGCCGATCATGCGGCGCTCGCGGGACTGGCCGGTGCATACCGGCTACCAAAGATAGCCGCTTGTGTGTTGTCACCCATGCGGGAGTGCAGCACGAGGAGGAGCTCGCTGGCCGGCCTGTCGGTACGGTGAATGGCGAAGCTCCAGCCACGCAAATCGGTCTCGGCGCGAACGGCGGCGCGGTGACGCGCAACGATGTTTTGATAGTCGTTGCGCCAAGTTTCAGCCCGTCCAGCGGTAACGCTGCCGGCGCCTTCCGGCTCGATGAATTCCACACGACCGGAATAGGGAAAGCTTTCTTCGGCCGGGTCTACAATCTGGACCACATGACCATGCGCGCCTGTAGCGGAGAGCTGCGCGATTGTGGAGCGCACGTCGGCAATCGGTGACCACAGGTCGGACAACATCACAACCTCGGACAGCGGCGAAGGGGCGAACGAAGGTGGCAGGCTGGCCCGTTCAGTCGGATCGTGCAAAATCGATTCGGCCATTTTTTCGATAACGTTGCGGCTCGCGGTCGGTCGCATCAATCCTGGAACGCCAACGCGTTCTCCGCCTTGCACCAGCACTTCAGCCAAAGCGAAAGCGATGACCAACGCCCGCTCAAGCTTGCTGTCAGCAGCCAAGGCGGATGCGAAGGTCATGGACGGTGACCGGTCGGGCCAGATCCAAACAGTGTGCGAGGCTTCCCATTCGCGCTCGCGAACATACAGATGATCGTCACGTGCGGAGCGCCGCCAGTCCACGTTCTGTGCGGGTTCACCGGAGACGAAGCGGCGATACTGCCAGAAATTTTCGCCCGGGCCTGCGCGCCGGCGACCGTGCAAGCCATGGATGACCGTCGACGCAACACGACGCGCTTCCAAAATCAGCCTTGGCATAGCGTCGGCGAGCTTGCGAGCGCCGACGGTCGCCTGCTGGACAGTTGTGGTCTCGGTGTCTTTAGGCGGTGACTGCGCCATGCAACTATCCGATGCGTGCTTTCAGCCGCCGGATGATATTGGGGATGGTTTCACCTTCCGCGCGCGCCGCGAAGGTCAAGGCCATGCGATGTTTCAGCACGGGCTCCGCCAGCTCGAGCACGTCGTCAACCGAGGGCGCAAAGCGTCCATCGAGAAGTGCACGTGCGCGTACCGCCAGCATCAGGGCTTGGCTCGCGCGTGGCCCTGGGCCCCAGGAAATCAGCTTGCCGATATCGCCGGCTTCGGGACCTGGTCGCGCCGAGCGCACGAGGGCGAGAATTGACTCGACCACCGACTCTCCGACCGGCAGGCGGCGGACGAGCCGCTGTGCCGACAGCAGATCGTCGGCGGTCATCGCCGGCTTTGCGCGAGATTCTTCCGCACCGGTGGTGTCGAACAGAATCTTGCGCTCCGCCTCCTGATCGGGGTAGTCGACATCGACTTCCATGAGAAATCGGTCGAGTTGTGCTTCCGGCAACGGATAGGTGCCTTCCTGCTCGAGCGGGTTTTGCGTCGCCAGCACGTGGAACGGCTTGGGCAGGTCGTGTCGTGCTCCGGCGACCGTCACGTGCTGCTCCTGCATGGCTTGCAGAAGCGCGGATTGCGTTCGCGGTGATGCACGGTTGATCTCATCGGCCATCAGTAGCTGTGCGAACACCGGGCCGGCGATAAAGCGGAAGCTGCGTTTGCCGCCCGGGCTTTCTTCCAGCACTTCGGTGCCGAGAATGTCGGACGGCATCAAGTCAGGCGTGAACTGGATGCGGCGAGCGTCAAGACCGAGCACGATGCCCATGGTCTCGACCAGTTTGGTTTTCGCCAGACCGGGCACGCCTACCAGAAGTGCATGACCACCTGAAAGCACGGTAACAAGCGCGTGTTCGACCACCACTTCCTGACCGAAAATGACCGAGCCGATCGCTGCCTTTGCAGCGCGCACATGCGCGGCCGTGGACTCGGCCGCCCGCACAATCATGTCTTCCAGCTTTTCAAGACTTTCGCCGCCGGCCTTCGCCATGTCGTTTCCTTTCACTGCGCACCTAAAATCTCACCCGCGAGCCATGCAACAAACGCACCACGGGCGAATTTGCTGCGCCATTTCGGGCGAATCTGCCTCAATCTATGGCCAAGCTTACGCTATCTTCCACCGCCTAACCGGGTGAATCACGAAGATGCGAACAGGCCGGTAGTTGCCTGATTATCGAAGGAAAACAATGGCGAAGGCAGGGCAGGGTGGACTGGAAGCGATCGCGGCAGGGCTGCCCCGCGAAAACAAGGGCCTGCCGCCGGTCGAGCGGTGGAATCCGCCGTTTTGCGGGGATATCGACATGCGGATCGGCGCGGACGGCACATGGTTTTATCAGAAGACGCCGATCGGCCGTCCAGCCCTCGTGAAATTATTTGCCTCGGTGCTCAAACGAGAGGGAGACAAGTATTTCCTGGTCACGCCGGTCGAGAAGGTGGGGATTGTCGTCGATGACGTTCCTTTTCTCGCAGTGGAAATGAACGTTTCGGACGACAACACGGGGCGCATTCTTCAATTTCGTACCAACGTCGACGACTGGATTTCGGCGGGGCCAGGCCACGTGCTGCGTTTCGAGCCGCAGCCAAAAACTGGCGGGCTCAAGCCGTATCTTCATGTACGCCGAGACTTGTGGGCCAAGGTGACTCGCGCGCTGTTCTACGATCTGGTCGGGATGGGCGAGGAGCGTGACGTCGACGGGAACACGATGTTCGGAGTTCTTTCGCAGGGCGAATTCTTCGCCATGGCAGAAGCGAGCTCATTGCGAGAGTTTGTCTAACTCACAATTCCGAAAAGCGGCACGATGACTAATTGCAAACGGATTTCGTTCTAATGCAGGAAATTGTCACGGGTCTGGCTGGAACAGAATTCTTTGTACGTGTCCGTCAACGTCTGACACTTGACGTACCGGTTGGCCTTACAGACGCTAGCGTGACACCGGCACGGGGTGATCACGATATTGATCCGGTGATGCGCAAGATCGCCGAAGTGCGGCCGATCCGCCCCGCCGCGGTTCTAGTGCCGATCATCGACCATCCCGAACCAACCGTACTTCTGACCCAGCGGGCTCAGCATTTGCCCGACCATGCGGGACAGGTGTCCTTCCCCGGCGGGAAGATTGAAAAGGGCGATGCCAATCCGTGCGCCTCGGCCGTGCGCGAAACGAGGGAGGAAATCGGCCTCGACCGCTCGCATATCGAACCGATCGGTTATCTCGACCTCTACATGACGACGCTCGGCTATCGCATCGTCCCGGTTATCGCGAGGGTGAAGCCCGGCTTTCAGTTGCAACTCAACAAGGCCGAGGTGGATGCAACCTTCGAGGTGCCACTCGCCTTCTTGATGGACCAGACTAACGTGCAGCGTCATTCGCGCGAATGGCAGGGCATGACGCGGCACTATTACGCGATCACTTTCGGCGAGCGCTACATTTGGGGCGTGACCGCTGGTATTCTCCGCAATCTTTATGACCGGATCTATCGATGATTCGCCCGATCTTCACCGAGATCGCCCTCTTCCTGACGCCGTTCGTGCTCTATGCGGTGTTTTTGTGGGCGACCAAGGCCGGAGTCATGGATACCAATTCCTGGCCGCTGGTACGGGTCGCAACATTGGCCATCGCCGCGCTCGCGCTGGTGCTCGGCAGCTTCATCTACTTCGCACATTTTTCCGGGGCGCCGCCCGGTTCGACCTACGTGCCGGCGCACATTGAAAACGGCAAATTCGTGCCAGGGGCCACGAAGTAATGTCGCCGCAGGAAGGCCGTACCGATCGCAAGCTGAGCGATGCCGCGTGGCTGACAGTGGGGGCGTTGCCACGGCTGCTCAGCGTGCTCGATTGCGATGGTGAGGAGGCGCGTGTGGTCGGTGGCGCGGTTCGCAACGCGCTGCTGGATGTTCCGATCGCGGAAATTGACGTGGCAACGACCGCTGTACCGGACGACGTGATAAAGCGAGTGACGGCTGCAGGGTTTAAACACGTGCCTACCGGAATCGAGCACGGTACGGTCACCGTCATCATCGACAAACATCCCTTCGAGGTGACAACGCTGCGCAAGGATGTCGAGACCTACGGTCGCCATGCCAAGGTTGAATTTGGCCGCGATTGGAAGGCGGATGCCGAGCGGCGAGATTTCACGATTAACTCGCTATCAGCAACGCGCGACGGCACGATCTACGACTATACCGGCGGGCTCGCCGATCTCGGCCACCGCCGAGTGCGCTTCATCGGCGATCCGGCAAAGCGCATCGCCGAGGACTACCTGCGCATCCTGCGCTTTTTCCGTTTTCACGCAGCATATGGCACGAGCGATCACCCCGATCCCGCCGGCCTTGCAGCGTGTATTCAGGGTCGCAACGGTCTCGACCAGCTCTCGCGCGAGCGATTGCGCATGGAGATAATGAAACTCGTGATCGCACCCCACGCGGTGCCCACGCTCATTTCAATGACCGACGCGGGGTTGCTGCTGCGGGTGCTTGGCGGGGTGAGCTACCTCGGAAGTTTTGAAAACATGGCGAAGGTCGAAGCAGCAATCGGGCTCGAGCCCAACGCCGTGCGCCGTCTCGGCGCGCTTGCCGTCGCAGTTCCGGAAGATGCCGACCGACTGTGGCAAAGACTGAGACTAGCCAACAGCGAGCGCGAGCGACTTGCGTCTATGGGAGAAGGTTGGGGACGCATTTCGCCGCTGTATGGTGAGAGGGCGGCCAAAGCGCTGTTGTATCGTCTTCGGCCGCAGCAATTCTCGGATCGCGTGTTGCTCGGATGGGCTCGCTCACAAGCGACGGCTCATGATGCCGAATGGCATGCGCTCGCAACGCTGCCGCAACGTTGGACAGCACCGGCATTCCCGCTCAAGGCAGCCGATTTCATGACACGCGGGGTAGCGCAAGGTCCTGCGCTTGGCGCAGCACTTGCCGCGGCCGAGAAATCCTGGGTCGCTGCCGGATTTCCGAGCGATCCAGCAGCGCTCAGTGCCATAGCTGAAGAGGCCATTCGTACTTCAGCGGCAACGCCGTCTTGACCATGGATCTCTTTGCCGGTTTTCACGACATTTCGGTTTGGCAGCTGATTCCGGTAGCGGCGGTGGCGCTGTTTGCGTCTGTCGTGGGCGGCGTTTCTGGCTATGGGACCGGCGCGCTGATGCCCCTGGTTCTCGTTCCGCTCGTCGGGGCCGAACCCGTGGTGCCAATCATTGCGATTTCGGCAATGTTCACCAACTCAAGCCGTGTTTTTGCATTTCTCAAGTACGTTGACTGGCGGCGCACGGCGATAGTGCTGGCTCTGGCCGTTCCAACCTGCGTCCTCGGCGCCTGGGGCTATACCCGACTGTCGAGCGCGGGTGCCGCGCTGGTGATCGGCGGCATGTTGATCCTGAGCGTCCCGCTGCGTCGACTGTTGAAATACCACGGCGTCAAGATCGGCGACGCCGGGCTTGCGCTCGGGTCGCTCGGCTACGGCGTTGTGGTTGGAGGAACCGCCGGTTCAGGAGTGATCTTGCTATCGCTTCTGATGGCAGCCGGCGTCGAAGGCGCCGGTGTTATAGCCACCGATGCCGCGATATCGATAGTCGTTGGCATCGTGAAAATTTCAGTGTTTGGACTCTTCGGCGTGATTACGGCGCAGGTGCTTGCCTTTGCACTGTTGACTGGACTCGTTGCTTTACCGGGCGCCTTTCTCGCCAAGACCTTCGTCGAGCGCATGCCGATGCATGTACACACGGCAATTCTCGATGCGGTCGTACTTTTAGGCGGAATATTTCTGGTGTGGGGTGCACTGCACTGACTGGCTGAAATCAACTCAGCCGCAGCGGTACGTTCCACTCGCCAAATTTCCGGATCAGCTCAGGCACGCTCCTGCAGCCGGTTTTCTCGCGAATCTGCTTGAGATGCGAATAAACGGTGTTGAGGCTGACGCGCCGTCCCATCGCGTAAGCTCTCGTCGTTACGCCGTTGCACAGCGCCCGAGCCAAATGGGCTTCGGCATTTGTAAGTTTAAACAGCTCTTGCAATACCTCGGTTCTTGGCTCGTGGGGCGAGAGGGGGTCACGCACAAGCACCATGACATCGGCATCACCATGCGCGGTGCGGTTTTTTGCACCCGCGAGGGGCCGCACTGAGACAACGTAAGCGGGCGCCTCGCCGGTGCGCATCACGGGAAAATCAGTCGACTGCGCGTCGGCGGATGCATCGCCAAGCCGCGCGATAGCACCGAGCGCAATATCAAAACTGCGTCGCGCTTCATGCCCCGCAAGCTCAAGAATTCCGCCGACAATTCGGATGCCATCGCCACGCTGCGCGAACGAAAGCATCGCGTCGTTCGCGTAAACGATTTTGCTATCCGCTCGCAGCAACGCGACTCCATCCGTCAACCATTCGACGGCATTCTCCAACAGGTTACTTCGATCGCTCGCGCCTTTCAGACGCATCGTCAGGTCGTAGGCCCGCTGATAATGCGGATACAGACGCCGCATGAGATTGATTTCGCGCTTATCCACATGACCTTGCTTGCGACTCCGCTGCACGGCGACGACGGCCAGCGTGTCGACTGACTGTTCGAGCACGATCGAAACAAAATAACGCAGGCCAAGGTGCGGCAAAAATTCGGAATAGAACGGGTCACGCTTCATTTGCCCTTCGTCGAACAGTTGGCGATCCCAGGCGACGTCTCCCGCACATTGACGCAGCGTAAGAGGAATACGCGGGTTTAGCGCTGCAAAATGCTCGATGTATTGGGTACGGCTCACGTCTGGCAGCCCGGCGGCCCAAAAACCAATTGGGCGCTTCGCGGGTTTGCTGATCACCTCGAGGGTTGCGCCGACGGCGCCGAGGAGGGAGCTGGTCGCCTCAAGCGCTTCGGGCATGCGCTCGGACTCGAGCCCGCCTGCATAAACGGCGTCAATCGTCTGCAGAAACGGATCGCTGTCAGCCATCGGATCAACTCAGCCTTAGTGGCACGTTCCACTCGCCAAATTTGCGGACCAGTTCAGGTACGCTCTTGCAGCCGGTTTTCTGGCGAATCTGCTTGAGGTGCGAATACACGGTGTTGAGGGTCACTTGCCGCGTGCTCGCATAAGCCCTGGTCGTCTCGCCATTGCACAGCGCTTGTGCGAGATGGGCTTCAGCTTTTGTGAGGCTGAACACCTCCTGTAGCATTCGCGTCGTCGCGACGTTGCGCCAGAGCGGGTCACGCAGCAGCAACAGAACGACGCCGTCCTGCGATTTGGTCTTTTCGGTGTCGATCAAGGGACGCACCGACGCGATTAACGCCGGCATGCCGTGGCTTCGGGGAACCGAAAAGTCGGTCTGACGCGCGTCGAAGGAAGGATCGCCGAGATGCGCAACCGCACCAAGTGCGGAATTGAAACAGTTGCGTGCGAGCGGCTCCGTAAATTCAAGGCAGTTCTCGACAATACGAATGCCGTTTCCGGATTCGGCAAAGACAGACATTGCGGCGTTGGCGTGAACGATGCTGCCGTCCGCGCGAAGCAACGCGACGCCGTCAGTCAGCCACTCGATCGCGTCTTCGAATGCCTTGCCGCGATTGCCAGCGGTTCTGAGGCGCCGGGCCATATCATTCGCCCGATGATAATGCGGGCACAGGCGGCGCATGAGTGCGATCTCGCGTTTGTCGACATGCCCTTGCTTGCGCGTCCGCTGGACATGAACCGCCGCCAGTTTGTCCGGTGTGTGTTCGAAGATCGCCGCCGCGAAGTAACGTAAGCCCATGTGCGGCAGAAACTCTGCGTAGAATGGATCACGCTCCATCCTGGGCTCGTCCAAAATCTGATGATCCCAGATGACGGCTCCCTCGCGTTGGCGCAGCGCGAATGGAATGCGCGGATTGAGCGCGGAGAATTGTTCGATGTAGGGGATACGCGCGATGTCCGGCAGGCCGACCGAACAGAATTCGACAGGTCGCTGCGCAGGTTTATCAATCACTTCCAGAATCGCACCGGTGGCCCCAAGCAACAGGCTCGTGGCCTCCAGCGCCTGCGGCAGACGTGCACTGTCGAGGCCGCTGGCATAGACGGCATCGATCGTTTGCAGGAATAAATCGCTACCCGGCATCGCCCCTCCCGCAAGCAATACGCCCGCGGATCGATCGGTGGCTCAATTCCAATGGGAACGCGCAGCCTTTTGCCACTCTGCGACTAAAGGCGCAAGGCGCTTTCTAACTTGCTAGGATCGAACTTCTTTCGGCTTTTCAGCGCTCACGGTAATTTTACGGCCACTTCACCGCGGGCGGCATGGAAGACAGGATGGATTCAACATTGCCGCCGGTCTTGAGGCCGAAAATGGTACCGCGGTCGTACAGGAGATTGAATTCGACGTAGCGACCGCGGCGGATGAGCTGTTCCTCGCGGTCAGCTTCGGTCCAAGGGACTGTGAAGTTTTTGCGAACCAGCCCTGGGTAGACTCGCAGGAATGCTCGACCAACGTCCTGTGTGAACGCAAACGTCTCATCCCAATCCGTTTCGAGATAATCATAAAATATGCCGCCGACGCCGCGCGGTTCGTTTCGGTGCTTGAGAAAAAAATAGTCGTCGCACCACTTTCTGTATTTGTCATAGGGAGCGATTTCGGCGTGCTGATCGCAAGCTGTTTTCATTGCGGCATGAAAAGCAATGCTGTCGGGATCCGTCTGAACGCGACGGCTGTCCAGCACCGGTGTGAGGTCGGCGCCGCCGCCGAACCATGATTTGCTCGTAACGACAAAGCGCGTGTTCATGTGCACAGCGGGCACGTTCGGATTGTGAAGGTGCGCGATCAGGGAGATTCCCGAGGCCCAGAAGCGGGGGTCCTTTTCGGCGCCTGGAATGTCGTTTCGGAACTCCGGGGCGAATTCGCCGTGAACCGTTGAGCAGTGCACGCCGACCTTTTCGAAAACACGTCCGTGCATCATGGCCATTACGCCGCCGCCACCGGACGCGCCTGAATGATCGGTGCGCTGCCAGGGGGTTCGCCTGAAGCGACCCGGTGCCCGGTCCGCGAAGGCGGCGTTTTCTGGAAGCGAATCCTCCAGTGCCTCAAACGCCGCGCAGATATCGTCGCGCAAGCTCTCGAACCACGTTCGTGCACGCGTCTGGCGGGCTTCCAGTTGTCCAATGTCCATCAATTGCTCCGGCCTGATTATATCTAAAGTCACAACGCTTATTATCGCGGCAAACCGCCGGTTTGGCGTAGAGCCTCGCCCACCACCACCGCAACCGCCATCGCAACATTCATTGACCGCATCCCCGGCCGCATCGGAATGCGGATGCGGGTGTCCGCAGCCCTGTGCACAGCGTCCGGGACGCCCGCGCTCTCGCGACCGAACATCAGGATCTGGTCGATGCTGAAGGTGTGGTCGAGATAGGATCGCTCGGCCGTGGTGGTCAGGAGCACAAGCGAAACCCGCTTGAGCGCCCGCCACCCCTCGAAGGCAGCAAATGATTCGTGACGGACGAGGGTCACCTGGTTGAGATAATCCATCCCGGCCCGGCGAAACGCGCGATCGGTTACAGGAAATCCTGCTGGTTCTATGATGTGTGCCTCCACGCCCAGACAGGCGCAAAGGCGCAGAATTGTGCCGGTATTTTGGGGGATGTCCGGCTCGTAAAGTGCGATCCGCATGGAGGCCCGGGAATTCCCTGGTCGCGATAAGTCTCTCTAGACGAATGATTTATGCGGCTAATCCTCGCAGGCGAGGGCAAACCATCAGGTCATCCGGGTGCCCCGGCGGACGCCCCGATTGCCGCATAATGTAACATTTAAGGCGCGGCCAAACGCAAAACCGGTACCTACTTTTGTTAGTGGAGCCTTTGCGGGCTTGCGCTTGCACTGCAAGGGTGCCAATAGAACCAAACCGACGCGCGGTCCTACGTTTAGGACTGCCGCAAGCGGGCCGCCCCGCCGCCCAAAGGACCTCGGTCCGGGCTCCAGCCGCGGGCGGATGACTAAGCCAGCCGGAGGAGAGGGCCCCAGACGTGACGACCGTGTCTTCGGCGGAGCACACGCGCCGCGACTTTCTTTACATCGCCACTGGCGCCGTCGGCGCGGTAGGCGCCGCTGCTGTCCTTGTCCCTTTGATCGCGCAAATGAATCCGGACGCCTCAACCATCGCGGCCGGTGCCCCGATCGAAGTTGACCTCGCTCCCATCGCCGACGGACAGATCATCAAGGTCTTCTGGCGGTCGAAACCAATCTTCATTTTCCACCGCACGAAAAAAGAGATCGAAGAGGCCCAGAAGGTCAATGTGGCGAGCCTCCCAGATCCTGAGCCCGACTCAGCACGGGTCAAGGCGGGGCACGACCAGTGGCTGGTGGTGATCGGCATCTGTACCCATCTCGGCTGTATCCCGCTTGCTCACCAAGGCGCGTATGACGGCTGGTTCTGTCCGTGCCACGGCTCGCAGTACGACACCTCGGGTCGTATTCGCCAGGGTCCGGCGCCGAAAAATCTAGCGCTGCCACCCTACAAGTTTGTTTCCGACACCAAGATCCAGATCGGCTGAGCGAAACGTCGCATTCAAGGTTTGAACATGAGCGGACACTCGACCTACGAACCGCAGAACAAACTTCTGCAATGGCTCGAGAAGCGGTTGCCGATCGGTGGCCTGATACACTCTTCCTTCGTGGTCTACCCTGTTCCACGCAATCTGAACTACTTGTGGACCTTCGGCGGGATCCTGGCGTTCATGCTTGGCGTGCAGATCATCACCGGCATCGTGCTGGCGATGCATTACACCCCGCACGTTGATCTTGCCTTCCGGTCGGTGGAAAGCATCATGCGCGACGTCAACTACGGTTGGCTGTTGCGCTACCTGCATGCCAACGGCGCATCGATGTTCTTCTTCGCCGTCTACGTTCATATGTTCCGCGGCATCTATTACGGCTCATACAAGGAGCCGCGCGAGGTGCTCTGGATTCTTGGCGTGATCATCTACCTGCTGATGATGGCGACTGGCTTCATGGGTTACGTGCTGGTTTGGGGCCAGATGAGCTTCTGGGCGGCAACAGTTATCACCAACCTGTTCTCGGCCATTCCCGGAGTCGGCGAAACGATCGTCACCTGGCTGTGGGGTGGCTACGCCGTCGGAAACCCGACACTCAATCGTTTTTACTCGCTGCACTATCTCTTGCCATTTGTGATCGCCGGTGTGGTCGTGCTCCACATCTGGGCGCTGCACGTCGTAGGGCAGAACAATCCGACGGGTATCGAGCCGAAGTCCGAAAAAGACACGGTGGCGTTCACGCCATATGCGACGATCAAGGACGGGTTCTTCATGGCCGCGTTCCTCGTTCTGTACGCATGGTTCGTGTTTTACATTCCGAACTTCCTCGGTCATGCGGACAATTACATCCCCGCGAATCCTGCGGTGACTCCGACGCACATCGTGCCCGAATGGTACTATCTGCCGTTCTACGCGATCCTGCGCGCGATTCCCGACAAGCTCATGGGAGTCATGGCGCTCGGCGCTTCCATCGTGATCCTGGCCTTCCTTCCGTGGCTCGACACCTCGAAAGTGCGCTCGGCCCGTTATCGGCCATTATTCAAACAGTTCTTCTGGCTGTTCGTGATTGTGTGTGTTGGGCTCGGTTGGTTGGGGTCAAAGCCACCTGAAGGCATCTACGTGATCCTGGCGCGAATCTTCACCATTTATTACTTCGCGTTTTTCCTCGTCATCCTGCCGCTGCTCGGCATCTTCGAGAAGACCAAGCCGTTGCCGAACTCGATTTCGGAATCGGTGCTGGGCGCGAAAGCGTGAGCGGAGGATGGACATGAAGATGCAGCGTAAAATCATTGTTCTCGCGCTCGCAGGGTGCATCGGCGCGGCAATCGCACCGGCGGTCGCTCAGGAGCATGATACGCCGACGCCGCCGATGCTGAGGTGGTCCTTCTCCGGCCCGTTCGGCAGATACGATCAGGGGCAACTTCAGCGGGGATTCAAGGTTTACAAAGAAGTCTGCGCAGCGTGTCACTCGATCCAGATGCTTGCTTTCCGCAATCTGGCTGACCCTGGTGGCCCCGGGTTCTCGGAAGCGCAGGCCGCTGCAGTTGCAGCCGATTACAAGATCAGTGATCTCGACGACAAAGGCCAGCCGACTGACCGTCCCGGGCGCCTCGCCGACACGTTTCCACCCCCGTTTGCGAACGAGCTCGCGGCCAAGGCGGCGAATGGCGGTGTTGCGCCGCCCGACATGTCAACATTGGCAAAGGCGCGCACGTTTGAGCGCGGCTTCCCCTGGTTCGTGTTCGACACGATCACGCAATATCAGGAGCAGGGGCCCGACTACATCGCTGCCCTGCTGAACGGCTACGAGGAGCCGCCAAAGGGCTTCCAACTGCCGCAAGGCGGGCACTACAACAAGTATTTCCCTGGCCACAATATTGCGATGCCGCCTCCGCTGCAGGCCGGACAGGTGACGTACGACGATGGTGCGCCGCAGACGCTCGACCAATATTCCAAAGATATTTCTGCCTTCTTGATGTGGGCCGCCGAGCCCCACATGGTGCAACGTAAACGCATCGGGCTGCAGGTTATGATCTTCCTGATCATTCTTGCGGGTTTGATGTATTTCACCAAGAAAAAGGTCTGGCACGAGGTCGATAAGCCAAGTGCGATTGCGCGCGGACAGGATCCAAAGAAGACGACGATCTGACCATCTTTAAGATCTTGTCATCCGAGGGCCCCGTTTGGGGCCCTTCGTTTTTCTGTCGGCTCGTATAGGCTCAACACGTCTCATCGGTACTTGCGAGCGCGCATGGCCAAATCTGTTCTCGGTATAATCGGCGGGTCTGGCATTTACGATTTACCAGGCCTCGGTGACGTGAGAGAGCAGCGCATCGCCAGTCCCTGGGGCGAGCCGTCCGGGCCGCTGCGCATCGGTGAAATTGCGGGACTACCGGTCGTATTCCTCTCCCGACACGGCCAAGGACACCGACTTTCGCCGTCCGATATCAATTACCGCGCCAACATCGATGTGCTGAAGCGCGCAGGCGTTACTGATCTGGTTTCGCTGTCTGCATGCGGTTCATTTAAGGAAGAATTGCCGCCGGGGTCTTTCGTGCTGGTCGACCAGTTTGTCGATCGAACTTACAAACGTGAGAGCTCGTTTTTCGGCAAGGGAATGGTGGCACACGTTTCGGTGGCTCATCCCGTGTCGCCATTACTGCGCGGGCATTTGCGTGCGGCGGCAATCGCGGAAGGCATCACGCCACATTGGGGCGGCACATATGTTTGCATCGAAGGCCCGCAATTCTCCACCTACGCGGAAAGCATGACTTACAAAAAACTCGACTATTCGGTCATCGGGATGACCAACATGCCGGAGGCCAAACTCGCGCGTGAGGCTGAGATTTGCTACGCCAGCGTCGCCATGGTGACCGATTTCGATTGCTGGCATCCCGATCATGATGCGGTGACAGTGCAGGAGATCATCAAGGTTCTCGTGGCCAACGCTGACAGGGCCAAAGTGCTTGTTGCCAGGCTGGCTCATGGTTTTCCGCGAGAGCACGAAGCGTGCCCGATCGGTTCAGATCGTGCGCTCGACACCGCGCTGATCACGGCGCCGGAAGCGCGCGATCCCGAATTGATCAAAAAACTCGATGCCGTTGCGGCGAGGGTGCTCCGACGTTAGCCTGCGGCCATGAACATTCGGGCCGATGCCGTCACGCAGGAGAAGCCGCCTTTTCGCGCGGAGCACATCGGAAGCCTGCTGCGCCCGTCAACTCTTTTGCAAAAACGTGAACGCTTCGCACATCGAGAGATTTCGCAGGCGGGTTTGACGGCCGCGGAAGATGCCGCGATCTCAGACGCGGTCGCTTTGCAAGAGCAGCTTGGCTTGCGGTTGGCTACCGACGGCGAATTTCGCCGTCGTTCGTATCACAGTTTCTTTTACCAACAGCTTGGCAACATAAGTATCGACACCGTTGCCGGCGCCGATGCCAAGGCTGGGGATGGCGATGCGGGGAGAGGCCAGCAGCCAGTTGCGCTTATCAAAAGCCGCGTGAACTGGACGCATCCGATCAATGTTGCCGACTTCAATTTTCTCAAAAACAAAACGCGATTGCTTCCCAAGGTCACAATTCCAGGGCCATGCGCACTGCATTTCCGCGGCGGCGATGCGGCCGTGCTCGCATCTGCCTATCGTGACATTGGCGAATTCTGGGATGACATCGTCAAGGCATTCGAAAAAGAGCTGACTGCTCTGGCCGAGGCCGGTTGTCGTTATGTTCAGATCGACGAGACAGCTTTCGCGAAATTTGGCGATCCAGACGTCAGGGCGGCACTTGCCGCGCGGGGCGACGACTGGAGAACATTGATCGACACTTATATTGCAGTCACCAATCGGGTGCTGCAGGCGGCACCGAAAGGCCTGCACATTGGCATGCATCTCTGCCGGGGCAATCGCGGCGGGCATTGGCACGCAGAGGGCAGCTACGAGGACGTAGCCGAACGGTTGTTCAATGCATTGGAGATCCAGTTCTTTTTCCTCGAATACGACACTCCGCGCGCAGGGACCTTCACTCCGTTGCGTTTCGTTCCCAAGCACAAGTCAATCGTGCTTGGCTTGATTTCGTCCAAGACACCGGTTCTGGAAGACAAGTCGGTTTTGCATCGGCGTATCGAGGAAGCGACCCGGCATGTCGCACTTGATCGCTTGGCGGTGAGCCCGCAATGCGGCTTTGCCAGCGTCGATACCGGCAATCCGGTGACGCCCGAGATTCAGAAAGCTAAGCTTCGCCTGGTCGTCGAGCTGGCCAACGAGATCTGGGGCGCCACCTGCGGTCAATGAGGTGAGCATGCGACTGAGCGCCGTGTACTTTGCAATCGCACTCAGCGCCGCCAATTTCGCGGCTACGGTCGACGCGCAGGAGTATCCAAATCGTCCGGTCCATGTGCTCGCGGCCGCGGCGCCTGGGGGTAATCCTGACGTTTTGGCGCGTCTGTTGTCGCAGCGACTCGCCGAAGTTCTGGGTCAACCCTTCGTGGTTGAAAACGTCCCGGGGGCGGGAGGGATTTTGGCGGCAAAACGCATCGCTGAAGCGTCACCTGATGGCTATTTGCTGATGCTGAACGATTCCGGTGCCTTGGCGATCAACATCAACATGAGCGCTGACGCGACTTACAAGTTGAAGGATTTCACGCCGATCACCGCGCTTGCAACTGTGCCGACCGCATTGGTGATCATTCCGTCGGTACCGGCCAACGGTGTTGGCGAATTCATCGCGCTCGCAAAATCAAAACCAGGCGCGATGAGTTTTGGTTCGGCTGGCGCCGGTTCGATCCATCATCTCACGATGGAAATTTTCGCGGAACGAACGGGAATCAAGTTGCTGCACGTTCCTTACCGTGGCGGCACCGCGCTCGTGAACGGTTTGCTGACCGGCGAGATCCAAGCCGGATGGTCCGGCCTTCCAAATGTGATCGCGCATATCAAGGCGGGCACTCTTCGCGGGCTATGTGTGAGCGTCCTGAGACGTGCGGTGTCTTTGCCCGACGTGCCGACATGCGACGAGGCTGGCATCAAAGGCTTTGATATCGCCGACATGTTGGGTTTGCAGGCGCCCGCCGGCATGTCACCGAAGGCTGTGGAGCGATTGCAGGCGGCCATCGCAAAAATAATGCGCGAACCCGCCATGGCCGAACGCATGGAGACCCTTGGCATGGATCTCCAGGAGAACGGTACGGCGAACTACACACATTTCATGCACGACGATCTCGAACTGTATGCAAAAGTGATCGATCGTCTTGGTCTCAGCCGCAAGGCAAGTAAATAGGCGCGATTTTTATTGAGGATCCCATGCAGATTGTCGACTTGAACGGGCAGCCCACCGAGGAATGGCGAGCGGGTGTCAGGACACGCATGAAAGCTTCGGCTGCAAACAGTGCGACCCAGCTTTGCCTGTTTGAGCAATGGTGCGACCCTGGGCATGGTGCGCCCAGCCATCTGCACGCGGTGGAAGAGGTTTTATGCGTTCGGGACGGACAAGCTGACGTGTGGATCGATGACAAGCACGTCACTCTTACCAGCGGGCAGCTGATCATCGTTCCGGCTGGCCGCAAACACGGATTTTCCAATACAGGCAAAGCCGTCTTGCATATCGAGTCGACGCTGGCGGCGCCGGTTTTTGAGGCGGCCTACGAAGACAAGCGAGAGACACCACGCCGGTGGTTGCCGGCATGAGCACTTCAATCAAAGAAGATTTGCGCGCCGCGATCCGCAACATTCCGGACTATCCAAAGCCCGGGATCATGTTTCACGACATCACGACCTTGTTGGGCGACGCTCGTGCGTTTCGGCGCGCGGTCGACGAACTGGTGCAGCCTTGGGCCGGCATGAAGATCGATAAGGTCGCCGGGATCGAGGCGCGCGGGTTCATTCTCGGAGGAGCGGTGGCACATCAGGTTTCGGCAGGTTTCATACCGATCCGCAAGAAGGGCAAGCTCCCCTACAAACGTGTGAGTATCGGTTATTCACTCGAGTATGGGATCGACGAAATGGAAATGCATGAAGATGCGGTGAAAAAGGGTGAGCGGGTGATCCTGGTCGATGATTTGATTGCCACGGGCGGGACGGCGGAAGGCGCGGTAAAATTACTGCGTCAGATGGGAGCCGATGTCCTTGCGGCCTGTTTCGTCATCGATCTGCCGGAGTTGGGCGGGGCAGAGAAATTGCGCAAGATGAATGTCCCGGTGCGCACCTTGATCTCATTTGAGGGACACTAGCCACGGTGCGGTCCCCACGGCCCTTCTGAACGTTCACCCACGTCGACCGGCGCGTTGCCCGCCGATTCGGTTTGGTCACGTTGTCCCCAAGGACCGTCTTCCGTCGGCGGCGAAAGTTGGTCGGTCTCTTGTGGAGCGTCGAGCGCGATTGGGCCTGGATCGTGGCCCCCGGCGTATTTGACCAGGGCCTCAACCCTGGACTCTACAGAGGGGTGTGTAGCGAACAGATCGGCAAAGCCTTGCCGCGGATTGTCGATACACATCTCCATGACTGCGGAATTGGCGCTGGCGAGTTCTCCACGTCCTTCTATCTTGCGCAGCGCCGAGATCATGGCGTCGGGATTTTTGGTGAGTTCGACGGAGCCAGCGTCGGCCAGATATTCTCTTTGCCGTGAAAGCGCGAAGCGAATGACAATCGACAAGATCCATGCGACGACGATCAGCGCCACGGCGACGATGATTGCGAGTCCGGCTCCGCCCTTGCGATCGCTGTCACCGCCTCGGCGGCGAAAGCCACCAAAAAGTGCATTCTGGAAGAACAGCCGGAAGACCATCTCGCCGAAGAACGAAATTACGCCGGCGATCACGACAGCAATGACGAGCATACGCACATCGCCATTTCGGATGTGGGTCAGTTCGTGGCCGAGAACGGCTTCAAGTTCGGCGTCATCGAGGGCATTCATCAAACCACGCGTCACGGTGATCGAGTATTGCTTTTCGCTAAGGCCGGTGGCGAAAGCGTTCAGCGCGACGTCATCGGCGATCTTCAGCTTCGGCATGGTGATGCCACGCGAGATGCAGAGATTTTCCAGAAGATTGTAAAGCCGCGGCTCTTCGGCTCGCGTGACCTCGTGGCCGCCAGTAACCGCATCGATCATCGACTGATGAAATTTGTAAGCGATCAGGATCCAGACAATGGTGCCGATGGTTGCAAACGGAAGTGCTTTGGTGAGGTCGAACAGGGCGGCCCGCACCAGGTAGTCTAGCGGGGCGTCGGTGGTCAGAGCTTCTGCTAACAAAGCACCCGCGAATACCAGAAGGTAGACGAGAAAGAACAAGCCAACGAGGAGCGCGATCGATCGGCGCCTGTTCGACTGGATGTGCGAATAGAGCCCGTACGCGGCCATGATGTCCGATCAGCTCTTACGTCATCGTACAACGCGCCGAAAAGCGCCGACTTGGAATCCCTGACATACAATCCGAGGCCGCCCGTGACGGTCTCCGGAATGATGGACGTCAGAATTTCACACTTGGAGCCTGTTCAAGCTGCGTCCGCCCCTCGCCAAGATCGAAGAAAGTTCGCGGCTGGAAGCCGAACGTTCCCGCAAACAGTGACGCAGGAAATTGCTGAATTCCGGTATTGTATTCTTGCACCGCGTTGTTGAAGAACCGACGAGACGCCGCAAGCTTGTTTTCGATGTCAGACAATTCCGCCTGCAACTGCTGGAAGTTCTGATTGGCCTTGAGATCCGGGTAGGATTCCGACAGCGCAAACAATTGGCGTAACGCGCCAGTCAATACATTTTCGGCAGCCACTTTCTGCTCCACGCCGGGTGCGGCCATCGCCGCGTTTCGCGCCTGGACCACGGCCTCCAGCGTTCCACGCTCATGCGTGGCGTAGCCTTTGACGGTCTCGACCAGGTTGGGAATGAGATCGTGGCGCTGTTTGAGCTGAACGTCGATGTCGGCAAAGGCCTGATTGGTCCTCTGACGCATCGCGACAAGGCTGTTGTAAATGCTGATCGCCCAGATGACGAGGACGACAATGATGCCAATGACAACCCAGCCGGTGGTGGACATGAAAAGCTCCAAATTCGGAAAGCGGTGGTAGGGCGGACAAAATTTAGTCTAACGCCACGCGGGCCTGATCGCTAACGGCCTGGAACGTCGTGTTCGCGCGGACATCCGAAAAGATAAAAAAAGACCCCGAGCCTGAACCCGGGGTCTCTTAGCCAGACGGCTATTCGGGGGGTAAGGGGGGAGCCGCCCAGCTAAAATACACCGGAGTAACGCCGCGCCCCGGCAATTGGTTCCGGGCAGCCTGATCCGCGTGACGTGGCAACTTTCTCAAGTATTTCCAATAAGTTGGATGGAGGCAGGCGGAGACAATTATTCTTGCGCTAGCTCGCCTCGCGGAAACGAACCGCGGCTTCCAGATCCACGGATACCAGTTGAGATACGCCACGCTCGGCCATCGTGACACCGTACAGGCGATTCATGCGCGCCATCGTAATGGGATTGTGCGTGATGATGACGAACCGAGTGTCGGTGGACTTTTTCATTTCATCGAGCAGATCGCAGAAGCGCTCGACGTTGTGGTCGTCGAGAGGTGCGTCCACTTCGTCCAGTACACAAATCGGCGCGGGATTTGTCAGGAACACGGCGAAGATGAGAGCAAGTGCCGTCAACGCTTGCTCACCGCCTGAAAGCAACGACAGCGTCGCTGGCTTTTTCCCGGGCGGCTTGGCGAGAATTTCCAGACCAGCCTCCAACGGATCTTCGTTTTCGATCAATTGCAGTTCGGCCGTTCCGCCGCCGAACAATTGCGTAAAAAGGTGTTGGAAGTGTTTGTTCACCTGCTCGAATGAGGTGAGGAGGCGCTCGCGTGCTTCGCGGTTGAGGCTCTGGATGCCGAGCCGCAATTTCTTGATTGCCTCAACCAGATCGTCGCGTTCAGTGGTCAGGGAGGAGTGTTGTGCCTCGACTTCCCGCAATTCTTCCTCTGCGCGAAGGTTGACGGCGCCAAGTCGTTCACGTTCGCGCCGCAGGCGCTCAAGTTTCTCTTCGACTTCCGCAAGATCCGGCAATGGATCGGTTGGACCGATTTCGGCCAGCTCTGCAACGGCAGCCGGTTCAACTTCCAGCATGTCGCGGATTTCCCGCCCGATGTCGCTGAGCCGGCGTTTGGCGCCCTCGAAGCGCTCCTCTGTACGTGCAAGTTCTTCACGCGCGGCACTGGCGGCTTCGAGTGCTGCGCGCGCATCACGATCAGCCGTGGCCAGCGCCATTTCGGCGGTCTGCAGCCGGTCGGCACATTCACGCCGCGAGCCTTCAGCAGTCTGGACCTCAGCGCTGAGTGCACGCCGCTTCTCAGCGAAAACTTGGGGCGCGTTCTCCAACTCCGTGCGGTCGCGCTTGGCTTCGGCAATGCGCTGTTCGAGCGTGGCGATCTGATTTCCT
>Ga0207710_10000383_pt1 | contig 30313 bp, 31 predicted proteins | sample KBSS24metaG_FD_184400 | JGI IMG/M metagenome (GOLD analysis project Ga0207710, IMG submission 184400) | Switchgrass rhizosphere microbial communities from Kellogg Biological Station, Michigan, USA - KBS S2-4 metaG (SPAdes) (version 2) | ecosystem: Host-associated > Plants > Roots > Rhizosphere...
GCGCGAACGCGCTCCTGAAGCACGTCAAGGCGCTCCGGAACGTCAGCCTCGACCCCTGGAAGATCGGCCTCATCGCCAAGGCGGCCCTCGTGCTCATCCACACGGACCACCGCCGCACCACCTGAACCGCCACTACACGAACAACACATCAGAGATCACTAACCGTCACGAGTCGTTGCGCGGAAAGGCTCAGTGTCATCGGCCAGACACCAGTCCGCCCAGTTGAAGAAGTTCCGGTCGGCCGTGACCAGCCAGTCCTCCTCCAAACGCGGGTAGAGCGTGCGCGCGAGGGTCTGCTCACCGGCCGCCTTGCCCGCGCCCGCCGGCCCGAACGCGGCCAGCACCGCCGCATGCGAGGCGACCTCGTCGACGGTGACCACCCGGACCTGCGGCAACGCCGCCTCGACACCCACGCCGGTACCCGGCAGACCGAACGCGGCCACGTTCGCCGCCGTCCGCTCGGCGTCGAACACCATCGCATCCAGGCTCATCAACCGCCACCGCCCGAAGAACGCCCCCTCGGTGTCCTCCTCGGCCACCGGACATACGACCTGGGAATACAGCACCGCCATCGGCTCCGGGCCCAGCCGCTTACGGGCCTGCGACAGACCGCTGGCCGTCGGTTCCCAGCCGGCACCCCAGTCCGCGAGCACCCCGGCGAGCCGCGCCGCGACCTCCTCGTAATCCTCGTCGGCGAACAGGGCCAACGCCATCACGAAGTACACGACCACATGCGGCGGGATCGTCCCGTCGGAGCGCTTCGCGCCCCTGCCGGTCTCCTCGACCGCCACGTCGACCGCATCCCGTGACACCCACGAGGCCAGCACGCCCAGCGAGATCCAGTCGGTCACCCGGCCGGCTGGAACCACCACCCCAGTCTGCTCCACAGACAACGATCATGTCCACGAACTCGCGGAACGTCCCGAACCGACACGCAGGACCCGGAGCAACCAACAGACACCACTCCATCAAGATCGAACTAGGCTACGTGGCATTGCGGTCTACACGCCGTGGGATGTGTTCTGCGCCGGGCACACGGTGCTCGCCGACGGGCGGGTGCTGTTCGCCGGGGGGACGAAAAAGTACGAGATCCTGAAGCAGGACGCGCCGGATCACAAGCAGCACGAGTTCCAGGGTCTGAAGGACAGCTATGTCTTCGATCGCAGCGCGGAGAGTTATCGGAGGGTTGGCGATCTCAATCATGCCCGCTGGTACCCGTCGCTGGTGACGCTGCCGAACGGCTGGGTGGTGGCGGTGTCTGGCCTCGACGAGAAAGGCGTCATCGATCCGGGTAACACCGAGGTCTTCGACACGGCGACGAACCGCTGGTCCGAGGCGCCGCAGCTGCACCGGGAGTTCCCGACCTATCCGTAGCTGCTGTTGGCAGCTGATGGCCGGCTGTTCTTCTCGTCGGCGAACGCGGGCTACGGACCGGCCTCGGTGGCGGCTCGCCGGCCCGGACTGTGGGATCTGCAGACCAACTCCTACCAGGCCGTCCTCGGGTTGCCGCAGCCGGAGCTGAACGAGACCGCGGCGACGGTCATGCTGCCGCCCGCGCAGCGGCAGCGCATCATGATCTTCGGTGGTGGCGGGGTCGGGGATGTCCAGACAGCGACCGCGCGCACGGCGATCGTCGACCTGTCGGTACCCGAGCCGCGGTGGGTCCGCGGTCCGGACATGTCGGTGGCGAAGAGATACCCGGGCGCGGTCGTTCTGCCGGACGACACGGTGTTCGTGAGCGGGGGTTCCCGAGGATACCGGGCCCGGGATTCCCGCACCGCGGAGATATTCGACGTCGCCACGGGCTCCTTCACTCCTGCGGCGCCGCCGCACGTCGGCCGGGACTACCACTCGGAGTACATGTTGCTTCCGGACGGCCGGGTCGCGGCGTTCGGGTCGAATCCGCTCAGTGATGACAACTTCTTCGAGACGCGGGTGGAGGTCTATTCACCGCCGTATCTCTTTCGCGGTCCCCGGCCCGCGATCCGGGCGGTGAGCCGGAAGATCACCCGTGGTCAGCGGGTGGAGATCGCGGTAACGGCGCACATCGCGACCGTGCGACTGCTGCGACCGTCGTCGTACACCCATGTCACGGACAACGAGCAGCGCTCGGTTGCCTGCGACATCGCCGTCCAGCAGAACAACACGGTGACCGTGGAGGTGCCGGTGAATCCGAACCTGCTCCCGCCTGACTGGTACATGCTATTCGTGGTCGACTCCGACGGCGTTCCCTCGACCGCGGCCTGGGTCCGCGTCGGTTAGCGGGCGGGTCGGTCGCGGACATGCCCTCGGTGAGACCATCTCGATCGGGACATTCGATGCTTTCGGGGCGGCTGACGGCTGCCTGGTCGTCCAGACGGCGGTTGGCACGGGCGACCGTCTGCCTGGTGGCGACCGTCGCGGCCGTCGTGCTCTCGGCGCTGCCGGCTTCGGCGCACGCGGTGCTGGAGCAGACCACACCGGCGGCGGGAGCCACCGTCGACCTCGCGCCGGACCAGGTGTGGCTGCGGTTCAACCAGACCGTGGGGGCCGACGCGGAGTCGGTGCGGGTGCTGGACCCGGCCGGACAGCGCGTCGACCAGGCCGACGCGCGTCCCGGCGACACCGGAGACCAGATCGTCGACGATCTGCGTCCCGGGCTGGGGCGGGGTGTCTATGTCGTGGTGTGGAAGGTCGTGTCGGCGGACGGCCATCCGATCTCCGGGAGCTACCTGATGGGCGTCGGTGTCGCGGTGGGGCGCGCACAGGTGTCCAGCGGTGGCTCGGGCGGCACCGGCCCGGCCAGCGTCGCGGTGCTCGCCGGCGTGCTGCGGTTCGCGTTCCAGGGTGCGCTCGCACTGCTACTCGGCGCCGGCTTCTTCCTGCTCGTCGTCTGGCCGGGCGGGCTCGACCTGCCGGCGATGCGCCGGCTGTTGCTGGCCAGCTGGCTGGCCAGCCTTGCCAGCGCGGTGGGACTGCTGCTCGTGCAGGGTCCCTACGCGGCCAGCCTCCCGCTGACCGACGCGCTGCGCCCGTCGGTGCTCAGCCAGGTATGGCACAGCCGGTTCGGTCACGTCTCCCAGGTCCGCCTGATCCTGCTGATCGCCGCACTCGGGCTGGTCTGGACCTTCCCACGGCGCCGGCACAACGGACAGTTCGAGGCAGCGGCGCTGGCCGGCGGGCTGGCGATCGCCTGGGCGACGATCGGGCACGCCTCGGACGGGGGGCTGACCGCCGTCACGGTCCCGATGCTGTCGCTGCACGCGGCGGCCGTCGCGGTCTGGCTCGGCGGGCTTGTCGTGCTGGCCCTGTTCGGCCTGCGTCCCGGCCCGGCGGCCGATCTGGAGAAGCTCCTGCGCCGCTGGCTACGGGTGGCCACCGTCTGCGTGGTCGTCATGACGGTTACCGGACTGATTCTGACCTGGCGCGATGTGGGCACGCTGCCTGCCTTGCCGGCAACGCTGTACGGCCGGCTGCTGCTGGTGAAGCTCGCCCTGTACGCCGTGGTCATGGCGGTCGCCTGGACCAGCCACCGCTGGGTGCTCCGCCGCTGGGCTCCCGTCGTCTCCGTGGCTAGGCCGACGGGCGCGGAAACCGCCGCGGACCCGGGCACCCCTTCGCCGGCGCTGGCCGTAGCCGGCCAGACCAGGACGATCAGAACACGCATAGCGGTCGAAATCGTGATCGCGACGCTGATCTTCGTGGTCACCGCGGCGCTGGCCAACACCAAGACGGCCCGCATGGCCTACGCACCGCAGGTGCCGTCCACCTGGCGTGGCCCGCAGGACCTGATCCTGCAGATTCGAGACGCTGCGGGCGGCCCGGTGCGGGCCCAGGCCGCGCAGGCCGCCCTCACCCTGCCGGACAAGGCGGTCGGCCCGCTCACCGTGCAGTTCGGCCAGCCTGCCACCGACGGCCGGCTCGTGGGCCACGCGGTGCTGCCCTACCCGGGCACCTGGTATGTCCACCTCACCGTCCGCGTCGACGACTTCGAGGAGTACACCGCCGTCACCAGCTACCGGGTGCACTGACCAGAGAGGTACCACCGTGTTCAGGAAGCGGCACCACGTCGCGCGGCCGGCCGGCGGCGGCGCCCCGGCTCCCACTGGTCCACCCCGTCTCCGTGTCCTCGCCGCCCGCACTGCCGTTCTGCTCCGCCTGTGCCTGGTGCCGGTCCTGTTCGCCTCGCCGGCATCCGCGCACGTCACGGTGCGAGCGGAGAACACCACGGCGGGCTCCTCGGATGTGGCGCTGACCTTCCGGGTGCCGAACGAGCGTTCAGACGCGACCGTGACCCGGGTGGACCTCGAGATGCCGGGCACCCCGCCACTGCCGGGCGTGCTGGTCCGCCCGCATCCGGGCTGGCACGCGACAACCCGCACGGTTGCGCTCGACCCGCCGCGCCAGACCGACGACGGCCCGATCACCACCGTGGTCGCCGCGGTGGCCTGGGCTGCTGACCAACCCGGTGACGCGATCCCGGTCGGCGGCTACGACGACTTCGTCATCGTCGTCGGCCAGCTTCCCGAGACTCCGGCGACGCTGACCTTCCGAGCGACGCAGACCTACAGCGACGGCAGGGTGACCCGGTGGATCTCCGCCGGCGTCCCCGGCCAGGCGACTCCCGACGACCCCGCACCGACACTCACGCTGACCCCGGCCGCCGGCGCCCAGCCGACACCCGCTGCACCGTCGACGACGACGGCGTCGATCCCCACCGCCGGCGGTTGGAACGGCGCCTCCACCGACACCACGGCACGCCTGCTCGCTGGTGCTGCACTGGCCGTGGCCATGCTCGCCTGCCTGCTCGCGCTGCTTCCTCACCGCCGGCGGCTACGCGGAACGACCAGGGTCACCGCGGACGATAAAGACGGCGACCGTGACGAGGACCGCAGGAACGGGAACCCAGGAGGCGGCGGCCCCGCCATCCCGCCGACGACGTCCCACCGACGTAGACCGAATCCGGATCCGGTGCCAGCTGACGCAGTTCGCACGGACGTGCCGATCCCAGCCGTGGCCAACGCTGCCGCACGGACCGCGCGGCACGGCTGGCGGCGCGCCGGCCAGGCCCCGCGATGGCTGCGTGACCTGCGCCGCCCCGCCGCCGACCTACCTGCCCGCAGCCGGCTGCTGCTGCGGGTCGCCGGTCTCGGCGCCCTGCTCGCGACGATCGCGGTATTTCTGCCCTGGGCCACCATGACGCTGTCCGATCGTGGAGAGGCGCTGCTGGTGGTGCATTCGGCCGGGACTGCGCACAACTTCCGTGGTCCCATCGTGATCGTCATGAGCCTTGTCGCGCTCATCCACGTCGGTCTGCTGCGCAGCCGTCCCGAATGGCGGACCCGAGCGATGGTTCTCGGGGGCGACGGGCTCGCGATCGTCGCGATCGCCCTGTCGGGTATCGACGACGGACAGTCGGTAAATGATCACATCTCGCATATGCGGGTCGGGACGGGGGAGATCCTCGACCCCGTCACGACCACGGCCCAGGCCTACGGCTGGTGGCTCACGCTGGCCGCCGGGCTCGTCGTGGCAGCGGGCGGCCTCGGGACGTACCGGGCTCTGCGCGCCAACCGCCCGAGCCAGGACCACCTGCCCACGGGGCGGGACGTGAACCAGACCCCGGTCATGCGGTAGGCCCGAGCCGACCGCGGCACGGTGGCGGGCCGGGCTCGGTCACTCGGCGATCTGCCACAGCCATTCCTGATCGCCGATCTCACCGGCCGCGTCGGCGAAGGCCAGGAACGACCTGATCAGCCCGGCGTGGGACTCGTGAGGAACTCTGGTTAGGATCTCCCGGATCTCCTCGCGGCGCCTGCGGGTCACATCCTCGATCAGCCGGCGGCCGGCCGGCGCCAGAGTCAGGACGACCGCCCGCCGGTCGTCGCTGGGACGGGCGCGACTGATCAGCCCCTTGCCGACGAGCCGGTCACACATGCGGGTCGCGGTGGACGGCAGCATCGCCAGCGCGTCAGCCAGATCCACCATCCGCTGTGGCCCGCGGGCGGCCAGGACGACGAGCAGTCGGTACTGGCCCAGGGTGACATCGTCGGCGACTCCCGCCAGTGACCTGGCGGCGACGGCGACCAGAGCGCGCGACGTTCTGAGCACACCCTCGACGATCTCGTCGGCGACGGCGTCCACGGCCGGTCCCTCGGAAGGGACGGAGCACGGCGACAGCTCGGCCGAGTTCTTCGCGGCCATAGATCTTCTTGTCCGTCCCGTCCTACGCGCTGCTACCCGATAAGGCGGTACGGCGACGCTAGCAGCATCCCGTCCATGGCACTGGCCCGACCTGAGGGGCCAGCCGAGCGGGAATCCGGTGTTCGGGCTGACTCCCGCTCGTGTCGCGCTCACTATCCGCGGGTGTCGAGGCTTGCGAGCCAGTTGTTGTAGGCCTGCCAGCTCGCTTCGTCGTCGTCGATGTCGACCTGCCGCGTCGCCGCTCCCGCAGTGCGAGCGGCGCCCGGGGTGGTCCCGGCGGGTTCGTGGCCGGTGTGGGTGGTGAAGGTGGCGGTGCGGACCTGTTCCATCCAGCCGCGGCGGGCCCGGCGCACTGCCTCCGGTTTGCGGTACCACGCCCGGAACACCAGGACGATCATCAGGACCATGATGCCGTCGCCGGCGACCCACATGACGCCGCCGCCGGTCTGGGTGTCCAGCAGTGGGCTGCTGCCCCAGCTGTGCGGGGCCATCGCGATCGGCGTCCGTGACTGCAGCAGGACCAGGCCGACGAACGTGTCGACGCCCATGGACAGGACGAGCAGCGCGAGCCGGCCGGGCATGGACAGCCGGCGGCGGATCGGCTCGTCGCCGAACAGCAGCACGAAGAACTGGTATCCGGCGGCGAGGTAGAGCAGGTGCTCGAGTTGGCCGAGCCAGGGCCGGGCCATCGCCTGGTCCATGAACCCGGACAGATGGGTACCCACGATGGTGATGGTGTAGCAGGTGAAGGCCGCCGCCGGGGAGAACAGCACGCCCAGGGCCCGGGAGCGGATGACGGCGCGGGCCCGGGTGTGCAGCGGGTTGCGGGTGCTGTGTAGCAGGAGGGTGAGCGGGCGGCTCGCGACGAGCAGCGGCGGCGCCACCATGATCAGCGTCAGATGTTGGACCATGTGCAGGCTGAACAGCGTCTGGTCGTAGACCCCGACGACGCTGCTGGTGGCCAGGACGACGACGGCGACGCTGGCCAGGAACGCCGCCGTACGCAGCCATGGCCAGGGCCGGGCCGGGTGCCGGGCGCGGACCCGGGCCATCCCCCACAGGTACAGACCAACGACCGGTAGTAGAAAGACCAGCGCGACCGCGTCGAGCTGCCAGGTGTCCAGCAACCGGCCCGGGGCGAGCGGAGGCAGCGTGTCGCCCTGCCCCCACCGGCACCAGGACACCGGCAACACCGGTCCCGGCCGACGATGCGCGATCCAGACGGCCAGCGCGGCCGCCACCGCCGTGACCACCACCGCACCCGCGACGCCGGCGTGGCGGCCCTTCCGGCGGCGGGCCGGCGTGCTCATGCCGTGTGCGTCAGGCGCCGCTGGGAGCTGCGAGCCCTCGGCCGGGGCGGGCGAGGGGCCGGTGCGGCGGTTATCTCCCGTCATGACTCCGCCGTGGCCGCGCGCCGGCTCGGCCGGTGGGCCTGATGACAGCGCGTCCTTCCCCCCGCGAATCCGCCCCGGTCCCTGGGCGTGACCTTCGACGGCGCATGTGGATCGTTCACACGATCAGATGAGTACACGACAAAGATTGTATGATGCAAATATTGCCCAGGTGGTCGTGGGTGGGGCCCGGTGCGGCCCAGGCCTTCCCGGCTCCCCGCAACCGCCGGGCGGAGAGGTGTTGCGATGAGCGCGAACGTGATCATCGACGAGGTCCGCTTCCGGTTCGTATGCCGCCGCTGCCAGACGGCGTGGTGTCGGCGGTACCAGGTGCGGCGATGGCGGGACCACGAGGGCACCCCGTATGAGCTCTATGAGCAGCACGGGATCGCCCGGCCCGCGCCGAACAGCGGCGTCGCGTGTCCCTCGTGCGGGGGTCTGCGGGTGAACGTGGACACGCTGGTCGACCTCGTTCCGCCAGCCGCGGTTTCCCGGCCGTCTCCCCGGCTCCGGCGCCGTCCCCCCATGCTCGTGCCGCGGGTGCGCCGCTTCCCCTGAGAGCACGCCGTCGCGGTCGGAGGGTCTCAGTCCCGGCCTCGGGTGTCGTGCCGATCGGAGCCGAATCCTGGATCGGAGTCGGGGCCGGCCGGCGCCCATGGTCGGTCCGAGGCGTCGGCGGCGCCGCAGAGATCGTCGATCTCGTGGGCGAGTGCCAGGAACCCTTCGAAGTCATGGGGCTTGGTCATGGGCACGCGCCCCGCGTTCTCCAGGTCAGGACGTTCCACCACGCCGAGGGGCAGGTCTTTCGTGCTCGACGCGGTGAGGATGATCACGGGGATGTTCCGCAGGCGGTGGGTGTGCCGTGCCTGGATGAGGAAGTCCTCGGTATGGCCGCCTGGGAAGTGTAGGTCCAGCAGGATCGCGTCCGGCGGAGCGGGCAGACCCGCCAGCAGGTCGAGGGCACGTTCGGCGTTCGGCACCACGTGAACCTTCCAGCGGTACCCGCCCTCACGCAGGGCCTCGTGTAACAGCGCGACGTCGACCGCGTCGTCGTCGATGAGAAGCAGCTGCCGGGTCGGTTCCCGGTAGGGCGCGCTGCTCATGCGCCATCCGGCGCCAGATCCGCGCCGATCTGGTCCGCGCCGATCTGGTCCGCATCCCCCTGGGCCACGCCGACGGTCCTCGGTCGTGCGCGGGATCGACGGCCGCCAGTCCGTGGCCCGTCCTCGGGCGGGATCGGAGATGCCTGCCGTGAGGCGGCCAGGGGGTGTGTGGCGGCGAGCATCGACTGGTGGGTGATCCACCCGACGACATCGCGGTGGCGGGGGTCGAGGACGGCAACACCGCTCCCCGGGGCGTCCTGCAGTGCGTCGAGGCCGTCGGCGAGACTGGCGGCAGTGGTCACCTCCTGCGGCCAGACGGCGAGGTGCCCCGCGCTCTGGCCGGCACGGTCGGGATCGCCGAGGGCGTCCGCGACCGCCAGCGCGGTGAGGACGCCCTGGTAGCGGCCGGTCTCGTCGACGAGTGGCAGGCAGCCGTGCGGGGCGCGGGCGAGCGCCGCCGCCGCGCTGTCCAACGGCGCCGCGACGGGCAGGGCCTGGGGTGGCGGGTCGAGCGCGTCGGTGATCGGCCGGGTTCGCAGCCGGCGGGAGCGGTGGGATGCGCCCAGGTCGACGCCGCGGCGGGTGAGCTTGAGGGTGTAGATCGTGTCGTGGGAGAGCATGGCGCTGGTCAGCGTGGCGAGTACGACCGAGGCCATCAGCGGCAGGATGATCGTGTACTCGCCGGTGAGCTCGAACAGGATCAGCACGGCGGTGATGGGTGCCCGCGCCGCACCGGCGAAGACCGCGCCCATGCCGACCAGCGCATAGGCTCCCACCGGCGCCACCAGATGCCCGCCGGCATCCTGCGCGACCAGGCCAAACGCGGCCCCGGTGGCCGCGCCGACGAACAGCGAGGGAGCGAAGACCCCGCCCGACCCGCCGATGCCGATCGTCAGACTCATTGAAACGATCTTGCTCAGTAGAAGCAGGGCGAGCATCGCCAGTCCGTAATGGCCAGCCACCGCGCGCTCGAGAACGGGATAGCCCACGCCGTACATCTGCGGCAGGGCCAGCAGAAGGGCACCGAGCAGCAGCCCGCCCGCCGCGGGCCGCAGCCACTCCGGGCCTCGCCAGGCCAGGTCACAGCCGTCCTCCACCGCGTACAGCACACGGGTGAACACCACCCCGATGACACCCGCGACGACGCCGAGCAGCACGAAGAACGGGTAGTCCAACCCGGTGCGCACGGTGAACGGCGGCAGCGTCAGAAACGGCTGCGAGCCCAGCAACGCCCGCCCGACCACACTGGCCGACACCGCCGCCAGCACCACGACCCCGAACGCCTCCACGGTGAACGACGCGAGAATCACCTCACAGGCGAACATCACCCCGGCCAGCGGGGCGTTGAACGTCGCCGCGATCCCACCGGCGGCTCCGCAGGCGACGAGGATCGGCAACCGCTGCGCGCCGACGCGGGCGAGCTGACCGAGCGCCGAACCGAGCGCGGACCCGATCTGCACGATCGGCCCCTCCCGACCCACCGAACCACCCGCACCGATGCACAGCGCCGACGCGAGCGACTTGACCGCCGACACCCGCGGCGCGATACGACCGTCGTGCTCCGCGACGGCGTACATCACCTCCGGAACACCGTGCCCACGCGCCTCCCGCGCGAACCGGTTGATCAACGGTCCGTAGAGCAGACCGCCCGCGACCGGAGCGAGCAGCAGAAACCAGAAGCCGAGACCAGACACGTGCGGATTGGCCGCGTGACCGGTGACCGAGCAGTCCGCCCGGCCGCAGAACACCGCGGTGAACGCCCTGATCAGCCAGCGGAAGCCGACCGCCGCCAGCCCCACCCCCGCGCCCACCACGATCGCCAGCGCGACCAGACCCGCCCCGCCGCGCCCCCCGCCGGAACCCGACCCGGAAGGCCACCGAGATGTCACCCACCAGAACGAGCGTCGCATATTTGCATGCTACAAAATTTGGTCTACGCGGCCGACGTGGCGGGCGACGATCAGCCGAGGCGCCCACCGAACCGATCACGGCGCGCGGTAGAACGGTGGAATGAGCGCCACGCCGGACGCCTCGGGGCAACCCCCGGCCAGTCACGACGACGAGACCAGCGGCGTCGACGAGGTCACCGACGCCGTCCTCACCGCGTCCCGCCTGCTGGTGGCGGTGTCCGCCCGCTCGCTGACCGCCGTCGGCGAGGACGTCACCCTCCCCCAGTTCCGCATGCTCGTCGTCCTCGCCAGCCGCGGCGCGCTGCGAGCCGGCGACCTCGCCGACCTCCTCGCCGTCCACCCCTCCACCGCCACCCGCATGGCCGACCGCCTTGTCACGGCCGAGCTGGTCGACCGCCTTGGCAACCCGGACAACCGCCGCGAGGTCATCGTCCAGCTCACCGCGACCGGCCGGCAACTCGTCGAGGACGTCACCCGCCGCCGCCGAGCCGAGATCGCGGCCATCGTCGCGAGACTGGATCCCCACCTTCGCCGCAGCCTGGTGATGGCACTACGCGCCTTCGCGGTGGCAGGCGGCGAACCAGGCGTCGAGTCCGGTCACGACGCCAACGCCCTGGGCTGGAGCTGACCGTTCCTGTCATGCGCTGGACAGGTAACGGCTGAGGAGTTCAACGGACTGGACCAGCATGACCACCGTTCAACGCAGCCTTCCCATGTCCAGATCGCCCGTGCCCCGGCGTGCCGAGGATGGCCGGCCGTCGCTGTTCTGTGACGTCGAACTCGCCGCGCGTGTCGAGCGGGCGGAGGTACGGCTGATCGCGGACGGGAGCGCAGCCGCCCGCCGCCGACGGGCCGACGACGCGGGTTTCGTGATTCCGATCGCGGGTGGGGTGGCGAGCTTCGCCGAGGAAGGTTCGCCGCTCAACAAGGTCGCGGGCCTTGGTTTCGACGGCGTGCCGGACGCAGCCGATCTCGACGAGATCGAGGGTGCGTTCGCTGACCATGGCGCGGCCGTGCAGGTCGAGTTCGCGCACCTCGCCGCCCCCACGGTCGGCGCCCTCCTGACCGGGCGGGGCTATCGGCTTGTCTCGTCCGAGAACGTTCTCGGCCGTGCCCTGCGAGACGGGCACCCTGAAGTCCCACCGGTAGGAGTCGAGGTGCGGATCAGTGGCGAGCGCAAGTTCGAGCAGTGGCTCGCCGACCCGGACACACAGGGTGTTCCCTCGCGCGAGTAGCCCTTCGGGGTGGGCAGGGCATCGCTCCGCGTAATGACGCCTACGATCCGAAGGCCTTGTGTTTGCGGAGGGTTCCAGCGGAGATACGCCGCCGGTGATGCGGCCAGCGCAGCAACGACCTTGGCGGTGCCTGGGGGAGCAGATTGGCTGCGCACCGGAACGGTCGCTGTGCCGAATTGTCCTGAACGCGCCTACGGCGTGTCCGGTTGTCGCGCATGGCTGTGGAGGGTGGTGTGGGTGTCGCTGCGGAGCTGTGTCACCAGTCCGCGGGCTGTCCCGGTCCCGACATGGAGACGTTTACGTAGCGTCTCAGCGGAGATGGGACGTTGATGGACCTGCCAGTGCAGGACGTCTTCGGCTCGTGCCCGGTGAAGGAGATCCTGTTCGCGGGCTTCTCTCGTCTGCTCTCCAGGGGCTCCGGGTCGAGGGAGGGGAGGAGTAGGCTGATTTTTCTCGGACGCGCTGAACTCGGTGGGGAGTGCGGGAGTACCGGGCTGAGGAGCGTCGGCGTCGGTGGTCTGCATGGCCTGGAGGAGGTCGGGGGCGACCTCGCCCCAGCCGATGAGCAGGAGCGGTCCGACCGCGTCGAACGCGGCGCGCCCGTAGTGGCCGGCGATCAACGGTTCGGCGATGTTCAGGGATAGGGTGACGAGGCTGGCGAACAGGAGCAGGCGCCGCGCCGCGCGCAGCGTTACCTTGGGCCCGCCGTGGACCGCAGGGTGCCTGGTGCCCAGTAGTAGCGCGACCACGGATAGGTCCACTGCGGGCGCGACCAACGGCGCGACCCAGATCGGGACTCCCAGTCGTTGCCCGAGCGCGAAGCTGTTCCCGAAGCCGAACAGAAAGGTCAACGCGACCACCACGCCGACGATCGCGGTGACGAGTCGGGTCGAAGCGTCCGGCATCGCCAGAAATTCGGGACATTTGTTCGATTGGTTAGATGATGTTGCTGTCGGCGGGGTCACTGAGCATCGTCCCTGGTCAGGGCCCGGGTAGCGACCGGTCGGATGGTGATTTCAGGGCCAGCAACCAAGATCAAACGGTTCGGATGTTGGTACACATGGTCCACCACGCTCCGCATCTACCATCTGACCTGGTCAAATAGGTTGAACCTATTAATCGGCAGGCTTGCCGGTGTCGCGTAGGTGCAGGTCAAAGGGGGATGGAGGCCCGGTTCGCGCAATGCCGGGGTTCCGGTCGGGACGGCTCTGATGGTGACTGTGTGTGCTCGATGTCTTCGATCGTGCGGGAGTGCGGTTCCGCAGGTCGCCGTCCGGGAGGGCGCGGTCCAAAGGTCTCAGTTACCTGGGCACCACGTCGGGACGATGCGAGCCGGCATCCGCCGGGCCGGTTGTGCTGGGGGCAGCTTCGAGGACATCCGCGATCGCCTGAGGCAGCCGCCGGGTCAGCACCGAGAATGTGCAGGGCGACGTGTTCGCCTATGGCCGGGACGAGGACGAAGGGGACGGTCGCGTCCAGATGCTGTCCGCCGTCGTCGTGGTCCTGGCTGGGCCCCGCCGTTCACGGCTGGACTATGCGGGTGGCCCTGGCCGCTTGGTGTCCGTGGCCTGTCTCATGGACGTCCTTCGATTCGGTGGAGATCATGTCTGACACGTCCCGTGTACGGCTGTTCGGCAATCTCGACGGGCTGGTGGCCACCTGCCGGCTGGTGGTGGACCGGCCGGCGGGCAGCAGGCACCCGCGGGTGCCGCAGGCCGTGTATCCCGTCGACTACGGCTACCTGGAGGGAACCGTGGCCGCAGACGGCGGCGGGGTGGATGTCTTCCGAGGCAGCGCTGCCGGCGCCGGCGTGGTGGGATTGTTCGTCACAGCGGATCGGGGTAAGCGTGACGTGGAGGTCAAGATACTGGTGGACTGCACCGTCGGCGAGATCGAGCGTGTGCGGCGGCTGCTCGACGACGTCCTGGGGATCGGCGGCCTGTTCGTGCCGCGGCATGGGGAGACCACCGCCGGATGAGGGTCACGGCTGGTCGGGCTGGAGGGGGTTCGTCCACCGGGGGAGCATGGAGGAGATTCTCGGAGTCGTGTCCGGTCGCGATCTTTCTCGGCGGTTCTATGAGCAGGTGGTTCGGCCGCTGATCCTGGGTATTCCGCACGCTGCCGCGTTGCTCGGTGAGGGTTCCGAGGTGCTCGGTTTCGACGACGAGGTCTCCACCGACCACGATTTCGGCCCCCGCGTCCAGCTGTTCGTCGCGCCGGACGTCGACACCACGCCGATCGACGTCGCCCTACGGACGCTGCCGGTCCGGTTCGATGGTTTCCCGGTTGTCTATCCTGACCGCGACCGATACGACTGCCGGCCACACCACCAGGTGGAGGTGACCACCGCGCGGGCGTTCTTTGTCGGCCGGCTCGGCGTCGACCCGGCCGGCGGGATGGCTCTGGCGGACTGGCTGCTGGCCCCGACCCAGATCCTGGCCAGCCTCACCGGCGGCGTGATCCTGCACGACCCGCTTCGCCCGCCGGCCGCTGCCACACCGCCCACCCGAGACCGTGTGGATCAACCCGCCCGTCCCGAGCCAACCGAACGACGACCAACTGTCTCATCGAACTTGACATCTACTGGCCAGCCTGCGGCTCGCCGTCAACCGCGGTGCGTGTTCTGTCCAGTGTCAAACTCCGTTGCCAGCACGGCGAAGTTCTCCACGTCGTGGAATTTTCCGCCAATAAACTTGGCCTCCCGAGCGGTCCCTTCGTGAACGGCCCCGCAGGCTGCCACGAGCCCCATTCCTGGGCGGTTGTGTGAAAGCATTCTGCAGTAGATCCGATGGAGGCCCATCACTGTGAAGCCAAAGTGCAGTAGTTGCTGTGTCGCGGAGAATCCGTAGCCGCGTCGCCGGTGTTCCGCGAAACCGATGAAAATGCCGATCTCGGCCGACCGATCCTCCGCCGATACATGCCGAAGCGATCCGACGCCGATGAGGATGTCCTCGTCTGCGGGATAGATCGCAAAGGTAGCGTTGTCGAATTCGGGCCGCTTATTTCGCTCGGCCCACTCCCGCCAGTGCTGCACAGACGCGGGATACCTCGCGCCCGCGATCTGACGAAAACCCTCGTCATCGAACCAGGACTGGATCACGGAGGCATCGTCGACTTCGACCGCGCGCAGCGCGACGGGCGGGGGGCGCTTCATACGATCTCTCCCGTGGTTTGGCGATTCTCGATGGCGTTCCACCCCGAACCGCGCTCCGCGTCGAACGCACGCCTTTCGGTGCGCAGCGTCCATGCTGCCTCGCCGGCGGGGAAAGCCGCATCATAGCGTTCGACAAGCGCGCTGCTTACCAGCGACTTCAATGGACCTGGTCCGCCGAGGAGGTCAATTGTGGTCTCGGTGGCGTCCGCATACCGCCGGGCCAGTTCCACCGCCAGGAGATAGAAGCCGGGGCTTATCGCACGGTGGCTCGCGCGGAACGAGCTCTTCAGGCAGAAAATCTTGCCGCCCAGGCTCACGTCCAGCCGGTAGGCGATCGGCGTCCCGTCATTGCCGAGGGCGAACACGGCATCCGCGAAGCCCGATTCAACCATTGCCCGGTACATGGGTGCGTGCCCGGGGAAGGTCGCCAGATCCGTGCCGACTGCCGCCTTCCACGACGCTCGCTCGATCTCGAGAATTGTAGCGAAGGCGGCCGATCTCGGAAGTACCGCGGTGTGCGCGGCGCGTTCGAAGCGCCGCCTCTTACGTTCGGGGCCGAATGCGTCACGGGCGCACACCCGCGGCCACAGATTCCGGTTGCCCGGCCGCCAGTCGATGACGGACTTGGCTGTGCGACGCCACCGCGGCACCCGGCAGTCAAGCTCCCGGAGCAACCTCCACGAAATCCCGTTTACGGCGATGTGCGGTAGGTACAGTGTTGCTCCGCCCAGCGCGGCCCGCGTCTTCTGCAGGAAGTCCATCAGATCAGGGCTCGTGAGAGCCGAGCCTGCCAGGAAAGGATCGTCCGCCACCGCCTGCATGATGCCGGGCGCGCGCGGAGTCCAGGCCGCCAGAATCTGTCCGTTGTCGCAAGTCCCGTGGACGAGGACGCCTTGGCGGGCGACCATCTGGTGCCCGATACTAATCGGTGCCAGGAAAGGATTCGACGGGGCGGGGAACGCCCCGCTGTGCAGCAGCCCCGTGATCGCCGCCGCGGCGGCGGACCCGGACTCGCGGAATCTGTGGACCTCGACCTCCATGAGCTAGCGGCCCAGCGCGTGGCCGTGCTCGGCCAACCGTAGCCGCGGGCTCCTCGCGCGTTGTCCGGGTCCGGCCATCGGCGCGCCTCGGGTGCCCGCAACCGTCTCCACGACGGCGTCCGCGACCTGGTCAGCACCGTCCACGCCCGCTTGGTCCGTGAGGGCCGACCAGGACGGTACGTGACGCGTCGCGTCGATCGCGGCCACGATCCGCTCGGTGAACTCCGCGTGCCAGGCCTCTGGACTCCGCGAACCGAGCGCGTCGCTCATCGCCGCGAGTGCGGCCGCCTCGCCGTCCAGCCGTACCTGGTGCAGCGCGGCCAGGTCCAGCACCTGGCGGGGCCAGCTCACCCGGCAGTACGGCGAAACCACCTGAGCGAAGCGCTCGCTGTTGAAAACCTGACTGATGTTCTGCGGCGGCAGACACACAGTAGGGGTGCACATGCTGCTGCCCTCCAGCAGGGTAGTCAGCCCGGGCGAGGTGACGAGTATCCCCGCCTGTTCGACGAGAGCAAGGAAACTCTCGTGTTGGTAGCGGCCCGAGGTGATACGCACGCCGGCTGCCCCGATCGGCGGCAGTTCTGCTTCCCCGATGTTTCCGCAGATCGCGATCTCGCTGTAGTTTCTACAGATTAGCGCGTCGATCGTCGGCGCCAGAAGGTAGCGGAGGTAAGTCGGGTTTCCTGCCGGATTCTGGGGGGAATGAAGCCCACCGAAGTTGACGACCGCTCGTCGTGAGCTTCTGGCGTCGACCCGGTGCGGTCGGGGCGGGACGATCGCCTCTACCCAGCTCAGATTGCCGATTCGGCTGATCGGCTCCCACGATGGCGGCGGCAGGTTGGAGCAAATCTGCGCGCAGTAGACGGCGACCTCACTGGGTATCGGGTCTGACGAGGTCCACAGAAAGGGCAGGCTGTCGACGAACACCGTCGGGCAGCCCACCGCGCTCAGCGCGTCCGCGGTGTCCGGATCGAGGATCACGAGTGCGCAGGACACGACCTGCTCATGAAGGAAGGCCGGTAGGAGAACGTCGTCGAGTGGTCCCTCGTACCAGTCGCGTACGCCGAGGCCGGCAAGGACGGGTCGTCCCAGCTCGGTGCCGATTCCCACCAGATGGAGTTCAGGCAGTCGCCTTCTGAGTGCCGCGATGACCGCGCTCAGTTTTCCGGCGCTTCCCCAGCCGAAACTGACTCCCGAGATGGCGATCGTCGGACCGCTGACCGGAATGATGGTCGGCGGGGAAGCGATGTCCCTCACGGCTTTGAACTCCCGTCAGCTAGCGGTCGGAGTGTGCCTGCGCGAACTGCCGCTCCCAGTCCCGCTCGTTCTTCATCGCCTTCTGCACGAGCGGGCTACCAGCGATCATCCAGGCGACCAGGCGATTGATCTGAGAATGGGGGAACCGCATCGGTCGCAGGATGTCGGCGAAGAGTACAACTCGATCGCCATCCGAGTCGTTCCAGGCCTCGTGAAGGTAGGTGTCATCGAAGAACATGCCTCGGCCCTCCCTCCAGTGCGCGAGCTGACCGCCGACACGGATCCCGCAGCGTTCGGTGGGATCCGGCACTTTTAGTCCCAGGTGATATCGAATCACGCCGCGGTAGTTGGCTCGATGCGGTGGAATGTGCTTTCCGGGGGCTAGGACGGAGAAGAACGCTGTGCGCAGCCCGGGAACGTTGGCGAGGAGATCTGCCGTCCAGGGGCAGCGGTCGCAGTTGTTTTTGAGTCGGCGACCGTAAGCATAGAAGAAATAAGTCTTCCATCGGTCATCGTCAGTGATCCGCCGCTGGTCCGGGGATATATCCTGAAAGTTCGCCAGCGCCTCGCGATGAGCGAGAAGAGCGTCGAGCTCCTGGCGGATCACCTGCCACCGCGACTCGACCGTGGTGTGCCAGGGGAAGCTGCTCTCCGCGACGAAAGGGCTGGTCTCGACCAGGGAGTGGCGTTCGACATTCCGGTTGACCCATTCGACCAGCGGTGGAAGAACCCTGTGCATGCGGCCTCCTCTAGGTTTCCAGCTGGTATTTGGCCAGACGCGCTCGAGGCCACCGTGGATCAGTGGCAGTGTCCGCCCAGCGGTTCCGTCGCCCGTCGTGCAGGACCGTCGCGGTGACCGCGAGGCCGGGTGCCGGCGGCAAATCCGTGCCTGGGCCCCTACAGCACGGCGTGTTCGACCGGCTTGATCACGGTCGCGGCCGACCTGCCGTTCATCCGGTCGATCGCTGGAGGGAGGGTTCCCAGCAGCTGGCTGAGACAGGCATCGAGGGACCGGGGGTTGAACTGGCCGTCGATCACCTCGAGGTAGCGCACCGGCGCCACCGTATGCAGGCCGGCGACCAGCGGTGGCAGGAGGGAACCGCGCTCGACCAGCAATATCGTCGGTTTTGCCATGGCTGACATCCAGCCGAGCTCCACCATCGTCCCCGGCGAGATCGGGTTGCCCGGGTAGGCGATGAACAAGACCGCGCTGCGGAGCGTCAGGTAGTCCGCGGGCGTGCACTCGTCCGGCGCCATGAGTCGGGCTCCCCAGCCCTCCCGTCGGTGGGCGTTCTCTACCTCAAATCCACGGTCCGAAAGATGCGCCATCACGGCCGTGTAGTTCTTGCGATGCTGCTCGTCCACTAGACCGGTCGTGGGATCCAGCAGCTGTGTGAACGGACCGCCGACAAAGATAAGCGGCTTGCGGTCGGTGTCGATCCCGTCCGGCGGGACGGAGGCCGGTTCGCTGGTCACTATAGATCTACTCCGTAGCGGAAGCGCTCATTCTTCCTGCAAGCTGGGAACTCGCTCTGACGTCGGACAGCGGGGTCTGCCTCCTTTAAGATGCCCGGCACACGGATAGCCGCAGCACCGGGTCGTGGCTTTCCGTCCTCGGTGTGCGACAGGGAGACCGGGACACCGTCGTTCGGAGTGGCTCGAGAGAGATGGCTACTGCGTTCCAGGTCGGTCGAACCGACCCATGAAACCGGGCTGGCCGCACACGTGCCCGCTGGATGGCGACAGCCACCAGCACTGGTCTCTATCGGACAGGGAAGGATTTTGCGCGTGGGCCCAGGGTCTGTCAAGGCGCCGTCGGCGAAACCACTCACTCATGGTGATCGAAAATCCTTCCCCGCGCAGGTCAGCGAAGCCGTGGGCCTGCCGAAGAAAAATTCGGCCACATGCGCGGGCGCTGCCGATCACTGGAGATCGCCGTGGGACGCGACGGGGCTCCCGGCCGCGGTGAGCTCGGGCGACGGCGAAGTGGGTCCGGTGTACATGCCTACCGGCGTCCGCCAGGAGCGCTACGGCCGGCGAGTCGCGGTCATGATGGAGGTGTGATGGACGTCGCTGGCGTGCACGTCTAAGGGGTGGCAAGAGGCCAACGGGGAGCAGCTGTCCGTGGAACTGGCTGCCGAGCATATCGACATCGGAGCTGGTTTCTATCTGTTGACATCTGGTCGGATATCGGAGTAGCTTCGAGGTGCTGGATGGCTAGCAAGATCTAGTAGTAAGCAGAGCCTTCGGTCGAAGGCAGGCAAGGCCCCGCCGCGACCTGAATTACAGGGGCTTGCGTCTGATCGGACGCGCCTAGCCTCTCCGCCGAGTTCCCGGCGTATCTCCGCCGCTATGTTTCCCCTTCCTGCGGTGCGCTGGAACGTCTAGGCGTCAGCGGCCGGCGCATGCCGTCGACGCCGAAGCTGGATCCGCGCTCGCTGTTTTGCGGGTCGTCCGCGCCACTGAGGCTCATTCCGAAAAGGTTGCCATGAATGGACATAGTTGCTGTCGATCAACGGACCGCGCGGGGGCCGGAGCTGGTGTACTTCGGCCTCTTCGATAACTGTAATGCGCAATGCAACATGTGCGACTGTTGGTTGCTGCCGAGGACGGCTCTGCCGGACAAGCACTACGAGGAGGTCCTTAACTCCGTGCTGGCGCTTGAGCCGAGCGCAATCCGGTTCACGGGCGGGGAGCCGCTGCTGCTCGCGAGTCTACCCAGGCTGGTGGCCGTCGCCGCGGCCGCCGGTTCGCGCGTGTCGGTCATCTCCAATGGCCGGGTGCTGCGGTCGAAGCTGGCGGTACTGGCGGACAGCGGCTGCCGCGAGATCGTGCTGAGTATCGACGCAATGGGAGGTACGCACGACCTCATCAGGAACACTCCGGGCCTGTTCGCTCGCTGCGTCGGCGCGATCGAGGAGCTGAGGTCGACCGATCTGGTCTATGGAGTGAACACCACCGTTCAGGCGCTGGGAGTCGATGATCTCGAACGACTCGGGGAAATGCTGTCGGGCCTGCCGAAGCCGCCCACCTGGTGGCACCTGATCCCGGTTCGCGGGGACTCGCGGCTGACTCCCTCGAACGAGCAGCTCCAGCGTGTGCGCGCCCAGCTCCCGCGAATAAGGCGTGGCGCTGACGAGGCTGGGATCTCTGTGATCGCCGATGAAAGCCTGCTACCCGAGACCGCCGCCCGGCCCTGCAACGTTCCCAGTTTCACCGCCTATGTCCGCGCTGACACGGGAGCGGTCTCTGGCTGCAACATGCTGGCATACGCGGATTCTCCGATCGGAAATATTTTCGACACGCCCATCGAGCAGCTCTGGAGCAGCCCGGACGCCCGCGCGCTGCGGAGGAGATGCGCTGGGGGGTTCAACGCGGACTGTGCCCGCTGTGACGGGGGCTCCCGGGAAATGAACCAATTCCTGCGGGCACTCGCTCATTCGGCTGGTCGAAAGGGAGGCGGACGGTGAATACTTCCATGCGGGTCGGCAAGGGGCTGGCCGTTAACGGGGGGGAACCGGTACGCAGGCACAGGAAGCCAGCTAACCCAGTGATCTCGGAAGAGGCCAAGAAGGAGGTCCTGGAGGTTCTGGAGTCGGGCCAGCTGGCGATGTTTTACGGCGGTACCAAGGTAAGGCGGTTCGAGGAGGCTTATGCAGCCTGGTTTGGCCGGGGGCATGGCGTCGCGGTGAACTCTGGCACGGCGGCTCTACATGTCGCCTATCTGGCGGCCGGGCTACCGGCCCACAGCGAGGTGCTGGTCCCGGCGAATGCGTACGTGTCCGCGCTGTCCGCACTGATCCAGGCCGAGCTGGTCCCGGTGCTCGTGGACATCGACCCGAGATCATGGGTCATGGATCCGGTGGACTGCGCCAACAAGATCACCGGACGTACGGGCGCGCTGGTTCCCGTTCACATGTATGGTCAGCCGTGCCCCATGCCTGAGTTGTCGGAGCTCGCGCGCCGCCATGACCTCACTGTCATCGAGGACTGCGGTCAATCGCACGGCGCACTCAGCGACGGTCGACTCACGGGTACCTTCAGCCACGTCGCCGCGTTCAGCCTGTGCTGCCGCAAGCATATCGCGGTCGGCGAGGGAGGAATCCTAATCACGGATGATGACCATGTTGCGGCGACGGCTCGCTCGCTCGCTCACAAGGGAAAGGGGCCGGGCTGGTTCGACTACTGGCAACTGGGATTCAGCTACAACATGACGGAGATCCAGGCCGTTCTCGGCCGCTGGCAACTCGCCGAACTCGAGGCCGAAGTTGTGAGGCGGACCACGCTGGCGGCGCGGCTGCGCGAGGGACTGAGTGACCTCGACATCTCATTTCCCCACGTCCCGCCGTCAGGTCGCCATGCCTACTTCAAGCAGAACGCGCTCCTGCCGGCCCGAATGGCCCCGCTGCGGAACCAGTTCGTCGATGCCGTCCGCGCCGAGAACGTGGGCTGCGACCCCTCGCACCCGTACCTGGGAGATATTGACTGGATACGGGAGCAGCGGCCGTCCCTGTATCGTGCCCGCGCTGCGGTTCGTGGTCCTGACTACACCAGGGCGGCCACGCCCGTGGCGGCCGAGGTGTGTACGCGGCAGATTTGTGTCGAGATCGGCCCTGGTCTGGACGAGACCGACATCGACTACGCGATCGCGGCGATCCGGAAGGTCATGGCCGCGTTTGAACGGGAGGCCGGGTGAGAACCGACCGCTCCGATCAAGGCGCCGCGTCGGCGATTTTCGCCGCGCACCCCACCGTGGCGGAAGTCGGCACCGGTGACGGCCTCAGCCGCGCCGCGGCGGTCGCCTTGGTGAGGAGCGCACACCCCGCGCATGTGGATGCGGCCGAGTGCGCGGCGTGCGGCTCGCCTCACACCCGCCCCTCGATGTGGCAGAACGGCTTCCGGATCGCCGAGTGTGACGAGTGCGGCTTCCTGTGGGTCGATCCGATGCCGACGCCAGCGCAGATGTGGGAGTACTACAATCGGCGGCACTTCGCGCCCTATACGGCCGAGGTGGTCCGGAAGAAGTACGCGTCGAGCGTTGCGTTCACATCGCGGATGCTCCGCTCCGGCTCCTCCGTGCTCGACGTCGGATGCAACCATGGTCACTTCGCGGCGTTGCTCCGGGACCGTGGATATGATGTCGCCGGCATCGACATCGATGGCGCGGCACTGGCGTACGCGTCCGACCGGTACCAGATTCCTGTGTATCAGGGAGACCTGGCGGAGGCCGACATCGGCCGCCGTTTCGACGCGGTTACGATCCTCAGTTCTCTGGAACACGCCACAAGCCCGTACGCGATCCTCCGCGCGGCCGCCCGCGTCGTCCGGCCTGGCGGAACGATCGTGATCTCCACGCCGCGGGCGGACGGCCTGATCCACGTCGTCAGCCGCCGGCTGTTCCAGCCGCGTCTGCGTGCCTGGGAGTTCTTGGGACCGCCAAGCCACCTGACCTATTTCAGTCGTGGTTCGCTCACCGCGATGCTGAGCCGCGCGGGCTTCGACGCGTCCACGGCGGTCTTCGGCCACCAGGAACGCGACGCCGCGTATACCAGCCGCGAGCTGGCGAACACTCTCGACCAGGCTCGGCCAGTCCCCGTCTGGATGAGCCGCGCCTATCCGCTGCTGGCTTATCTGCGGCTGCCCGCGCGTGCCGTGAATCGGGGGACAATGATGCTCTGCGCCATGCGCACGCCGGCGGGCTCGGGGAGCGACGCCGGGGACCCGACCGGCCCTCAGCTAGCCAACTAGGAGACCCGCGTGTTCGTGGCACTCCTGAGACATACCGAGACCGAGACTTCCGACGTCTACCCGACCGATCAGCAGACAATCCTGAGCGCCGCTGGACGCGAGGCTGCGGTTGCGCTCCAGCCCGCGGTAGCCGCCTATGCACCCGATCAGGTCTGGCGGTCAGAGCTTCGACGCGCGGCGCAGACCTGGAACCTCGCGGGGGCCAGGACAGCGCTGCGCCCTCGAGTGCACCCGGGTCTCAACGAGCGGCACTTCCGCTCGTTGGAGGGCCTCACCCGGGCAGAGATCGCGGCGCGAGTCGGCACCGAGCAGACAGAGGTGGCCCGGCGGGCGCCCGAACTGTTCGACCCGCCGGGGGAGGAGTCGATCGACGAAGCCCGAGTACGCCTCGTGGCCGCCACAACGGAGATAGTCCAGGAAGCCGCCGTGCACGCGGCGCGGCGAATTCTGATCGTCACTCACGGCGGCCCGTCGAGTTGGCTGCTGTGCCATCTGCTCAACCGTCCGCTGGTCGAGAACAGGATGTTCCGGCACGACCAGGGCCGGTTCCATCTGATCGCCGTGGACGCAGATCTTGAACTGCTGCAGATTGCCGCGCTGAACAGTGCCGACCTGCCGGGTCCGGGGGGCCTGGCGCTGACGCGCCCGGGCCGGGCCAACGACCACCTGTCGGCTCCGGGAGGAGTGCTGTCATGAGCCCTCCTGACAGGTGCCATGACTACAGCCCGGTCCAGTGGGTTGAGACGGCGATGCACCGGATGTATCCGGACCGGCTGTCCTTCCTACGGGAACTCGGTCTACGGCCCCTGGATGACGGGCCGGTGTGGGGGCTCCCGGTGGTGGGAATGATGGGAGACGGCGACTGGCGCCGGGCAACCTGCGTAGTCGCCTCGCCCTGCATCGACCATTGCTTCGGAGACGTCGACGAGCTCAGTGTGTCGGTCGCCGCCGACCTCCTGATAGGTCTGCGGATCGCCGAGGCGCTGACGTTGCCGCTGGTGAGCTTCCTGGTCGCCGGCGAGGAGACCCATCTGGTCCCAGGGGGCACCGCGAGGGCGGCGGCGTGGGCGCGCGTCGTCGACCACGTCGCCCGGCTGGGCGCATCCTGGGCAGGCCGGCGGGTCGACGCGTTCTTCGTCAGCACTCAGGACCCAACCGCGTGGGAGGTGCTGCGGCGGCAGACCGACGCGGACCGCTCGGATGTCCGAGACCGTGACCTCGACGGTCTGTACCGGATCGCGGATGACCTTCCATTTCCGCGCGATACCAGATTCACCCACCTTTACGAGTACTATCGGTTCAACGTCTCGCACTACCGGCGGCGCCTGGTGGAGCGACTCGCCGACGTTGATGGCGAACATATCTTGGTCGTCGAGAACCTGCAGCAGATCAAAGCGGTGAAGCTTGCGGAGCGGCTGAACCCCAGACAGCGCGGCCGCACCAGCCATCTGGTCACCAGCCCGGTCCCCGATATCACCAACACGGTTCGCGTGAGCCGGGCCGAACGACACAACCGAGTGACGCTGACCGAGTTTCTCCGCGAGGATCCGCGACCTGACATGCCGTTCTGGACCACGCTGGACGCGCTGCGCCGTGATTACGAACGGCTCGGCGGGACCCGGGTCGGCGCTCCGGGCGCATCTGACGGCGAAGCTGCGCCCGAGCCGAGCGGAGGTCGGACCCCTGACCGAGTGGAATGAACAGTTCGAGGCCCTTGTCCGGTCAGCGCTGCCATATCTCGAGGATGCCGACCCGCTGCTCGCCGAGACCGAGCTCGTCGACTTCGGACTTAACTCGGTCGGGATGGTCGGACTGATAGCCGATCTCGAGGGCGAGTTTGGGCTGGTTATCCCCGAAGAGCACCTGAATCGGGGTACGTTCCGAACCGCCGGCGGGCTCTGGGCGCTGGTGGCGCGCCTGCTCTGAGCTTGGAGGTTATGAGATCTTGAAGACGAGCGTGACGGTGGAAACCGGCGAAGACCGGCGTCCCCATATTTCGCCGCCGCCGGCGTCCGACGCGGATTGTCAGCCAGCGGCGCACCGGGACCTGACCGAAGACGAAAGAGCGGCCCTGGACGCCGTCAACCGGGACGCACATGATCTCACGGTCGCCTCGATCGGCGAACTCTTCGTCCGCGTTGCCCTCCGTTATCCGGAAACGCCGGCGGTTCGGGATGGCAGCGATGGCCTTACCTACCGGGAATTGCTGCTGGCGGCGATCGCGCAGGCACGGCGCCTGTACGACGCAGGCGTCCGGCCAGAAGACCGAGTTCTCCTCGCCCTTCCGCGCTGCGTCGCCGAGACGGTCGCGGTGGTGGGGACAATTCTGGCGGGAGCCGCCTACGTGGGGCTCGACGTCAACGCCCCTACCGCCTACATAGAGAAAATAGTGGGCCGCGCTCGCCCCTCGGCGATGCTCATCGAATCCGGCTGCCACCATGCGCCGTCCAGTTTCGGTGAGGTCCCCGTGGTCGAGACCTGGCGGACCGGCTGGGACCTGGACACGGTCGAGGTCCCGCGCCGCCCGCCTGCCTCGGATCCGACCCGACCGGCCTACGTGGCATTCACGTCCGGCTCCACCGGCGAGCCCAAGGGCGTGGTGGTGCCGCACAGAGCTGTTACGCGTCTCGTCCAGCCGAACAACTACCTTCGGCTGGGGTGGCGGGACGGGATGCTGCGGCTGGCTCCGCTCGCGTTCGACGCCTCTACACTGGAAATCTGGGGAGCCCTGTTGTCCGGGGCGACATTGGAGGTGTACAGCCCGGAGATCCTTTCGCCGGCCAGGTTGAGCGCTTTCCTGGCTGCCCGCCGAGTCTCCGTCGCCTGGCTTTCCGCCGGCCTGTTCCGGCTGATCAGCGAGCGTGCGCCGGAGGCATTCGGCGGCCTCCGCCAGCTGCTGACCGGCGGCGATGTTGTGCCCCATCCGCAAGTAGAGCGCATGTTGCGGCTTCATCCCGGGCTCGTGATCACAAACGGCTACGGTCCCACCGAGAACACGACCTTCACGACCACATACTCGGCTGTCCGCCCAGAGGACGCGGCCGGCGCGCTGCCCATTGGAACGCCGGTTCCGGGCACCCGGGTTCACGTCCTGGACGAGCGAGGACGGCACGTGCCTCCGGGCGCGGTGGGGGAGCTGTACGTGTCAGGCGACGGCCTGGCAGATGGCTACCTAAACGATCCAGAGGAGACCCGCGGACGATTTGGGTATCTCTCACCGGAGATTCCGGAGCGCCTCTACCGCACCGGCGACCTGGTCCGGATCGACGAGCGCGGGCGGCTCAACTTCGTCGGCCGCCGCGACGATCAGGTCAAGATAGATGGCTATCGGGTCGAGCCGTCGGCGATCAGCCGGTCGATGCTCGCACACCCCGAGGTCGCCGACGCGATCGTGGTGGTGGGCGAACGGCACGGACCGGGCAAGGTCCTCGCACTCGGAATCGTTGCGCGGGCGGGATCCTCACTTGACCTCCAGGATGCCCGACGTTTTCTGCGCCAGAAACTGCCCGCCTTCATGGTTCCGGCGCTCTGGGCCCGCCTGGCAGAAATCCCGCTCACTCCCAACGGAAAAGTCGACACGGCGGCGATTCTCTCCGCCGCGATGCCACTGCCGTCCGCCGGTGACGGCTAAGCCGAGCGGAGCCACACGCGAGGCGAGTTCGGCCGGCGGGCACGACGGGCGGTGCGCGGTGAATCCGAAAGAAGTGGGATAGACCACAGGAACGACGTCAGCGGTGCGGCCCGCGGTTGACGTCCGCCAGAGGTAGTGTCCTCGGCTGGAACCCGTGGATTCAGGGCCGGCGTGGGGCAGGGTCGGACCAATAGGGGTGGAGATGGTTGAACATCTGATAATGATCGGCCGGGCTCGAAGTGCCGCGCATCGCCCGCCGCCGGCTCTCGCCTGGACACACACTCGACGGGTTCGGTGCTCGTGAACCGGCGGACGCCTCGCGGCCCCGGTCCGATGGCCCTGATCACGGGGTCTGGGCGGTGTGGCACCACCTCGCTGGCCGCCGGTCTGGACGGTGCGGCCGGGACGGCCGGTACGCCGGGGAGGAGTCGCCCTGTACGTGCCCGGCATGAGAGCGGTAGCCACCGCATGGTCGCCGCGCTGCTGAACGGGGACAACACCGGAGCGGCTCGAGTCCTCGCCAGGCTCGGCCCGATTCTCGAGGTTTCTCCGTACCTGGTGCTCTTTCCCGAGCGCCCGTGCCCCACGACGCCCATGGTGGGGCTCGTTCGTGACGGGCGCGCGACGGTGCGTTCCGGCATGCTGGACGGCTGGTACTATCACGGCCGCCGTGAACAGCGGCACTGGTCGAGGCTCCAGCCCGAATTCGGAGGGTCTCGTTTTGAGAACTGCTGCCGGTTCTGGGCGTGGTGCTATGAGCGCCTGTCGAGTTGGCAGGTTCCGATCTTTCGCCTCGAGGACATCGTGCGGAACTCGGAAACGCGCGTGCAACTATGTCGCGAGGTTGACGTAGAGCCGATCGAGGGTTCGCTGCCCCGGCGAAACCGAGATTCTCTTGGGAAGCTCCGGTTCCGGGCTCTCGGGGTCGGCGACATGCCGAGATACCCGGACTGGAGCCGCCGGGATAAAGGTGCCTTCCGTGAGATCGCTGGGCCCACCATGGACCGCTTCTATCCGGGCTGGGAGCTGTCGTAGACGGTGATCCACCAGCGGGCGCGTTGCGCCCTTCGAGCTCCGTGGGAAGGACCAACGCTATGCTAGCGATAGCATCCGCGGCTCCGGCTTGGCCCCGGTGAGCCGGACTGGACCGCTGCCGGGGCTGGACGAGGCGCCCGACACGAACCGGCGACCGGGGGATTTCTGGCTGCTCTGGTGTTCTCAGGGTCTGTCCAGCCTTGGTTCGGCGATCAGCGACATAGCCTATCCGCTTCTCGTGCTGAGCTCCGGCGGCACGCCGCTCGACGCCGGGCTGATCGGCCTGGCGAGCACGGGTTCGCGCCTTCTGCTTCGACTGGTGGCAGGGCTGATCGTCGACGTCCTGCCTCGGCGCGCACTTCTGCTGTGGTGCGACATCGGTCGCGCGGCGGCCGTCGGAGGTCTGGCTTCCTTGCTCGTGGCTGACTCCGCCAGCCTCGGTCTCATCTTGGCGGTTCTGTTCATCGAGGGCAGCCTGTCGGTGGTCTTCTTCTCGGCGGAACGGGCTGTGTTGCGAAGCCTCGTCTCCCGCGAGCGGCTCACGGAGGCCATCGCCCGCAACCAGATCTACTTTCAGTTCGCCGCGATCGCCGGCCCACCCCTTGGCGGTGCGCTTTTCGCGATCGGCCGCACTATCCCCTTCGCGGTCGATGCGATCTCCTACGCGGTGTCCGCATCGCTCATCATATGCATACGGACGAGCCTCGCGAGAACCGGCGACCGTGCGCGGGCAAGCGTCGGAGATGCGTTTGCCGGATGGCGGGTGGTCTGGCGCGACACAGTCGGCCGGGCCGCTCTCATCCAGCTCGGAGGGATGAACATGGTGCTCGCCGCGCTCCCGCTAGTGGTCATTCTCAAGGCGCGCTCCGCGGGCGTAAGTGGCGCCGTGATTGGCGCGCTCTTCTCGGTCGGCGGGGTGGGTGGGATCGCCGGGGCCCTGCTCGTGCCATGGTTGCGCGGCAGGTGGCGCGACTGGGTGATTGTCCGGGCCGCAGGCTGGCTCTGGCCGGTGGCACTCGTCCCGATCTCGCTGCACTACAATCCCTGGCTTACCGCGCTCACGCTTCTGCTCGTCTCCCTGACGATAGCGCCCGTGCAGAGCATCATCTTCGGCTACCAGACCGCGAGCGCTCCCGAGGATCTGCAGGGGCGAGTGCACTCCGCCGTGAATCTCATCACCAACGGTCTCACACCACTCGCGCCACCGGTCGTCGGTTACCTGGCGACCAACTGGGGGGTAGCGTCGCTCGGCGCCGCCCTCATTCTCGCGGCGGTGTTCGGTGCCGTTCACGCGAGTCTTTCAGGCCCCCTGCGAGGTCTGAGCTCCTCGCCTATTGGATAATGGTTACCGTGAGCTGGTCGTGGTAGATCTTGATCGATCCCTCATACATGACAGGAGTGGTTGGTGTCGCGCAATGTCCCGGTTCTTATCGTCACTGGCCCGTCTGGCAGTGGAAAAACAACTACTTGCTGGGAAATTCGGGAGATCCTTCGGGACAAAGACATCCCGCACGCACTCGTGGACCTCGACAACATCCGATGGTGTCACGTTCCCGGCGCCCGGGACCGCTACAACAGGAAACTTGTCCTGAAGAACCTCTCGTCGCTGTGGCGGAACTTCTCGGAGGAGGGCGCGACCCATCTTGTCCTCAGCGGTGTCGTGGAGAACCAGGCCGAGGTCACGGCACTGGAGGGGGCGATACCCGGCGCCTGGTCGCAGGTATTCCGGCTGCGACTTGGCGATGACGAACTTGAACGGCGAATCCGTCAGCGCGACCAGGGGCGTGGGCTTGATCGGAACCTCGCGCGGGCTCGAGAACTCTCCAGGACCATGGCTGAGAACAACCTCGGCAACCACGTGGTAGACGCGAACCGAGAGCTCGCCGAGATCGCCGACGAGATCATCGGCCTTAGCGGGTGGTGTCGATAACGCTGCCCGACGAGTCCGAGGCGCATTCGCGATCACTGTCAGACATCGACATGAACATTCGGGCTGACCCGCACGCCTGACGCTTTCCGACGTGACGGTCGGACAACATAGTCTCAATCGGCTCTTCACCGGCCAGCGGGCATGCTGCTGCCTGATGGAGATCTACGTTGTCGCTGTTTGGTCATGTCTGTGGAGTGTGTGATGCGTGTCGGTGCGGAGTTGTGTGACGAGGTCGCGGGCGGTGCTTGCGCCGATGTGAAGTCTTTTGCGCAGGGTTTCTGCGGAGATTGGTCGCTGGTGCTGCTGCCAGTGGAGCACGTCTTCGGCGCGTGCCCGGTGCAGCAGGTCCTGCCGTCGGGCTTCGCCGCCGGCGCCGGCGGACCGGTGGTGTGTCTCCTGCGTTCCACCGGGTCCCGCCGGGCGGCCCGGGAGGGTACCAACCGATCGTCTTCCGCGATCGGTTGGGTAGGGCGGTCTGCTGTTGGTGTGTCGGTGCCTCGGTTGGCTGCTGTGTGCATGGCTTGGAGCAGGTTCGGTCCGAGCTCCGCCCAACCGATCAGGAGGAGGGGTGTCGGCGGCCGCGAGATCCTGCCCTGTGACGGCCATGTGAGTGCCCGCTGGTGGCCAGTGGAACTGCCCACCGGCGGCCTGTGATCTGCCTGTTGTGACTGTCTGTTCCGGCCTGTCGTGGACGGA
>Ga0207710_10000385_pt1 | contig 30161 bp, 30 predicted proteins | sample KBSS24metaG_FD_184400 | JGI IMG/M metagenome (GOLD analysis project Ga0207710, IMG submission 184400) | Switchgrass rhizosphere microbial communities from Kellogg Biological Station, Michigan, USA - KBS S2-4 metaG (SPAdes) (version 2) | ecosystem: Host-associated > Plants > Roots > Rhizosphere...
GCCGCCGCCGCTGAAATGCGCGGGAATGTGTCGGTCGCTCGCCTGGACCTGGCAGACCTGAGCAGCGTGCGGGAGTTCGCCGCTTCCGTGGACTCCGTCGACGTGCTGATCAACAACGCCGGTGTGCTCGGTCTGCCACTGACCCATACCGTCGACGGTTTCGAAGCCCATATCGGAACCAATCACCTCGGCCACTTCGCCCTGACCTGCCTGCTGGCCGACCGCATCACCGATCGCGTGGTGAGCGTTACCAGCAGCACGTATGCGATGGCGCGGCTGCACCTGGAAGACCTGAACTGCGAACACCGCGCGTATGACTGGTGGTCGGCCTACACCGAATCGAAACTCGCCAACGCCGTATTCGCCGTGGAGTTGGCGCGCAGAGGCGTCACCGCCCACCTCAGCGACCCAGGCGTCAGCCAAGGCCACATCCTGGACGGCTTGCCCGGCATCGCCGCATTCGTGGTCAGGCGCCTTCAGCCCTACATCGCCCAGCCCGCGGACCACGCGGCACGCTCCACCGTATTGGCAGCCACCATGGACTTGCCTTCGCCTGCCTACTGGGCCCCCCGCGGATTACTACATCTATGGGGCAGGCCGAAGGTCGTCAACCTCAACCGCCGGGCACACGATCCCGACACCGGACGCCGACTATGGGAGATCTCCGCCGAACTCACCGGCTGCGACCTACCTCTTCGGCGCAAGCTCAGTTGACGAGGAAGACCAAAGCGCTCGATCCGAGCATGCGATCAGCAGACGATTCGATAGGCCGCCGGAGCGCTTGCGCGGTGAACTCAGGCGGTGACCGACGCCTTCCATTCCAACGGCAGGCTGTGGGCTGTGCGGATGCCTGGAACGAAATCGACTTGCTGGCCCTCGGGCACCCGGAAGGGACCGAGCGCGGCGAAGATCTCTTCGAGTGCGATCGAAAGCTCTTGGCGCGCAAGGTGCGATCCCAGGCAACGGTGAACACCGCCGCCGAAAGCAAGGTGGCGGGTATTCTCCCGATCGACGTCGAGGGTCAGCGGGTCGTCGAATTCACGGTCGTCGTTATTGGCTGCAGCCAGCATGAGCATCACCAGGTCGCCCTTGGCGATCTCCACGTCGTGGATGACCATGTCCTGGGTGGCATAGCGCAGAACCAGCGACACCGGCGTCTCGATGCGAAGCAACTCCTCGACGATCTGGCGCATTTTCTCCGGCGTGCTTCGCGCCGCCGCCTGTAGTTCGGCATCCCTGGCCAGTCGGGTCAGCACGCAGTCCAGTGTCGCCGTGACTGTGTCCATTCCGGCGGACATCTGTAGGAACAAGATGTCGAGCATCTCGTTGCGGCTCAACGGCGCTCCCTCGATCTGTGCCTGGACCAGCCGAGTAGCGAGGTCGTCGGCCGGCTCTTCGATCCGACGGTCCAGCAGGAGGTCGAAGTACGCGTAGACCTCGGTGGCCGTTTTCTTCCACAGCTCCCGCAACACGGTCAGGTCGTCGCTGCCCGCCACGTCTTCGGCGTGCACCAGGGCGTCCTTCCACACGAGGAATTTATCGAGATCTTCGACCGGGAAGCCGACCAGGTTGAGAAACACCCGGCAGGGGAACGGCACGGTGAACGCCGCGTGGAAATCGGTCGCGCCGTCCGCGACGACCGTGGCGAGCAGTTCCTTTGCGATCGAACGTGTGTCGTCGGCCAGTGCCCGCACGGCACGCGGCGAGAACAGCGGATCCAGCAATTTGCGGTACTTCGCGTGGTTCGGCGGATCGATGTCGAGAGGAATCAAGGGACGCTGCTGACCTATCTCGTTGGCGCCGTTGGCCTCGAACAGTTCTGGGGAGCTCAGTGCCTTGCGGACGTCTTCGTAGCGGGAAAGGATGACGACCGTGCCGCTGCGAGAGCGACTGAACGGTGCCGCGATCGCGGGTGCGTGGTCACGCAGCCCCGCGTACACCGGCCAGGGGTTATTGGCCAGTGTGGGATCGGTCATCATGCTCGACAGATCGAGTTCCATCGTGGTTCCCTTCTGCGTTCGCTTGACTGAAGGGCCGCTGCAGTAGTCCCGCAGACCGGACCCTTGACAACCAAGGTACTTGAACGCAGCTGTCAAAGTCTATACCCCGATATGCTTAGGCCCATGGACCGATCGCCTTTGCCGCCGGGAGAGAACCGAGAGCTGACGTGGCAGCCGGGACAACGATCCGAACGCACGCGTCGGAGATTGATCGATGCCGCAAAGCAAGTGTTTCTCGAGCGTGGATTTCACGGTGCCCGAGCCGAAGACATTGCGGCCGCAGCGGGCATGTCGCGTGGAACGTTCTACATTTACTTTCCGTCCAAGAACGACATCTTCTTGGCCCTCGGCCGGGACTCAGCACGGGGCGGCTACAACCTTTTGAACGCATTGAAAGACGTTCCTACGGAATGGAACCCCACCGATCTGGTCGACCTGAGCGAAAAGCTTGTTGATTATTTCGACGAGTTCGGCGCGTTCATCCGGCTCTGGCGTCAAGTCAGCATGGCAGACGTCGAATTGCGCCAGGAGGGCGCTCGCCTCGAGCTGCGAATGGAACGGCGGCTGGGCGCGGAGCTTGATCGGCTTCGTGGGCGGTCGCCCACGGATCCTGCCAGTTCGGGAGTCGCGTTCTTGGCCATGGCAGAAGGGCTGTGGTTTCGCAGCCGCTGGCTCGGTGATAACGGCAGCAACAGACGCGATCGGCTTGTCGACACGATCAGGATCCTGGTCTCCGAGCTCATCAACTGACGTCTTTTTGAGCCCCGCGGTTGTGACCACGAGGTAGTTCTTCTCTCGAAGAGGTCACAACGCGTACAAAGCTCACCGAGGACAGCGGATGGCTGAAATCCGTATGACGTTTAAATGATTGGTGTTAACGTACACGGCTGTGAAGGCCAACTCCGAGAAGTCCCTTACTCCCGGCGCCACGAAGGTCGGCTAAGCACGTGGTGGCTTCGAGTTCCCGTCGTCTGAGCACAGAATCCGCGGTCGACTTCACGACCGGCGACATATTGGCGGACAACGCGACACGGCACCCACAACGAACGGCATACAAGCTTGGCGCACGATCCCTGTCGCATTCCGAACTTTATAGTCGCGCCGCGCAATTGGTGACGGCGCTGGCCGCCACGGGTGTCGGGCGCCAAGACCGCGTGGCCCTGCTCAGCCGAAACAGTATTGAATTCGGCGAACTGATGGCGGCAGCGCAATTGAGCGGAATCATCGTTGCCCCCATTAATTTTCGTCTCTCGCAGCCTGAAGTGCAGGATGCACTGTGCCGGGTCATGCCCGCTGTACTGGTGTGCGAGAGCGAGTTTGTCCCGATGATCTCGGGCATACGCGACGCAGTCCCGGATCTCAAGTATGTGGTGACCATCGGCGCAGCAGCTGGCGGGGACAGTGTCGATTACGAGGACTTCATGGCCTCCGGTGAGGGTGGCCAACTGCCCTACGCTGCAAGGCCAGACGACCTCCTCTACCTCGTCTCAACGAGTGGCACTACGGGTGCTTCCAAGTACTGCATGATCGGTCAGAGGGAATGGGCCAAAGTCGCCTGGGCGATGAACGCCGAACTGCGGGCAGGTTGCGACGACCGCATGCTCGTCACGATGCCGACCTTTCATGCGGGCGCCATCGGCTTGATCGCTGCCATTCACGCGCGCGGCGGAGCCGCAATCCTTCAACGCCAGTACGACCCGGCTGAGGCCGTCAACCTACTTGCATCCGAACAAATCACCATCATGCACCAAGCCCCAGTGATGCTGCAGGCGATGCTGAACGCCGCTGAGGCATCTGCCCGTTTCGAATCTGTCCGTATGGTCATGTACGCGGCCGCACCTATGTCGATACACACGTTGCGGCAAGCATTGCAAACCATGCCTGCTGCAGGCTTTTTGAACCTCTACGGTTTGTCCGAGGGAGCAGTGACCAGTCTTCCGCCCGAGCTGCACACTCACGAGGCGGACGCGGCGAACATTTTGCGTTCTGTCGGTTTCCCGCTTCCAGGCCTTCGCATCCGCATCGTCGATGACGCCGGACGGGAGGTGGCGGCCGGAGCTGCCGGGGAGATAACAATACGATCGGATTCACTTTTCCGCGGCTACTGGAATGACCACGCCGCGACTCTGAAAGTTCTGCGTGACGGGTGGTTTCACACGGGCGACGTCGGCCACATCGACGATCGCGGACTGCTGCACCTGTTGGACCGCAAGAAGGACATCATCGTCTCCGGTGGCGAGAACGTGTACTCCCCCGAGGTGGAGGACGTCGTGCGCGAGCTGCCGGAGATACAGGCGTGCGCCGTGGTCGGCGCGCCGGATGAACGGTGGGGAGAGACGGTGTGTGCCGTTGTGGTGATCCGGCCCGGGGCATCGCTCACCCTGTCTGCGCTACAGACTCACGTGCGCAGCCGATTGGGTGGTTTCAAAGTTCCACGTCGGCTCGAAATCGTTGATGAGCTTCCGTTGTTGGCCACCGGAAAGGTGGACAAGAAGCAGCTTCGCGCCCGAATATCGGTGTGAGGACTTTCAGTTGACCGGCCCCAAGGCCTTTCGGCAACGGATCAGCGCGACAGTATTGCACAGCCCGCCGCGCCCGGCGCCCCATATAGATGGGCGTATCCGACTGACGGATCGCCGGGCACCTGCCTGTCGCCTGCGGCACCTCGCAATTGGTGAACAAGTTCGTACACTTGCCGCAGCCCGGAGGCGGCCATGGGCTCGCCATTGGCGATCAGTCCGCCGTCGGTATTGATTGGCAGCCGGCCGCCGATCTCGGTGTCACCGGCGGCGACAAGTTTCTCCTGATCGCCGTCGGCGCAGAATCCGTTCTCGGCCATGTGGATTATCTCGGAACCGGCGTCGGTGTCCTGCAACTGGATCACGTTGACGTCTTCGGGACCGATGCCCGCTTCTTCGAAGGCCGCCCGGGACGCTTCCTGCGTTGGTCCGTCCACTCGATCCAGCGGCAACGATGTGCACATCAATTCGAATGCGCCCACTCGGCGAGTCCGGAGTTCAGCCGCTCGCACATAGACGGGTGGCTGTGCAAACTTGTGGGCCAGCTGTGGCCGAGTCAGCACTACCGCCGCGGCCCCCTCGTCGGGTCCGCAAAACATGTACTGCCGCAGAGGATAGTTCAGCATGGGCGACGCCAGAATCTCCTCCTCGCTGAGCGCCTTTCGCCGCCAGGCTTTTGGGTTCATCTCACCGATGCGCAGATTCTTCGCCGCAACCCTGGCCAACGTCTGGTGCGATATTCCGAACTCGTGCATGTACCGATTGATCTTCATGCCGAAGTAATGCGTCGTCAGGAACAATCCGGCTTCGCCGTACCAATCCGGGTGCCCGGAGGCTTCTGGATCTGCCGAGAATGCCCCTCGCGGATGCTTGTCCATACCAATCGCGACCACGACGTCATGCTCACCGTGTTCGATCGCCTCGGCTGCTGAGGCGAGCAATGCATTGCCGGTAGCACATCCGTTGAAGATCACTCGGACCGGCAGACCCGTGAGTCCGATCTGACTCACCACGGCGTCGGCGTTTGTGGCTTCAAAGCTTCCTGCATACGCGGCCTGTACGTCGCTCCACTGACAGCCGGCGTCGGCCAACGCGAGCCGGATGGCGTCGCCTCCCATTTGTAGCGCTGACTTCCCGTCGTATCGGCCAAAGGGATGAAGTCCCACACCGACGATTGCTGCCTTCATGGTCAAGTCCCCTCAATCGACTGGTGCGAATGCGAACGTCACGACTGCGCGTCCGGATTCTTCTGTTCGCACAGGAATTATCTGCAATTCCATCTCTTGTCCGATGCGCAGCTTTTCTGGATCGGCCTCGGTCAGCCGGGCCTCCACCATGCATTGGCCGTCAATGGCGACGTATCCAAGCGCAAATGGCTCAAACGATTCGTCCCCCATATAGGGCGGGGACGGCGGACGGAACTGCTGTGTGGTGAAGGTCCACAGCGTACCGCGCCGCCCAAGTTCAACGGCGGACAACCGCTGCTGACTGCATTTGACACAGAACTCCGCAGTGGGGAATACCACCAGACCGCAAGCGTCACATCGTGATCCAATGAGGTGTGGCTCCTCGGAGGGCCACGTGAAGAGACCCTCGGCGATAGGCCTGGAGTCGGTCATTCAAATGCTTCCTTCCCACTCGGAATGTCGGTAGAACTTGCCCTCGCTCGGCGAGATCCGCCGGTAGAGCAGGTTGAACGTCCGACTCGCGAAGAGCCAACTTCCATCCACGAGTTTCAGTTGGTCGTCGAAATAGCCATTGATGGTGAAGTCATTGCCGTCGGTGTAGCGACCGCGCTCCTCGATGTAGCATCGACCGACGCCGACATCACCGTCGACTCGGACGATGTTTCCGAGTATCCCCTGGAACGCGAATGCCACGTTCTCACTCATACTTTCGAGTAATGCGAGGACGTTCTCGATCCCGGATACCTCTGAGATGCCGGGCGCTTGCCATCGGGCGTCAGGAGTCCAAAGCTTTCCAAGGGCGTCGAAGTCTCGGCTACTGATCGCATCGATGTAGCAGACCGGTAGCTCGTTCGGGTCCATCGCTGTCGTGAATGTCATGTCACCTCGCCTTTGGCAATCCCAGCCCGTGTTCGGCTATCAGGCCTCGCATGATCTCGCTGGTCCCCCCGTAGATGCTCGTCCCCGCCGAGTACTGATACGAATGACCGACGATGCCCGCGGCGTCTGCGTCAGTTCCGTCGTATGCAGATAGGACATTGGGTCCCAACATATCTGCGAGCGCGGCTGCATCTTCGATGAAGGTCTCAGCTGAGTAGAGTTTGGTTTCAGCACCAGCGACGTGCGCCTCTTGCCCGTTGGCCGCCAACCAGATGGTGCGGTGGTGCAATAGTTGGGTGATCTCGTTGTGTACCGCTGCCCTGGCTAGGCGCTCGCGGTTGGCTGGCAAGTCGATTAGGCGCCTGCTCTCGGTGTCGGTGTACCGCTGCGCGGCGGCAACGGCGCCCGACCACAGCCGTTGCGCCGCTCCGCAGAAGGATCCGGCCTGATGCTCCAGCCCCAGTGCGTGCCGCATCACGTCCCAGCCGCCGTCGACCTGACCGATGCGAGCCTCGTCGGGGATTCGAACGGCGTCGAAAAACACCGCGTTCGTGCGCTCTCCGGCGACCGTCCGGATAGGAGTCACCTGAATACCCGGTGTATCCATCGGCACCATGAACACGGTCAAGCCGTTGTGCCGAACGGAATCGGGAGTTGTTCGTGCCAGCAGATAGCAATACTGCGCGATGTGGGCGAGCGTGGTGAACATCTTCTGCCCATCGATCACCCAGTCGCCGCCATCCCGGCGTGCGCGCGTTGTCACCGCGGCCAGATCCGAACCGGCGTGAGGTTCGGTGAGGCCGAGGCAGACAATCGCCTCCCCCGCAGCGATTTCGGGAAGGATTCCGCGCTGCAGATGGTCGGAGCCGAGGTCTCTGATCACCGCGGCCGGCATCTGCGTGGTGTTGACGCCGACCAGAGGGGCTTCGGCACGGTACAACTCCTGGACGAGCACCGCGTAGGCGAAGTCACCCAGACCGGCCCCGCCCATTTCGACAGGCCACGTGGGCAGAACCCAACGCTTTTGCGCCAGAGCACGACTGAACTCCCAGTTGTGACCATCGCCGGTGCGTCGCTCGTGTTCGCGCACTGCAGGTGTCAAGTGTTCATCAAGGAAGTCTTTGACTTCGCTGACGAGTTGGATGGCCGAGTCCGGCAAGGAGAATTCGATCATCAGACCGCCTCGAACTGGGGCAGCAGGCTGTCGGCGATGGCGGCGTACTGGTGCTTGGGGTCGCCCGCTATCACGGCCAGGAATTTCGCCCGGCGGTGGTAGAGCTGGATGTCGCACTCCTCGGTCAAGCCTTGACCGCCGTGTGCATGCAGCGCGTGCGCGACAGCCGTCGTCGCGGCCTCCGCCGCCGACGCATATGCCATCAGGGCGAGCAGACCGGCGGAATCGATCTGCTTCTGGGCGGCCCACTGAGACTTCCACGATAAGAGCCGCGCGCCGTCGAGGGCTGTCAAGTCGTCAGCCAGAGGGAACGCGACAGCCTGAAATCGGCCTATCGGGACCCCGAATGCTGAACGTTGTTTTGCGAATTCGGCTGCCAGTTCGACCGCCCGCAGGCCCACGCCCACGAGCATGCTGGCGGCCAGACGCTTCCAATTCGTCACCGTCTCTGCATAGGCGGCGCGGGCCGATTCACCCGTCTGGAGGACCTCGATCTCGGTCGCCCGCTGCGGGGAAACTCTGTTGAGTGCAACGCCCGCGAAGTTGCGCTGCGCTGGGTAGCAGTCGGTTCCGGTCAACCACACCAGTTCATCGCCGAGCAGACCTACTACGCCATCCGCGACACCGGAATACTGAACGAGGACTTCGTGATCGCGGCTGTGCCACGGCGCTAAGGCCACCGCGATGACCGCTTCATCGGCTCGAGGAACCAGCGAGTCTGCAGAAACCATCGACAGCAGCCGGCGACCGACATAGGTTTCGATGAGTGGGACCGGCGCGAGGTGGCGACCGCAGATCTCAGCAATGAGTGCGACTGTCAGCAGCGGATCAGGTGCATCATCGATGTCTTTGCCGGCAACCCCGATCGCGGACAACGACTTCCATAGGTCCGCATCGAATCCGCCGTCGGCCTCGACTGCACGTACCCGACTGGGCGGACAGGCTTTCGTCAAGAGCGCCCCGACCACACGACAGAGGTCGCGTTGCTCGGATGACAACGAAAGATCCACGGCACAAGTGTCCTTCCGCCACGCGTCGTTAGTCGCAGCGTCGCTTGGTAATTGGTACGGGTCGGGGTCGCGTGACCTTGGTTGCTACGCGACAGCGGCACGCTCTGTCTTCAGTAGCTGCCGCGCATTTCCTGCTAGATAAAGCGCTTGAGCGGTCGGCGATAGACCGGTCGCCGTCTTCACCATGTCCATCGGTGTGGCGGTTCCCTCCGCGTGTGGAAAGTCGGAGCCCATGAGCACGCGTTCCTCACCGATCAGGTCCACGAGTGCGGCGACATCGTCTTCCGGGAATGGAGAAACGTAGATGTGTTCGCGGAAGATGTCGCTCGGCCGCCCCTTAACGCGCCCGCCGAGCCATGGGCCCGAGCGCCCCATACCCTTCATCTTGTCCATGACCGACAGAAGGTAACCCACCCAGCCTGAACCGTTTTCGACACTCACGAGTCGCAACCGCGGGAAGCGGCCGAACAGATTGTGAAGAATGCAAGCCGCGAAGGTATCCATGATGGGTCGGTCCCCATAGAACATCGCCCACTGCAGGGCCGATTTCTCATGCGGTCGCGGCGTTGGGTTCTCCCCAAAATCCGTCGAGTAGAACTCGTTGTAGCCGGATTCCGACATGTGGAATGCCACCGGCACCTCGGCCTCCTGGCACATCGCCCAGAACTGGTCATGGATCGGATCTGCGGGCGAGCGATGGTTCGCGTGTCCCGGCTTCATGACGACGACACGTGCGCCTTCATCCAATACACGGCTCAGCTCGGCGACGGCGAACTCGGGATCGTGCAGGGAGACCATGGGTGCCGCGAAGAGCCTGTCGTCGCGCGCGTATCCCCAATCGTCGGAGAGCCATCGATTGTAGGCCCTCAGATTGGCGTACAGCGCCTCGGTGTCGTGACGCAGATGGTGCTCCCACAGCAGTCCGAGCGTCGGGTACAACGTCATGGCATCGACACCCAACTCGTCCATCTTCGCGATCCGTGCGGAGCGGTCCCGCCACTCGGGAGCGATCGGCGTAAGCAACCGCGCATCATCGGGAGCGATCCCTTTCTTGATCGCCTGGAACATCTCCTTCAAAGACCCCGGGTTGAGAGCCTCCGTGAAGAAGCCGGGATTAACCAGATGCAGCTGTTGCCCGCGCCACATCACCCGTTCCTTGCCCGAGTCAGGATCTTCCACCGTGATCGCGCTATCACGGAACTTAGGCTCGATATAGCGAGTGAAGCAATCTGGCGGCTCGTAATAGTGGGTGTCGGAATCAACGATATCGACAGTCATTGCCTTGTCTCCGTTGCAGAGGGACTTGGTGGTTCGATGCAGCTCCACCGTGAGAACCGCGGGCACCCGGTTGAGCGATGCGGTGACGATCAAGTGGCATTACAAGCCGACCCTTCCGGCGCTCGCGTGTGCACTAGATCCCTGGCAGTCGCCGCTATGGATTCATAGTATTTAGACACCGATGTCAAAGTCAAGGGGCAGCTCATTCCCGGTTCGAACTCGGTTGTGCACCGAGGCCATTCGCAATCCTGATGGGACGGTGGTCCCCCCGTCGAAGACGTTCACATCCCGCTGACCAATCCACCTCCCGCGCGCGAATAAGCCGTACACGAGGTCGAAACAATACTTGGGACCGATCTATCAAATATTGACGATCAGGACCCTGACCATCGCCATTGCGGTGGCCAGTGGCTCCCGCCTTCCAGCCGGACTGCTGGCAACCCGGGATCGGCGAATGCCGCCTGGCGGCGGTGAGTGAAGCACAGGCCGCGGCGGCCCGGGTAGTCGTCGCGACGGCAAGAACCGGCCATTGTCTGCACATTGTGACCGCTTCGCCGACGGCGAGTCTGTTCCGAGTATCCGCTTCTGGCTGGCGCGTTAGCCGCCGGCGCTCACCGCTACCATGGCCTGCAAACCTTCTCCGCGCGTGCCCTTTTCGTGGTGGGACGGGGCTTGGATGGAGACGTCGTGGCCTTCAGCGATTTTGCGCAGGGCGGCGGCCGTGGCCTGCTCCTTTGAGATGTTCGGAGCTCCTTGGGTTCGGTCGTTTGACTTGCGGTTCCCAGCTAGCGCCACTCTTTTGGTCGCAGAAGAGCTGTCAAAAACAGCAACCCGCTCCCATGTCCGCTCAGGAGGATTTGGCGACGAAGTCAGCAACGATCTGGCGGTGTTCTGGGGTGTCGAAGGACTGGTACTCCATCGCGAACGCGTAGTCGAGCAGGCCTGGGAGGGCGTTCAAGAGGTGCAGGTTGATCGCGCGCTTGGTACTGCGCAAGGCGTGCTGCGGCAAGGCGGCTAGCCGGCGCGCATATGCGAGCGCCTCAGTCAGGGTGTCAGCGTCACGGACGACGCGGTTGGCAAGCCCGAGCTCCACCGCCCGCTCTGCGGAAATTCGGTCACCCGTGTAGAGATACTCTTTGGCACGTAGCAGCCCGGTGACGAACGGCCAAGTGAGCGGTCCGCCGTCACCGGCCGTAAGCCCCACGGCGACATGGGGATCGGCCATGTATGCAGATTCGGCGATGAACACCATGTCGGAGAGTACGGCCAGGCTCGCTCCGAGCCCTATAGCGGGGCCGTTGACCGCGGCCACCACTGGGAGCGGAAAGTTCAGAGTCGCCTCAACGATCGCTCGAGCTTCATCGATCAGTCGTGACCGCCGCGGGTGATCATCCTGCAATTCCTGAAACATGACGAAGTCGCCTCCCGCGCTGAACGCTCGCCCCTCCCCGGTCAAGACGACCGCTCGCAAGGCATCCACGCTTGCGAGATAGGCCCACACTTCGCTGATTGCCTTGTGCAGGGGCTCGTCGACCGAGTTCAACGTTTCGGGATGGTTGAACGAGACGACACAGATGTCATCGACGAGGCGCAACTTCAGGTGAGGCTCAAATGGGTTGTGCATGCGTCTCTCTTTCCTTCGATTCAAGCAAGCCCGCACGTTCGCGGATTGCGATTGGGTGATCTGGCAGGCGGTGTGCGCTAGCGCTGGCACGTTTGTAGACCAGTGCTGAGCGCCGGAACGTCATGATCTCCACTCCGGCTTGGTTGAGGCCACGGGTGAAGCACTGGACAATGCCAGTGTCCGGACGCGTCGCGGATTCCCGCACCCCAGTGATGACACTCTGTGCGTAGATGGTGTCTCCAGCGAAAACCGGGCTGGTCAAACGAATCTCGTCCCACCCAAGGTTTGCAAATGCATTTTGGCTGATGTCGGAGACAGACAGCCCGAGCACGATCGCCAGTGTGAACCCCGAACTAACGACTTCCCTGCCGTGTTGTGTCCCTTCGGCGTAGTGGGCGTTGAAGTGCAATTGGTTGGTGTTCATGGTCAAGAGGGTGAACCACCGATTGTCGGTCGCTGTCACCGTGCGACCCAGCGGATGGTTGAAGACCTGCCCGACCTTGAAGTCCTCGAAAAAGGACCCTAACTCGCGTGTTCCTGTCATCGATCGCCGCCCTTCGACGCTGCGGCAGCTGTCTGCTGATGCAACACACCTGCGTCGAAAAGGCCGGCGACCGTATTGCTGTCGAAACCTAGCTCACGCATCACCTCGGCACTGTCCTGGCCGACATGGGGCGCCGGTCGAAACGATCCGGCCCGCTCGCCGTTGAAGGAAACCGGCGGATTGGCCTGACGTATCCGGCCCACCACGGGATGATCGAACTCGTCCACGGAGCCGCTGGCCACGATCTGTGGATGTGCGTGAAGCTCATCGAGGGAAACTACAGGCGCAACTGGAATCTCCAACGATGCCAAGAAGCCAACCGCTTCAGAGGTGGTCAATGTCGATAGTTTCTGGGTGGCTTGCTGGATCATCGACCCGCCGACACGCATGGGACCGGAGTCAGGAAGTTGGTCGGCGCCGTCTAGACCCAAACTCACAGCGAGGCGCTTCATTCGTGCCGCGGTAACCAGGACGAACGCGATCTGTCCATCGCGTGTCGTCGTCAACCGAAAGGTGTGCGCAATGGCAGGCTGGATCTCCGTGGGGCCGAGCAGTGTGTGGTTCATCATGCCGTCAGGCCACAGGACTGCGACGGCCACATTAAGCATCTGTATCTCCAGTTGCCGGCCTGCGCCGGTGCTCATGCGCTGAAGAAGGGCCGCCGTGATGGCTTGGGCAACGGTCAGTCCGGTGGCCTTGTCGATGATGCCCTGTCGTACCATCGCTGCGTCCTCGCCGCCAACTGCTTGGAGGGCCGCGAAGCCCGAAAGTGCTTGCACCACATGATCATACGCTGGCTGTCCTCCGTATGGCCCGCTCGCGCCGAACCCATTGATCTGGACGTATACGACCTTCGGCCGACCGGTTCGCACAGTTTCACCGTCCAGGCCCAGCTTCTTGTCCACACCGGGACGGAAGTTGTGCACGACCACATCGGCTGAGTCGAGCAGCGCTTCTGTGACCTGATTCGCAGCGGGGTGGGTCAAGTCGATCGCTATCGACCGTTTCGACCGGTTCAAGTTGCCGAAATACGCAGACACGTCAGACGATCCGGTCCCGATGTATCGGAGGATATCTCCCGTCGGCGGCTCGACCTTGATGACATCAGCACCCTGGTCACCGAGGATCATCGTAGCGAAGGGGCCGGACATGTTGCTGGTGAAATCAACCACGCGAATTCCCGAGAGGGGTCCTTCGACCGACGTCATTTTTCCTCCTGAGAGAGGAGATGTCGTGCAATCACGATGCGTTGGATCTCGTTCGTTCCTTCGCCGATGCACAGAAGCGGCGCATCGCGGTAGAACCGCTCGACGTGTTCTTCGGTGGAATAACCATATGCACCATGGATACGCAGAGCCTCGGTCGCGTTCGCCAGCGCGGCCTCGGTGGCGCTCAGTTTTGCCATGCCTGCCTCGAGATCGCACCGCCGGCCCGCGTCGAACGCCTCAGCTGCGTCGCGAATCAACGCTCGTGCCGAGGCGACGCGACATGCCATATCAGCGAGTTTGATGGCGATCGCCTGATGCTGGCCGATGGGTTTGCCCATGCTATGGCGCATCCGGCTGTAACGAAGTGAGGCATCCAGCGCAGCCTTGGCGACACCGAGACCCCTTGCGGCGACGTTGATCCGACCCAGCTCCAGACCACCTGCTGTCTGTGCGAAGCCGCGCCCCTCGATACCACCCAGCAGTCGATCGGAGGGCACGTCAACATCGTCGAAGATCACTTCGGCGGTGTCTACGCCTCGGTAACCGAGCTTTCCCAGCTTGCGGTCGGCCGTGTACCCGTCTTCCTTCTGAACCAAGAACACCGACATTCCACTGTGGCGTGGCTCGGCGGCCGGATCTGTCTTCACCAGAAGGGCAAGACAATTGCCGTACTTCGCGTTGGTGATCCACGTCTTCATGCCGGTAATCCGGTAGCTGCCGGCGGGCTGCTTCACCGCCGTGGTGCGTACTGCCTGGAGGTCTGTCCCACAGTCGGGCTCTGTCAGGGCCAACCCGCCGCGCAACTCTCCGGAGGCGAGCACCGGCAGGAATCTGCGCCGTTGTTCGTCCGTACCGAAGCGATAGATCAAGTGCGCCATCATGAGATGCGAGTTGATCACGCCGGTCAGCGACATCCATGTTTCTGAGATCAGCGTGACAATCTCGGCATAAGCCTTGGCGTTCAACCCGAGGCCGCCGTACTCCACCGGGATGGTGGCACCGAATAGGCCGAACTCCCGCATCTGCTCGACAGCCTCGCTGGGGTATGTGTCCGCATGCTCGAGATCAAGAACCGTCGGGCGCACATTATCTTCCAACCACTTGCGAAGGATCGCCAACATATCTACGACGTCGGCGCTATCCGGCGCGGTATCCGTCACGACAGCGCCCTTTTCAGCGCGCGGAAATCGTCGTTGAGTTCGCGCGGTACGGTGAGCTCAGCCGTGCTGCTGATTTGATCCCAATGCTCTTCGATGTCCTCTGGGGTCAGCTCACCGTCAGTGCGAGTCCAGCCCTCGGCCAACGCCACGACAAAACGTGCGATGCGGCCGCCTCCGACCGTGTACACATTTCCAGAGTCCTTGCACGAGTCGCTGGCGAGCCATACCACCAAGGGCGAGACCAACTTCGCTGCCGCGCGACCGGCAAGAAATCCGCCAAGGATTTCCTCGGTCATCCGCGTCCGGGCTACTGGAGCGATCGCATTCGCTGTGATCCCGTGATTAGCGCCTTCGATCGCAAGGACTTTCATGAGCCCCACAACACCGGCCTTGGCGGCAGCGTAGTTTGCCTGTCCGAAGTTACCCAGCAGACCAGCCGCCGAAGTCGTGAACACGATCCGCCCGTGCTGTTGCTCGCGCATATGCCGCCAAGCGGCCCGGGTAACGGCGAAGGCGCCATCCAGGTGTACTGCGAGGACGTCGTCGATCGCCTCTTGCGTCATGTTATGGAACGCGCGATCTCGAACGATGCCAGCGTTGTTCACGACGATGTCAACTTGACCGAAAGCTTTCAACCCAGTTTGGATGATCGCTGCTCCGCCTTCCTCGGTGGCCACAGAGTTCGTGTCCACGACCGCGGTTCCGCCAGCCTCAACGATCTCGGCCACCACGTGCTCGGCCGGCGTCCGGTCCGAACCTGTTCCGTCAAGCGCTCCGCCCACGTCGTTCACGACGATCCGTGCACCGCGCGCGGCGAGCGCCAAGGCATGTTCGCGCCCGAGGCCCCCGCCGGCGCCGGTGACGATTGCCACCCGCCCGTGAAGATCAACCGACATCACGACTCGCGTTCCAGAAGCGTGCCGGTGCCAAGGCCACCGCCGCAACACATGGTTACAACAGCCCGTGACGCCTGCTGACGCTCAAGCTCGAACAAGGCCTTGGTGGTCAGCAGGCAACCCGTACTGCCTAGCGCGTGGCCCATCGCCATGGCTCCGCCGTTGGGATTTACTCGGCCGTGATCCGGCTTAATCTCGCGCTCCCAGGCTAGAACTACCGATGCGAAAGCTTCGTTGATCTCGATGACATCGATGTCGTCGATGTTCAAGTCGTTTCGCTCGAGCAGCCGACGAGTTGCGGCGATCGGCTCGATCAGCATCAGCGTCGGGTCACCGCCCACGAGGCAGGAATCCACGACCCGTGCTCGTGCCCGCAACCCCAGCTCGCGGGCGCGGCGTCGCGTGGTTAGAAGCACTGCGGCAGCTGCGTCTGCGATCTGGGAGCTGGTCCCCGCGGTGTGTAAGCCGTCGGCCTTCACTACCGGCTTGAGGCCTGCGAGCCCTTCGAGCGTCGTCTCGCGTAAGCACTCGTCCTTCGTAATTCGGCGCGTTTCTCCTGTCGGGCGGTTGTTTTCGTCGAGAACCGGTGCGTCCACGGGGACTATCTGAGCGTCGAACCGCCCGTCTGCCCAAGCGGCAGCTGCCCGTTGCTGCGACTCGAAACCCAACTGATCTGCCTGACTGCGAGTAATGCCCCACTGTTCGGCGATCAACTCGGCCGCCTCGAATTGTGTTGTGTATCGATATTTTTCGAAGTAGCTGCGGGGAATTGCCTTTCCTACTCCCGTCGACAGTCCGGAACCCAGCGGCACCCTGCTCATGACTTCGACTCCACACGCGACGGCAACATCGACCAAGTTGGAGGCCAACAGGCCGTGCGCCAGCGTCAAAGCCTGCTGCGATGATCCACATTGGCTGTCGACCGTGGTAGCTGGCACCGTTTGCGGCAGGCCGGCGGTGAGCCATGCCGTACGCGTGACGTTAAACGCCTGCTGACCGACTTGGCCGATGCAGCCTCCAATCACCTGATCGACAGCGGCCGCGTCAATGCCGGAACGGGCGATCAGTTCTGCCTGGACAACGCCGAGCAGGTCTGCCGAATGAAAGGTGGACAACCCTCCATTGCGACGACCGATCGGCGACCGCACCGCCTCGACGATCACCACATCGTCGTCATGCTCAACTGTCATGGGCTGTACTCCAAATGATTTCACGCGCGCCGAGGCACGCACCGGTTCAAGATTCCGACCCGCGAACTAGGGGCCGCCCCCAACATACTTGTCTGGACGACTTTAGGTCAATAGCGTTATATAGTTGGTTGTATAAGTCGCGCGTCGCGACCGTCGCATAAGAGTAGGAGAAGCAATGCAAGTGATCACCTCCATCGATGAGGCCATCGGGATGATCGGCCGGGAACTCGGGGTCAGCGACTGGAAACAGATCGACCAAGACCGCATCGGCGCATTCGCCGATGTGACTGAGGATCACCAGTGGATCCATGTTGATCCAGATCGCGCAAAAGCCCAAAGCCCTTATGGCGCAACGATTGCGCACGGGTTCCTTACTCTGTCCTTGATTCCCGTACTGAGCAGTGGAAACTACAGGGTGCGCAACGCCAAGCTCGCCATCAACTATGGCCTGGACAAGGTGCGCTTCCTGGCGCCGGTCGTCGCGGGCAGCCGCATTCGGGTGCGTTCCGAGCTTGTCAATGCGGTAAAGGTCGGAGACGACACTCTCAACCTCACCGCCCGCAACACCGTCGAAGTCGAGGGTTCCCAAAAGCCGGCCGCGGTGGCCGACCTCATCGCGCGATACGTCTTTTAGGTGCCCAATGTCTATGCGTTACCGTGAGCTTCTCATCTGCGATTCGCATCGCCGACATGGATGTCCTTGACGTGGCAGTTGAGTTCAACCTCGCGAATGTGTTCGGCGCGGTGGCCGCGCGGCACCTCGAGCGGCCGGCAGTTGTCCACGGTGAGCAGACCGAGTCATATGGCGCACTGGCGAACCAGATGAACTCGCTGGCCCGTTTCCTCGCTAACCAAGGTCTGGGGTGCGACAGGGAACGCGACCGACTCTCCGGCCACGAAACCGGCCAGGCGCTTGTCGGTCAGTTGATGCATAACAGCGTTGCCTACCTCGTGGGAATGCTGGGTAGCTTTCGTGCGCGTGCTGTCCCGTTCAACCTCAACTACCGCTACACCGCCGAGGAGCTGCGGTATGTGCTGGCCGACGCTTGCCCACGAGCGATTCAGTTTCATTCCGCCTTTGCGCCGTTGATCGCACAGGTTCGTCCCGACCTGGATCCGGAAACCTTGCTGCTGCAGGTTCCGGATGGGAGTGGTCACCCACTGCTGTCGGGAGCACTCGATTTCGACGAGACCTTGGCTTCGACGCCACCGGTTCCACCTGACTGCACACCGTTGCCTGATGATTTGTTCCTGGTCTACACCGGGGGTACCACCGGCATGCCAAAGGGCGCGTTATGGCGCCAAGCCGATGTCATGGTGTCCGGACTGATGGTCGTGGATCGCAAGACCAATCGAGAATGGGCATCCCTAGACGCACTGTTGTCGAGGGTGCGTTCGGCGCCGGTGCGCGTGCTGTCGGGAGCACCCTACATGCACAGTGCTGGGCAGTGGGTGGCGCTGCAGGCACTGTGCGAGGGAAACACGGTCGTTATTCAACGTGATGGCACACGTTTTGAGGCCGCAGACATTTGGGACAGCGCCGAAGCCCATCGGGTGAACGCGCTGTTCATCGTTGGCGATGCGTTAGCGCGCCCGCTCACGATCGAGCTGGAACGGCGGCATCGCGACTTGCGCGCGCTTAGGTTGATCGTGTCGGGTGGTGCCGCGATGCAACCGATGTACAAAGACCGTTTGCAGGCGGCGATTCCCGGCGTCGTCATCGTTGATCGCGTCGGATCATCAGAGTCCGGCCCGCTCGGCAAACGGTTGACTAGCAACGGTATTGGCGATGGTCGGGCGGTGTTCGAAGTCGATGACAGCACCGTCGTTGTCAGCGAAGACCGAACCGAGTTACTGGCACCAGGGCACGCGGGCGTCGGGTGGCTCGGCAGGCGGGGCCGCATTCCGCTTGGTTATCTCAACGATAAGGACAAGACGGCGCGGTCGTTTCCGGTTGTGGAAGGGCAACGAGTCGCGCTGCCGGGAGACCGCGGCCGGTTGATTTCCGATGGGCGCGTGGAGTTGCTCGGGCGCGACGGGACGGTGATCAACTCGGGTGGCGAAAAGGTGTTTGCCGAAGAAGTGGAAGCCGTCCTCCGATCTTGCCCCGGTGTGGCTGACGCGTTGGCATGCGGCCGTCCAAGCGAGCGATGGGGAACAGAGGTGGTGGCTGTTGTGGCTGCCGCAGAGGGCGCGACATTGGGTGTGGATGCCATACGACAACACTGCGCAAGGCAACTCGCGCGCTACAAACTGCCAAAGGCAATCGTGTTCGTCGACAAGATCCCCCGTAGCCCTGCCGGCAAGGCCGACTATCGCTGGGCTGCTGAGCTCGTAACCCGGAGCTGAAGCGTAGCACCCCAATAGGTGATCAAACCCTTTGTGCCGCAGCGTCCGTGACGGATGCCCAGGCTACCCCAAGCCGATTAGAGGAGGATGGAAGGTATGGCTGGTCCGCTGCAAGGGTTGCGCGTTGTCGAACTGGCAGGTATCGGACCGGGTCCACACGCCGCTACGATCCTGGGTGACCTCGGCGCCGACGTTGTGCGTATCGAGCGCCCCGGCGACGAGGAGAGCAAGCCGGACATCACGTTGCGCAATCGGCGCCCCGTGGCGGTAAACCTCAAGTCCGATAAGGGCCGCGATATCGTGCTGCGGCTGGTAGCGATGGCTGACGTGCTGATCGAGGGATACCGCCCGGGTGTGACAGAGCGTCTTGGCCTGGGGCCGAAGGACTGCGCGAACGTCAACGAGCGCTTGATCTATGCGCGCATGACCGGTTGGGGTCAGACAGGACCTCGCAGCCAGCAGGCCGGCCATGACATCAACTACATCTCGCTAAACGGTGTGCTACACGCCATCGGACGCGCTGGGGAGCGGCCGTTGCCGCCGCTGAACCTCGTCGGCGACTTCGGTGGAGGCTCCATGTTCCTGCTTGTCGGTATCCTCGCCGCGTTGTGGGAGCGGCAGACATCCGGCAAGGGCCAGGTGATCGATGCCGCGATGATCGATGGCTCGAGCGTTCTCGTGCAGATGTTATGGGCCATGCGCGCGGCCGGTAAATGGTCCGACGAGCGCGGCACCAACGTGCTTGACGGCGGGGCGCCGTACTACGACACCTACGAGTGCGCCGACGGCCGGTATGTCGCCGTAGGCGCAATCGAGCCGCAGTTTTATCACGCCATGCTAGAAGGGCTCGGCCTCGAGCCGGCAGGCTTGCCAGATCGAAAGGACAGGCGCCGATGGCCTGAACTGCGCGCCAAGTTCGCCGAGGTGTTCGCATCTGCCGACCGCGACCACTGGGCGGCGGTGTTTGCGAATTCCGACGCCTGCGTGACGCCGGTACTTGCGTTCAGCGAGGTCGAATCCGAGCCGCACGTAACGGAGCGGAACACCTTCTTTCGCACTGCAGGTGGCCTTCAGCCGTCACCGGCACCGCGGTTCTCCCGGACTGTGCCGTCGACCGCCACGCCCGTCGGCCAGCAGACGACAGACCCCGAACTGCTATTGCGCGAATGGCTGTAGACTCCATCGACTTTCAGGTCGGTCAGTATGTGGGTACGCGCTTGGCGCCCGCCGTGTCATCCCGGGGTATCCACTGAGGTAGGTTGAATCGCTACGCATTGATGTTCAACGTGTATTCGAAACGTGATGCGGGGTGCACGGAGACGGATACCTCGATGAGGGCGGCCTCTTCGGTGTGGAAACGGCGCACGATCCTCAAGGCAGGCTCGCCCGTCTCCGCACGAAGCCGCCGCGCTTGCACTGGTTTCAAGATCGTCGCACCGATGGTCTGTTCAATCCGCTTCAGCGTGAGCCCGTTACGGCTCAGAATGTGTTGGTAGATGGCGCCCTCCACCGGAGACCCAAGCTCGTCGAGCACCGCTCGATATTCACGGCGAAGATATACCTCAACGGCGCCGATGCGCTTCCCCCGCGATTCCCTCACACCCGTCAAATATATCCAATCGTCGGCATTGCCGAGCCCAAGCAAATCTGCCTGGGGACCGGTCACCTCCCTGACCGAGTCGGCGACTCTGATGGTTGTCGCTGCCGTATAGCGCAACACATCGGATTCCGAGTCGACCGCCAACGCGTACGCAGGGCGGGGTAAGGACGAAACGACTCGGCTACCCGATCCATGCCGCCGCGAGATCAGCCCGCGTTCGCTCAGCCGACGCAATGCCTCACGAACGGTAAATCGGCTCACACCATAGGTCGCTGCAAGTGCGGTTTCGCTCGGGAGCAGGGAATCGACCGGGTATCGGCGCGCTTCGATCGCTTCGGCAAGGTCCGTAGCAATCTCCGCCCATCGCGTTGGCTTGGCGGGCTCTGACAAAGCGCTCTCCATCCATGCCGGCTCGAAATGCCTTCAAATGCCACTGTGATAGGCCACGATAGCGCGGTGGTGACTCGAGTCGCCGAGCAGTAACTGACTACTTTTGGCACGGCGAAAGTAAAGATGGGCGGGGTGCTCCCACGTGAAGCCGATCCCACCGTGAAGCTGGATGTTCTCCACCGCGGCAGCAAAGTAGACGTCGGTGCAATACGCCTTCGCCAGACTCGCCACCAACGCAAAGTCCTCCGCCCCTTCGGCGCTAGCCCGAATGGAGTGGTAGGCAGCAGATTTCGCGGACTCGACTCGCACGAGCAAATCGGCACATCGGTGTTTTATTGCCTGGAAGGACCCGATAGTGCGGCCGAACTGTTCCCGGGTCCGCACGTAGTCAACCGCCATGTCCAGCGTGCGTTGTGCGCCACCGACAGACTCCATCGCCAGACAGGCGGCACCGTGCCGAAGAGCGTGCTCGGCAAGTTCCCACCCATCTGCGGGCGAGGCGAGTAACCGCCCAGGACTCTCACTGAGGGTTACCCGCGCCAAGCGGCGCGTCTGATCCAAGGTTTTCAATGCGCTGCGCGACACCCCCTCCGCGCCGCCGTCGATAACGAAGACGCCGATCCCCTCAGTCGTGCGCGCGGTGACAAGCACCTTGTCCGCGGTATGTCCGTCGATGACGAAGCTCTTCTCGCCGCTGAGTCGCCACCCACCACCCGTTCCCAATCTCGCCTCTGTCGTCACACCGTCGGCGTCCCAGCGACCGCTAGCCTCGGCTATGGCCACCGTCACGACGAGCCGCCCCGCAGCGACCTCGGGCAGATACTCAGCGCACGCGGCATCATCGCCACTGTGCACCAGAAGCGGTACCGCCAACGCCGCGGTAGAGAAATAGGGCGCGCACAGTAGCGCTCGCCCCATTTCTTCAAACGCGATACCGACCTCGACTGAGCTGAAACCCGAGCCGCCGAATTTCTCTGGTATCCCGAGCCCTTGGAGCTCCAATTGCCTCGCTATCAAAGACCACACGTCGGGGTCGTAGCCTCGGTCCGAGGCCATCAGCCGACGCAATTCTTGTTCTGCTGAATGTGCGGTCAGAAACTGTCGAACCGAAGCGCGAAACTGTAGCTGATCTTCATCAAGTGCGAAGCTCACGCAGATCCACTCCAAGAATCCTTGGGAAGATTGAGAATTCGTTCGGCGAGCACGTTGCGCTGGATCTCATCGCTGCCACCGTAGATGGAGACAGCGGGGCTGAATAACGCCATTTCTTGGAACACTCCCTCCATCGGTGCATCCGAACCGTCCAACATCCCATCAGCACTGAGGATTTCGAGTGCCAGATCCCGCGCGATCCGAGCAGCTTCCGAGCTCATCAGCTTGCCGATGGAAGACTCCGAACCGGACAGCTGTCCTCGCGCGCGTCCGTCCTGAGCCCGGCTGCGGGAATACTCGATGATCTTCTCCCGGAACAAGAGCTCGAGCAGTGCATACCGAACGGTGGGATCTTCAAGCCGGTGGCGCTCGGCCGCGAGGTCACGCAAGATGGTGAAGTTCTTGCCGCGCATCGCCATAGCCGTCCCGGACTTGCGCCGCGGTCCCCGCATGCGCTCAGCCACCTCACCCGCGGCCTGCTCCAGAATGCCGCCTTTTCGACCGGGGACGCCACCCACGAGATCCGAACCCCCACTCATTGCGGATCGCTCGGCCGCCAAGGTAGTGCGTGCGACGGCCCACCCATCGTTCAGCTCGCCGACTATCTCGTCATCGGATACCACTGCGTCGGTGAGGAAGACCTCGTTGAACAAGCTTCGTCCCGTCATCTCTCGCAGCGGGCGCACCTCGATACCCGGCTGGTCCATATCACAGATGAACCAAGTGATCCCTCGATGCTTAGGAGCGGTCGAATCGGTGCGAGCTAGCAGCATCCCAACATTCGCCAGGTGACCGTTCGAGGTCCAAAGCTTCTGACCATTAACTCGCCACTTCCCAGTGTCACGCTGGGCGGTCGTGCGCAGTCCTGCCAGATCAGAACCCGCCTGCGGTTCGCTGAAAAGCTGGCACCAGTTGGCCTCACCGGAAACGATCCCAGGTAAATATCGAGCCTTCTGCTCATCCGAGCCGTGAGCCAGAATGGTTGGTCCAGCCATCATCATCCCGATTCCGGCCGGGGGTCCCGGGACACCTGCCTCCGTAATGACTTTCCTTACGGCCGAGGCCTCCTCGGCACCATAGCCCAACCCGAACCAATCCTTCGGCCACTGCGGTGCGCAGAGCCCTGCGTCGGCGAGTCGGCGCCACCATTGCCGCATCGTCGCGTCAGGATCCCAATTTGCGCTGAGCCAGTCACTAGTCTTCGAACGAAGGACGTCGAGGTCTCGCACGAGGGCCGATACTAGCACAAGTTGTCCAGACAACATTCCCTTGTCTGCCGAGAATCGCGTCGATGATCAACTCGGCTAGTGAGCTCGTTCCGTCTCGAAACGCTTTGGGTGCGGGTGAGCATTGGGCTCCCGCGTTTGAAACGCTTGCACGCAAGAGACATAGTGCACGTCATGACTGGGTCGACATGAGTGGTCACTCGAAAGTCCCTGCAGGACCGCCAATTTCGGATGCGGCATCTGCCGATTTGTCACCAGAGTGCGCGGTGCATAGGTTCTCGGATCCGTAATTGGTAGCCGACGACGGGTCGGGTAGGTAATCCTGTTCGCGTTGACGCTTCGATGATGATCTGAATACCGGAGAGGTTCTCCTCTTTGGCGAGCCTCGCCAGGGTTGGTCCTCGCGCAGGACGATGAACTGCCATGGACTTCACGGCATTTCAGCTCACGGCGGAGGAACGAACGCAGTTGCTGCCGTCACGAACGCATCCTCTCCCTGGACGGGCGCTGGACACTGCGAGCGCCATAACAGCTAACTGTTTATCGGATCAATCCCGGCGGGTGCGTAGGTCTTCGCGGTCATACCTTGCGGCCATAGGGGTCACCCGGCTCGCACCACTCTGAGTTTCGCTGCGCCGAGCGTGGTCCTCAACAATCAAGGCGCACGCGTCGCGCACCTCGGCGAGCACGTCGGCGGCGTGAATTCAGCTGATTGGAATCGGAGTGACCGTATCAACGCCAACATCGGCATCGGCATCGGCATCGGCATCGAGGCTCAATTGATCGCTACGGATTTCATGTTCAGAAATTCGTAGATGCCGTCCCGGCCACCTTCCTTGCCGAAACCGCTGATGCCAAGGCCCCCGTACGGCTGGTTGGCGGCGAGGTTGAGCGCACCATTGATGCGCACCTCGCCGGTCCTGATATTTTCCGCGAACACGTGGGCACGCCTGAGATCCTTGGTGTGAACGTAGCCCGAAAGGCCGTACCGGCTGTTGTTGGCGATCGCAATGGCTTCTTCATCGGTATCGAAGACTGAGATCGCCAGGACCGGACCGAACACTTCTTCTTGGGCAAGATCCGAGTCAGGGTCGACGTCGGCGAACACCGTCGGCTGCAGGTAATAACCGTCGAGTCCCGGTCGGTTGAGCGGACCTCCGCCGATGATGAGCCGCGCACCGTCGCGCTTGGCTTGCTCGATCACTGCGAGGATTCGATCGAAAGATTGACGACTCACCACCGGGCCCGACATTGTTTCGGACGCCATCGGATCCCCGACGACGATCGACTCCGCCAGGGCCTTGGCCCGCTTGATGACCTCATCGTAGATCGTCCGGTGGGCCAGCATTCGCGTTGGAAACGCGCAACCTTGGCCGCTGAGCAACCCGATACCCATCATCACACCGTGGCTGCACGCGCTGTCGAGGTCGGCGTCGTCCAGGATGATGTTAGCCGACTTGCCGCCGAGTTCGAGCACCGTCGGCGTCATGTTCTCGGCACAGGCGTGCAGGATTTTGCGCGCCGTGTCCGGCCCACCGGTGAAAGTCACCTTCCGAACGAGGGGATGCGAGGCCAACGCACCGCCGGCCTCCGCCGTGCCGGGCAGAACCTGTACCACCCCTGGCGGAAAGCCTGCTTCCTTGACGAGTTCTGCGAACAGCTCGGTGGTGTACGGGGTCAGCTCAGATGGCTTGATCACCACGGTGTTACCAGCAGCGACCGCGGCCGGCACCTTCATGGCAAGCGACATCAGTGGACCGTTCCAGGTGACGATCGCCCCGATCACCCCGAGGGGCTGAGGCAGTGTGTAGGAGAACACGCCTTCCGGACCATAGCTGCCGGTCACCTGACCGTCGATCTTGCCCGGCCAGCCCGCGTAGTAGCGAATCCACTCCACGACCTTGCCCACCATCGTCGTCCCGATCAGGACCGGCGCCCCGATTTCCCGGGCACCGCACTCGCCGAACTCGGCGGCCTTGGACTCGACCAGGTCAGCCAACTTCAACAGCAACGCCTGGCGTTGAGCCGGGGGCGAATTGCGCCAGCTCTCGAAAGCCCGATCGGCTATCACCACTGCCTCATCGACCTCGGCTGCCCCAGCGAGCGGGATGGTGTCGTCAACTAGCCCGGTGGCCGGGTTGATGTGATCATGGGTTCCGCCGGAGCCCTGGGTGCGCCGCTCTCCGCCAACCCACAGTCCGATGGCGTGTGTGCCCGACTCAGTTGTCGTCATGTGATCTCCCCTTGTGGCGGTCAGTTGACCGGAAGGGGAGTCGGGTAGATACCTGATTCCATATAGGTGCGGACATCTCTGATCGGGATCACGCCTTCGGGTGTGCTCATCGTGCCGTTGGCACGACACGCCAGGCCGTAGTACGAGATGGTGGCCTTGGCCTGGCAGTAGGTGTACATGAACCGGCCGTAGGCCTCGATCACTACTGCGACCACGCTGTCGTCGGACTTCATCGTCAGGGCCACTTTCGACGGAATCGACTGTCCTGTGCGGGGATCCGTCCAGTAGTCGAGCTCGGTGACCTCGATCTGCCCCTCGCCGAAATGGCTGTGCTCGTTGCCGATGCTCGTGTGCCCGAACGTGACACCGGTGGCCTCTTTGATATAGCTGAAGACCCGGAATTGCTCGTCGAGCAGCCAGATCCAATAGTGGCGTGATTTTCGCATGGCGCGAGCGCCATGTACCCACTGATCGCCAATGATGACCTTTTCGTGCATCCCGATGCCGTGCTGCAGCGCGTGGGTCTGCCCACCTGAGGAAATCGTCCCCTCGACCCAAAGCGGCTGCTCGATCCCGGCTATCCCGTTCGTCTGCAAGTCGGAGAACGCTCCGAGGAAGCGAGACGCGTCGCAGAGCCCACCCATCGTCACATCAAAATCGACCCCTGCATGCTCACCCTTGATCGTCCAATACGGCACATCAGCCGTCGTGACAAGACCACCTTCGGTCCAGATCACCTTGTCGCCGTCACGGGTGACCTCCAATGGCTGCGGACGAACGGGGTCGGAGCGCACGCCAACATAGTCGTTGTCATCAAGTCCCTTGTACCGCTGCGATTTCGGCAACGCCATGAAGTTCGTCTGGCGTAACGTAGCCGGTTGCCCACCCCACGCTTCGCCGTTGACATTGAAGGTCAAGCTGACGGCGAAGACGTCGTGATCGTCGGTCTCACCGGTTATCAGAAACCCGCTGTCCTCCAGCAGATGCCCACCCGTGAAGTGCGGTTCGCCCAGTTGGTCTCGATAACTGAGCGCCTCCTCCGGGGTCACGTCGCTGGTGGCAGGTCGATGGATGGTCGTCACAAGGGTCTCCTCGTTATGTGTACTACGGGAAGGGATCTGAGTTCTCGCGATTCGCTTGTTGGCGAACCGTGAATCCGGCGTCGACCGGCAGCTGTATTCCGGTCGCGTCCCTGGCTCGGTCGCTGACCAACCACTCCACTGCATCGGCAATGTCATCGGGCGTGAGGATCTCCACCGATTCGGGGTAGTCCACCCCGGGAGAATCGTCGCAGATGTCGACGCCGATGATGTTGACACCCAAGGCGGCAAGCCGCTGCGCGTGAACGCGAGGCTGTCCGTGCGCCGCATCGGCGATGAAGGCAGCTTTGCCTTCCAAGTCAGTAGCCATCTTTGTGGACGCCTTACCCCGTGGTGCACTGGCGGTTAGTGACGTAGGCCACGTTAAGCGACGCAACTCAGAAAGTCAACCACTGGTTGAATAATATGTAGATACGTAACGCCAGCACACATGTTTGCACAGTTGGGTTGCGGGCCAACGGATTTCACGACGGCGCGGTACCAACCATCGGCCGAAGATCTCAGCCGCGACGTGAAATCAGCGGCGTTTACGCCGCGTGGAGAGGGCCGCCCCGTCGGCTTCGTCGAAGCTCAGACCCCACATCGAGAAGGAAGACCTCAAGATGATGTCGAAGACCTCGTCCCTACTCGGGACGGCCTCGTCGCTCACGTACGTGTAGGGAAGAATGTTGGCCGTCACACCGATGGTCAGCAGCATCACCCGAAGTTGAAGTCCTAGGCGCGCAACGGCGATATTCCTGGCGGACAAGTACGACTCGAGCGAACTGACCATGGCCTGGAGCGTCGAATCGATCCGCCGTCGAACGTTCTGGACCTCTTCATCATTCGTCGACTCAGTGACAACGCGGGTCATCGCCTGCGCGATGGCGCTGTTGTCGGTCAAGAAGTCGAAGAACGCGGTGACAAACTCGCGGAGATACTCCTTCTCCGTGCCGGGACTCTCCGACACATCGGTCAGCCAGCTGCGATGTAACTGGTCGACTGCGTCCAGCAACGGGTTCAAAACCGCCTCGACGAACAGGTTTGCTTTCGAATCGAAGTATCGGAAGATCAGCTCGTGCGACACTCCGGCCCGCTCCGCGATCTCGCGGGTGCTGGTGCCGTATCCGTGCTCGGCGAACAGCGCGCGCGCCGCATCGCGTATCAGTCCGGGCGCAGAACCTCTGCGTGCTCGCGGTTTCCGCTCGGCCACCATGGGAATGGACTCTATCGGCAACGCCGTCGGCTGGACGAACGCTCACCTTTGTATGGTCTGTTGGCATAGCGGGAGCAACTGAAACCCAGCGTTCGCCAGTTCGTCTATCTCGCCGCCCAGCATCTGGCTACCGCGGCTCAAGGATGGACGTGCTGGATCGGAGGGCTGGCGCAGATCACTTCACTGCGATGGAGTTGGGTAGTTCAGCGGTGGCGGCCTGCACGCCGCTGGAGCTTGCGGTTCAGCGTCGTTTGCTAGCCATCGCCTGCCGAGAATGCAGCGTCGGGGGCGCGATTGGGGCTGAGGCTCCCGTGCTCCCCTGCTTTGGGCTCGAAGGTCAGCGCCCATCTGCGCATCGTACGGAATAGCTTGGCCTCGTGGGTCTGCAGCGAGGGCGGCTCGATGAATCGCTGGTGCTGCCAGATCGCCAGGTCTTCGGGGAACACCGACTCGATGGCCTTTATCCTGGCGGAGCGTTCGTCGTCACTTTCACCATCGATCTTCTCGACGAACAGTGTCTGGCGCAGCGTCGAGGTCTGGGCATCCACCGGCGTAACTGATATCACCGAATGTGTGTTGTCGCGTCCGGAGAATCGGGTGTAGGCCATTCCGACGCCCCATTGTTTGAGCGTCACGGTGTCCTCGCGGCGAGGGCCGTCGACCTTGCGCTTACCCCGGGAGTGCACACGCAACTTGGTCATGAAGGAGACGTCGGAGACTTGGTAATCCACCAGCGTGGGTAAATCGCGGGTGTGGTGGACGTAGCGGAAATGGATGGGGTCGACGATGTTCTCGGCGACGACTCGTGGCTCGATAGGCAGCTCGCCGTATCCGAAGGCACTTCCTGCGGTTGCCACGTCCCAAAACTCGCCGGTGGGGTACTCATCGCGCAGATCTTCGAACAGATTCGGCACCGACCACGTCGGCGGTTGACCGGCCACGTCGTGCCACAGATAGACGATGCCGTTACGCTCGCATACAGGCCACGGCTCGAGACGTCGTTTACTCGTTCGCCCTTCCGGCACCGCCACGTTTTGCCCGTCCGGACCCCAGGTCCACCCGTGGAACGGGCACACGATGCAGTCATCGACCACCTTGCCGCCGTAACCCAGATGTGCGCCGAGGTGCTGACAGGTCGACTCCAGGCAGCGTAACTCTCCGCCGGTCGACCGGTAGAGGACCAGCTCCTGGCCAAACACCTTGAGCGGCTTGACATCACCAGATGCCAGTTCATGCGACCAGCCGACGACGAACCACCCGCTCGGGACCATCCACGCCGGGATCCGCACCTCCGATTCCGCGTCTGTCACCATGATCGGTTTACGCACAAAAGCCACCTCTCAAGCCGACACGATGTTCGGACCCTAGAATACTTAGACATCTATGTCAAGTATTCGTGATGAGCGCCCTGACAATCGCCGTGGCGGTGCCGAGCGCCGAATGTCGGCTGGATCCAGGAGCATCCACGATCGACGAGAACCACAGCGCCTCGAGCATCGCTACGAATGCCAGCCCCTGAGGCACTGGGTCGCCGAGCGAGCTTCCGCGGATACGGTCGATGTTGCGGCCGACACGGGCCGCCCACCGCCGCTGCGCCTTCCAGCCGGACTGCTGCAATCCTGGATCGGCAAATGCCGCCTGCCGCCATACCGTCGCGAACGCACCGAAATCGTCGAAGTAGGAGAAGAACTGCTTCACCCACGAGGCTAGGTCACCATCGTCAGGCTGCTGTGGTAGCGCATCGAGGCCTTTGAGAACGAGTGCCAACTGCTCGACGGACCGCTCGGCGACCGCCAGAAACGCATCTTGTTTGGTCGCGAAGTAGACATAGAAGGTCGGACGGGAAACACCTGCTCGTTTTGCGATCTGCTCCACCCGAGTGGTCGAATAGCCCAATTCCTGGAAAGTCAGGCGGGCTCCTTCGAGGATCTGCTCTCGAGTCCGATCCGTCTTGGCCCCTGCCGCCCACGGCGGCGTGCGTTCGCGCGGCTTCATCGCCATGAGTGAAGCACACGCCGCTCCAGCCCAAGAGCAGTCGCACGTGTCTTCGACAATATCGAGTTCAACTGCTGATTCAGGAACTCGCGGCGCGGCCGGATTCAATCCAATTCGCACCGCGATGTCAATGGCCAAGTAGAAGTCCCCGCTGGTGGCCAGATAAAAGTCCCCACCCCGTGCGGTGATTCTCTTAGGTTGGTTGTGGGTTCTCCTTCCGGTGTTGGGCGTCCTTCATGCGGTAGGACTGGC
>Ga0207710_10000386_pt1 | contig 30032 bp, 28 predicted proteins | sample KBSS24metaG_FD_184400 | JGI IMG/M metagenome (GOLD analysis project Ga0207710, IMG submission 184400) | Switchgrass rhizosphere microbial communities from Kellogg Biological Station, Michigan, USA - KBS S2-4 metaG (SPAdes) (version 2) | ecosystem: Host-associated > Plants > Roots > Rhizosphere...
GCCGCACGATGCACGTCACCGTGGACCTCGGCGCCTTCACCCGCGGCGGCCTGGCCCGCGCCACCGTCTCCTGCCGCGTAGATTTCGCCGATCTCGCGGGCCTGCGTCTACCCGCCGGGCGCACCCTGACCTCCACCGCGAGTTCGCCGCTTGACGTCTTCCGAGCAGTCGCATGAGCCCGCCCCGACGGCATCCGGCACCCGCCGCACCCTCGGACGGCGGGTACGTCACCGCGTTCTTCGCGATCCTCGTCGTCGCACTTGTCGGCCTCGCCGGTCTCGTCCTTGACGGCGGCGGGGCGTTGAACGCGAAGACCAGGGTGATCAGCACCGCCGCCGAAGCTGCCCGCGCCGGCGCCCAAGCCCTCGACCTCGCCGCCTACCGCGCCGAGGGCACCCGCCAGCTCAACCCCGACCAAGCCCGCAGCCGCGCGCTCGCCTACCTCGCCGGAGCCGACGCCCAGGGCACCGCGTCCGCGAACACCATGACGGTCACGGTGACAGTGACCGCGACCTACCAGCCGCAGCTCCTCACCCTCGTCGGCGTCGGCCCAATGCACGTCACCGGCACCGCCGCCGCCAGCCCCCACAGCGGACCGGTCCCATGACCCCCCACCCCACCAGCGTGGCCCCGGTTGGCGTGGGCCGCCGGGTCGCCGCGGTGCTGTGCGCCCTCGCGGCCCTCGCCGTTCTGCTGGCCTGTCTGGTCGTCGCGCCGCTGGTCATGTGGCGGCTGATCGGCTGGCCCCTGCCCCATCACGTTCCCAGCCGCGCCGAGACGACCGCCGCGCTCACCAGCCCGCTGGACGAGCGGCTGATCACGGGCGTTCTCGGCTGCCTGTTCTGGTACCTCTACCTCCTCCTCTTCACCTCGACCGTCACCGAAACGATCACCCGGGCCACTGGCAGGAGCCGACCACGGCTGCCCACCGCCAGCCTGCCCCAGGCGCTGACCACCGCCCTGGTCGGCACGATCCTCACCGGCCTCGTCCTCGCCGCCAGCCGCAGCAAACCCACCCCCACCAGCCCCGCCGCGCTGGCCGCCTGGCGCACCCCGACCGTCACCGTCGCCTCCACCACGCCCGCCCACACCGCGTCCGCGCCGCTCACCCGGTCCGACTCCGCTCCGCGGGAGCAGCCGGCTCGCAGCGTGCCGGTCCAGGCGCACGACAGCCTGTGGAGCCTCGCCGCCACCCACCTCGGCGACCCCCTGCGCTACCGCGAACTATTCGACCTCAACCACGGCCGGCCACAACCCGACGGCGACCGTCTCACCCGCCCCGACCTCATCCGCCCCGGCTGGACACTGCTCCTCCCCGCCGACGCCCCACCGGCCGCACCCACCACCAGCGGCTCACCGTCGAACCCACCCGCCGGCCCGCCGCCGGGCGACCAGCCCACCAGCCCGCCAGCACCCGTGCCCGCCGCGCCGTCCGGGCCGGTGATTCCCTGGGTGCCTACGCTGCCCGACGGTCCAGCCTCGACGGCGGCGCCCTCACCGGCCGTGCCCACCACCGCCAGCCCGACACCGGCCACGCGGCCCGCGCACCCCGCCGGCCCTCACGACCCGATCCGCCTGCCCTCGGGGCCGGTGCTGCCCGTAAGCCTGCTCGCCGCCGTCGCGATCGCGGTCACCGTCGCCCGGTTCCTGCGCCACCGCACCCGCCCCACCGGACACCGCCGCGGCCAGCCGGCCGAACCACCCCTCCCGCTGATCATCCGAGAGATCCTCCGTAGCGGACATGCCCGCGACGAACCCGACCGCGACCCCGAAGACAGCGCGCCCTTCCACGCCGACCCGCTCTGCGAGGAAGACCCGCAGCTCGGCGACGAGGAGCCTGCGCTGGCCGGCGACGAGCCGCCCATACCTCTGGGGCCGCCGCCCTACCCCGACCTGGACATGCCCGCCGCCCCGGGCGCACCGCCTGTCCCCGCGCTGGTGGGACCGCTGCCCGGCGGTGACGGCGCCACCGCCACACCGCCCATCCCACGGCCGCCCCGCGCCGGCCTACGCGGCCCCGCCGCGCCGACCCGGCTGCCCACCGCGCTGCGCACCGGCGGCGGTCTCAGCCTGCCCGACCCCGACGCCGCCCGCGCCCTGATCCTCACCGTCCTCGCCGCCCACCACACCCCCATCGGCGACGACCCCCACCACCTCATCCTCGACCGCGACGCCGCCGACACCCTGCACCTCCCCGAACACCTCCTCACCCGCCTCCCCCACGTCACCCTCACCCCCAGCGGCCTCGACGCGGTCGCCAGCGCCGAAGCGCACCTGTTCATCCGCCAGCGCCTCGCCGACGACTACGACGCCGCGACCATCGACGAGCTGCGCGCCACCGCCCCCGACGAACCCCTGCCCGTCGTCCTTCTCGTCGCCACTGCCGACGCGGACCTGCTGCCACGCCTGCACGCACTCGCCGCCCACGGCGCGGCCCTCGACATCCTCACTGGCGTCCTCGGCCCCTGGCCCGACCATCCCCGCTGGCCCGACCCCCAGGCCGCCGACACCGATCCCGCGTGGGCACTGCCGGCCGACGCCGCCACCGACCTGCTCGACCTCCTCACCCAGGCCACCCCCACCGACCCCCTACCCGCCGACACTCTCCCGTCGACCACACCGAGCCCCGAGACCGTCACCGAACGCCCCGTCGGGCAGCGCACGGCCGAACCGATCACCCACGTGGATAGTGCCGCCCCCAGGGACCCCGCCGGCAAGACCGGTGAGAAGACAAACCGTGCGGGCGCCGCCGAACAGGCGTCGGCTGCACCAGACGGCACGGCACCGCCGCTCTCCCCGCTCCCGGCCGAGACCACGACGCTCCCCCCTGCCGACATCCCCGCGCAGGACCGCGACAGCATCCCGCCGGCCCCGGCCGGCCCTGACGCTCCCGGCGGCGAGGACACCCGGCCTCAGCCCGGCCCCGCCGAGATTCGGCTGGTCCTCCTGGACCGGCCGCACCTGCGCCACGGCGGGCGCAGCGTGTACCAGGGCCGGCTCAGCCTGGAGATCGCCGGCTACCTCGCCCTACACCGCACCGGCGCCACCACCGCAACCCTCATCAGCGCCCTGCTCCCCGACGCCGACCCCGACCGGGCACGCGACCAGATCTACCAGGCAATCCGCCGCCTGCGCGACGCATTCCGCCGCGCCGGAGCCGGCCAGGTCCTGCTCTCCGACCGCGGCGGCTACCAGCTCGCCAGCACCCTCAGCTGCGACCTATGGGACATCGAAAAGGCCCTCGCCGCCGCCGACCGGACGACCGACGACGACAGCCGGGTCACGGCGCTGCGCACCGCCACCGGCCTCTACACCGGACGGCTCCTCGACGGCTGCGAATGGGCCACCGCCCACGCCACCCACCTCGAACACCGCCTCATCGACGCCGCCGCCGACCTCGCCGACCTCCTCGCCGACACCCACCCCACCGACGCCGCCGCCGTCCTCGACCACGCCCTCACCCACCACCCCTACACCGAATCCCTCTACACCCACCTCATGCGCCTACACGCCGCCGCCGGCCACCCCGCCGACGTCCACCGCGTCTACCGACGCCTCCTCACCCGCCTCGCCGACCTCGGCGCCACCCCCAGCCCGGCCACCGACACCCTCCTCGCACGCCTCACCCGACCACCCCACTGACCAGCGCATGAGCCGCATCCCGGCCATCGCCCCGCAGACGCCTCCAGGCCCGAGCGTGCACCGGCGCCGCTTCCACGCGGCCCGCCCGGTGTGACTCCCCCTGGCGAGGCCGCCGCGGGGTAGGAGATCGGCACGCTGCTCCCGCAACGCGCCGGCCGCGCCGGCCCCCGGATCAGGGTGCACGGGCGAGGGCCTGCTGGTGGGCGCGCAGGCCGCGTCGGGGCGCCTGCCCGGCACAGACGTCGAGGACACGCGAGACGGGCCAGCGGACCCGACGCCCTGCCGGGTCAGATAGACGGCCAGGAACGCGGGTCGGCGTTGCTGGTGAGCAGCGAGCCCACCAGGCGCCGCAACAACGGCATCGCCTCGCACGGACCGTGCAACGACGAGACGTCGCTCGTTGTCCAGAACACGAGGGCCGTGTCGTGCAGCAGCACATCGAAGCCCGTACCCACCGGACCGCCGCCGACTGGGGCGGGCGTGCCGTGCACCCGCGCAGCGGTGACCACGACGGCGAACCGTGCGACGTCGGCTATACGCCGCCGAGCTCGCGGTCAGGTGCGAGGCCAAGGCCGGGGCTGTCCGCGCGGCGGTCATCGTCGCGTGCCGCGGTACCGGCGGGGTGGAAGCCCCGCCGGCCCGCACCCGGCCGGTTTTACCGTGTCCTGCCCGGAGCAGCCGCCTGTGTCGCACGCCCTGCTGGCACTGGCCCCTTCGGGCGACGCGCTGTGTGTCGGTGCTGACCGCCACCGGTTCCGCGCTGGGGGTGTTGCCTGGCAGCCGAGCCCGGGCGGGTGGCACGCGGCGTCCGGCGCTGGTCAGCCCGGTCGCGTGCCCTGCACGTCAGATGCCATAGGAAGGCGGCGACGGCGCAGCCGATCGTCGCGTAGCAGCTGACCATCATGACGGCGAGGACCGCGATTGCCAGCACGAACCTGCTCCTCCTGCTCCGTCGGACATGCAGCCCTCGCGCACGCCATGTCGTCCGGTCCCGTAGCCGTGCGGCGAGGGACGGTCGGGCGTTGCCTGGCTGGCGGGACGGCGGCTGGGGTGCGGCCCCTGCCGGTCGGAGCCGACCGCGCGGGCGACGTCGGCCGGGCTGATGCGCCGCCGGTAGCGGTGGGCTGGGCGGCTGGTGCGCACCGGCCGAGGAATGAACAGGCATCGTGGGTGTCTCCAGGGGAGTAGTGCCGGCCGGGCCGTGGTGGCCCGGCCGGCGGTCGGGGGTGTCACGGTGTGGCGCGGAAGTTCCCCAGCGCCTGGGCGAGGCTGGCGGCGTGCGGGGCCGGTAGGCGCAGGCTCAGGGTGATGTCGCCGTCGGCGAGGCTGATCGAGCCGGTGAGATGGCTCGACGGCCCGTACAGGTGAACCTTCCGGCCGGTGAGCGTGCCGCGTAGCTGGCGGGCGAGGACGGCCAGGGCACGGGCCGCTTCCGTGTCTGCGCGTCTGGCGATCTCGAGGTTGGTCGTGGCGATGGCGAGCGCGGCGCGGTAGTCGGGCAGGAGCCGGCGGCTGATCTCACCGGCGATCCGCTCGGGGCTTTTTTGCTGGCTGACGGTGATGTGGTGGCGGCCGGTTCGAGGCCAGTGCGGCGCGAGGCCGGCTGCGGCGGCGCCGGAGATCCTGAGCCGGTCGCGGTTGCCTGGGTCGTGGCGGACCACGAGGAAGTGCAGGTCGGGGGCGTGCAGGGATGCCTCGTTCTCGGGCAGGGGTCTCGCGGCCCACGGGGAGCCCAGCTCGCGGGCGATGGCCGTCGTCAGGTCGTGCAGGTCGTTCGCCATGGTGGCCTTTCGCGTTCGGCGTGGCATCGCAGCCGGGGGCGCACCACTGCGGGATGCACCCCCGGTTGCTGGCGGTGGTGGACGATGGCTCCTGTGTGTCCCGGGGGCCGGGTGGGGTGCGCGGCTAGGCGTCGCGCTAGCCCGTCCATCGGTGGAAGGCGGCCTCGGCGGCGCGGTAGCGGTCGCGGTGGGCCTGAAGGTCGCCGGTTCGCCCGGTTGGGGAGAGCAGCGCGAGGGCGAGCGCGTGGTCGACGAGGGCCCGCCAGCGGCCGATGGCCTGCGTGGCGAGGTCGCCACGCCAGCCGCTGTGGCAGCGGCATCCCGCCAGGGGGATCGCGTACTGGACGGCGAGTGCGTGGGCGTGCAGCAGGTAGACGTCGGCCGGAGCCGTCAGGATGACCCTCGGCCACGGGGGTAGGGCGTCGCACCAGCCGACGTCACCGAGCAGGCCAGTCAGCCAGGTCAGGCTGCGGGCGACCGCGTCGAGCAGCGCGGCGTTGAGGGCGGCGGCGCTGGGAGGCACGGGCATCGTGCTCACCTGCGCTCGGTCGTCTGGTAGAGGGCCGGCCGCTCACCGGGGTTGACCTGGGCCAGCCGTCCGGCGGTGATCAGGGCGGGCATGGCGGCGGCGACGGCGCCGCTGGACCTGTTCAGTTCGCGGGCGATCGCCCCCGCGCTCAGCTGCGCCTCGGGGTTGTCGCGCAGCAGATCGCCGATGAGCGTGCCGAGCTGCCCGGGTCGCAGCCGCACCGAGCCGCTGGCGTTACGCACCGCAGCGTCGGTGGCCGCACGCGCCGCACGGGGACGGCGACGCGGCGCCGACGGTACGGCCCCCGCCCGCGCCGGGCACGCCGCGAGCGGGCACGTCAACGCCGCGCACACCACCGGGGCCGGCGCCGCGACGCCACCGGCCCCGGTGGTGCCCGGATCGGCCGCTTCCTGCGCCGGGAGGCGGACCGGCTCCTCGGGCACGGCGGATAGCGCAGGCGTGCTCGTGGTGTCGGTTCCACGGCGTGCGGGGCTGGCCTGCGGTCCGCTCACCGGTGCCGGCTGCGGATCGGCCAGCGCCTGCGGGGTCACGCTCGCGCTGACCACGATGATGTCGCCGTCGCCGTCGCCGTCGGTGTCGGTGTCGGTGTCGGCCACCGCCGCGCCGTCCGACGCCGGGTCCGCCTCCATCGCCTCCACGTCCGACTCGAGGTCGCTCGGGTCAGCCTCACCCGCGTCGCCCCCGTCAGGGTCAGCGGTCGGATCGGTGGCCTGCGCGTCGTCGGGCGCGTGGCCCGGGCCGTCCGGGTCGGGGTCCGGCGTGGCGGTGAGGCCGGGTGGCGCCGTGCCGGCGTCGTCGGCGTCGGCGTCGGCGTCGGCGTCGGCGTCGGCGTCGATCCCCGTGTTCGGCTCGGCGGTGTCCGGGACCGGGGGCGTGGGGGCGGGGGGCTCGGCGGCGCCGGGCAGGTCGCCGGTCGGGGCGTCCGTGGGTCCGGTGGCGGCGAGTGCCCACCGGGCGGCGTGACGCCCGGGCCGGCCGGGGGTCGGCACGGGGGCCGTCTGGACGATCTGCTCCGCCTCGGCGAGCGAGCGCAGAATCGTCCGCAGCCCACGCACCTCGATACCCGTCGTGGCGGCGATGTCGGAGGCGCTAAGCGGACCGTCGACAAGCGCCGTCAATACCCGCGTGACGTCCGCGCTGTTTTCCGCATTGGTGGATGTCATTCCGTGATCCTCCCTGGATCGCATTTTCGGTTGCGTTTCCAGGGATAACTCCTGATCGGCACGGCCAGCCAGCGGTATTCCCAGTGACATACATCACTGGGTGGATGTTCATGACTGTTTACGGTTTCGGTTGCTGACCGGTAAACGATCAAGTTACGGTCGCTGCGCCCCACCCATTCGGCCCTGCAACGCGGGTCCTGGTATGCCGGTGGCCGTCGGCGGATCCGCGTGGCGCCAACAATCCTTTCCCTCTTTTCCTTTCCGTGGAGTGTGTATGAGCGCGTCCATTACAGGTATTCGGCTGCCGGCCGACCGTGACCGACCCCCCGAGGTGATCACTTTCCGTGCGCGTGATCTGTCGCTGGTCCAGGGGATTGTGGGCGGGCCGATCGAGGCGGTCAGGCTCGTCGAGCCGGCCGGCACCCTGTGGGTGAACAAGGAAGGTCTGGCGTTGCGGTTGCCGGTCAACCTGCGGGCCTCCTACCTCGCGCGGGCGGCGAACCCCACGCGTCGAGGTGTGGTGCTGCTGGGGAATGCGCTGCTCGTGGGGCCCGCGGACGCGCAGGGCCGGGACACGTCGGTGGCCCCGGAGTACCGGGCGGTGCTGCTCGACGACCCAGCCCGGGTACGCGTCGATCTCGTCTCCACCGACGATGAGCGCGGCGTCCTGCCAGTCGACGGCACCTGGCGGAATCCGTTCGCCGCCTACGCCGAGGGCCTGCATATCGCGGCAGCGTTTCCCGAGGCAGCGGTCCGGCTCCGCCCCGCCTGACCCCCGGAAGTTCCGAGAAATCCCGCTTTTCCTTCTTCTTCTTCTTCTATGTCTGGAGTGGCCATGCCCGAAGAGGCGACCGGCGTGCTGCTGCCGTCGGATCCCACGAAACCCCCGCACCGTGTTCCCCTCGGCCCGGACAAGATGGCGCTGCTACGCTCCGCCGCCGATTCCGACCGTGGGTTGTGCTGTCTGGTCGCGCTTCGGCAGCCGGCCGCGAACCTGTGCGTGTATCGGGACGACTCGCGTCTGCCGGTGAACGTGCTCGCGAGTCTGATCCTGCGGGCGGCGGATCCCGCGCGCAGGCAGGATCGGGTGCGCGGCGACGCTGTTCTTGTCGGTCTCGCCCACGACAACGGGGTCTACGCCTCTGCGCCGGCCGGCTACACCGATGTTCTTTTCCCGCGGAGCGGTCTTTTCCGCGTCGAGTTCCAGCCCCCGCAGGGCGGACGGCGCCAGCAGTTGTCGTTCCCGGAGTGGACGGATGTGGTCAGCGCCTACCGGGAGGGGCTGCGGCTGGGCCGGGCGTTGCCGCGCATGGCTGTGCGCGTCGTACGCGTCCGCTGACCCCACCGCCCGCGTCGGGCCGACGCCCGACGCGGTCCGCCGGTGGCGTGTGGCCCACCCCTGCCCGCGTCGCCCGTCGGTGAGGACGCGGACGCCCCGCCCGCGTCCTCACCTTCCCCCTTTCCCGTCTGTGCCTGGTGTTCGAAGGAGACAGTGATGATTGATCAGGAGGAGAGGCAGGCCCGGATCAGGCTGGCCTGCGCGGCCAGTCTGCGTCCCCTGCCCGCCCCGCCGTCCGACGCGGCGAGCCCGCTCGAGCGGTGGGAGCAGGTCTGCGCCGCCTTTCCGCAGATCGACCCCGTACGGGTCGACGCGGACGCGGCGCGGGCCGGGTGGCGGATCCTCGTGCCCGGCGACGCCGAGTGGCCGCCCATACCGTCCGGGACGGCGGACGTCGGCGGCGCGCCGTGGGCGTTGTGGGTGCGCGGGGACGGCGACCTGCGGACGGCGACACGCCGGTCGGTCGCGGTCATCGGCACGCGCGCGCCCACTGCCTACGGCGAGCAGGTCGCCGGTCTGCTCGCCGGGGATCTCGCGGGCCGCGGGTGGACGGTGGTCACGTCCACCGCGCTCGGCTGTGATGCCCGCGCCTTCGCCGCCGCCGCGTCCGCAGACACGGCACCGGTCGTCGTGTACGCCGCCGGACCCGATCTGGCCGCCTTCACACGCCGCGAACCGGCCCCACGGGCCCTGCTGGTCTCCGACGCGCCCCCGGACAGCCCGGCCCGCCGGGACCGGTTCCTCGACCGCCAGGACCTGCTGTGCTACCTGTCCGCCGGAGTCGTGCTCGCCGAGGCTGTCTTTCACGGCAGCACGTTCGCGGCCGTCTCCCCCGCCCGGCGCCGAGGCCGCCTGCTCATGGCCGTGCCCGGTCCGATCACCAGCCGGGCGAGCGCCGCCTGCCACTATCTGATCCGCCACCACACGGCGGCGCTCGTCGACAGCGGCGAGGCCGTCTGCTCGGCGCTGCTCGCCGCCCTGACCGCCCCGTCCACCCCGCCGGCGGAAGGCACACGGTGAAGGTCGGACTCGCCCGCAGCGCCGCCCTGTGGGCCGCGCTGCGCGCGGCGGGGGTGCGTCCGTGGAGCGTCGGCCAGCGCCTCGACGCCGGTGACATCCTGGTCCTCGACGCGTCGCTGGACACCGCCCTGCTCCACCTGCGTGGGCTGCTGCTTCCCGACGTCGAGATCCTCGTCATCGACACCATCGCGCCGTCGAGGTCGGCGGTGCGGTGGCCGTGGCGGCGGCTGTCGCTGCCTCGCGACCACGGCGAGGTCGCGGGGCTGCGCACCGTCATGCCCGCCACGACCGTCGTTGCGATCAGCGGACGGCTCGAGGTGGCCACCGTCCGCCTCGAGGTCCGCGACCGCGTCCCACCCAGCCCGCACGATCCGCCCGCGGACCATCTCGACGTCCTGCGCCGGGCGTTCACCGAGACCGGTCTGCGGTGGCCGCGGGACGCCACGCTGACGGCCCGGCTGATGCCCGCCGGCCAGCCGGTCGACGGGGAGGCGCGGCTCGCCGTCGCCGCCGCCCTGCTCGCCGCCACCGGCACCATTCGCCCGGCCGCGCTGCGCCGTTATGTGTTCGTCGGTTCGATCGCCCCGGACGGGCAGGTACGGCCGCTGCGGGACCCGGCTGCCGCGTGTGCCGCCGCCCGGGCGGCCGGCTACCGGCATGTCGTCGTCCCCGCCGGCACCGACGCCGGCCGTCCGTGCCTGGCCGTGCATCCGGTCGTCACGGTCGCGGATCTCGTGCCTCTCCTGCGCTCCTGACCGTCGCCCCCCGAAGGCCCTGATGCCCCCCCGGTCAGCGCCGGGGGCATCGGGGCCTTCGCGTGCGTGGCCGGGTCAGTCGAGGCGGTGGACTCGGATGGTGTGGTGCGGGTAGCCGCGTGCCAGGAGCAGGCCGTCGGCGTAGGCGGCGAACGGGTCCGACCACCGCACCGGCGGCAACGCTCCCGGTGGCTGCGCGCCGGTCGGCGTGCGCAACGTGATCCCGTACCTGCCTGACGGTGCGAGGAGCGCCCGGGTGTAGGCGGGGTCGGCGGAGGTCTCTACCCCGCCGTGCGCCGCGCCGACGAGCACTGCGTCCCCGAGGATCGTCCCGCCGCGCCACACCGGGTTCGCCGCCGCTGCCAGCACCGTCGCCCGCTTGTTCGCGCCGAGGCCGAACCGCGGGGCCCAGGCGTTCGTGAACAGCGTGCCGGCCGGCTCGAGGAGCGTCACTCGGTCGACGGGTCCGCCGACTTCCGCCCACAGCAGTGGCAGTTCCGCGGCGTCGAGGGTCAGGGCGGCGACCGGCTGGTGTGGCTGCGCCGGAATCAGCACTGCGGTGAGCAGCGCGCTCATCGATACCTCCACGAATGAAGAGACGATCACGGTGAGGGGTGGGACCGTGCGGGCGGTCTGTCGGGGCCTGGTGCGCCACCCACCCCGCGCCTGGCATGCCGGGCGCGGGGTGGGAACCGGCCCCGTGCGCCGTCCCGGACAGCGGCGCCGACGCCGCGGGTGGGCCGGGAAGGCGGCGCGGTGACCGTCCGCGGCGGCGGTGGGCCGCCGAGGCGGGGCGGCGGCTATGGGGCGGGCGGTGCGGTGTCGAGGGGTGTGACGCGGGCGGTGAGCCAGGCGGTGGGTCGGGATCGTCTGGTCGCGTGCGCCGCCGCGCGGGTGGCGTCGTAGGCGCTGAGCAGGCTCGGGTAGGCGTCGCCGAGAACGATCCCTCCCGCGGCGTGATGGTGGCGGATCTGGACGCGGTAGCGGGGGGCGTCGAGGAGCCGGGCGTAGGAGGCGGGCACGTCGAGGAGATCGACGTCGTTGCCGCGAGTAATACCGGTGATGATCACGTTGCCGTGGATCTGCAGGTCGGGGTGGAAGCGGCGGGGACCGAAGGCGGCGAGCGCGGTGGCGCGGTCGTTGCGGGGGGTGCCGGCGGGCAGGGGCGGGTCGGCCATCCACAGCACCGCGCCATCACGGTCGAGGTCGACCGGTTCCAGCCCGCCGCCGGCAAGAGCCTTGAGGGCGGCGTCGTTCGAGGGATCCACCGCGACGAGGCGGTGCGGACGCGCCGGGTCGGCGGGAATCGCCAGAACCGTGATCGTCGACGACGGGGGGCTTCCGATCGGGGTGGTGGGGGCGCTGTCGCGGTCTGAGGTCATGACGGCTCTCCGAATGCGGGAAGGATGCCTGGCCCGCCTGGGCCGGGACCGGCCGGGCGGGCGGGTGGTTTACGGGTGTGCGAGGAGGTCGTCGACTTCGGGCGGCCAGGGGAAGACGAGGAACAGCGGGATCGTGTCGGTGACCGGGACCGGGTCGCTCACCCGCTGGTCGCGTCGCCAGGAGTCGATGCACACCGGGCAGACGGTCCCGAGGTGCGGGCCCATGTAGTCGTCGTCCGCGGGCCATCCGGGCGGCGCCGTCTCGGGGCAGCCGGCGGGAAAGTAGGGAGTGACCTGCGCGGCGGGCGTCATCCCGTAGCGCACCAGGTCCCCGTGGTGACGGGGGGTGGTCAGCACACGGTGGTGCGGCCACGGTTCGCCGGCCGGTGCCTGCGCGGGATCGTGGGAGGCGTCCGGCGGACGGGCGGCGTCGTCGGCGTTCCGATCCACACTCATGATCGTTTCTCCTTGGGGGTGGGGCGTGCCCGGGCGGAGCGGCAGGGTCCGATCAGCCCAGGTGCGCGGGCGCGGGTGAGAAGTCCTCTCTGCGGCCCGCGATTTGCGGTGGGCCGGGCAGGCCGGCCGTGCGGCTCGGCCTGCCCGAGGAGTTCAGGCGTGGGGGTGGTGGGGGTTGGGGGCGAAAGCGAGGCGGTCGTCGGGCATGAGGGCGGCGAGGATCTGACCGGCTCGCAGGGCGTCGATGAGGGCGACGTCGAGGGCGAGGTCGGGCTGGTGGCCGCCGGCATGGTCACCGATGGTGATCATGTGGATGGCGTCGTCGGCGGTGAGGAGACGGGCGCCGGGTGGCAGCGCTGGCTGGGTCGGGGTGGGGTGGGTGATGGGGTGGCCGGTGGTGTGGAGGGCGTCGAGGACGGCGGTGGTGTCGATACGCGGGCCGATACGGAGGTGGACCCGGGCGGCGCTGTCGGGGTGGGTGAGGTGGAGGTCGAGTCCGAGGGGGTGCAGGGTCGCCCGGGACCCCCGGGCGGGGTTGTCGGCGACGAGGACCTGGGGGTTGTCGAGGCCGGGTAGCGGTAGCCAGGCCAGGCGGGTGAAGCCGGCGCCGCGCAGGATCGCGAGGAGGGGGTGCTTGGCACGTCCGGTGGGGGTGGGCACGTCGACCGCGTAGATCATCGGCGTGTCGGCGGTGACGCGGTGGGGGTCGCTGACGGTGGCGTGGCGCTGGTGGTCGGGTAGGCAGGTCGGGCAGACGGAGGCGGTGTGGGGGCCGGGGTAGTGGCCGTCGCGGTCCGGCCAGTGCGGTGCGCTGGTGGGGCAGCCGTCGGGTAGCCAGGGCAGCGCGAAGGCGCGGGCGGTGTAGGGGGTGGCGGTGGGGGTGTGGGGGCGCAGGGTGACGCGGTGGGTGGGCGGGTGCACGGGTTCTCCTTCGCGGTGCGGGCCGGGCGGGGGCGGCGGGCCGGGTGGGTGTCGGCCCGCCGCCGGGGTGGTCAGGTGGTGGTGAGGGCGCGGATGGCGGCGCGGGCGATGTGGTCGGCGGTGTCGGCGGGGTTGGCGAGGGTGAGGGTGGCGTCGGCGTGCAGGGGGGTGGCCTGGCGGTTGGCCGGGGTGATCCACAGGACGGCGCAGCCGTGGGCGCGGAGCCGGTCGAGGCGGCGTTGCCCGTCGGCGCGCTGGGTGTCTTTGAACATGCCGTCGCTGACGATGACGAGGAGGCGGGCGGCGCCGGGGCGGGTGAGCTGGCAGGCGCCGTCGAGGGCGTCGAGGGCGCCCCGGAACTCCTCATATCCGTCGTTGGAGTGGAAGGTGGTGACCTTCTGGGGGGGTTGCCCGGGGAGGGTGAGGGGGCGGACGGCGTCACCGAAGATGACGGTGGTGGCGGTGGCGTCGGGGACGTGGCGGGCGGCGGTGGCGAGGATCCAGGCGGTGGAGGCGACGGGGTCGGCGAAGGCGCGCATGGTGCCGGAGACGTCGGTGGCGATCGCGATGCGCAGCGGGGGTGTGGGGGTGGTGCGACGCACAGTGCGGGTGAACGGCTGGGCGGTGGGGATGGCTCCAGCTGCGCGTTGCGCGTCGGCGGCGAGGGCGCCGCGCATCCGTAGCCGGCCGGGAGGGAAGGCGCTGGTGAGGGTGGTGGCGGCGCGTTCGCGGTAGCCGGCGGCGCGCAGGGCGCGGGCGAGGCGGCGGGCGGCGGCCTGCTCGGCGGGGGTGGGCGGGCGCTGTCCGGCGAACTCGGTGGTGGTGGCGCCGGGTGCGCGGGTGCCGTTGGGGTCGGAGAAGACGTCCTTCGCGGCGCGGGTGGCCGTCTCGCGGGCGGCGTCCTCGGCGGCGCGGGCGGCGGTTTTCGCGGCCTGGGTGAGGCTGGTGGAGGTGGCGGCGGTGATGCCTGCGAAGGCGTCGGCGATGGCGTCGCCCAACGGCGACGGTGGGCCGGGGCGGCCGGGGTTTGAGGGGGCGGCCGTACGGTGGGCGGGGCGGGGCGTGGGCGGCGGGGGTGTGGTGGTGTCGATGCCGACGATGGCGCACCACCGCCGCGCAAGGGTGATCATGCGGCGGATGTCCTGGTCGCCGGTGCGCTGCGCGGCCTGCCAGACGACGCGCAGGTTGCTGAGTCGATCGGCGCCCAGGACGGCATAGACAGTGGCGAAGACCCGGGCGGTTTCGGTGGAGGCGAGGACTCCGGCGTCGACGCGGGCGAGGAGGAGTCCCGCGGTCTGCGCGGCGTCCGGGACGGACATGGTCACCGGGGGTGCGGTGGGCACAGTGGTGACCGCTGGTGGGGCGCTGGCGGGGGTTCCTGCGGGGGGTGTGGGGTGGGTGGGGGTGAGCTGGGCGGTGACGATGCTGGTGACGCAGGCGCGTAGCCAGTCGCGGTCCTGCGGGCGGCGTCGCAGGTGGGCGGCTTCGATGCGGGACTCCTCGAGGAGCATCGCGGCGTCGAGGACGGCGGGATGGACGGCGGGGGCGGAGGTGGTCCACTGGGTGTGGCGGGCGTGGGCGGCTTCGTGGATGACCGCTCCCCACAGGGCCGGGTAGCGGTAGCGATCAGCGTCCTGGGCGGGGGTGACGGTGGCGGGGTCGAGGGAGCCAAGCAGCGTCCCGTCGATCTCGATGGCGGCCTGGTGCGGCAGGAAGCAGGCGGGGGCGCCGTGCCCGGCACCGGGGGTGCAGGCCACCACGAGGTCCTTGCGGCCGGTCAGGGTCGGGAGTTCGGTGGTGAACCGGGCGGACAGGCCGAGCCAGGCGCCTGTCGGGAAGCTGCGGGCGACGCGGGGGTCGGTGATCGTGTGCTGGGACACGGCTCTCCTTCAAGAGATGCGCAGGGAGGGGTGGGGGCGGGCCGGCCCGGGGGCACCGGGCCGGCCCCACGCTCAGGGCTGTCGGCTGATCTGCGCGCCGAGGGTCAGGGGGCTGATCCCCCGTCCGTAGACCTGGGCGGCGACCTGGATGACCACGTCGCGGTCCTCCGCCGGAGCGACCCCGACGAGGTTCGCGATCGCGAAGTCGTCATCGACCGCGTCCGCGATCTTCTGGTAGGCGAGGAGTTCCCGTAGCTGCGGCGCCCAGCCGATCTCCCCGGCGGCACGCTTCGTGGCGAGGTTGCGGCTGACCAGGATCGCCTTCGGGTTGACCCCCAGACTCTCGGCGATCTTGAAGTCGGAGGAGACCTCGATCTGCACGGAGAACCGGGACGACAACGCCTCGGAGAGCACCGCCCCGTGCACCCCGGGGTTGTGACCGGCGATCACGTAGAACCCGGACGCCGCCCGGATCGTCTCGCCCTTGTGGGCCTTGACGGTGATCTCGCCTCGCCCGTCCATTGCCGGGTAGACGACCGCGAGCACCGCCGGGGAGATCAACGTGGCGTCATCGATGAACAGGGCACGTCCCTGCCGCATCGCCTCGACGAGTGGCCCGTAGACGAACTCGTACCGTCCGCCTGGTGTCTGGGTGTACTCCCCGATCAGGTCTCCGACGGTGGTGTCTCCGTCACCGGCGACGGTGATCAGGTCGCCGTGGGCCGCCTCGACCAGACTTGTCTTCCCGGTGCCGGGCGGGCCGTAGAGCAGGACCGGCACGTTCGCCCCGCGCAGGGTCCGCAGGATCTCCACGTCGGGCAGTCCCGCGAGGGTGCGCGGCCGGTACACCTGCCCGGAGGGGCGCATCACCCCGCCGTCCGGCCTGCTCGGCGGAACGCGCGGCGGCGCGGGGACGGGTGCCTTCGGGGAGGCAGGGCGCGGTGGCCGGGGCGGGCGGGGCGGGCGGACCGAGGGGCTGGGGGTGGCGAGCATGGCGAGCGCCATGCGGATGGTTCGGGTGGCCTGGAACGTCTTCGGTTTCGCGCAGGTCTGCGTGGCGTGGCCGAGGGCGACCAGATGCTCGCAGGTGTTGAGGATCGCCCCGGAGGACCGGCCGCCGAGCGCACTCCCGATCTCCGTAGGAGTCCACCCCTGGCCCTGATGGTCAGCCAGGTACTCGATGACCTGCCGGCGCAGCCCACCCGGGGGAAGGCGGTCGGGCGCAGGCACGGCAACCGGACCGGTCGCCTGCGGGGCGGGGGGCGTGGACACGGGCGACTCCGACGACGCTGCGGACGGCTCGGGGGGAACCGCGGGCACCCAGGCCCGGGCCTGCGCGGCGGCGGGGGCCTGCGCGGCGGCGGGCGGGCCGGCGGCGGCGGGCGGGCCGGCGGCGGCGGGGGCCTGCGATGCGACCAGGGGCGGGGACATGCGCGATCTCCTCACGGCCAAAGAAACGGGGGGGTGCGATGCGCGCCACCGGACGCATCCCGCATATCGCGGGGAATCCATTACGGTGGCGCCTTTTCGTCTGAACGAAACCGTACCCTTCGACATTCGGATTCGACAACCGTATTTCCATGACTCTTTCGGTTTCCGATCCGGTGTTTCCCGGTGGTCCGTATTTCGTTGTGGGACAACCGTAACTCGCCATTTCGGCGCCTAGCAACCCTATTTCCAAGACTCTTTAGCCGGAATTCGCGAAAAGAGTCTTGGAAAACGGCTTGCCTGATGCGCGGACCAGAGTTATCTCGCGTGTGCGCGGTGAAAAACGGTGGGAAAAGAGTCATGGAACTGGTCTGGCTGATTGTGGCGTGGCGCGGTATCATGAATCATTCCCCGCGAACGACGGACCGGATCGGAGGTGATCGGAATGGTGAGGATGACGGCCGAGGGCGCGCCGCGCCCGTCCGGCGCCTTCGGCGCGCCGGGGCGCCCGGGGCCGGGCGGCCAGGGTGGCCCGGGCGGGTGAGCCCGGGATCGGCAGGTGACCACCGCCGAATACGGGTCAGCTGACCATCGGCGGACGTAAGAAAACGACACCAGCACGGCAGGCCCCCGGTGGAGGGGGGCCGCCGCTGGTGTTTTTTCGTGCCAAGCAGGCGAGTCTGGGCGCCACCCGGAGGGGTCTGCGGGCCGTGGGCCTGCGGGTTCGTGCTGGCGGTCCCCCTCCGGTTAGAGCCGGAGCCCCTTTTGGAGCCCCTAAAGGAGCCCCTTTTGGAGGGGGGTGTGCCGGCCGACCCGAGCCCTGACAGTCGCCCTGACCCCTCCGGCCTCCCCGCCCTGCACGCTGGCCGCTTTCCCGGACAGCATCCAGAATCTTTCTGGCGGGGGTTCTGAATGGCGACACGAGTTAGGTGTGAAGGGGTCTGGTGGCTCCACGGTAATCGTTCCATCGGTAATCTTCCAGTCGCACGGCCGCATTCTTGTGGGGTGCGTCGATCATCATGTTGTTCCCGACGTAGATACCGACGTGGCTGATGGTGCGGGCGCTGGTGCCGAAGAACACCAGGTCGCCGCGTTGGAGGGGGGCATCGGCGGGCAGGTGGGGTCCGGCGTCGTACTGGTCCTGGGCGACGCGCGGTAGGCGTATGCCGGCGGCCTGGGCGGCGGCCTGGGTCAGCCCGCTGCAGTCGAAACCGGCATCGCCCGCGGCAGGTCCGTCTCCACCCCACTGATACGGCAGGCCGATCTGGGCGGTGGCGTAGTCGACCGCGACGTCCGCCGCCGCGCCCGCAGCGGGAACATTATCCGCGTCCGCGCTTATGGCGTCGGTGGCGTGGCCGGTGTAGGTGTCGGCGCGGGCGAGAACGGTCGCCACATAGCCGCTGTCATGGTTGTAGGTGTATATCGCGCCGGGAATGTTGGTGCCGTCGCGGGCGCCGGAGGCGCACAGGTAGGCGGCGGCGCTGTAGATCGCGTCGGCCGGGTCGTTGATATCCGGGCCGCCGCCGTCGGCGTCGACGGCGTAGGCGGCGAAGGTCGACGGGAGGAACTGCATCGGCCCGACGGCCCCGGCGTCGGAGGTCCAGTCGGGATTGCGGCCGTGGTCGGTTTCGGTTTTGCCGACGGCGGCGAGGACCGTCCAGGGCAGCCCGGGGCAGGTGGCCGCGGCGGCGACGTAGAGCTGCTGGTAGGCGGGTGGGATGTCGTCGGCGGCGGTCTGGCTGGGAGGCGAACCGAGCGGGTTGAGGCTGCCCAGGACTCCGGCGGCGACGCCGAGGAACAGCACGAGCAGCCCCAGCACGCCCGCGCCCGCAGCGGCGAGCGCTTTCACCGGCGGCGCTGGCGCAGCACGGGTGGGCGGGGGTAGGGGGCTGGGTCGGGGTCGTCCGGGTCGCCGCCGGCCGGGGTGGGGTCGAGGGGGCGGGTGGGGTGCAGGGGGGTGCCGTAGCGGCGGGTAAGCCCGTCGAGGTCGGTGCGGCGGGTGGCGTGCAGCGGCAGCCAGACCGCGCCCGCAGGGGCGAGATCGGCCTCGTCGCCGGTCTCGGGGTTGGGGGTGGTGAGGGGGCCGGGGGCGGCGGTGATGACGGTGACCCCGGCGGGGCTGGTGCGCAGCGCCGCCCGCAGGTTGGTCTCCCGTCGCGCGGTGGGCAGCCAGATCAGGAGCGGGGTGACGATCCCGCTGGCGGCGGCGAGGCGGCTGTAGGCGGGTAGTTTCGCAAGCACCCGGGTGAGGGGTTCGGTGCCGCGGTCGACTTCGACCATCAGGTCAAGGCGGCGTGTCCCGTCGACCCAGACGCCGTAGCCGTCGGGGCGCACGATGCGCCCCCAGACGTCCGCCGCGCGCCGCTCCGACCACCAGGCGACCAGGCCGCTGCCCTCGGGACGGGCGCGGCTGGCGTGCACCAGCGCGGCGAACAGGCTGTTGGTGGCGACGAGATGGGCGAGGCGGACCCCGTGGGCGAGGGCGTGCAGCCGTTCACGGCGGTAGCCCAGGTCCTGCACGGTGAGGCCGCGTTCGGCGGCGAGGATCGCGGCTCCCGCGGTGCCGAGGATGTAGTGCAGGGGGGCGGCGACCAGGCTGTAGTTCGGGTGGACCCGGTCGACGACGCCGAGCCGGTGCAACGTGGCGAGACGCATCCGGGTCTGGCGGTCGCCGTCGAAACACAGCCGGGTGATGTGCCGGCGGGTCAGAACCTGATGCTCGTGCAGCATCGCGAGGAGCCACCGGTCGCGGGGAGTCAGCCGGCTCGCGAGTTCCAGGAGCAGCGCGTCCCGGGACCGCGCCGCGGGACGCCGCACAGGCCGGCTCATGGGCGCCGCCCGCCGGCCGGGCCGGGGCGGGGCTCGACCCCCGGGCGGGGCCGGGGTTCGTAGCCGCCGGGGGTGGGGGTGGTGTGGCGGCGGGCCGCCGCGCGCAACGTGGCGGCGCGGCCGGGGATCGCGGCGGGCAGGGGCCGGGTGCGCAGGGTGAAGGCGGCGCTGTCTTCGCCGTGGACGATGAGCCGGCTGGCTGCGGTGTAGGCGGGCAGTCGAGCGAGGTCGTGGTGGGACAGAACGGGGGTGACGTGGCGGGCGAGGTCCGCGGCGTCCCGCGGTGACACGGCGAAGAACACTTTCGAGCGGGCGTTGGTGGATAGGGCGTCGGCGAGGTCGGTGGGGAGTTGGCGGAGGTGCTGGTGGGCGAGCACCATGCTCAGCCGGTAGCCGCGGGCTTCGGCGAGCATGTCCTCAACCGCCCCGGGCAAGGTCAAAAAGTTCTGTGCTTCGTCCAGGTAGGCGGCACAGTCGGGGCGCCGGGCGGGTGGCAGGGCGGCGCGGCGCAGGGCCGCCTGCCAGACCTTGGCGAGGACGATGCTGCCGACGATCTGCGCGCCGTCCTCCCCGATCGCGCCCTTCGGAACACGGACCAGCAGGATGCCGCCGCGGTCGAGGATGGCCGGAACGTCGATGGTGGAGGGGCCGCCGGCCAGCGCGGCGCGGGCGAAGTCGCGTAGCAGCAGGGCGCGGAGCTTGTTCATGAGCGGGCCGACGGCGGCGGCGCGCGCCCCGTCAGACAGCTCGCCGTACCAGTCCCAGAACCCGCCGAGGATCGGATCGGACACTTTTGCGGCGGCGGCACGCCGGGCCCGCGGGTCGACCAGGACGTCGACGACGTCGACGAGGGTGGGCGCGGGTTGTCCGGCGCGCCGTCCGGAGAGGAGGGTGAGGGCGGTGGACCGCAGCAAGTCGTCGGTTCTGGGGCCCCAGCTGTCCGCCCAGATCCGCCGGAAGATCCCCACCAGCTGATCGGTCGCGAGCCCCGGATCGCGGCCGTCCAAGATATTGAGGACCGGCGGCGGTGCCGGGTCGTCGGGGTCGAGAAGGGTCAGCCGGTCGGCGGCGGATGCGGGAAGCCGGTCGAGCAGGTCGCCGACGAGGTCGCCTTTGGGGTCGACGACGACGACACCGCGGCCGGCCTCCGCGTCGTCGAGGATCATGTTCGCGAGCAGGGTGCTCTTACCGGAGCCGGTGGCGCCGAGGATGTGCAGGTGGTGGCGGGCGGCGGCGACATCAATGCCGATGTCCCGGCGCCGTCCGGCCTCGGTGCGCCCCAGGGTTTTCACACCCGGGCCGGCGTCGGGGATGCCGGCGGGCGGGGCGACAGCGGCGGCCCCGGCCCGGGCCAGACCGGGCACGGCGGTGTCCACCGGCAGATGGGCGAGGGCCGCGAGTTCGTCGACGCCGACCAGGCCGCCGCGGCGCAGCCTCCGCTCACCGAGCACCCGTACCGGGTCGGGGAGCTTGAGCCGGCGGAGATGGTTGTGCCCGGCATACACGGCGTAGGCGGTGGCCAGCGCGTGCGCCCGGCCGCGCAGCGCCGCCCGCGCCTGGCGGGTCTCGTCGCGGCCGAGGGGGGCGGGGCGGGTGGCGCCGTAGGCGAGACGCACCTCGAAGCGCGGGCCGAGGCTCTTCGCGGCGATCGCCCGGGACTCCGCCGCCTCCTCCGGCGGTGTCGGCCCCGGCCGGCGCGGCGCGGTCTGCGGCCGGCTGCTGTGGGGGGTGATCAGGTCGAGGGCGCGGGCCCACAAGTGCACGCCGCCGGGCTGCTGGCCGCGGTGGCGGGCGGCGGCCCGGCGGGCCTGCGCGAGGCGACGTCCCGTGACGGGGCGGGCCAGCACCTGCACCGCGGCGATCTCCTCGTCGTCCAACTCGCCGGCGGCACCGAGCAGCGCCCGGACCGGATCGCCCGGCGGGGTGGCGTGTAGCGGGAGAACTTCGGTGCGGGCCAGGGAGAGCACGCCGCCTTCGGCCAGCAGCCCGCCGCCGACGTCGTAGATCCCGGTGGTGTCGGCGGGGTGGAAGGGGTCGAGGGCGGGCTGGTGGGTGGTGGTGCGGGCACCGGGCCAGGCGGCGCCTGCCGCCCGTTCCACCAGCCCGGGCGGAACCACGCCCGGCACCCACAGGCGGAAGGCGGTCCCGGCGCGGCGCGCCACGATCTCGAACCCGAGATAGGGCTGGCCGTGCAGGAGCCGCGCCCAGAAGGGACGCAGCAGGCCACTCATCTGTCCCCAGAACGCCGCCGCCGCCGCGGGGTCGACTTCGGGCGGCATGAGGATCTCCACCGTGCGGGCATCCGCGACCAGCGCGGCGTCGCGGGCCACCCGCCACCGCGAGCCAAGCACCACGGCGGCGAGCAGGAGCACGGCGAGGGGCACGCCGAGGGGCAGTCCCCACTCGGCGAGGAGCCGGGTAAGGGTGTGTGCGGCGTGGGAGGGGCTGGTCAGCCAGCCCGCCGGCCCCGCCGACGGGCCGGCGGGCGGTGGGGGCGGTGGCGACAGCGGGGACAACGGATCCAACATCATGAGGGCGCTCCAAGGAGAGAGCGGGCACGGCCGGCAGGGGTCCGGCGTGCGAGGCCGTTCTGTCTCCAGGCCGAAGGCCGGGGACAGGACGCGGGCCGGGGGTGGGTCAGAGCGGGTCGGCGTCGTCGGCCGGCACGGCGCCACGCCGCGCCGTGGACGTGGCAGCGGGCCCGGGCTGAACGGGAGGCTGGGGGCGGCGGGCGACGGCCACCGGATCGGTCGTGATCAGATCGTGTTCGTGGTCGCTGGCCTGGGCGCGGAACAGGGCCCGACGCGGGCCCGCGACGAGCAGCGCGTCACCGGGGCGGGCGGCGAGCAGCGCCGCGGTCTCCCCGTCGGTCAACCCGAACACGGCCTGCACGGCCGAGGCGGCGGAGGCGTCCTGGCGCAGCAGAAACTTGGTGGCGGCGTTGCCGATGACGGCCCGGCCCTGCTCCGAACCGAGGAGATCCCCGGCGTCCTGCGTCACCAGCGCCAGCCCGGCCCACCATTTGCGCGCGGCTTTCGCCAGGCGCAGGAGGAAGCGGGCGCCGGCGGGGTGGGCCATGAGCAGCCACGCTTCGTCGACGACGACGAGGCGGCGCCGCCGCCGGGTGGGGTCGGCGACGTGACGCCAGATCGCGTCCAGCACGAGCAGGGTTCCGGCGGCGCGTAGCTCGTCGGGCAGGGCGCGCAACCCGTAGACGACCAGGTGCCCGGCGGGCGTCTGGGTGGTCGGCCCGTCGAACAGCCCCCGATGCGAGCCGGTGACGAACGGGGCGAGGAGTCCGGCGAGGTGCTGCCCGTCCGGGTCGGCCGCGAGGGCGGTGGCGACGTCGGCGAGCAGCGGGGCCGGCCGGGTCCAGCTGGTCGGATCCTGGCTGATCCCCACGGCCGCGTAGGCGGCGAGCAGTGCGCGGTCGAGTGCCGCCCGGCTGGTCGGGTCGTCGAGACCGGTGCCGAGGAGGGTGGCGAGGAAGGTGTGGGCGAACAACATCCGCCGGGTCAGCAGCTCCGGGTCGTTGCGGCTGTGGGCGGGCAGGTCGAACGGGTTGAGCCGCACCCCCGGCGCGCCGAGCGCCAGGTGGGTGCCGCCGACCGCGTCGGCCAGGGGCGCGTACTCGTCCTCGGGGTCGACGACGTGCACGTCAATGCCCTGGTAGAGGCTGCGCAGCACGTCGATTTTGGTCAGGTAGGACTTGCCGGCACCCGAGGTCGCGAGGGTGATCGAGTTGTAGTTCGTGTTCGCCCAGCGGTCGTGGGCGACGATCCCGGTGGAGGACAGGTTCGGCCCGTAGACGACGGGGGCGGCGCCGTCGCGGTGCGGGTCGGGCAGCGGAATGTCCGGAGAGGTGAAGGGGAAGCTCGCGGCGACGGCGGCGGTGTCCATGGTGCGGGTAGCGCGCAGCAGGTCCGCGCCGAGGGGCAGGCTGGTGGTCCAGCCGGCGAGCATCCGATAGCGCGCCGGGTGCACGGTGAGCAGCAGGCTGTGCGCGAGCGCGGTGACGCGTTCCACCTCGTCGGCGAGGGTGTCCTGGTCGTCGGCGTAGACAGTGAGATACAGGCCCACGCCGAACAGGCGGGCCTCGCCGCGGGCAAGCCTGCCGGCGAGATCCGCGGCGTCGTCGGCGGCGGCCTCGACGTCGGGGTCCTCGAGCCGGCCGGCGGCAGCCGTCAGGCGCCGGCCGGACTCCAGGCGGCCCCGCTGCCGGCGCAGCCGCGCCGCCGCCACCCCCGGCGGTGTCGGATGCAGATGCAAGGCGACGTCGAGGCGGCCCGGGTAGGCGAGCAGTGGTTCGAGCCAGGCGGTGCCCACCTCGTGGGGATAGCCGGCGACCAGCAGCGTGGCCGCGCACAGCCCTCCGACCTCGAGCCGGTCGGGGTGCAGGGTCAGGGCGGGGGTGAACCCGACCGGCCCTACCAGCCGGCTCACCTGCCCGCGGTGTCGACGCCCGCCGCGTCGCGGCCGGCTCACCGCCGTGCCCCGGTGGCGTGCACGACGCCGGTCGTGGTGGCGGCGTCGGGTGGGGGTGGCAGGTCGGGATGGGCGCAGGCGGCGACGATCCGCCCTGCGGTGGCCGCATCAGCCAGGCGCACCCGGACTCCGGCGGTGGCCAGCAGGCCCGCGGCTTCCTCAAGCTGGCGTACCGCCTGCGCGGCTGCGGCGTCTCGTCCGCCGCGTGCGGACCCGGCGGGGCGGCGGACGGTGAGCAGGATCTGCCGTTCCCGCAGCGCCCGGCCACGTCCCAGCTCCGCCAGGAACCCCGCGTGCTCGGCGGCGGCGCGTGCCAGCGCCGGATGCGCCAGCCGGCGGGCATGGGCGGCGACCGCGTCGACGTGGCCGGCGAGGTCGACGGGCACGGTGCGCACGGTGATCTGCACCGGGCCGGCGGCGGCGTTGAGCATCCGCGCGAAGGACGTCACCTTCGCCGCCCGTTCCTCGCCGGTGGCGAGGGTGATGTTGGTGGCATCGACGTCCGCGAGCACGGCGACCGCGTCCCCGAGATCCACCACCCCCGCCGTTGCACCGGGCCCCGCCGGGGCGACGCCGCCGGCCAGCGGCCGTGCCGCGACGGGCGGGCGGTGCGCGGCCTGCACGTCGGGCACCCAACCCGGCACGGTCGGCGGGCCGGACGGGGGTAGCGCGGTCTGGACCGGTGGGGTGCGCCGGTGGGTGAGCGCGGCGGCGGCGTAACGGTCCAGGGGAAGGCCGGCACGGCGGCCCAACGCGAGCGCGGCGCCAACCCCGACCGGCGGCACGCACAGCACGATCAGCAGCGGTATCGGCAGATACGGCCGGGCCACCCAGAACACGCACAGCGCGAGCAGCAGCGGAGGCGCGAGGACGCCGAGCTGGCGGCCGGTCAGTCCGGCGAGGATCTCATCGGGCCGGTCCACATCCGCCGGCACGCGGGTGCGGTCCGGCACAGCCGGCGAGGACGACATGATCACATCACTCCCAATCGCAGAACGAAAGAAGGAGAAGAAGGAGGGAGAAAGAGACGGCGCGCGGCGGGCAGCACGAGGCGCTGGGGCGCGGCCGTGGCCCGGCTGTGGCGGCCTGTCAGACGCGGATGCCGGCGGCCTGCAGGCCGCGGCGCAGCAGCCTGACCTTGACCAACGTGACGGCGGTGGAGGGGCCGCCGGTGCTGCGCAGCACCATGCGGGTCACCCAGCCCTCCAACCGCAACGCCAAGAGGAACAGGGAGGCGCAGAGCAGGATGTTGAGCAGGCTGCCTCTGTTTGGCAGCAGCGCGTGTCCCTCATCGGAGAGCAGCACCCGCAGGCCGATGAGCAGCAGCAGGGAGTGGGCGACCTGCACCGACAGGCAGCCCGCCAGCGCCCGCCCCCACAGCCGTGCGAGCCCGGCGGTCTGCGGCAGGCCGTAGCCGATCAGGAGCAGTGGTCCGCTGACCGCGAGGAGCATCAGGACGAGTAGGCGCACGCCCCAGCCGATGACGAGGGCGATCGCCAGGGCGGCCACGGCCAGCAGGAGCAGCGACACGAACGGTCCGGCCACGCTCAGCGCCAGCGTCGTGGTCAGCGTGGACCCGATGCCCTGCGCGGTGATCCGCCCCTTGACCAGGGCGGCGGAGATGCCGTTGGCCAGGCTGATCGCGAGTCCCAGCAGCGGCAGGCTCAGATGCGCGAGGACCATCCCGACGACCATGCGGGGGGCGAGTTCTTTCGCGGTGGTGCGGGTCTGCAGGGTTTCATGGCCCATCACCAGCAGCGCGCCGGCGGTGAGCACGAGCAGCATCAGGCTGTCCGCGATAGCGACGCTGTCCCACCAGATCTCCTGGATCGTCGCCCGGTCGGTGACGTCGGGGGTGGACAGGACGGTCGCGCCGAGCAGGTCCATCATCGGCGCGAGTGCGGCCTCGGCGAGTTTGCGCAGCCAGCTGTTGATCGCGTCGGCGATCTTCCCCGGGATGTCTGTCAAGCCGCGTAGGAAGCCGGGGATCAGGCTGACGCCCGCGCCGCCCTTCGGGTCCGGGGAGGGGCCCGGCTGCGGATTCGGCGTCGCCGACGTCGACGGGGTGGGTGGCAGCTCGTCGTGGGGAAGCGCGGGCGGTGCCTGCGGCGCGGGGCTTGCCGCCGGAGGCGCCGGCTCCCCGCTGGCCCCCGGTGTCGGCGACGGCGGCGTGGACGCCGAGGGCGGGGCGACGGCCGCGGACGTCGCGGGCGCCGTACGGGACGGGCTCGCGGCGGACGGCGCGGGACGCGGGGCGGCCGGCGGTGCCGTAGGCGCGGTGTATGCGGCCGGGGGCGGCGGGGCTGGCGCGGGGGTGGCCGCGAACGCCGGGACCACCGCGCCCGCCAGCACACCCGCCGCGGCGGCCACCACGATCATCCGCCGCAGCGCCCGGCCGCGGACACGGTGTCGCGGTGCTCGCAGCCTGCCCATCAGCCGCCGACCACCGAACGCAACGCGGTCAACGCGACCGGCGCCAAAATCGCCGCCGCATAGCCGATCCCGGCGGCTTTGAACGCGCCTTTGGCCCGTTCGATTTCCCCGGGGTCGCCGTTCGCGCCCATGTACCGCAGGCCCCCGATCGAAGCGAACAGGGTCGCGGCACCAGCCAGAATGCCCATCAGCCAGTTCCGCATGTTAGTGATCACCTGGTTGAGGTCGGTCACCGAGGGAGGCGGAGCCGGTGCCGGTGCCGGCGGCGCAGCGACAGCGTGTCCGGCCACGACCAGGACGAGAATCAGCAGCACGATCAGCGTCACCACCCCGGCCGCGAGCAGCCGCCGGCCCCGCGCGGACAGCCGAGGGCGACGCCACCATGCACACGGGCCTGTGAGCGTCGTGGTGGCAATCGCAGCGGCGCCGCCGACCGCGAGCTGCAGCGCCGCCGCCACCCCGACCAGACGCATCGGGGGCGGCGGCGTGTCGGTCAGTCGGGCGAGCAGGCCGGCCAGCAGCAGCCCGCCGCCCACCGTTCCCGCCGCGCCCACCACGCAGCCAGCCACCGCCAGCAGGTGGCGCAGCCAGCCAGGCCCGCCGTCGATGCGACGCCCCATCGCCGCGGCGGGTCGCCGCACACCGCGCCGCAGCGCGTCGATCAAATGGGCGATGATGCGCACGGCGCGGTTCACCGGTCACCTCCCGCCGGAGCGAGCCGGCCTGATAGGACCGCGTTCATCAGCGCCAGCTCCGCGGCGCACAGCCGCAACGCCCACTCCTCACCCGGCACCTGCTCCGTCGACAACTCCGCCGGGGCCCGGCCCTCACCACGCACCGCCCACAGCAGCTCCGCCTCCCCGGCGACGAGCACCCCGGCCCGCGCCGCCGCCCGCAGCAGCGGCCGCAGGCCCGTGCCCCACGGCCGGGGCGGCACCCCCGCGCTCGCCGGCACACAGGTTCCGATCGGCAGCAGCGGGCAGTGCACCGCCGCATACGCCAGGCCGGTCCGGTAGGCCGTCCACAGCAGCCACACCTCCAACAGCGGCGCCTCCGGCGCCAGGCGGCGCAGCGCCATGAGAAAGCCGGTCACCAGCTCGCCGTCCAGATCCGGTCGGATCGTCGGGTCGTCGCCCGCGAGACCGGCGGCGACCCGGCGCAACGCCGGCAGCGCCACCCCCACCGCGCCGGACAGCCAGCCCTCGTCGCCCTGGCGGCACGCCATCTCCCGCCACACCGCGGCCCGCCACACCCCACGCGGCGTCGAACCCGCCAGCAGGGCGCGCAGGTCCCGCAACCCGATCCGTCCGGCCGGGATATCCGGCTGCATCTGGGGGAGGTCCAGCCGGTAGCGGCCGGAATCCGCGGCCTCGTCGAACGCGACAGCGGCAAGATCCAACGCCGTCGGCTCGACCTCGAAATCGTCGTTCACAGGTCTCCCTCGCAACTCGTCGAAACGTGTGCGAGACCAGAAAGCCAGCGCCACCTGGCGAAACCCCTGACAGCACTGATCCCAACCCTGACAACACCCCTCACAGGCCGGCTGGACTTCGCTATCCGGGAGTGTCAGAAAGCTTGAGTCGCAGCACCATCCAGCGCCGAGTCGACGGACAGGGAAGGTGTGAGCAGAGTCCTCCCTCGCCTTCTGAATTTCCAAGCTGTCAGCGGTTTCGCCAACGGACTGTCAGCGCGCCGCCAGGAAAGCGGTGCGGACCCTTCGTCGCACTGTCAGCGCCACCGCCAGCTCTGTCAGGGATAAAAACAGGTGCCGGCGTTTCCCTGAAAACCACGCCCCTCCGGCCCGCTCGGAGCGGCGCGACACGTACGACGTGGTTTTCCCGAAGGAGACGCCGCATGGCCCCCACGCCCGCCAGCACCGGCCCCGAACCGGTACCCCTCACCGTCTGGACCACCCGCGACGGAGACGATGACAGCCTGCCCGCCGATATCACCCGGCGGATTCTCCACTCCTACACACGGCCCGGCGATCTTGTTGTCACCACCAGCACCATTCCGACCGCCGCAGCCGAGGTGTGCGCCGCCGCCGGAAGGCGCACCCGCCGCGCGAACACCCTCGGCACGGCGGACATCCCCCCGTGGATTCTTCTGCGCCGCTACCCGGCCGCCGTCGACCTGGTCCTCGACCAGCAGACCGCCATCGCGGACCGCACCACCCTCGCCGACCTTTACACCGACCTGGCCGCCCTGCTACGCCCCGGCGGCATTCTCCTCACCGTCCTGCCCGAGAGTTCCCCGCCCGACCCGCTCGCCGACCCCCTCACGGACACGGTCGCCGCGGCCCTCGACGCTGGCCTGACCTACACCCAGCATCTCCTCGCCCTCCGCCTGCCGTTCCCCAGCAGCCTTCTGGTCCCGCCCGTCGACGGCGGCTGGGACCCGGCCGACGACCCGACGCTGCCCACCCCGCTGCCGCCGCTGCGCATTCACGCCGACCTCGCCGTGTTCACCCGGACGGCCTCCCGGAGCAGCCGTTGACCGACAACACCCCGCCGCCGCCCCGAGGATTCAGCCTCATTCCCGCCGGCCAGCAACACCCCCGCCTCCAACGCTCCGGCCGCTATACCCCCGCCTCCATGCAACACCCCGCGAGAATGCTGCCCGCGCTCGCCCGCCACCTCATCACCCTCTACAGCAAGCCCGGCGATATCGTTCTCGACCCGATGTGTGGCATCGGCACCACCCTCGTGGAGAGCGTGCACCTCGGCCGGGTGGCCCTCGGGGTCGATCTGGAATCCCGCTGGGTGTCCCTCGCCCGCGCCAACATCGCCCTCGCCTACCAGCAGAGCGCCCCGGGCAGCGGGGTCGTGATCCGCGGTGACGCACGCCGCCTCCTTCAGGTCGTGCCCGCCGAATACCACGGTCAGATCGGTCTGCTGCTCACCTCACCGCCGTACGGGCAGGCCACCCACGGCACCATCACCGCCACCCCCGGCGCCGGAGTGAACAAAACCGACTACCGCTACTCGGAAAACCCCAAGAATCTCGCCAACGGCGACCTCGAGGAACTCCTCGACGGCATCGCCGACGTCTTCACCGCCGCCCACACCCTGCTCCGCCCCGGCGGCATTCTCGCGCTCGCCGTCCGCCCCTACCGCCACGCCGGCGCCCTCGTCGACCTCCCCGGCGCCCTGCTCGACCTCGCCGATGAGACCGGCCTACACCTACACGCCCGCGCCGCTGCCCTGCTCGCCGCCCTCCGCGACGACGGCACCCTCACCCCCCGCGCCACCTTCTTCGCCCTCCACAACATCCGCACCGCCCGCGCCGCCGGCCACCCCCTCCATGTGATCGCCCACGAGGACATCCTCCTACTCCGCACCCCCCACCACCCCCCTGACAGCACCCCTGACCAGCCACAACAAGCCGTCTGACAGTGGACTGCCCGCTCGGGGCGGATCTGACAGTTCGTTGGCGAAACGCCTGACAGTCCCCTGGCGAAAGCCCTGACAGCCCTGCCGCCGGGCCGGCACCCGGCCCGGCGGCAGGGCCCGCTGAGGCTGCCCAAGCAAGGCCGGGCGCGCACCGCGCAGCCGCCTGGCGCGACGGGTCCCAAGGTCGGCGCCCCGTCCGGGCGTCCGCTGCCGCGGACCGGCGCATACCGCCAGCCCGGCATCACCCGCTCTCCCACCCACAGCGCAGGTGGCCCCTCCATGAACCGCCCCACGTACCCGCCACAGCCCGACGACAACGCCGCACACCAAGGTCCGCCGGACAATGACAGCCACGTGGCATACGCCGGAACATATGTATACGATGGAACGACATATACAGTCGTTGTGTGCATTCCCGCCGGGAAAACCGGCCCTCCACGCGGCCAAAATGTGAGCCAGGCACAGGTGGACCGGCGGATCCTTGCCTGGTTGAAAATGTGTCGGGAAGGTGGTCCCCATGAATCCGTCAGCGAAAAGAAAGATGCCTGATGGCTGAAACTGCCATAGGTCCGGAAC
>Ga0207710_10000389_pt1 | contig 29876 bp, 28 predicted proteins | sample KBSS24metaG_FD_184400 | JGI IMG/M metagenome (GOLD analysis project Ga0207710, IMG submission 184400) | Switchgrass rhizosphere microbial communities from Kellogg Biological Station, Michigan, USA - KBS S2-4 metaG (SPAdes) (version 2) | ecosystem: Host-associated > Plants > Roots > Rhizosphere...
CTATTTCGTAAAACTCTGGTTTGCGCACGAGTCGTATGTCTCACCCGAAAAGGCCGACCAGGTGTTCAACGGGCGACTCAGCCAAGCAATGAAGGTTATTGAGGTTGGACCAAAGATTAATGATGAAGGCGCCGTCGTTGGCCGCCGCGCAACGGCTTTATTCTTCTCACCTGAACTCTCCTGTTACACCGAAATACTCTGGACAGACGGCCGTTTCCTGCATTACATATTCTCAACCTCCGCCGTGCACGTGAAGGAATTCGAAAAGTATCAGCGCTGACGCAGCGTTCCTTCTCACTTAGGGAGGCTGCTTCTTGTATTTTCCGTATTGAGATCTATCTATTTGTATTTTCCGTATTGAGATCTATCTATTCAGATCGCGGAGAAGTCATGACTCAAGAGAAAAGAAGAACATCACAGCGTCCCGAGGTCAGTGAGCAGTTGCGGCGTGTTCAAGCTGAGCAGTCATCCATTTTAAGCCTGACTCGCTATGACTTGGATGAACTTCCAGCCGACATCTTCACCATGACGCACTTGCAATACATCTTTCTCGGTCACAACCGATTAAAGACCATTCCTGACCGGCTCTGGGACGAGTTGCCAAAACTTAATTTAGTAGATGTGGCTCAAAATCCCATTGAGTACCTTCCGGATCGTCCAGGCTTGTTGATTGATCTCCCTATTTTCCGTCGCTGTCGCGATCAGGTGGACGGTAACCATATTACTTTGAGGATTGATTTAGAATTCTGGCAAAAAGATGCAGAATTCTGGGTTTCCGAACTCCAGACCGTTAAACGTCTGAGGAGTGTCTCAGTTCATATTCCTTACCTTCTAAGCATAGATGCGCGCAGATCGTCCGGGCAAGATAACTTTCAAACTAACAAGGTTATTAATGCACTCGCTGGTTTAGAGGTCCAGCAATTATCGCTACGTAATCTGCGAGTATCCCCCGTACCGGAAGGAATACGTCGAATCATCAATCTAAAACATTTGTCCTTGGATAATTTAGGGTTGAAAGACTTACCAAATTGGATCGGGCAATTAAACCTTGAAAGTCTTTCAGTTTCCGATAATCAGCTTTCCATGTTACCGCATTCACTTCGTGATCTTAAACATTTGAAAACTCTGATCCTGGATGGCAACTCTTTTCACCAAATTCCAGAATTGGTATTTGATTTCGACTCCCTTCAATACTTGAATGTACGCAGTTGTTCCATCAAGGAGGTGCCGGCAAAAATCCTTAAATTATCGGATCTGCGGGTCTTCGATGGTTCCGCCAACCCAATCGACTCACCGCCAATGGAAGTCGTGCAAAGAGGATTGGCCGATATTCGTGACTACTGGCGCCAACGTGCGGATACAGGGGTGGACTATCTATGCGAGGCCAAATTGATCATTCTCGGTGAGGCGGGTGCAGGAAAGACATCTTTGGCGCACAAGATTAAGAACCCAAATTACAAACTCAACAAGAACGAGAAATCTACCGAAGGAATCGACGTCATCCGTTATCAATTCCCTACCGCTATTCGCACGCAGGACAGTGGAGAAGAGAAAGTTCTGGAGCGTCAATTCCAAGTAAATATTTGGGACTTCGGTGGACAGGAAATCTATCACGCAACTCATCAGTTTTTCCTGACCCGACGATCCGTTTACGTCCTAGTCTGTGACGATCGTAAGGAAGACACGGATTTCTCTTATTGGTTGCAGGTCGTAGAAATGTTGACCGATGCCAGTCCACTTTTGATCGTACAGAACGAAAAGCAAGATCGGTCTCGTGACATCAATCTCAGCCATTTGCGCGCACAATTTCCCAACTTGCGAGGGGCGATTGCTACCAATCTGGATACTAACCGCGGCGTCGATTCTGTGATCCAGTCGATTCGGAAGGAACTCGAAAGTCTGCCGCATGTGGGTGTCGGGTTGCCGGCCACTTGGAAGCGCGTGAGAGAAGCACTCGAACGGGACCAGCGAGACCACATCAACCTCGACGAATATTTACTAATTTGCCAACAGTGCGGATTTGAACGGCGAGAGGACAAGTTACAGTTAAGCGGCTATCTACACGACCTGGGCATATGCTTGCACTTCCATGACGATCCTCTCTTAAAGAACACGGTTATTTTGAAACCATCGTGGGGGACCGATGCCGTTTATCGTGTTTTAGATGATCCTCAAGTCATCAGCAACCGCGGTCTATTCACACGATTAGATCTGGAGCGAATCTGGTTCGAAGACAAGTATGCAGGCATGCAGGATGAGTTGTTACGACTGATGATAAAATTTCAGCTCTGCTATGGACTTGATAATGAGCAAGCCTACATTGCGCCACAGCTACTTTCCTCCGAACAACCTCGCTACCCGTGGGATCAGACAAGTGGTCTGGTCGTTCGATATGAATACCAGTTTCTGCCGAAAGGCATCGTTACTCGGTTTATTGTCGCGATGCACCACCTTATTGCAGGCGGATCCTTGGTATGGAAAACAGGCGTGGTCCTGGAAAGAGATGGTTCACGCGCAGAAATTATCGAGGAATACTCCCAACGAAGAATACGTGTGCGCGTGAATGGTCCTGATCCGCGCGGCCTGCTAGCGATTGTCGATGATCAATTGGAGCGCCTGCACAACTCATTCCCACGATTACAGTATGAACGATTTCTACCCTGTACGTGCAATGAGTGCGTGACAAAGGCCGAACCGTATGGTTTTCCGCTTGACAGTCTGATCAAGATGGCAAGAAAGGACCAGGCTATTCAGTGTCATGAAAGCGGAGACATGATTGACGCAACTAAACTGGTGAGAGGAATACTACCAGGGATTCTCGATTATGAACTAAAGCCTTCCGCTGATGAAATCGTGCTCCAAATTCCACGACCACCAACACCTGAAGTTTTTGTCTCTTATGGCTGGACGAATGAGAGCAATGTAGTGGTCGATCGGTTGCAGCAGGCACTTGAACAGCATGGAATTCGGTTGCTCCGCGATCGCGAAGAGGTACGTTACAGAGACTCGATCCGTGAATTCATGCGTCGCATCGGTCAAGGGAAGTGCGTTGTTGTCGTAATCTCGGATAAGTATCTGAAGTCAGAGAACTGCATGTTCGAAATGGTCGAGATTGCCAAAGAACCCGGCTTGCGAGAGCGGATCTTTCCCATCGTGCTTTCGGATGCAAACATATACAAAGCCACCGGCCGCGTTAAGTACGTCCGGTATTGGGAAGATGAAATCGAGGAGCTCGATGAGGCCTTAAAGACGGTTCGAGGCGACAATCTGATCAAGTTGCAAGAGGACCTAAACATCTACTCTGAGATTCGCAAGCAATTCGATGGAATCTCTGATACGCTGCGCGATATGAATGCACTCACGCCTGATCAGCACGAGGGATCGGGTTTCGAAGAATTGATCCGCCGTATACGTTCCCAACTGAGCGTCTGATTTCATAGTCGTGTTAGGTTAAACATGAGTACCGCAAAGAATAAAGTTCAGCAGCTCTTGAACACATTGCCGGACGACTGCTCACTTGAGGACGTTCAGTATCACCCGTATGTCATCGAAAAAGTTCGCAACGGTCTTAAAATAGCGGATATTCAAGGAACACTCTCACAAGAAGAAGTGGAGCAACGGTTAGGCAAATGGCTTACCGAGTGAGGTGACTATAGACTGGAACCTCGCCCTCAAGGGATCCCACCAATCATTACTGTGGAAACTCACGTTGGCCCTTACCAATTGGCGTGCAAGTGTGGGGAGTATCTGACGTTCAAACGCTGTATTCCCATATTGCATGGAGGCCAATCATGAAATCTCCGATCATTCTCTTGCTAGCTCTTTTGAGTTTTTCGTTGTCGTGTTCGTCTCAACGTATGGCTGAGACGGTGGCCCAGAAAAAGGATGTGCCGGCGACTGCGCCGGTAGTAACCGATAAGTACGCCGCTGAAGAGCCAAAAGTCGCACTGGCTCAGCTCGATAAAACGGGTGAGACTGCCGAAACCGCTGATCGCAAGATCATCCGCAATGCCGAGATCACGATCGAAGTGCCGTCAACTACCGACGCCCAACACCAGGTGACGTACATCGCCGAGACACACGGCGGGTTCGTCGTCACTTCGGAAGCCAAACAACGCGAAAACAACGATCCCGCGCAGCGTACGCTCGATATCAAACTCGTGGTCCGTGTGCCGTCGGATCAATTCGGCCGCGCGTTTGATGAGATCAAGAAACTCGCCGGCAACACTCCCTCAGAAAACGTAACAAGCCAGGACGTCACCGAAGAGTTCATCGATCTCGAAGCCCGCATCAAGACTCAAAAAGCACTTGAAGTTCAGTTTCTGGAAATCATGCGCCAGGCGAACAAGATTTCTGACGCACTCGAAGTGCAACGACAGATCGCCGAAGTTCGCACGGAAATCGAGAAGCTGGAAGGACGCAAACGCTTTCTCGAAAACCGCTCGAGCCTTTCAACGATCAATGTGAACATTCAGACGCCGAAACCGGTGATTGCAGTCACGGAAAGTGGCTTTCGACACAGTTTGCGCGAAGCCGTTTCTGATAGCATCAGCCTGGCGTCGGACCTGGTGTTGTTCTTTGCGCGCTTCGTGATCATGATGGTGCCGGTCACGGTGCTATTGTTATTGCCAACGGCGCTGGTGATCCGTTATCTGTGGCGGCGCGCGAAACGGATCCGGCTCGCGCACGCATTGGCGACCTCGACCCCGGAGTGATTTACTAGTACAGAATGAAAAAACAAATCTTGCTGGTAGGATTGTGTTTGTTGGCGGCGTGCGCCCACAAACAACCCACGCCACCTCAAAATACCGAAACCGAACCGCCGCCCATCAAGTCAGTGGACGTGGTCAAGGCGATGCCGCAGGAAACCACGATCGCAAAGGGTGAATCCGGCGTCGCGCTCGTGCGACTACAGATCAAAAACGGCTATCACGTCAACGCTAATCCGCCGAGCCAGTCGTATCTGAAGCCGACGGAGATCGAACTCAAGCCCGCGGAAGGCATCTCGGTCGAGTTCATCACCTATCCCGATCCGCTGGTTAAGAGTTTCGCCTTCTCGGAAACGCCGCTGAAAGTTTACGAAGGTGAGACGGAGCTCAAAGTACACCTCAAGGCAGACAAGCGCGCGAGTCCGGGCAAACACAACCTTTCGGCGCAATTGCGCGTCCAGGCATGTGACGACAAGGTTTGTTATGCGCCCGGCGCAATGGATGTGACCGTGCCGGTGAATGTGAAGTGAAGACGTTGTGGATGATTCTGGCGGGCGTGGGCGGCGTGCTCGCTGCGGTGTTTGCGTTTCGCGGAGATTACGAGAAGGCGTTTGTGGCGGCAGCGGCCGGCGCGGTGTGCTGGTTTCTCAACTACCGGCAGCAACTGCGAGCGACGCTCCCCAACGAGGATGAAGAGAACGAAGATGATGAGGATGAAGAAGTACGTTCTTAGTATCGCAATTTTAGCTGTCTTTTCTTCGGGCGCGATCGTGAAGGCCTCGGATCAGGCGGACGTGCGCGCCACGGTCCAGAATGTCTTCGATCAGCTCAAAGCTCACAACTACGAAAGTCTCTACGATCTGCTCCCGGGCTCTTCGCGTAGCCGGATGTCGCGCGAGCGCTTTGTGAGTGCGCTGCAACGCGCGCAGGATTTTTATCAACTCGATCGCATGGATATCGGCGCGACGAGAGTCATGGGTAATCTGGCGGTCGTCGATACGGTGCTGTACGGGCGCGTCGTGACTCCGATCCAGGCTGAAGGAAAGATCGTGGTCCAGCAGTATCTACTGCGTGAGGATGGCAAGTGGCGCGTCGCTACAGGCGATCAGTCAACGGTGAAAAAGTTTCTCGCAGCGAATCCGGGGTTCAGCAAGGGATTCAGAATTCAGCAGCCGCGAGTTTATGTCAAGCAGAACGATAAATGGATTGAGTTCAATCCGCAGCGTGGAAACAAGCGTTAGGAAGTCAGGAAGAACTCGTCGAAAGACATTTGCGCATCGTCAACAGGCTCTGTGTACTCACCGTGACGAATGCGATAGCGCGGCACGTCGAGCGCTTCGCGAACGGCGTCGAGATGAAAGCGGATGATGCGAGGCGTCAGCCTGACTGACGGGATGCGACGTTTTGCTGCCAGCCGGCGCACGGTCGATTCACTGACCTGCAGGAACGCCGCGAGTTGTTTGGCGGTTAGGAATTCTTCACGTTCTTCCGTGTTCGACATTTTTTCTCACGCAAAGACGCAAAGGCGCAAAGAAATACTAAGGCTTCGGTTTCTCCGGCAGATTCAGGGCGATGCGGTAGACGGCGGCGCCATCGATCTCCACGTCCTTCGTCACCGGCTCCGCGCCGTCAGGCTTAACACTCACGCGATACTTGGCAGCGTCGGGCGATAGCCGGAACTTGAACGAACCAGTCTCCGTCGTAATGCGTCCATCGATCTTCTTCGTTGATCCATCTTCAAGTATCCGCGACAACTCCACCTTCGCATTCGGCACGCTATGACCGTCCGCAGTAAACACGCTGCCACTGAGAAACGCGATCGAGCCCTCGTCGATAGTCAGTATCAGACGGTCACCGAGCGAGCGCGTCTTGCCGGCTTTGACTTCCACATCCTCGATGGAGCCGATGCTCAGCCCGGGCTTCCGGAACGTCAACCCGTAAATCCCTGGGGTCAGCTTCGAGACAACAAAATCGCCGTCTTTACTGGTGATCGAGCGTGTGACTTCGGTTTCACCGCGCCGCACGACGACAGTCACGCCCGACGGTGTGCCGGTTTCCACACGAACTTTGCCTTTGATCGTGCCCAGCGATTTGTCCTGAGCCATCGAGGCGGTCGCGCCCACCAGAATCATCGCGATCACAAACAGACTTTTCTTGAATCTCATAAGCAGTCCTTCACGTAATAGCTCCAGATTTACGGACTTAAGACGCTCGGGATGATATCACCGTTTGCTTCCACAGGTCGCGCCCGTATAATCCTGAGCGGCGCCCAAGGAAATTGCATTAATGCCCAAAAGATCGGCGGCTTTTATAGCGCAACTATCCCTTCCTCTCCTTCTGCTGTTCGCATTAGCCGCGCCCGGTGTGCCTCAAAACCAGGAACCTGGAAATCAAACTCAGCGCCCCCGTAAAGTCTTTCCCAAAGAGCAGGAACCGGAAGACGTATTGCGCTTCGACACGGATCTCGTGTCGGTTGACGTTACGGCGATGGACGTCGAGGGCCGTCCGATTCGCAACCTGCGCCAGGAAGATTTCAAGGTCTACTCTGACGGAGCCGAGCAACCGATCTCGTTCTTTCAAATCGAGAAACGGCAGGGCGAGTCGCGACCGCTCGCAATCGTGTTTGCCCTGGATGTCTCCGGCAGCATGACGACGGAGGAGATCATCCGGCTTCGCAACGCGCTCCAGTCGTTTTCGAATCAGCTCGCGAGCCATCCGGTTGTCTATGCAGTGATGACTTTCGGCATGCGGGTAAAGACAGTTCAAAAGCTCACTTCAGATCCGACCAAGCTCGACGAAGCACTTGAACGAATCGCACGTGACGCTCCCAACGGCTTGTCCACGCACACTTACGACGCCGTTGACGACGCGATCCGGATGCTCGTGCGAAATGCGCCGCGCACGCGCGAGAAGCGTTTGATGAAGCGCGCCGTGCTGGTGGTGACAGACGGTTTTCCGGTCGGCGACACCGTCTCATCGCAAACAGTAATCGAACGCGCTAACGCCGCGGACGTAAGCGTGTTTGTCGTGACCTTGCCGTCGTACTCGCGCGTGATGGCGTCGTCATCACAGGACCCACTACCGACGCCGCTCGACGTGAGCGGCCTAGCAGAGTCGACGGGTGGTCGAAATGTTTACGCGAACCAGAAAGACTATTCCCCGTTGTTTCGGGCTCTTGCGGAGGAAGTCAGTTCCGCTTACGTGCTGGCCTTTTATCCGCCCGAGGAAAAGAGACGAGATGGGCAAGTACACACGATCAGAGTCGAGGGACCGCGGGGTTTAACTCTGAGACAGAGCCGCTCTGAGTATCGAGCAGCTAGCAAGTAGGCTTTGCACAAAAACTCTTCTCTGTGAAACCTCTGTGTCCTCTGTGTCTCTGTGGTTAACTAATTCATAGCAGTAACTCACCACAGAGACACAGAGAACACAGAGGTTGCACAGAGAAGAAAGGCGAAGACGTTCTCAGTATTCGTCTTCGTCCTCGTCTTCCTCGATCTCTTCTTCTACGATATCCAATTCGACAGGATCGAGGCCCACGACCTCCAATTCTGTTCCACACTCTTCACAAGACACTATTTCGCCCTTGTCCGTGTCCAAATCAACATGGACATCAGCATCACATTCCGGGCAAGTTCCGGTCGGCACTGTTTAATCCTCCCCGCATTGAGTGAAGGCAGGGATTCCCCCGTGTCGGGAGAGCACCCACTACCTTGTAAGCAACCAAATCAATCTACCCGCGAGCGCCGGAATTTGCAACCATCTTTTTCCGAGATTATTGGGCCAAGCTTGCTAACTTTTTTATGTCTTTGCGACTTTGCGTCTTTGCGTGAAATTCTTCTAAAGCGTTCACGAGGATTTCTCACGCAAAGGCGCAAAGACGCAAAGAAATCGGTGTGGATTCCCACACCTGACAGCACCGTGAGAAACGACTCAATACGCGGGGCTAACCTGACCTCACACTGATACCAAACTCGTGTTCCGACAACACGCGAAAACCTATGATGCGGTCCATGTTTGGACTCGCTAAAACCCAACACCCGGGCTGGTCCCTCCTACTTTTGATACCAGCCTTCCTCATCCTCTCCTATTTCACAAAGTAATGAACTCAATTCTTCGAGTAGTGTTGGTCGTGGGTATTGCTGCAGGGCTCACGGTCGCAATCTCACGCAGCCTTCGTGACGCTCCCGCAAAGCCAACACACACGCCCGAACTTTCAAAAGGTGTGGACTCGCGACTGCAAGCCGTCGCTGAATCCACCCTGGCCGAACGCGAAGGCGCGATCGTCGTTCTCGATCCGCAAACGGGACGTATCCACGCCGTCGCCAATCCGGAAATTGCTTTCAAAAGCGCGTTTCCACCCGGCTCCACGATCAAACCGTTCACTGCTATCGCTGCGCTTCGCGCGGGAGTGATTACTGAAGACACGCGTCTTCGTTGCCGCGGCAAATACAAACGCGACGATGTGATCGACGCCTGCGTCCATCCGCCAAAGCTGCCACCATTCAACATCGCTGAAGCCGTGGCTTACTCCTGCAACTACTTCTTCGCCACCATCGGCGCACGCATCGACGGCGAAAGCTTTGCCCAACTTCTCAGCGACTTCGGCTTCGGCCAACCAACCGGGATTGAAAGCCAGAGTGAATCGGCCGGTGTGCTGGCGCGCGACCGGTGGCAAACGCAGAGTCCGCTCGGCGAAGGTCCATTTCTTCAAGTCACTCCCGTGCAAATCGCAATCGCGTACGCAGCACTCTTCAACGGCGGCGCACTGCTCAAACCAAACTACGACGGCGTCCGCAAAGTTCGCGCACAGCTTCGCGTCGACGATAAAGAGCGAACGATGTTGCTCGACGGCATGCGCGGCGCGGTCTCATTCGGCACCGCGGAAAAAGCAGATCTCGATTCCCTTCCCGCCTACATCGTCGGCAAGACCGGAACGTCAACTCAGCTCGGTGGCTTTCGCACGCAAGGCTGGTTCGCAGGTATTGCTTTCAAACCCGACGCGCCACCCGAACCTGAGGATGCACAACTCCTCGTCGTTGTTTATCTGAAGAACGCACACGGCTCCGACGCGGCAAAGCTTGCACGCCCAATCTTCGAAGTGAAATAGAGGAGCGAAGGTGAGCAAAAAATTGGAAAGAGTCGCCGATCGCAGCTATAGTATTGAGCCACGAAGAGGCACTAAAGGCACAAAATCTATGAAAGTAATCACACGCCCGGCAGTGGTCATTTTGCTGCTCCTTTTCACCCTCACCGCGACTGCACAGCAAAAACGGCAAACAACTCCCAAGCCGCAACCAAAAGCGCCAGTCGCGCCAGCTCCCGCGCCGACTTTCGACACGCTAATCCCGGCAGAGTCGTACATCTTCTACGGCGAAGTACGAGGCGCCGGACAGCTCATTCGCTCCAGTGCTGTAAACGATCTACTCGAACCGGTTTTGCAGCTTGCTGGTCCACCGAAAGAATTCCGGGCCGTCGTGAGATGGCTGAACACGCATGCTGAAGACGTAATGACTTCGCGACTGTTGGTAGCGACATGGACCAGCAACAGCGCCAAAGATCTTCCTGAGGCAATGATCGCGATCGAGTTTGCCTCGGCTGAAGAGGCGACGAAGTTCAGTGCGAGTTTGAATGCGTTTCTGCCAAAGGTGCTACCCGCATCCCTGACAGAGCCTCCGGATAAATCGCTGAACATCCTGCCTGACAAATCAAAACCGCCCGCTCCGAACTTTCATCTCAAGCGCTTCGGCTCGCTCGTCGTACTAAGTCCCAAACCGTGGACAATGAAGCAACTCAAGCCGGCTGGAAGCAAGCTGCTGGCTGAAGACCCTAACTTCCGCGCTGCCCACAATCGCTTTAGCTCAGAGCTCGTCTTCGTCTATTTCGACACGAAGGTGATTGAAAGAGAGGAAGAAGAGAACCGGAAGCAAATTGAGCAACAAAGAAGCGAGGAGGTAAAACAGGCGCTGGCCGAAGCCGAGTCAAAGAAAAATGAAAAGGAGGGAAACGAGGAAGAAGCAGCGGACAACTTTACACTAACCGAACAGGTCGTGAACTTGACGCCGCCGCCCGGTGAGGCGAAAGATGAACCAGCCACGCCGGATCTCGTCTCGACTCTTCTCTCCGGAATTGGCTATACGATCTTCGACGGTGGCAAGACAACCTGGCCCGACGGTGTCGCGCTTGCACTCTCATTCGACGACGACTCATTCGATCTACGCGCGTTGCTCGTCAATCAGAACGGTGGAAAGGCCGATGCCATACCGTTCCTGCCGATGCTGATGACTGGTCCGGCCTACACGCCCGAAGCACCAAACATCTTTCCTGCCGACACTGAATTGATGGCGACGATGTCGCTCGATCTGCCGCAGATCTATACGACGATGGCGAAGCCGCGGCCGAAGGAGCAAGTCATCAACAGCAACGCCAATAATGTTGACGTCAAAGAGGTGGAATCCGAATCTCCGTTCGCGGAGCTCGAGAAGAAGTTAAAGATAAAAATTAAAGACGATCTGTTGCCGCTGCTTGGTCCGGAGATCGCCATCCGTCTGCCGATGAACAGCGGGTTTATTCCCGGGATGCCGGTGATGGCGCCTCCACTGTTGCCGGAATCGAAAGAACCGCAAGCGACGAATGGACCAGTGCTGGCGATCGCCGTCAAAGATAAAGAAGCATTGCGCGCGCTCATGCCGAAAATAATCGAGGGCCTCGGCTTCAAAGGCGCCAACGCGATAGCGCAAACTGAGCGACGAGAAGATACGGAGATCGTTTCGTATGCAAATATGTTCTCCTATGCGTTCGTGGGAAACTTCCTCGTAATCTCCGGCGAGCCTGCGAGCACGCGCTACGTCGTCGACTCCTACCTGAAACACGAAACACTATCCGCTGAGGCGCAGTTCAGAAACTCGACTCGCTGGCAGCCAAAGCCACAACAAGGATTGCTCTACATCTCTCCGGCGCTGATGGAGGGTTACAAGGTCTGGGCCGCGCTGCCGTCCACACGCGTCAGCGACCAGACGCGCGCGTTCCTCGTGCGGGCCAGCTCAGTGGCCCAACCAATCACGTACTCACTCTCGAATGAAGGGCTTGGACCACTACACGAGATTCACATTCCGAAAAATCTCTTGTTGATGGCGGTGGCCGGTATCTCAGGCGAAACCAATCCACCGCCAATGCTCCAGAACGAGCGAGAAGCAATCGGACTTATGTATACAATTGCACAAGCCGAGATGGCGTACAAAAAAGCTAACGGAACCTGTGCGACGCTGGAGCAGTTGAGTGCGGCCAACATGTTTCCGAAAGAGACTCTCGAGCGGGTCCAATATAAATTTGAGTTGACGGTGAGTGGCGACAAGTTTGAGTTGTCGGCGGTGCCTTCGGAATACGGGAAGAGCGGTAACATGTCGCTCTTCATCGACCAAACATTTGTTCTGCGTGGTGGCGACCATAACGGCGCCGCCGCCACTGCCTCCGACCCACCGATCAATTAACACCGAAGGTGTTCGCTAATTTCAGCCCAGGGTTCGAGCTTGCGAGAACCCTGGGTCATAACCGCAAGGCGATTAAATCCTGAAAGGATTTCGAGGTTGGCGAACCCTTTTCAGGGTTAAATAATATTTTTATGTATACCCAGGGTTCTCGCAAGCTCGAACCCTGGGCTGAAATTAGCCAACGCCTTCGGCGTTATAAGTTTTCGATCTCGACGGGCTCGACCGGCTCAGCGAGGTCGAAGTCGAAGACCTTCGAATAGAAATACAACTCACCATCAAGCGCACGCTTGATGTTCTTCGCCTGCCGGAAACCGTGCTGCTCGCCCGCAAACGCGACGTATGACACCGGAATCTTCTTCGCCCTGATCGCTTCGACCATCGTCTCCGCCTGATCCGGTGGCACCACCTTGTCTTCCAGTCCCTGGAAAAAGATCACCGGACACGATAACCGCTCGGAAAAGTTGATCGGTGACCGATCGTAATAGATGTCCTTGCGCTCGGGATACGGCCCGAGCAATCCCGTCAAATACTGCGACTCATACTTGTGCGTGTCGCGCGCCATCGACTCCGTGTTGCTGATTCCAAAATGACTCGCCCCCGCTTTGAATGCATTCCGAAACGTCAACGCGCACAAAGTGGTATACCCACCGGCGCTGCCGCCAGTGATGATCAGCCGGTCGCCGTCGACTTCCCCTCGGTCCGCAAGGTAACGAGCCCCATTCACACAATCGTCAACATCGACGAGGCCCCATTTCTTGTTAAGTCTTTCACGATATTGCCGGCCATAACCGGTGCTGCCGCCGTAGTTCACATCCAAGACGGCGAATCCGCGACTGGTCCAGTACTGCACTGACAAACTGAGCGCCGTCGAAGCCGCGGCCGTTGGTCCACCATGACTCTTGACGATCAGCGGCGGTTTTTCATTTTCGGGAGCGCGGTAATCGGGATTCTGCGGCGGGTAGAAGAAACCGTGGGCGGTGAGCCCACCCTCAGTCGGAAACTCAATCGCACGTGGCACCGAAAAGTACCGCGGATAAACCTCGAGGTCGTTCGACTTCCGCAAGATCTCAAACGCGCGCGTGCCCACGTCGAATTTCACGATCGCAGCTACATCCGTCGGCGATCCACCGCGAAACACGGCCTGTCCATTTGCAGCGCGCACAAACTGAATATCCGTGTACGGACAATCGATCGGCGTTATTTTCCCGCTCGTCACATCAACGGTCGAGAGAGTGGAAACGCCCTGATCGATGTGACTACAAACAATCGTTTCCGGCGAAGCAAAAGCGTAAGACGACATGCTGAAGATCCACTGCGGCATGCCTAGCTCGGCCTTGGATTGGTAGACATTCTCGATGCCGCCATCGGCCGTGATTCGTTCGAGGTTCCACCAGCCGCTGCGATCCGAGGCGAAGTACAAAACGCCGTCAGGCGACCATTCAGGCTGAAAAATCGACTCCGCAGCCCCACCCGCGACCCAGCGCGTCGAAGCCAATTTGCCGTCCTCGCCAAACTCGCCGACCCACAATTCGCAGCCGTCCCACGGCATGTTGGGATGGTTCCACGTGAGCCAGGCAAGTTGTGTCCCGTCCGGACTCAAGCGCGGCGTCGAGTAAAAATCATTTCCCTCGACCAGGACCACACCGTACTCGTTACCGGGCTCCGTAAAAATACTGACTATCGAATTGACTGCTTCGGCGCCCGCACGCGTGTGGTCCTCACGAACACAGATGAGACGCCCGCGCGCGTGGTCCATGCAGGCGTCTGCGTAGCGCATCTCGCCCGGCGCTGTTAACGCTTCTGGGGTGTTGGGACCGTTCTGCCGGTAAAGCCGCTGGTCGGAAAAGTTCGAAAAGTAAACAATTCCCTGGTTGACGAGATAATCGCCGCCCCCATATTCGTGAACACGCGTGCGGGCATTGAAAGGGGCCGGATTCACATCGGTACAAACTCCATCGGCGCTGCGTCTGATTATGACATTGCGGCCCGCTTCCTTCGGGCGCATCTCGAGCCAATAGATGTCGTCACCTTCAAACAAAGGCTGACTGAGGCCCACTGATCCTTCCACGATCAAATCTGAGGTGATCGGGGATTTCCAGGAGCCGAACGGTGCAATCTTTGGTGAATTTAACAAGGTCAATCCTCGATTCATTAGTCTCCGAACGCCGGTAGTTGTTCGCATTGTGTGACGCTGAAAAACTTTTGTCACAACCTCGCAAGGGCTTTACAAGCTTGCTGCAACCTACCTCCGAGCGCCGGCAGTTAGTATCTTGCCCGTCGTTAATTCTCCATGGGAGAACTGAGATAAAGGCAAGGGCGCTGGTCTTGGGGGAGGTCAGCGCCCTCTCTTTTTGTCTGCTCGCCATCTTACCAGTCTCAAGCAAAGTTCAGCCACAAAGAGGCACAAAACGCACAAAAAAATCTTTCCTATCTTGTTTTGTGACTTTTGTGCCTCTTTGTGGCTAAACTTTTTGCGCCTCTTTGTGGCACAATTCCGCGCATCAATCTCGAGAGAGGTGGCCCACCGATGTTCATCCGCAAAAGTAGCTTGATCGTCTTTTGTCTAATTACGTCTTTCATACTGGCCGGCTTTCCATTAACAACTTCTCATGCTGACACGTTCCGGCCCGTCGTTCGCGGCAAGCGTGGCGTTGTGGCCGGCGGACAGCCGCTGTCGGTCGAGGCCGGACTCCGCATTCTCCAGCACGGCGGCAACGCCGTCGATGCGGGAGTGGCGACGATTCTGGCAGCCTCGGTGATTGAGTTTTCGCACTTCTCGTTTGGTGGTGAGGTCCCGATTCTGATCAAGCTCAAAGGTCAGAATGTCGTGGTGATTGAAGGTATGGGCCAGGCGCCGGCGAAAGCCACGCGCGAGTTTTTCGTGAACAGGATGCAGGCCGAATCAGATAGCGGTACCACTATGCCGGCGGCGAAAAAGACAGGCCTGATCCCTTCAACTGGACCACTCTCAGCCACCGTGCCCGCAGTTCTCGACGCATGTGTCACCGCGCTCGACCAGTTCGGCACGAAAACCCTCGCGGAGGTCATGGAACCCGCAATTCAACTGGCTGACGGCTTCCCGATTGATGAGTTGAGAGTGCAGTACATCAAGACCCGCGCGCCGATCTTCTCGCAATGGGAGCCTGCGAGACGCCTTTTCCTGCCCGGCGGTGAAGTTCCAAAAGTCGGCGACCTCTTCGTACAGGCCGATCTGGCGCGGACGCTGCGTGAGATCGTTCGGGCCGAGCGTCTCGCGTCGAAAGGCACGCGCAACAATCGCCACGCCGGATTGATGGCCGCACGCGACTATTTCTATCGTGGCCCGATCGCCCGCCGTATCGGCGATTACATGCAAGCTAATGGCGGACTGATCGCAGCGGACGACTTTGCAAAATTTGCCGCGAAGGTGGGCCAGCCAGTCGAGACTGAGTATCGGGGTTATCAGATCTTCAAGGCCGGGTTCTGGACGCAGGGTCCGGCAATGATCGAAACACTCAACATGCTCGAGGGTTTCGATCTGAAGAAGATGGGACACAACTCCCCGACCTACATCCACACGCTCGCTGAAGCACTCAAGCTCGCCCTCGCCGATCGAGATCGTTACTACGGCGATCCGAATTTCGTAAAGATTCCGATGACTGAGCTGCTGTCGAAAGAGTATGCCGCGTTGCGACGCCCGTTGATCGACGAGGGCCGCGCGTCTCTGGCCCAGCAACCCGGCGATCCGATGAACATGAAAGCCGTGCTCGCGACTGCGGTCCAGACCATCGGCCGCGCTTCCGCTGTGCCCGCGATCGAGCGCGCCAACGACACGACCTGCGTCAACGTTGTCGATAAAGAAGGCAACATGTTCAGTGCGACGCCGAGCGGCGCATGGCTGCCCGCGGTTGTTGCCGGTGATACGGGCGTGCTTATGGGCCAACGCTTGCAGTCGTCACTTACAGATCCGAACAGTCCGAATGTTGTCGCACCGGGTAAGAGACCGAGAATCACGTTGACGCCGACACTCGTGCTCAAAGGCGGCGAGCCGTTCATGGTGCTCAGTACGCCGGGTGGTGACAACCAGGACCAGGCGCTGCTGCAAGTTTTACTGAACATCGTCGAGTTTGGTATGAACCCGCAGGAAGCTGTCGAGGCGCCGCGCTTCGATACCCAACACTACGTCAGCTCGTTTGACGATCACGAATTTCTCCCGGGCTCGCTTAACGTCGAGTCGCGTGTAGGTTTGAAAACGATCCAGGAGCTTTCAGCAAAGGGACACAAGGTCACGGTTCAGGGCGAGTGGGGCACACTCTCTTCGCCCACGGTCATCACTTACGATCCGAAAACTGGTGTCGCGGCTGCGGGCGCTGATCCGAGACGCAGTCGTTACGCTGTGGCGTGGTAAACGATCTCAACAAAGGAGTCCCCCCCATGACGATCCTTTCGGGAAAGAACGCAGTACTCGCGGTCGCTACTTTAATTTTTGTGGTCGCAACGCACGGCTCAGCCGCTGCTCCGGTACTTCCGAATCCGGTACTCTATTTCCTCGGCGCGGAGTATGTTGAAGTCAATGGCAAGCAGATCACTCGTTATCGATTTGATGTGCTGAACAAGGATCAGTATCCCGATGACATGTTTGCCCAGTCGCCTGCTCTGCCGCCTTGCGGCGCCAACACAAAGGCGGCGCGCACGTGGGTTGATCTTTACGATCAAAGTGGAAAGCGATTGAACGGGTTTTGTGCGCTGGGCAAGTCAGCGGACCTGAACGGTATCTGGTTCGGGCTCGACACTGACATTATTCCACCGAGCTATATTTATATAGAGCTCAACGATCGGAAGACGAACACGAAGTACAAATCGAATCTGGCTGACACAACGCTTTAACCAAATCAAAAGGGGAACAATTATGGGACTTCAGGAAGGGCAACGCTTCGTAGATTTCAATCTCAAGAACCAGGACGGCAAGAACGTCAAGCTTGACGACTTCAAAGGCAAATGGCTCGTCGTTTACGTCTATCCTAAGGACGACACGCCGGGCTGTACGATCCAGGGGAAGTCGTTTACGGCGACGAAGCAGGAGTTTGACGACGCGAACATCGCGGTGGTGGGTGTGAGCGAAGATGACGTCGATTCACACAAGGCCTTTTGCAACAAGTTTAGTTTCACGATCGATCTGCTTGCGGATCCGAATCATGAGCTGTTGCAGGCTGCTGGTGTGGGGCAGAGTGATTACAAGGGCACGATGTACTGGAACCGCACCAGCTTCGTGATCGATCCTGAGGGGAATTTGCGGAAGACGTACTTGAAGGTGAACCCCGAGGGCCACGAACGCGTACTGCTCGATGATATCAAGGCAATGCAGTAAGTCTTAGACAGGATTTACAAGATTTTTCAGGATGAACATGTAAATCCTGTCTAAATCTTGTAAATCCTGTTAACGGCTGACCCAACAATCATGCTCGCTTATGTCTTCTGGCACTGGCCGCAATCCACCATCGATCCAGACGCTTACGTCAATCATATAATCGACTTTCATCAAACACTCGCCGCCAACAAACCACCCGGCTTTCATCACTCCGTCGTCTTTCGCATCCGCGGTGCGAGCTGGCTAAAAACGAACGACGAAGCCTACGAAGAGTGGTATCTCCTCGACGACTCCGCCGCGATGGATCCATTGAACGAAGCAGCCGTCTCAGGCGTCTGTGAGGCGCCGCACAACAAAGTCGCGCGAGAAGCAGCCGACGGCATCGGTGGGTTGTATCGGCTGCGCGCCGGCGATGAAGAGTTGTCAGAAGCGCGCTGCGCAATCTGGCTGAGCAAACCGGCGGGCGTGTCTTACAAAGACTTCTACGCGACGCTGCAACCACTCACATCACAACCAGGCGTCGCGCTTTGGGGACGCCAAATGACGCTTGGTCCAACCACCGAGTTCTGCATCCACAGCACAAACCCGATCGAGCTTCCACCCGGATACAGCGGCCTGCAACCACAATTCACGCTGATCTATTCCAGCAACAACTCCGCGACGAGCGGACAATGATCTGACGCCGCCCGAATCCGTTCCTTCGGCTCCGTCGTCACTTCACACCTCGTTAATCGATTCGCAAACGCACGCGGCACGAACACATAATCAAGTCTCACGTGCGGATCCCACGTCGGAAACGTGTAGCCCTTGTCATCCGGATGCAGCATCCGAAATCCATCAGCATACCCAGCGTCGAGCACAAGTTGGATCGACTCACGTTGCAGCTTCCGCCCGCTGATCCAGATCAGCGCGCGAATCCACGCCGGCAAACGGTCCATTTCCAAAACCTCTCCCGGCGCGATCGTGTTGAAGTCTCCAACCAAAACATGAAACCCGTTTTGATGTCGCTTGATCCCCTGGAGCAGCGAGCGGATCTCGCGCGCGCGCCTGCGTTCATCCCATTTCGAAAAACGCGCACTGAGATGCAAACCAAAAACGCGCGTCTTGCCGCCAGCCGGAACGATCTCGAGAAACGAATGCCGCGCGCCTGCAGGATAATGCCACTCGTGATAATCAACTTCCGTGCGACTTAAAAAACCGATCGAGTGATTTCTTCTCGCAGCCCAGAACGGAAACTTCGTCGCACGCGAGAGACTCTCAATGACAGCCGGATCGGTTGCCTCCTGAAATACAACGAGATCAGGCGCCGCCGCCACGATCGTTTCCGCAAGCGCCTGTTCCCTGCCGCGACCACCGAAGCGGATGTTGTAACTCAGCAACTTCAGCGTCACGCATTCTCACCCGATGGAACCAGGACGAAATATGGCTCACCAAACAAGACGTCGCGACCATAAAGAACAAGACTCGACGTGGCCTGAAAATTCACCGGACGCCCGACCAGTTTTTGCAGCGATTCACGCAACTCGTTCAAACTCGGCGCGACATCCGGCTCTTTGTCGCAGAGTGGTTTCGTGTGTAATCCCGGAATGTAATAAGCATCTGACGACCATGCCTGCATCACCTTGCTGCCGACCAGCGTCACATCCAGATCGCTCGTGCCTTTACCCAGCGAGTCGAAAGGCTGGCCGTCTTCATGACGCTTGTTGGTAACGACACTGCCACGCAGCACGATACCGGTTCCTTCGGGAAGTCCCTGTTGTAGTTTGCGATGGAACGCGATGAAGAGACGCTCATCACCGCCGAATCCGAGTGTGATAATCCGCGAGCGGACCTCGTTCTCGTTCATTTCATGTGCATCTTTAGGCATAGTCTCTGTGTTCTCTGCGTATCTCAGCGTTCTCTGCGTTAAATGGCGCCTCAACGCAGAGAACGCTGAGACACGCAGAGAACGCAGAAAAGAAAACCGGGGGGCTAAATTAACGGGAGATGTCTCTGACGATTTCGTACAGCTCGCGCGTGCCCTCGCGCACGTTCTTCACCGAGATGCGCTCGTTGTTGCCGTGCACGCCTTCGTCTTCTTCAGACGTCGTGTAGATCGGCGCCCAACCATACGCGACTATGCCGAGCTGCCGGTAGAGCTGGCTTTCAGTATAACCGCTGAGCATCTTTGTGGTGACGACTGCGCCCGGATGCTTTTCTTTTGTCTTACGAGCGATCAGAGAAAACAACTCGGTATCGATCGGGGAACTATTCGGTTGTTTGAAGCGATTGATGTTCTCAATCTTGATCGAGGGATCTGCAATTACAACCGTGAGCGCCTTGAGAAAGTCTTCGGGCGACTCGCCCGGTAACAGTCGAACGTCGAGATTGCACGTTGCAGCGTTGGGGATAACGTTTGTCTGCTTGCTGCCACTGAGCATCGTGATCGAGATCGTGTTGCGCACGAGAAAGTTGAACTCGCGTTGACTGGTCAGCGCCTTCACGAACTCAGGGTCCTTCAACGACTCACGAATATTCAGAAAGTGTGCGCGCAAAGGCTCCGACTGCAACGGTGCAATGTCTTTGAAAAACTGCTCGACCGCGGGCAGAAGCTTGACCGGCGTCTCCCAATCGAGAATGCGATTCATCGCGCGTATCAGGCGGTTCGTCGCGGAATCATTTACAGGACGCGAGCCGTGTCCCGGCAGTCCGGTGGCGGTGACTCGTAACCAGAACGGCGCCTTCTCCGCGACATCAACGCCGACCACCTTTACTGAGTCGCCTTCGAGCAGATTGTCGCCACCTTCAGTGAGCACGTATTCCGCGTTTTTAAAGAGGTCGGCTTTGTTCGCGATCATCCAGAGCGAGCCTTCGTCGTCAACCTCTTCATCAGCGGTGCCGAGGAAGATCACGTCGCGCGACAACGGTGGTCCTTCGCGCTTGAGCAGGATCATCGTCATGAGATGGAGCAGTCCTTCGCCTTTCATGTCGAGCGCGCCGCGACCGTAGATCGAGTTGTTCTTGATGATGCCGGCGAAAGGATCGACTTCCCACGAAGCAGGTTCGGCGGTGACAACGTCCGTGTGACTCAGCAGGATTATTGGACGCTTCGAGCCGTTGCCTTTGAGACGCGCGATGATGTTTGCGCGACCGGGTTTGAACTCGAAGATCTCGTTTTCAATACCGTGCTGATCGAAGATCTTCTTCAAAAACCGCGCCGCCTCGATCTCGTTGCCGGGCGGATTTGAAGTGTTGACGCGCAGGTACTGCTGCATCAGATCGACCGCCATGTCCTGGTAGCGCGGCCAGTCAATTCGAGCTCCGTTCTGAGCCGAAACAGTTACCTGAAACACAAGGATGAAAAGTAGTGCTGTTATCACTGATCTCATTTAGTTCCAGCTCATTTGGACAGGATTATAGGATTTGCACGATTTATATTAACATGCGCTAACTCAAACGATGCGTCTCTTCCCCGTGTTTGCCATGTTATGCGCCGCGTTCGCAGCGGGCGCGATTAATTCCATCGCTGGCGGAGGAACGCTGCTGACCTTTCCCGTTCTGATCTGGCTTGGGCTCGATCCGAAAGTCGCCAATGGGACCAGCACAGTCGCACTCTGGCCCGGTCTCTTCGGTGGTCTCTTCGGTTATCGCAAAGAGCTCGAACACAGTTCCACGATACTGTTTCGACTCGGCCTAACGAGTCTCATCGGGGGCACGTTCGGCGCCCTTCTGCTCGTCCGCACGCCGTCGAAGGTCTTCGCCGATCTTGTACCGTTCCTGATCCTGTTCGCCACGCTGCTATTCATGTCGAACGGGATCGTCAACAAGCGCCTGCGACTCGGATCGATCGACGAGAAACCGATGGGTCTCTGGTGGACCGGCGCGATCATCTTTCAATTCTTCTCGGCCACGTACGGCGGCTACTTCGGCGCCGGCAACGGCATACTCATGCTGGCGGCGATGGGCGTCCTTGGCCTGAACGAGCTGCATCGCGCCAACGGCATCAAAAACTTTCTCGGCATCTGCATCAACGCCGTGGCGGTGTTGATCTTTGCGGTCGCGGGATATGTTGTCTGGCAAGATGCGCTTTTGATGGCGTGTGGCGCGCTCGCCGGCGGCTATTTTGGCGCGAAGATGGCGATGCGTGTGGGGCAGAAATGGGTGCGCCGCGGGATCGTGCTGATCGGGTGGATAATATTTTTCGTGATGCTCTGGAAAGTGCGCCAACAGCCGCAATGACGCCACGCAAGCTCCCGCGCGAGTTCTACCTTCGACCCGACGTGCTCACGGTTTCTCGTGATCTGTTAGGCAAGTTGCTGGTTGTGCCCGGCCCGAACGGCGAGCGCGTGTCGGGGAAGATCGTGGAAGTCGAAGCCTATCGTGGTCCTGAAGACAGGGCGTCACATGCTTACGGCGGGCGCCGCACGAAACGAACAGAGACGATGTATGGAGCCGGAGGCATTGCTTACGTCTACTTCGTTTACGGTATGTACTACCAATTCAACGTGGTGTGCAATGTTGCTGATGTTCCCCACGCGATTCTTGTTCGTGCGCTTGAACCAGTCGAGGGGATTGAACTGATGCGGGCGCGCCGCCGTTCACATCCCGATCACAATCTCACCAACGGCCCGGGAAAGCTCTGCATCGCGATGGGCATCGATCGCCAGCTCAATGCCGCGGATCTCCTCGGCGATAAAGTGTGGATCGAAGACTTCGACGCTGTCTCACCCCGTCGCATCGCTCGCGGCCCACGGATCGGCATCGACTACGCTGAAGAATGGATCGACAAACCGTGGCGCTTCTGGATCCGCGACAATCCGTTTGTCAGCAAGATCCGCTAAATCCGCGTTTCAAAGAACAAACTTCATCGGCGCTGCCTGGATCTTTGTCGCCGTTACCGGCTGTCCTCTCAAAAACTCCATCATCCCTTCTTTGATCTTCGGCGACGAAAGAAACAACGGATCGGAGTGCACGGCACCTTCAATGATCATGTGCGTGCTGTTTGAGAACCCTTTTCGATACTCCTCCGCGTTGCTGATCGGCGTGCGCGCATCGAGCGTCCCCGAGATAAACAAGACCGGAATATCCGATTTCAACAGCGCCCGAAACTCGTCGCCGAGATCCGGGGCGTTCCATTCCGTGCAAACATCCGGAAAAGGAAAGTTGAAAATGTCTTCGAGCAGCGTTCCCTTCGCTTCACGGGCGATCAGCTCGCGACGCGCTGCCGTCTGACCAGAAGCACAGTCCATCATGTAAGACATTGCCGATCCGATCTCGCTCCGCGACTCATTGAGCCAAACCTGCGCCGGGTTCGTGAAGTCGCCTTTCGACGCGCGATAGAAAAGCGCCGGAAACCTCGCCGTCACCGTCGTGCCGATGTTGTTGGCAACGATGTACTGCATCACAAACTTGTTCACGATAACTTTGACTTTGAGCTTCGTGCGCGGATCGGTGATCTCGACTGTTTGAGGTTCAGCGTCGAGACGGTCGAAGACAGACTTCATCAATCCGAGGAAATCCGGAACCTCTTTTCCAACTTCCGGATCAGCTTTGATCACAGCCGCGAGATCTTCGAGATGCTTCTGGATGTTGCTCGGGAGCTTGTAGGTGTGGTCCGGACCTTCCGTGCCGGCGAGAATCGCGCGATGAATGCTCTGCGGATGCCGTCGCATCGTCGCGAACGCGAGGTGAGTGCCGTAGCTGATGGACCAGAGACTGATCTGGTTCGCGCCGAGAGCTTTCCGCAAGTCTTCGAGATCGTCGGCGCTCTCATTCGTGTTGTAACCCGTGAGATCGACACGTTGAATGTCGCGCCAGTATTGAGCACAACCGCGGGAGTTCTCGCGCAACACCTTTATCGCAGCTTCGCGCTTGGGGGCAACGTCTAACGGAAGCGCGAGTTGTTCATAGCAACCGAGGTTCGGCTTCGAATAGCCGGTGCCGCGCTGATCGTAGGCAATCACATCAGCTATCTCGCGTAACGCCATGAACAATGGAAAGCGAGAGCCTTTGGCGGTGAAGATACCCGAGCCGCCTGGACCACCAGCAAGATAGACGATTGGCGGTCCAGGGTTCTTCGCCGTGCTCTTGAAACGCACAAAGGCGAGCTCGATCAGATTGGTGTCTGGGTTCGAGCGGTTTTCAGGGACTAGGAGCGTGCCAAATTCCGCGTCGACTTTTTCCTTTTTGTCATTCTCAAAAGTGTACGGTTTGATCTTGAGCGTGCCCGCTTTTGGTTGGGCGCAGATCGTGGTCGTTAAGAAAAGTATTAGCAAGACACACTTGTAGCTGGACATCATGCGATGCCTCCTTTACGAGTTCTTTTAGCTGCGATTAGCCTTCGATTTCGGAGATGGCCCAGGCGGCTTTCGCGCTGACGCTGGGCTCTTTGTCATTCAGGGCCTGTTTCAGTGTGGGGAGGGCGTCGGCACTGCTAATCTCGCCGAGTGCCTCGGCTGCACCACGCCGTACTTCGACACGAACATCCGAGAGCAGCACATTGCAGAGCGCAGTGACTGCACGCGCGTCTTTCATCTCACTCAAGGCCCAGACAGCGAGTTCGCGGACTTCCCAGTTCTCGTCACCGAGCGTGGCAACGAGTTTTGGCAGCGCGCGTGAATCGCGCAACTCGCCTAGGGCACGGGCAGCGGCCATTTGCACGAAGTCGTCTGCATCATCGAGCAGCACGATGAGCTGCGGAACGGCGCCGGCTCGTTCGCCGGGCAGCATGTTGTGCAACTCGCCGATGGCCCACGCTGCGTTGCGGCGCGTGATGGGGCTCGAGCTGTACAGTTCATTAGATAATGGAGCGAAAGCCGGACGACCAAACGACGCCAGCGCGAGGGCAGACTGCTCCCCATATGAAGGATGTTTGAAAGTTTGCAGTGCGGGACTCCATTGACTCGTGTCCCAGCAACGTACCACTTGAGTTGGCGTATCATCGCCCAACGTTGCTATCAAGGCGGGAATTGCTTTGACATCACCACGTCGCGCCGCCTCACACGCCGACGACATGCGGTCGTCCTGAGGCGCGCTCGCGGGTTGGTTCTCATTGCGCGCCTGCGAAACAGCAGCGGCTGGCGCGACCCGATCCTGAACGGCTGATAGTGTTGAGGTCAGGATCGAGTCAGTGACGGCGGCACGTACCTGCGCTTGCAGCTCGAATCCAAACATCGACAAAGACAGCGCTGACAAACACAGAACCACCATCGCCGCGAACATCATCACTCGCGCGAAGCGTGCACCGATATGCATGTTGCTGTTCATGAGTCTCACGATCCTTTCTTCCAGAATCCGGCAGTCCAAGATGCTCAACATGAACGCCTGCGATGAGTACTGCCGCGAAACGTCTGCCGCCCACAACAGCGAGCGTGCGTAAACTTTCGGGGCGAGAACGCGTCGCGTTACGAGCTCGTCGCACGCAAGCTCACGGGTGCGATCGATCTCGCGCTTTATTAAATAGGTGAGTGGATGAAAAGAGATGGGTACGCAAAACAGCTCGCAGAAGAGGTTCGTGAGAAAGTCTCGTCGAGCGACGTGCGCCATCTCGTGACCGATGACGGAAAGTAGTTTTGCTTCGTCAACAGTTGAGCAGTATGCGTCAGGCAGCACGATCAGCGGCTGGCGAGCGCCGATTGTATATGGCACGCGGGCTTTGCTCGAGCGCGCCACGGTTACGTCTCTGGTTGCGAGTAGTTCGCGACACCGCTCGGCAGCTCCTATCACTTCAGGCGCGAGGCCGGTGCGAGTCGCAGTCTTGCACAGGCGTTCTTTTCGCTGCCAGAAACGAGCCAATCTGATCGCACGTCCGAGGATGAAGAGTGCGTATGCGAGGGCGATGAAGAGGACGATACGAGGAGTGGTTGTGACTGTCGTTGTGCGCCGGGCGCCGATGTGATCGACGTTGAAATCCTCTTGCGGGCCGCTATTGTTCACTCGACCCGGCGCTACCGCGCTCGGTTCTGTTGAGTTCCATGCAGAAACAACGTGAGTAGCAGTCAACAGCGGAACGATCAAAGATGAGAGTAGCGCAACAACCCAGAGCGCATGCCTGTAACGTGCAGGGCCATTCCGCAGCAACCACGCGGCAAGAGATGTAACCGCGACGATTGCCGCGATCTGCCAGCACGAATTCACAACAAAATTAAGGATGAACTCGCTAGTTTTTAGCATTCAGCTCTTCCTTCTCGATCAACGCATGCAGCTCAGCCAGTTTTTCCGGCGTCAGGTATTTCTCCTGTAGCAAATTCATCACGAGCCCTTCAGCCGAGCCGCCAAAAAGACGATCGATAAACTCGCGCACCGCGTGGCCCGTGAACTTCGTGCGACTGACTGCCGGCTTGTAGATGTAAGCCTTGTCTTTGAGTGTCCGCTTAACTTTGTTTTTCCGATGCAGCACGGTGAGCATCGTCTGGACAGTGGTGTAAGCCAGCTCGCGCTTCAGTTCTTTTTGCACCTGCTGGACGGTGGCCGGACCTGTTTCCCAGAGCACCTGCATGATCTCCAGCTCCAGGGGTGTCATCTGTTCACTCTTGCGACGCGGCATTTACCCTCCTAAGACTTTAGGTGGAAGACCATACCGCACCGGAACCGGCCTGTCAACTAAAACTTTAGTAGTACACAAAAGGCACAAAAAGCACAAATGAGACCTGAAGAAATTTTCTTTTGTGCTTTTTGTGCCTTTTGTGTACTAATCGCTGCCGTAACGGATTTCCATGTGGCGGATGCGAAAGGCGGCGAGGATCAGGACGATGATCGTGACCACCAGCATGCTTGGAATCGCGATGTAAGCTGGCGTCGGATCGGCCACGACGGCGAATGGACCTTCAGAAATCGGCACCGGCACGAGTGAGTTGAGATAGTGAATCACGCTGACTTTTTTCAGCAGCGGCGGCAGGAGAAAGTTGAGCCACTCCCAACCGTAAAGCAGCAGCGCCGGAATGATCGGATTGCGAATGAACAAGCCCACGACGAGGAAGAACGCGCCATAACCGACGCACGCGAGTATCGTGATGCCGGCATAAGTGAGAAGCTGCGTCAGACCACGACCCTCCGTAAAGTAGCGCACGCTCTGCGAATAAAAATGAGGGAAGTAAAGCAGCAGCATCGCGATCACGGTCGTCGTTGTAAAGAGCACGATCGAAGTCACGAGACCGGACAGATACTTGCCGACGACCAGCACTTCCCTTCTCACCGCGCTCAAAAAATAATAGTGCAAACTCCGGTCAACCAGCTCACCGCGAAACAGGTTCATGAAAATCCACGCCGACCCGAAGAAGATGAGCGTGCGCAGAATCAAACCGTTGTAAATGATCGAATAAATGACGCTGTACTGGTTGAAATCTCGCCACTCGTTCCCCGGCGGCGTGACGAGCGCCAGCAGCGCGAGCGGAAAGAGCGGCAACAACGCGATCAGATAGATCAGTATCGAGCGACGGCTTAAAAAGTTCTTCTCGATCTCGAGACGAAAGATCGCGCCGATCTGCCGGAGCCAGAGTCCCCAGCTCGCTCGATTCTGTTCAGATGTGGCTTGAGCTACCTCAACCGCAGAACTCATTCAATAGACTCCTATGCGCTGCCGCCCGTCGTACCGATCAGGTACTGGTAAACCGCGCTGAGATCGTCGTCAACCGGCGCCACTGACTCTACGTTTACTTCACCTTCCGCAACCGCATGGTTCAATAACAGGTAGAACCGATCGGCGTCGCGCGTCTTCACAAACAAACCGCGGCGGTCGTCGTGCAAGCGCGCTTCGACGACGTGATTCTGAGCAAAAACGTACGCGGCAAGTTTCGCCGGCTGATCGCAACGAATCAGGATCTGCATCGGATGTTCTTCCATCTCGTCGCGCACGCCGTGAATGTTGCCTTCGGCGACGATGTAACCGTTGTTCAGCAACACGACCCGGTCGGACATCATGTCGACCTCGTGCAGGATGTGCGACGAGATGATCAGGTGCAAACCTTCGGAAGCGAGTTTGCGAAACAGCGCGATCGTCTCGGCGCGCACCATCGGATCGAGACCGTTGAGCGGCTCGTCGAGAATCAAAACTGCCGGCTGGTGTGCGATCGACTGCGCCAGGCGAATGCGTTGTCGCATGCCTTTGCTGTAACCCGCCACTTTGCGATCCGCAGCTTCAACGAGATTGACGCGCTCGATTGCCAGTTGGGCCAGATCGTTCGCCTGCTTGCGATCGAAACCGTGGACGAATAGAAACGAGGTAATAAACTCGCGACCAGTCACGCCTCTCGGAAACGAATCGAACTGCGTGCAGTAACCGACTTTGCGAAACAACTTCTCGGGCTCGTCGGTCGGAATACCCAGGAGCGTGATCGAGCCGCGCGTCGGTCGCAGCAGTCCGGTCATCAGGTTCATCAACGTCGACTTCCCTGCTCCGTTCGGTCCAACGAGACTTGTGATGCCGGGCGCGATCTGCAGGTTCACCCGATTCACGCCGAGTATCTCGCCGTAGAACTTGGAAACGTTGTCGAAGATGATGAGTTGATCGTTGGAACTCATAGTCTATTTAACGAACCACCTCGTAAGCTTTAACTTTCCAGTGCAGGATTGCGAGGCAGACGGCAGAAAAAATGAATAGCGCGGCCCAGGAGCACCACAGCGGCGGCTCCAGCAGCAGTACTTCTCTGACAACATTGTCATCGAAGTCGCTGATCTGAATGCGGCCGCTAACACGATCGAAAGTACCGAACAGACCAGCCGTTACGTTGTACATGAGTCCTGACAGGCTGATGATGTTTGCCCAGCGCGTCTGGAAAAGTACATTGACAATACCGGCGAACGCGGACGGGATAATCACCATCCCCAACATTACCCCACTCGCCACAATGCGCCACTTCACCAGCGCTGAGATAGTTTGCGAAAGCAAAGCCAGCAGCAGGATCCAAACTAGACCACTAATGATAATCGAGCTCGCAATCCACAGATTGCCTTTGAGCCACGCAAACCCCTCGAGGTAAGACTGGAACAGAAACATCAACAACTGCGGCACCCATGTGATCCACGACAACAGGATCAGCAACACCGACATTTTCCCCATCACATACTCAGTGCGCGAGAACGGGCGGCAAAGATACAGCGGCAGCGCATTGTTTCGCAGATCGCGTGAGACAAGTGGTGGTCCAACCAGGAGCGCAACGATGAATGCGAACGCTCCCTGAACTACGACAAACGTCTGGAAAAACGAACCGTCGATGGGTATCAACTGCCGCGCGTTGAGATTCATGATCGCGAGGGCAGTGACGTTGTGATGCAAATAAATCAGCACCGCTTCAACTAAGAGCGGCAGGAAACAAATGACGTAAAAGGCCGTGAAGAGCTTGGAATTGAAGACACCTCGCAGCGTGTGCCGCGGAAGAATCAAAAAGCGATTCCACTCGGGCGTCAGTATGCCTTTGTACGGCTTATAAGCCTGCTCATAAACCGCCATAACCGTTCTCCATTGCCCTCAGGAAAATGTCTTCGAGCGAGTCGCGCTTGTAACTCAAACGCCTGAGCTGCACCTGCTGCTCTTCGGCGAGACGATAAAGGTCGCGCACCTCCACGCCTTCCTGCAAAACGATCTTCAAGCGATGATCGCCTGATACCGCATACTCACAACCGAGCTGCTGAATCGCCTTCACAAACTTCTCCTGATCGCCACGCGTCTCGAGCATTAGAAACTTGCGATTCGATTTACGTTCTTCTTCGAGATTGCAGTAGACGGCGATCTCGCCATCTTTCAGGATCAAGATCTCATCGCAACACTCTTCGACGTCGAGCAGCAAGTGCGACGACAAAACGATGTGCGCGTGACCGCTGTCGCGAATCTCCCGGATCAACTTGATCATGCGGAGGCGCGCCGGCGGATCGAGCCCGTTCGTCGGCTCGTCGAGAAAGATTAGTCGTGGACCATGAACGATCGCCTGCGCGAGCTTCGCGAGCTGCTTCATACCCAGCGAGTAAGTCTCGAGTCGTCGATAACGCGCCTCGCCGAGTCCGACGTAGAAGAGCGCCTCGTGCGCGCGCTCGAGAGCGGCTTCAGACGGGAGTCCTGACAGTTCACCCATCAGCCGCACAAAGTGAACTGCGCTCATCTTCGCGATGAACGAGTCGCGCTCCGGCATGTAGCCAATCAACGATCGGATCTGTTTAGTCTGATTGATGATGTCCATGCCGAAGATCTGCGCGGTGCCTGCAGATGGCGCGTGAAAGCCGAGCAGCGTGTGAATCAGCGTCGTCTTGCCGGCGCCGTTTGGACCGAGCAGACCAATCGCCTTACCACGCAGATCGCCGCGAAGGTTCTTTAGTATTGGCCGGTGACCGAAAGTAACGCTGAGACCATGAAGGTCGATCACT
>Ga0207710_10000390_pt1 | contig 29842 bp, 21 predicted proteins | sample KBSS24metaG_FD_184400 | JGI IMG/M metagenome (GOLD analysis project Ga0207710, IMG submission 184400) | Switchgrass rhizosphere microbial communities from Kellogg Biological Station, Michigan, USA - KBS S2-4 metaG (SPAdes) (version 2) | ecosystem: Host-associated > Plants > Roots > Rhizosphere...
TGCTGGTAGCAAAGTGGCGGGCCCGTAGCGGCCTGAGAACGAGCAGCGCCAGAACCGCCGCCAACAGGTTGAAGCTCATCGCGATCATGAATACCGAGTCCCAGCCGTTGGCTTTCGCGATTGCGGCCGCGAACGGCACCAGCAGCGCGCCGGAGCCCTTGGCGGTGTAGAGCATGCCGGCGTTCGCGGCAGCGTACTTGGCACCGAAGGTATCGCCCTGGGTCGCAGGGAAGAGGCTGAAAATCTCCCCGTAGACGCCGAAGTACAACGCGGTGAGCAGAACAAACATGACCGGGTTGGTGCCCACCTGGCTCAAGCTGAACAGTGCGCCGGCACCGATGGTGAACGCGAGCGCCATCGTGTATTCGCGGCCGATCTGGTCAGACAGCCAACCGAAGAACGGCCGGCCTACGCCGTCGAAAATTCGGTTGAGCTGGATGGCGAACACCCCGGCCGCCATCGTGAGTCCGAACAACTCGACCGGTACCTTGTCGATCTTGAAGTCCTTGGCGATGGGGGCCATCGAAGCGGCCATGGTCAGACCACCCGCTGCTACCAGTACGAACATCACGTACAGGACCCAGAACACGGGACTGCGCAAAACCTCGGCCGGCGTGTAGCCATGCGCGGTCTGATTAGCTTTTACCTTAGCGGCGATCAACGACGTCGGCGCGACCAGCATGCCCCAGGCCATCACGAACACGATGGCACCCTGGATCAAACCAAACACGAGGAAGGCGCGCTCGTAACCCGAGGATTGAATCATCGAGGCGATGGGCCCGATCGTGATAGCCGCGCCGGCGCCGAAACCTGCGGCAGTGATGCCGGCCGCGAGACCCCGGCGCCCGGGAAACCACTTGAGCGCGTTACCAACACAGGTACCGTACACGCAACCGGTCCCGATTCCGCCGATGGCGGCCGCGAGGTACAACACAGGCAAGGAGCTGGCGCCCGAGTTGATGACCCAGGCAATGGCAACCAGGAAGGCTCCGCCGATGACCACATAGCGGGGACCGAAGCGATCGACCAGGTATCCCTCGACCGGGATCAGCCAGGTTTCAACCAGGACAAACAGTGTGAAGGCGACCTGGATCGCGGCCCGACCCCAGTGATACTTGTCGTCGATCGGGGTGACGAACAGCGTCCAGCCATACTGGAGGTTCGCGACGCACGCCATACAGATGACCCCGATGATCAACTGCACCCATGGATTCCCTAATGCTCCGACAGGCTGGTCCGTACTCGTATTCATGTCGTGCCCCCTCGCTGTTTCTTCACCTGGTTGGCCGGGAAAGTTCACCTACGGGTTGTGGAAGCGGGCGAGTTGGCCGCGGAGGCGGATAGCCCGCATCTGCAACATCGTCTTGTGTGGCCGCTGGTATATCATATTTTTTGAATTTGTATAGCCGGCAAAGGTCTTGCGGGAGCGGGAAGCTGTGCGCCAATGCCGCAATTCGCTAAGACGGCTTAGCATGTCTTCCCCAAATGCCGTACAATCTCATATATCTTGTACAAACCCAGCCAGGGTTGGGAAATCGCGATGCAAATGATTGGTTTTATTGCTTTTTTTGTCGGCGGGGTAGCTGCGGTGACCGGCGTGTCGGTGTCACTCTATGCAGCGCTGCCGAAGGCTGTGCTGGCGTACGCGGAGCGTCATGGCCGATTCCAGGGCTTGGCCGCGGGCGAGAGACTTGCGAACGGTACGCGTGCGAGCGAGCCCCCGGCGGGACGCCGTCAGCGGTTGACGGTCGGCTTCGATAGCAGCAGTCTGTGTAGGGAGTAATGAGCACAACCGAGAATCTCATCCAACGCGCTACGGCAACCACGCCGCTGGCACTCGCGCCTCTGAACGCAACGAGCCTGCGCGACCAGGCCTATAGGCTCATCAAGGCGGCCATTGCCGACACTGACATCTACAACCCCAAGCAGGAGTTGCGGCTCGATGAGCGGCAACTCATCACCGCTCTGGGTGTCAGCCGCACTCCGATCCGTGAAGCGTTGTCGCTACTGGAACAGGAAGGGTTCGTCCGTACGATCCCGCGCCGCGGTATTTACATCATCCGCAAGTCGAAGCGGCAGATCATCGAGATGATCCAGATGTGGGCGGCGCTCGAATCGATGGCGGCACGTCTCGCGACCCTGCACGCCCCCGATGCCGAGATTGCCAAGCTGCGGCATCTGTTCGATGAGTTCCAGAACTCTCCGCCGAACGAGCACCTCGACGAGTACTCGGACGCCAACATCGCGTTTCATACTGAAGTGATACGGCTCGGTGGCTCGCAGACCATCATCGATGCCACGAAGAATCTGTTGTTGCACGTACGGGCGGTACGGCGGGCCACTATCTCCCAGAGCGATCGGGCCGCGCGCTCCATCATCGATCACCTGAAGATCATTGAAGCGTTGGAGAAACGTGATACGGAGCTGGCGGAACGGTTGACCCGACAGCACACCCTCGACCTTGCGGCACACGTGGATCGCTACGGAGACTTTCTAGGCTAGCGCAGCCCGCCACGCGCACACGTCTGGCGAGCGCAGCCCTCCAGGCGCGCGTGTCCGGCTGGCGCCTTTGGCCAGGCGCCTGCGGCTAGCTGCGGCGCTCCCGGCCCCACTCACCGAGCGTAGGACCGGCCAGCGGCCCGGCTGGGACGCTCCCATTCGATTCCTGCAGGTATTGCGGACACTCAGCTGTCTGCCCTTCCCCCTCGAAGATACCCGGCGCAATGACACGCAACGCCGCGTAGGTGCCGGGATCCTCACTCGCCGTTTGCAGCGCGTCCCGATCCACCAGAACCGGTACTCCCGAGCGCATGCGCGCGTAGATGCGGCCCGTAGCCTGGCTTGCGAAATTGACCTCGCTGAATGCCCGAATGGAGCGCTTCAGAAAGCCGACATTGTGCTCAGGGGCCAGCAAAGTGCGGTCGGAATACAGGCTTTGCGGATCTGCCGCGTTGACGTTGACGCGCCCGAAGCGCTCGATGTCCAGCAACCTGTTGATGTCGAGCACATTCAACGTGTAGTTGTTGCCGAACGCCGCCGTGCGGGGAAGCTGGCCGAGTGGCACGCTGTTGTCCAGAAGCTCGATATGAATCCGCTTGTCCGTTCGGCGAACCCAGGTGAAAAAGACGTTGGGCATCCCCGTGTAGGCCTCAACACTGTGGGCCAGCGTGTCATCAACTGCCTTGTAGCGCCCAAACTCCAGGCCGCGCATCCACGCGCGCTCGACGAGTTGCTCGGGCGGCGTGATCACGAAGAACAAGTACACTGAATCACCGAAGCGGGTCAGCAGATTGCTCCCGGCCTCGTCCGAATCAGGCGCGAAGCTGTCGAAACGGAAGCGATCGATCAGCAGATGCGCCATCTCACCGCGCTGCTGCTTGAGCGCCATGTAGCGATCGAGCTTCTGGTCGATGATCTGCAGCTCTTCGGAGGTGAATGCGCCTGCGTACCTGAATGCAGCGCCCAAGGACCCATAGTCGAGCAGCTGCTTGCGCCAGATGTCCGGGCTGATGAGCGCAAAGTCGCGCCAACGAACGCCTATGTCACCGGCCAGCTTTCTCTGCAGGGGCCGCAAGGTGCTTTTGCCAGAGGCGGACGGACCCTTGGTGTTGATAATGACGGGCCGCTCCTGCCTGGGAAGGAGCCAATATCCCTCCGCGGTGGCGGCCTGACGCAAGATGGGCTCGATCATGCGGCCGATGACATCGCTCCCATGAGTGTTGGATGCCAGATCGACCGCGATCGAGCAAACCAATTCCGGCCTGCCCCACGCACGTCCGTGAGTCGTGAAGAGTGCGGACATGACGCGGGCGAGCGCTCGATAGCCGGCACGCAGCAAAGGATCGTCCGTATGGCTCGCCATCCGCTCGCACTCAGCGATTTCGCTGGGCCCCCAACCGCCAGGGTCCCGACCCGAACCCGGGGGGCGCTGCGAATCTCGAGACGCGTACCTAACGCGCGCCCTGTCCGACGACCACAGCGTCGGCGAGAACAGCCGCGAGAGCGGCGACTGGCGTGGCTCGCCGTCCCGTGCGCTTGCAACCTTGCTCGCAACTTGGGCAGTTGAGCCCGCGATCAACATGGACAGCGCGGAGCCGATTGCATCACCCAGACGCCGCCGCGCCTGCTCGTATTCAGCTATGATGGCAGGCAGCACCGGCTCGATATAGCGATCGAGCAACCGATTGGTGATCTCACGAAAATTGATGCCGAGATCGCCTATCTTCGAGCCATCAGGCACCGACAGGTCCGCCATGACGCGGATCAGCACTTCGTGCAGCAGCAGCCGCTGCGGCCGAAAGCTCACGAGCTCACTCAACGGAAGTCCTGTCAGCAATTGCAGCTCGGTGGCGGCCGCAACACTGGTGAGCACGTTCTGTGGTTGAAAAATGGTGCACAGGTGCCGCAGCTCCAGGGGTACCTGCGAGAGGATGCCCGGCCGCCAGGGGCCATAAGTCTTCTCGAGCTGCTGCGACGTACTGCCCGCCTCAACCACTGTTTCGTAGCGCAGTTGCAATTGCGTTGATGGAGAGCTGGATACCTTCCCGCACGCGCGGGTCTTTCTCGCCGGCGCGGTGCCGTTTGAGCATTTCGACCTGCAGCAGGTTCAGCGGCTCGATATACGGCAGGCGCAGCCGGATGGAGGCATCGAGAGCCGGATGCCGCTCCAACAGCCGGGTCTGTCCGGTGACACTGAGCAGACTCTCTTGAGTCACCACCCACGTGTCGCGGATGTGACCGAAGATCGAATCAGCGAGCGCGCGGTCCTGCACCAGCGTCGCATACTGTGCCGCGATTCCCATATCGGACTTCGAAAGCACCATCTCGAGATTGTCCACGGTCGCCCGGAAGAACGGCCAGGCCTCGAGCATTTCACGCAACAACGCCGGGTCTGCGAAAGATCGTAGCGCCTGCCCTACCCCATACCAGCCCGGTAACATGACACGCGCCTGTGCCCAGCTGAAAACCCAGGGAATCGCGCGCAGATCCTCGATGCGCTCGGAGTTGGTACGCGACGCGGGGCGCGAGCCGATCTTGAGCTCGGCGATCTCCACCAACGGGGTCATCTGGCGGAAGAAGCGAGAGAAGCCCTCGGTCCCATATACAAGGGAGCGATAGGCGCGGAAAGCCTCTTTGGAGAGTGAATCCATCGCGGCCGCGAAGCGGGTACGGCTGTCCGCGGACAGCGAGGCGTTCTCCAGCGAGGTCAGTAAGGTCGCCGCGGTGATGGCTTCGAGGTTGGCGGCCGCACTTTCCCGGGTGCCGTACTTGGCGGCGATGATCTCGCCCTGCTCGGTGATTCGAATACGCCCTTTGACTGTCCCGGGCGGCTGAGCGCGGATGGCATCGAAAGAGGAGCCGCCACCGCGGCCTACCGCACCACCGCGGCCGTGGAACACCTGCATCACCGTTCCAGAGCGCTCGAAGACTTCCGCGAGCGCCTGCGTCGCCTGTTGCAGGCTCCATACGGAAGTCAGATACCCGCCGTCCTTGTTTGAATCTGAATAACCGACCATGACCTCCTGGAAGCCTTTGGCCTTCGTAATCGCAGCGATCTCCGGCAACGCGAGCCAGGCGGTCATCACCCGCGAGGAATTCTCCAGATCATCGATCGTTTCGAACAAGGGCACGGCCATGATGGCAGCGCTGGGCGTACCGGCACCACGATACAACCCTGCTTCCTTGAGAAGGATGTTGACCTCGAGCAGGTCCGAAACGCTCTCGCACTTGGAAATAATGTAGGCCGTAATGCAAGCCGGACCGTAAGTTCGATGTGCCTCGGCCGCAGCGCGCACGATGGCTAGCTCCGACAGAGTCTCGTCGCTGTAGCTTGCGTAAGGGCTGGCCAACAAGCGCTCGCTGGCAAGCTCGCACCTCAGGAGCTCCACACGCGCTGCTTCATCCAACTTGCCGTAGTCAGCTGAAACACCCGCAACTCTGAGCAGCTCACCGACCACACGTGCATGCACAGCGGCGTTCTGCCGCAGATCCAGTGTTGCCAGGTGAAAGCCGAATGTCTCGACCGCCCTGATCAGCCGCGTCAAGGCACCGGCATCGTTCAGACCGTGCTTGCTTTGTGCTCGCAGCGATTCCTCCAGTGTCAGCAAATCGGCGCGCAGGCTCTGTGCATCCGGATACGGCTCGCCGGTCACCGATGCCGGCCTGGCTGGAGCATGGCCTGTGAGCTTCCTGAAGGTCGCAGCGAGACGGGCATAGATGCCCGTGATGGCCCTCCTGTACGGTTCGTCGGCCCGGGCGGCGTTCAAATCGCCGCCCTGCTCAGCCAGGGCGGTTACCGCAGCGGAGACCTGCGCCAGCTCGTTTGAAATCGACAGCTCGGCGCCCAAGGCATGAAGTTGATTCAGGTAGTCCGCGAGAAGCGCCTGCGAGGAGCGCCCGAGAGTCACCCGCAGCGAGTCGGCAGTGACATGTGGGTTTCCATCCCGGTCGCCCCCGATCCAGCTACCCGCCCGCAGGAAGCTTGCAGGGCGGCGGCCGAGCAGCCGCTCCCACCGTGCATAGAGCATGGGCATCACGGGCAGAAACACATCACGCAGGTATGCAAGTGCGATGTCAACTTCATCCGCCACATATAGCCGCTCGCGGCGAAGCGCACGCGTCTGCCAGAGCAAGGCAATCTGTCTCGCGATGCCTTGCTCGATCAGCTCGCCATCGGCCGTTTCGGTGCGGCCTGCATCGCGTAGCCGCATCAGCTCGAATATGCGGTTGCGATGATCGATCATGCTCTTGCGCATGACCTCGGTGGGATGAGCGGTGAGCACAGGCACGATCAGCGCCCGGTCCAGCAGGTCGCCGGCCCGCTCCGCGCCGACGCCGTGCGACGTCAGGTACTGCAGGGTGAATGCCAGGCTGCTGTCCTTGTCGGCACTCACGCCCTGCCGGTCTTCGGCCAGATTGGCAAGCATCGAAAAGAGCATGAAACTACGAGCGAACGCCACCGCTTCGTCGAGCGACAGGCTCCCCAGGCTGGTCGTCAGGCCGCGTGGGTTGGCAATTCCGCGGTAACGGTCCACTGACCCTGCGCGGATGGCCTCGATGCGCTGGAAGAGTGCATCACCCCCGTGCGCACGAATTACATCGCCAAGAAGCTTGCCAAGGAAGCGGACGTCGGCGTTCTGAGTAAGTGGTTGATTCACGACCGTAACGATACAGCCGCTTGCCGTGCGCCTCAAATCGGCGAGCGGCGCCGTGTTTCCGAACTGCTCCAACAACTGCTTCGCCAGCGCGACGTGTCCGCAGCGCACAGCTGTGCAAGACAAAGCACAGCAGTTCAATGAAAATCCAGCATAGGGCTGGACGGAGAACTCGATGACGGATAACAAATCCGCGCTCACATGGCATGCACCCCCTGACTGGATCTGGCGCGCCCTCATTTTTCTGCTTGCCGTGGCCGTCCTGGTGCTCATCACCACGCGCTGGAACCGCTGGGAATCCAATTCGAGACGCCAATCGACGGATGACGCCTATCTGCAATCCGATCTGACGCCCATCTCGGCAAAGGTCGCCGGCTACGTGCGCAGCATGCCCGTGCAGGATTTCGAACGGGTGCATGCGGGACAGGTGCTGGCCCGGATCGTCGATGACGACTATCGGGCCACCGTCGATCAACTGACTGCCAGTGTTGCGGCCGCGGCGGCGCAGATCGCAGCTTTGAAGGCGCAGCAGGAGCTGCAGGCCGCCAACGTGCAGGCCGCGAAGGCGAGCGTAGCGGCTGTCATGGCCAACGCAGCGCAGAACACGCGCGACCTGGCGCGCCAGCAGGTACTTTTCAAGACGGGGTCATCGTCAACCGAGGCGGCCGAGAAGTTGCAAACCGGCAAAGCGCAACTGGCGGCCCAACTCGAGCAGAGTCGTGCGCAGGCGAGCGCCGCGGCCCGACAGCTCACTGTGCTTGCCGCCCAGCAGTCCCAGGCTGAAGCGGCTCTCGCGGCGCAGAAGGCCAATCTGGCCATCGCGAAAATCAATCTCGACTATACGCAGATCGTCGCCCCACAGGACGGCGTCATCGGGCAGCGGCAGGTCAAACCCGGCCAGTTCGTAGGGGTGGGAGGCCAGATCACCTCGCTCACGCCGCTGCCCAATGTTTGGGTGATAGCGAACTACAAGGAAACACAGCTGACGCATATGGCCGTGGGAGAGAAGGCTGAGGTGCGGGTGGATACCTTTCCCGGGCATACGTTACGTGGGCACGTACTGGCATTTGCCCCCGGTGCAGGGTCGCAGTTCGCTCTTTTGCCGCCGGACAATGCGACTGGGAACTTTACGAAGGTTGTACAGCGTGTCGCCGTGAAAATTGTGATCGACGATGCGGATGGTCTCCTGGATCGCCTGCGGCCCGGTATGTCGGTGGTGGCGACTGTTGACACGCGCGATGGTGGGCGCCGATGAGTGAGCCTACGGCGCGCCCTGCCGGTGGCCCCGCCGATGGGCCTGCCGTAGCGCCAGCGACTGCGCCCGCGCCTCCGACTTCAATACCCTGGCTCGGCCTCACAGCTGTGCTGCTCGGCACTTTCATCTCCACTCTCAACACACGGTTGTCATCGCTGGGCCTTGCCGACATCCGCGGCGCGGTGCATGCCGGTTTTGACGAGGGAGCGTGGATCTCGACGGCCCAGACCGTCGCGCAGATGCTGATTGCACTCGTGGCGATCTGGCTCGGTGCCATTTATGGCACCCGCAAGGTGTTGATGGAAGCGGCCGCGGCATTTGCCGTAATCTCGCTGCTCGAGCCCTTCTCGCCCAACCTGCAGACGCTGTTGGTCTTCCAGGTCCTGGGAGGGCTCGCCTCGGGGTTCTTCATTCCCCTGACTTTGAGCTTCGTGCTGAAGAACGCGCCTCCCAGGCTGTGGGCCTACGGCATCGCCATTTACGCGCTCAACCTGGAAGTGTCGCTGAACATCTCCGCTTCGCTCGAGGGCTGGTATACGGATCACCTGTCGTGGCGCTGGATCTTCTGGCAGAACATCCCGTTTGCAATCGGGATGGTGGCCTGCCTGTACTTCGGCATCCGCCCCGAACAGCCGGCTCCTGTACGCCCGCGCGCCGACATGTTTGGGTTCCTCTACGGCGGCTGTGGGTTCGCGCTGATTTACGCAGCCCTGGACCAGGGTAACAGGCTCGACTGGCTCAACTCGCCGCTCGTCGTTGGCCTGTTGTGTGCGGGATCCATGTTGCTGATTGCATTCTTTGTACACGAGTGGCGGTGTCCATACCCGGTCGTAGACCTGAGGGTGGTGCTGGGGCCGCCCTTGCCGCGTGTGCTGGTGCTGATCTCCTTTCTACGGCTGACGATCCTGTCCACCGCATTTGTGATCCCACAATTCCTGCAGACCGTGCGTGGGTTCCGTGCGCTCGAGGTTGGTCAGACTCTGGCCTGGATCGCCGCCCCCCAATTGTTGATCTGTTTCCTGGCAGGCTTCATCCTGCGCCGCTTCGATGCACGTCTCGTGGCGACGTTCGGCTTCATGTGTATCTGCGTTGCCTGTCTCACAGTGGCCCATGGCCTGACACCTGTGTGGGGATCGGATCAGTTCATACCCTCCGCATTGCTGCAGGCCGTGGGTCAGAGCTTCGCGCTGTCGGGAACCATATTCTTCGCGGTGCTGCACCTGCGGCCCCAGGTCGCATTGAGCTTCGGCGCCGCCATACAGGTTGCCCGTCTGTTTGGCGGTGAGGTGGGACAGGCTTTCATTGCCACCTTTGTGCGCGTCCGCGGACAAATCGCTTCGAACCATCTCGGTCAGCACATTCAGATTGGCGATGGCCAGGTCATCCAACGGTTGCAGGCGTACGGGGCAGCCACCGCGCGGGCCGGAGATCCCAGCTCCGCGCTGACCCGGGGTGCGGCAGTGTTGAATAACGTAGTGCACGCAACGGCGATCACCCAGGGGATTATCGATGCGTTTGTGGTGATCGCCGCCGCTACAGCCGTGACGGTGATCTTGATCATCACTCGGCGGGCTGCCCCGCCGGGACCCGCATCCCATTTGCCGTTGTTCGCTCCTCGCAAGGCGTCGCTACAATGAATCCGAAGGCAGGCCCAACAAGTACCTGCCGGGCGTTTGCCGGTTGCGTTCTCGCCAGCCTCCTCGCCGCCTGCACCGTAGGACCCGACTATCACCCTGCCCCGTCGGCACCTGGGTCGCAAGCTCCATTGGTGTCTGTATCGGCGGCAGCTGAAACGGTCGCCGAGCCGCCCGATGACTGGTGGCGTCTGTATCATGACCCAACTCTGGATCATCTGTTGGATGAGGCGTTCAAGGCCAACACAGACCTGAAGGCGGCCGAGGCAAATCTGTTGGCGTCCCGCGCGGTGTTGGAAGGAGCACGCGACGCCCGCTTCCCGCAAACCAACGCCGGAGTCGCGGTCACCTATGGACGGGATGGGGGCACGGACGAAATCCTGGCGATCACCGGGCATGCACCGCGGAACATCTGGATCTACGACGCTGTGCTGAGCGTTGGCTATGAGCTCGACTATCTGGGCCGTGTTCGCAGGTCGATCGAGGCAGCGCGCGCCGACACGGATACTGTTGCCGCAGCGCACGACAGTCTGAAAATTACGGTTGCATCGGAGACGGCACGCGCCTACGCGCAGATCTGCGCAATTGGCGAAGAACTGCAGGTGGCACGACATTCTCTCGATGTCGTCAGCCGCGAGGCTGAAATCACCGTCCACCGTAACGACGCCGGTGCCAATTCCCAATTCGACGTTGTCCGGGCGCAAGGCCTGGTCGCGCAGGTCAGGGCCAGCATCCCGCCCTTGGAGGGACAGCGGCGATCGGCACTATTCCAGCTCGCTGCCCTCCTGGGACGAACTCCCTCCATGGCTCCGGATGAGGTGAACAGCTGCGTGACGCCCCCGCATCTCACTGAGCTCATCCCGGTGGGCGACGGGGCAACCCTGCTAAAACGGCGGCCGGACGTGCGGCAGGCTGATCGGCGAATGGCCGCGGCCACGGCCAGGATTGGCGTTGCGACGGCCGACCTCTACCCAAAAATCACCTTGAAAGGGCTCTACGGTGCCGCGACCTCCGAGCTGGACGAGTTTACGTCGCCCAACTCGCGGACCTGGGGCATCGGACCCAGCATCAGTTGGACCTTTCCGAACATGGCCGGCCCCCGCGCTCGGGTGCGGGCAGCCAAGGCCACTGCTGCCGCAGCGCTGGCCAGCTTCGATTCGGTGGTGCTGCAGGCTCTTAAAGAGACCGAACAGGCACTCGCGACCTACGGTTCCGAGCTCGACCGCCGTCAGGCGCTGTCGGATGCGCAGAATCGGGCGCACGAAGCGTTCGACATGGCCCACGACCAGTTCCTCGCCGGCTCGCTCAGCAATCTCGACCTGCTTACGACGGAGCAGTCGTTGATTTCTGCGGATGCTGCGGTAGCCAGTTCCGACGCGGCATTGATTCAGAATCAGATCGCAGTGTTCAAGGCGCTGGGCGGCGGTTGGCGCGGAATCGAGGTTGCAAACCGGTAGTTGTCTTCTGATCCCGACACTGTCGCATTCTGCACTCACTGCAAATTAACTTAGATCTGTAGTATTCAGTGGGTATGCGGGTACTCGTTGCAGGTCGAAACGCTAAGGTCCTGGCCACGGCGGCGGGCACGTTTTCGCACGACCTGACGATCGAGACGGCCTCCACCAAAGCCGCTTGCATTGCGCTGCTCGAGCGGATCGACTTCGATTTGATCGTCGCCTGCGAGACGCTCGGCGACGGATCGGGGCTCGAGGTGTTGAGCCACGCAGCCGTCAACACGCCGAATGCGCTGCGTATTTTCGCCGCCCGGCCTTCGACGCTACAGATCCTGAAGGGCGAACTCGGCCTGTTTGGCCTGTTTCGTACCCTTCCCTACCCGATCGATTTCCGCAAGCTGTGGGCCGCGATCAATCTTGCGCGCAGCTGCTGCGCGGAGACCGAGCTGGGGCCGAAGACCCAGGCGCAATCGCAAGCGCGAACACCTGGTGTTCAGCATGTTGTTTTAGAAAGTGGCTGGCAGACCGGCGAGCCGGCTGGTGAGGTGCGCCAGCAGCGTGCGACGACTGTACAGCGACTGGCGGTTGCCGCGCGCGCAGCGGCGACTGCCAACAGCGGCGCCGTCCACAGTGCCTCCCGCGGCGCGGTGGCTGCCAGCGGCGGAGCTTCGCCGGCACGCACCACCCCCGCCATTCACGCACTCCCGCGGAAGCGGCAAGCGGCGCCGGGAACCGCATCCCCACGCAACACGCGAATCCCCGAAAGCGACGCCTTCAAACGTGCGCTCGCGAAGCGCAACGCAGCCAAACTCGACGTCAATACCCACATTTCGGCCATGGAAGTGCTTGGCGCAGCGCGGCCCGCCAGCCCGCAAGGCGACCGCCGGCGAGAGCCAGCGATGTCCAACGACTCACTCGCTCAGCTCGCGCGCATGGCCACGACACGTCGACCGCTATACGAGTCCCGTGGCGTCACCGGTGGCAAGAAACGCGCTGCCATCTTCGTGGGATCGGGAGTTTTCGCAGCGGCTACAGCGGCGGTCCTGACATTCTTCATGTTGAACGCCAACAACTCGATCGGCCATACCTCACTGCCGCTCGTCAGGTCCGTCCAACGCCCCACCCCCCAGAAAGTCTTCGCTTGGGAAGCGGCCGCTCCGGAGCCGGCCAGCCCCAGCCCGCCGCCTGTCAGCAGCGAGGCCGCCGCCGCCGCGGCGGATGACCTGGAGCTTCAGGCCGAAGCAGACTCCGACGCATCGGCAGTCGAACCGGGCCATCCCGGTCCTCCGCAACCCAATGCGCCGCCCGGCCCATCCGAGCCGCCGACAGCAGACTCGCCCGGCTGGGTGGACGAATAGTCAGACCGCATGCCAATGGGCATCCCGGATGCTCAATGCCTGGTTCAACTTGGCCGTGATGAGGGTTAAGCGCTCCTCGGCCATTCCCACGACATCGACCTGGATATAAAGAACGTCCCCGCTGCCCATTTCCGCCACGACCCGGCGGGGCACAACGTTCAGATTCTGGAATCGCTCGAGGACGCGCGACAGCGCGCCGAGATCGGCTTCAGCCGTGACCCGCAGCCGTAACAGCGCGGAAGTGGAAGCTGGAAATGGACTTTCGGCACTCATGAACCTGCAACCTCGTACTGGACCCTGGAACACGCAACGCAATCAAGCCCCGGCTTTCCGCGAAAGCCGGGCACGTAATGCGTCCAATGTTCTGTACGAAGCTGTTCATGGCTCGAGGCCAATGTACCAAATTAACGAAGCCGTGCCGAGCGGATACTGCCCTGCCGCTGGCGCGGGGGTGGGGAAACGAAACGCCAGCGGCTTTTCGGCAGCATCCGGGCTCGGCACGGACATCGGGGTATTTACCCTGAGGATACTTCCCAACTGAGCACATTAGTGCCCGGAGGCGGCTTTCCAGGCGGGTGTTTTTTCTTCTTCGGTCTGTTTTTCTTTTTCCCGGCCATTGCGTTCTCCGTCGGGCTCACGCCCTGATCGCATATATTTTCAGTGTTTCATAGAGAACTGTGGCGAGCGGGAGATTTGTCGCAGGCCGCACCGCATCAACGCGCCAGCTGGAAACGCTCAAAGGTTTCCAGCGCGGCTTCGACTTTCTTCTTGTGCGCGCGTGCCGTGCCTTTGCCCACCCACGTCCATTGCTGGATCAGCAACTTCTGCCGCTCGCGGTCGGTCTTCAGATCGATTGCGGCCACGACCTGCTCACCCAGCAACACCGGGCAGGCAAAATAACCAAACACGCGCTTGGCCTTGGGAACGTACGCCTCGAAGCGGTGCTCGTAATCCAGAATCAACTGCGCGCGTTTGCGCTGGTTGATGAGTGGATCGAATGGCGAGAGGATGTGCACCAACTCGCTGTCGCCGAGGCGCCGCTCCAGTGTTTCCGGCCGCGCCCAATGCTGCCACTTGCCGGCACCCTCCAGATCCACCGGCACCAACTCCTTGCGGCGCACCCGCCGCTGGATGACAGACTGAACGCCCCGTTTGTGAGCCGCATTCAGGTAGCAGATGGACTCAACACTCACGATGCCCTGGGCTCGCAGCGCCCGGTCTACCAGGTACTCGTTCGTCGCCACGACCGAAGCCGCGGGCGGCAGCCGCTCCAGACCGAAGTGCCGCCCCATGAGCTCGTAGGTTTTCAACATCCCGGCGCGCTGGCTGACCGTCACCAGCCCTTTGTAGAATGCCAACTGCAAGGCGCGCTTCGAAGGTTTGCGGCTCGCCCAGGCGTGATCCTTTTCGACCAGCACGTCATCATCGATGTCGCGGATGGTGAGTGCGCCATCCTTGCGTATCCGCGTCAGTACCTTGCGAATCTCGTTGACTTTTACATTCGTGAACCAGACGTGCCGCTGCCGCCAATACCGGCGCATGGCACGCACGTAGTAGCGCAGATCCTCGGCCGGAATATACGACAGGGCGTGCGTCCAGTATTCGAAGACAGTTTTGTCGAGCGACTGCGCACGTTGCAGGTGCTCGCGCCGATATTCCGGGATCCGCGTGAACAGAATGTGGTGATGGCAGCGCTCGATGACGTGAATCGTATCGATCTGCACATAGCCCAGATGCCGAATCGCAGCCGGGGTCGCCTCAGGTCCGGCGCCAAAAGGCGCTGGCGTATCCAACTTCTGGGCGTGCAGCCAGATTCGTCTGGCCTGGGAGCGGGTGATCGCGAATGATGTCATGAGCTGATGCGTTTCCAGATCCGCTGCGCAGGGAGCCGCGCTTTCAGGCTATTGTGCGGGCACCCAGGTATCCGCCCTGAGCGGGCGCGCGCAACCGGCGGTTGAGTGGCTCGGAGTAAATCCTGGACACCAGGTAGCCCAAAAGGATGCTCAACAGCAGCATCGAGACATACCACAGGGGGATTGTCTTCATCGCCGGATGCATCCGCTTGAACAAGCCTATGAGACTCAGTACGACGAGCATGTGGAACAGGTAGATTTCGTAGCTGCAGCGGCCGATTGCTCGCAGCCAGCCAGTGCCTGACGACAATGCCTCATTGCCTACGCCGCTGCCGAAGGCCAGCACCACCATTGCGATGCCCGCCTCCAACGCCGTGACGTTCAACCCAAAGCGGGACAAACCAACGTGGGCGTCTTCATTGCAAAGGAGCACCACGAGAAATGCGCCAGCGGCGCCCACCGCCAGCAGGATACGCAGTGTGCGCCTTGACAGCTTTTGTCTCGCGCTCACGAGCGCCGCCAGGCAACCAAAGGCGATGCCGTCCATACAGGAGAGGTAGGCATAGTCGCCCCAGGGATCCTGATCGGCCAACAAGGCTCTGTTGATCGGACCAATGATGATCAGGCAGAACAGCACCAACAGCAGGAGTCGCTCCCGGCGCAGCAACACGCATATCAGCGGGAACAGCAGGTAGAAGGTTTCCTCGACCGACAGGGACCACAATACGTCCCAAGAACCGGGAAGGTAGCCATGGTGGCCTTCGAGCCAATTGATATGGAACGTGAGCGCCGCCCCCAAGGCTCGGCCCAACGAGGCGCGTTCCGGCTTGATCGTGAACTCCGGCGAGCCTACCCAGTGCAGAACACTCAGAACGACCAACACCAGCAGCAGGCATGGCAGAATCCGCGCCGCACGCAGGGTGTAAAAATGCCCGACATGGATTTTCTCGAGAGATGCCCAGCGGCGGATGGAAAGGCGGGTAATGAGGAATCCCGAGATCACGAAGAACGTGATCACCGCATAGTACCCGGACCAAAACAGCACCTGGTTGAGCCCGTGCGGCAACGCGGCGTTGACGTCGTACTGGTTGAGCACAAATCGCAGATGAATGTGGTGCATCACTACGAGCAGCACACACAGTCCGCGCAGAACATCAACGCCGTCGAGCCTGAAAGGGCCCGATTCCTGGACCTGAATGCTAGTGGTATTCACAGCTTACGAGAGCACCGGGCAAATCCTGCCCAGGGCGAACGATACCGCAACCGCAGCACTGCCGGAGCGCGAGCGTGGCCGTCCCCCTTCACGATTTGCCGGGCTGAGCCAAACGCAATCACAATAGAACTGTGATCCAGGTCACGGGTCACCGACGGCCAGGGGCATATAAGACATAACAAGCCGCTATAGGGAATTCATAATAAAAGGGGCCTGTGATGGATCAGTACCGCGCAACGTCCCTCGGATCATTGCTGCTGGCCGCGTCCTGCGCCATTTCCACCGACTCCATAGCCGCTGCACCGCAGACATTGCGAGCCAGCAATGCGCATGAACTGGTGAATGCCATGATCATCGCAGACAGAAGCAGGCAACCTGCCGTCATCCGGCTGGCACCCGGCCACTACGCTTTCGATCGTGTATTCAGCTCGCCCTACGGCGCGAGCGCACTGCCGCCGGTGACCACTCAGATCGAAATCATCGGACATGGTGCCGATTTCGAAGTCCTGGACGCGAGTGCCGTCGCAGCCCGGTTCTTCACGATCTTCCGTGCGGGATCTCTGTCCTTGACGGGAGTTACCTTGAAGTTCGGGTCTTCGATCTGTAGCGCCTCGAAATGCTCCACCCAAGGAGGGGGAGCTGCGCAGAATGTGGGCGGAATACTTCAGTTTCACGACTGCCTGTTGACTGAAAACGTCGCTCGTGAGGAAAACGGATCCGAACTGACCCTTGGAGGAGCGGTCCTCAACCTCGACGGTGACCTGCTCATCGAGCGCACTTCCATCATAAGCAATGGCGTCATCGGCTACGGAGGTGGCGTCGCCGTGACGGGTGGCAAACTGACCATGCGCAATTCCGTGGTGAGCAGGAACGTGATTGGACCCCCGGTCGTGGGCAAGGGTGCCTTTCTCCTGGGAGTCGGCCTGTATGCCACCGACAATACCCATGTCAGCATATCGAACAGTACCATTTCCGGGAACTTTGCCTCTGCCGACGAGGATCAGGAATCCTTTGTGTTCGGCGCCGGAATATGGAATGCCGGCACGCTGTCCCTGGTCAGCAGCGCTGTGACACAGAACATCAACTTGGAGTTGCCCCCTTCCGAACACCAGAGCGCTCCCGGCGACGGCGGTGGCATATTCAATTCCGGGGTTTTGACGGTCCAGAACTCTACCATCGGGAGCAACACTACCGGAACACGTGGCGGCGGCCTGTTCAACTCCGGAAGAGCGGAGCTTCACGGCGCAACCATCACCGACAATGTGGTACTGGGCGCCAATGGCAATCCCGTATCAGGTAATAGCTGGCCTCCAGACTGCAGTATCGAGCACCAGGAACTGTGCATCCACGGTGGTTCGGGCATCTGGAACGAGCCCACTGCCACACTGACCGTAGCAGACACGGTGATATCCGCAAACAACGGTGAAGACTGCAACGGCACGCTCGCAACAAAGGGACGCAACGCTCTAGAGACAGGTTCCGCGTGCAAGGTGAAACCCTCGGCGTACCTGGGCGGGCGGCCCGCAAACGACCTGCTCAACATCGACGTGCGGCTCGGCGACCTGCAGGACAACGCACTGGCCGGAAACCCGCACTATGCGCCGCGTGCTGACAGTCCCCTGATCGATGCCGGCGGCAGTGTTGACACCAACTGCACGGCGCTCGATCAGCTCGGCCACCACAGATCCGCCCAGGCGGGCCACACTGGAATCAACATCTGCGACATCGGAGCCATCGAGTTCCAACCTTGAAGATGCCCTGAGGCGCTCGGAAATCACAATAAAAGGGGACTGTCATGGATCAGTACCGCGCAACCTCCCTCGGATCATTGCTGCTGGCCGCGTCCTGCGCCATTTCCACCGACTCCGTAGCCGCTGCGCCGCAGACATTGCGAGCCGGCAATGCGAATGAATTGGTGAATGCCATGATCGTCGCGGACAAAAGCAGACAACCCGCGGTCATACGGCTGGCACCCGGCCACTACGACTTCAATCGAATGTTCAGCTCGCCCTACGGCCCCAGCGTACTGCCGGCGGTGACGACGCCGATTGAAATCATCGGACATGGTGCTGCAAACACGATCTTCGATGCACGTGGGCTCGGCCGGTTCTTTACGATCTTCCGTGCGGGATCTGTGTCATTGACGGGAGTTACCTTGAGGTCCGGGATATCGATCTGTAGCGGCTCGAAATGCGCCACTCAAGGAGGGGGCGCCGCGGAGAATGTCGGCGGGACACTTCAGTTTCACGACTGCGTATTGACTGAAAACGAGGCCTTTGGGGAAGAAGGATTTGGACTGACCCTTGGAGGAGCGGTCCTGAACCTCGACGGTGACCTGCTCATCGAGCGCACTTCCATCATCGGCAACAGAATTCTCGGCAACGGAGCTGGCGTTGCCGTGACGGGTGGCAAAGTTACCATGCGCAATTCCGTGCTGAGCAGGAACGAGCTTTTACTCCCGAGCCTGGGCAATGGCGATTCTTTCCTGGGAGCCGGCCTGTATGCCACCGAGGGCACCCATGTCGACATTACGAACACTACCATCTCGGGGAACTTTTTCATCGGCGACGACAATGGGGATTTTCTGATGTTCGGCTCTGGGATATGGAACGCCGGCACGCTATCCCTGGTCAGCAGCGCAGTGACCGGGAACCTCAACTCCGAAATGCCCGCGTTTACGTTCAGTCCCGGCGACGGCGGTGGGATATACAACTCCGGGGTCTTGACGGTCCAGAACTCCACCATTGGAAGCAACACTGCTGGAACACGTGGAGGCGGCCTGTTCAACTCCGGAAGGGCGGAGCTTCGCGGTGCGACCATCACTGACAATGCGGAGTTCGGCTACGACGGCGATATCGGGTCCGGCGTTGGCTGGCCTCCAGGTTGTGGTATCGAACACCAGGAGCTGTGCATCCATGGTGGTGCGGGCATCTGGAACGAGCCCACTGCCACACTGACCGTAGCAGACACGGTGATATCCGCGAACAACGGTGAAGACTGCAACGGCACGCTCGTAACAAAAGGACGCAACGCTCTAGAGACAGGTTCCGCCTGCCAGGTGAAACCCTCGGCGTACCTGGGTGGGCGACCCGCAAACGACCTGCTCAACGTCGACGTGCGGCTCGGGGACCTCCAGGACAACGGAGTGGCCGGAAACGCGCACTATACGCCGCGTGCTGACAGTCCCCTGATCGATGCGGGCGGCAGTGTCGGCACCAACTGCACGACGCTCGATCAGCTCGGCCACCGCAGATCCGCCCAGGCGGGCCACACTGGAGTCAACATCTGCGACATCGGAGCCATCGAGTTCCAGCCTTGAAAGACGCCTGATTTCGGTGACCTTCGACCCATCTCGTTCGTTTTCACAACCAAGCTCCAAGGGAAGGAAAGACCATGAAACGCCCGAATGCCTCGATGACACTGTTATTCTCCACGGGCCTGTTCGCTGTCGCCTCGGCTACCCAACCTCCTGATGTCGTGCAAACCGACACGCGGGGCAACACGGCGATGGGCACGAGCGTACTGCAATCGCTCATCAGCGGCGAGACCAACACAGGGGCCGGCGAATTGGCGCTGAACTCGACCGTCGACGGCTCGTTCAATACTGCCATCGGAACCTCCTCCATGCGGTTCAACACGAGCGGCAATTACAATACGGCAATAGGCTCCGGCTCACTGAGCTACAACACGGACAGCTGGGGGAATACGGCCGTCGGTTATGCAGCCCTCTATTCCTCTACGGGATCACACAACACCGCTACCGGCTTCACCTCCATGGAATTCAACGGCACCGGATATTATAACAGTGCATATGGGGAAGAAACCCTTCTGATGAACAACTCCGGCAATTACAACACCGCGGTCGGATCCGCCGCGTTGAAGTCGAATGTAAGCGGCAGCGGCAATACGGCCGTGGGAGGCTCCGCCCTCCAGGCCAATACAGGCGCGGAGAACACTGGCTGCGGAGCGAGCTCGCTCTTCAGCAACACCTCCGGCGACAGCAACAGCGCGTTTGGCCGTCGCGCGCTGTATCACAATACGACCGGCTCGAACAACATAGGACTTGGGGCTTTTGCCGGATCCAATGTCACGACCGGTTCCAACAACATCGAGATCGGCAGCGCCGGCGGCGCGGGCGACCAGAACACCATCCGGTTGGGTACGCAAGGCAGCCACACGGCGGCGTATGTCGCTGGTGTATTCGGTACTCCCGTAACCGGAAGCCCGGTCTACATCACCTCAACCGGACAACTTGGCGTGCTCGCATCCTCCGAGCGCTACAAGATACGGATAGCGCCGATGGGTAACAGAACGGCCAGATTGCAACAGCTGAAACCGGTGACTTTTCAGTTGAAGCAGGATCCCGGTGGCGCCGTGCAATACGGCCTCATTGCGGAGGAAGTCGCGCGAGTATATCCGGAGCTCGTCATCCGTGACGCGGCAGGCAGAATCGAGGGCGTGCGCTATGACGAGCTCGCACCGATGCTCCTGAATGACCTGCAGCAGCAGAGAAAGCAGGTCGCCGAAATGCGCGCTGCCATGGCAGACCTCAAACAGCAGTATGCCGCTATGCAAGCGGCACTCCGGAAGTTGGGCACAGGGGACGAACGTCTGGCGACGCGATAAGCGGGCGAACTCATGTGCTCGGCTTTGGCTCCGCACCGCCCGCGGGTGACACTGCGGGAGGCGGTGCGGTGCCCGGCGCCGGAACGCAATGGTCCGAGATCCGTTCGAAACCTGGAAAGCACACCCAGTCGCGCCCCGATGCTTCGAGGTACGCGTGTTCCGGCGGGCTAACCTCCTCGCATCGGGAGCCGGCCTTGCGGAATCCCCAGTCACACTCCCAGCCTCCATCCGCCAAGAGGCTCGCATGTGCCGGCGCGGTGGGGAGCACGCACGAACCATTTGCGCGCCGATAGCCGGCCAGGCAACGCCACTGCCCATCAAACACCTCGACAGCAGTCTGGCTTGGTACGTCCGGCTCATCCCGGATGCAGAATCCTGCCACCTGCCTGAAACCGTCATTACAGGCCCAGCCCTGCTCGGTGGCGCTGTAATGCGTATGCGTCGGTATATCGGGATGCAGATCCTGGGTGTAACCCGGGCTCCACAACAACATCGTGCCGGCCAAAGGGAAACACAGTAAAGCTACTGCTTTGGCGATCACTCTTCGATTTGCGAATCCTGCTGCCATTACGCTTGTGCCCTCAAAGCCTACCCAATGTTAACGGCCATTGGGCAGAAGGTCACCCGCTTCGACTGCAGGGAACTAGTGTGGCTTGCGCCTCTGGTCTCTACTCCTCGAGTACGCGCAGGGCTCCAGCGACCGTACCAACTGACCGTACCAGCAAGTCTGAGAGCTGTGAGAGCGCGAGCGGCGAGAAATGTCTTTGCGGGTGCTGGTGTCCATGGGCGTCACCGTACTCACGGAACGGCCGCCTGGCAGGTGTCAAAAGTCATGCGCAAGCGCACCAGGAGCGCGGCTCTTCGCGGGTGCGCTATAGTCCTACCGGCTGGGCAGTACAGGAGCGAAGCCGACGCTAACGATCGGACACTACGCGTTGCTGCGGGTGATCGCCTCAGGAGCGATGGGGATCCTCTATGAGTCGGTCGATCTGCAGACTGCGCGGCAAATTGCTCTCAAGGTGCTGCGTCGGGATTTGCTGAACGGCACGGATACGCAAGGGTTCCTCGCCAGGTTTCGAGGGGAAGCCCTGGTCGCAGCGAATCTGGAGCACCCCGGGATAGTCTCCGTGTACGACTACGGCGAAGAGGCAGGTTATGCCTACATCGCGATGGAGTACGTGGAAGGCCGTAGTCTACGCGACTGTTTTGCGCGCAACGACTCTTTCAGCATCGGGGATTCGATCGACATCATGTCGCAACTTCTCGAGGCCCTGCAGTACGCGCATGACCACGGCGTATGGCACCGGGATATCAAACCAGCCAACGTCCTGATTTCCCACGGGGGACAAATCAAGATTGCGGATTTCGGCATCGCGAGAACGGAACCATCTACGTCGGATGGGCCGGAAGATGTCATGGGCACCCCTGGTTACATTGCGCCAGAGACCTACTTGAGCGACACGTTTGATAACCGCGTCGACGTGTTTGGTGCCGGGGCCGTCCTGTATCAGTTATTCGCGGGCGTACCAGCGTTTGTCGGCACGGCCGGGCAGATCATGCTTCAGGCCTGCTATGAAAAGCCTCTGCCTCCTTCCATGGCACGCGGTCTGCCCGCCTTGCGACAGTACGATGCCGTAGTCCTGCGAGCCTTGGCCAAGCGGCCGCAGGAGCGATACTCCTGCGCGGCCGAGTTTCACGAAGCGCTGTTGAAGGCTCGCGACGGCACCGCTAGGCTGAACACCAGACGCTTGGAGTGTTATGGATACCAAGAAAAAAGTCCTCCTGGTCGATGATCATGATCTGGTGCGCTTCGGGACCAGCCTCCTGCTGGAATCGCTCGCGGATGTGCAGTGCCAGATCACACCCTGCAGATCCCTCGACGAAGCGCGCACGGCCTGCCGTGACAGTGGCCCTTTCGATCTGGTTCTACTCGACCTGAACCTGCCCGATGCAAAGGGGCTGCAAGGCTTGCGCACACTGATCGATGAGTATCCGCAAACCCCCTTCGCAATGCTCACCGGCACACAGGACGAATTCGTCATCCGCCAGGCACAGGCCATGGGCGCGATCGGCTACCTGCTGAAATCCTGGACCCCGGAGCGGCTCAAGCAGGCCCTGCAGTCACTGCTTCAGCCCGCGCCCAAGTCTGAAGCTGCGACGATCGCGGAACGCTTTCCGCGCCTTGCCGGCTCCTCCCACTATGATCGCGTCGCCGAGCTCGGACCGCGCCATTTGCAGATCCTGGAGTTGATCCTCGAGGGCTGCAGCAATCAGGAGATCAGCAAGAGCACCGAGCTCTCACTCGGCACCGTGAAGAACTACGTGTCCGCCATCCTGCTGGCACTCGATGTTGGGTCGCGATCGCACCTGATCAGCCTGTTCCATTGAGCGATCCGCTGTCATCGGCCGAGACGCCCGCGACCGGGCTCGCCCGTTCAGATCCCAGGGTTGCCGAAGCTCTCTATCAAACTGCCCTGGCGGGCGATCGCCGGGTCGCGGTAATCATGATGCTCGGTTCCGTCATCGTCGCCTCCCTGGTTCAGCAGCAAGGCAGCTCACGCGTAGCATGGCTTTGGTGCGCAGCCTGCGTGGTACTGTCCGGCGGGCGCCTGTTGCTGAACCGGCCACGCCGACTGGGAGGGCCCTACCGGGTTGCACTGAAGTATCGAGGTCAATGGCTGGGTCTGCTTTTCATGGCGGCAGCCAGCTGGGGGGTGGGCCCGCCGCTGTTCCTGCTCGACAATCCGTCAGCCGATACCTCGCTGACAGGAGTCTTCCTTGCAGCAGCGGGCCTGTCAGCACCACTGCTGTCCGCCTGGCGACCTGCTGTCTATGCGTCCCTATTGCCCGCGCTCGTCCCACTACTCATTACGCTCGCGGTGCAAACGAGCAGTACCTCGCAGACTTCCACGAACGCGCTACTGCTAACCTCGGTGACGGCGGCCTTCATGCTGCTGCTGGAGCGGCTCACGATCGCCCAGAACAACTCCCTGGCTCTGTTGCTGGCAGTGCGCTTTCACAACGAGGACCTGGTAGGGCAATTGCGTTCGCAGGTCGATGTTGCAGCGCGGGCAAACGAGGAAAAGACGCGCTTTGTGGCATCGGCAGCCCACGATCTGCGGCAGCCTTTGCATGCACTGGGCATGTTCTGCGCGACACTGGAGCAGCGTCTGCAGAATACTCCCGACCGGCCCCTCGTCCGTAACATGCTGACCGCCATCGAGTCGCTCGAGGAGTCGTTCGGCGCGATGTTGGATATCTCGAGGCTGGATGCGGGTATTGTACAAGCGGCCCCGCAAACGTTTCCCATACGCGATGTGTTTCGCCGGCTGTACCAGCAGTTTGGTGGCGATGCAGAGGCTCGGGATCTGGCATTACGCTTCCGGGCAACTCGGCGCATCGTCAGCAGCGACCCCCTCTTGCTCGAGCGGATACTCGCCAACCTGGTTCAGAACGCTCTGCGCTACACGCGGCGCGGCGGGGTCCTGGTGGCCGCGCGGCGTCACGCTACGGGAGTTGCCCTGGAGGTGTGGGACACGGGGCCCGGAATTCCCACCGACAAGTTGGAAATGATTTTCCGGGAGTTCTATCAGATTGATAACCCCGAGCGGGACCGCAGCCGTGGGCTGGGCATGGGACTGGCCATCGTCCAGCGCCTCTGCCACCTCCTCCAGCATCCATTGGAGGTCCGCTCCCGAGAGGGCCGCGGCAGCGTGTTTCGGCTCGTGGTGCCCGAAGGCGATGTCAATGCGCTCGCCGTATCGAAGGAAGCCGAGACCTTACCCCCCCGCAAGACAGGAACTATCACCGTCCTGCTGATCGATGACGAGCGGGCGATTCGCGAAGCCACACGCGAGCTGCTACGTCCGATGCAGGTCAATGTAGTTGTGGCCGCAACCATCGCCGAGGCAGCGGCGTGCGCCGAAAAATCCACTGAGCGGATCGACATGATCCTGTCGGACTGGCGGCTGCGTGGGCAGGAGAATGGGCTCGAAGCGGTTCGTGCCGTACGTGCCATCTCGGGTGAGGGAACTCCGGCCGTGCTCATCACGGGCGAAACGTCGCCGGAGCTGCTCAAGCAGGCCCACGAAGCAGGTCTGGTGGTCCTGCACAAGCCTTTGCAACCGAGACAGCTGATCCGTCTGATCAAGCATCTGAGGCGATGATGGCGCGAGATCAATGTGACTTTAGCAACTTGCCGGGTAACCACCTGGCAGGGTCTTCTAGCGGGATGAACTGTGGGGCAGTTGCGACGAAACGGTCACTGGCATGACCCTGGTCCTGAGAGGCATCACGCTGGACGAGGAGCCGATGAGCCAGCCCCTGATTGGCCGGTTCGACGAGCGCGGGGGCACGCTCGGGCGCTCCGACGACGCTACTCTCACCCTGCCGGATCCCGAGCGCCTGATTTCGCGGATCCAGGCACAGATTCTGCACCGCGACGAGCACTACTGGCTCGAGAATCTCAGCGCCGCCAGCGCAGTACTCCACAACGGCAGACCGCTGAGTACCGGCATGAGAGTCATCCTGGGCGAGGGAGACGAGCTCAAGATAGGAGGCTATGGCCTGCAGGCCGCGTTTGAAGATGAGGCCACCAGTGCAACGATTCTGCGCGGGCGCACCGTGGTGCCGCCTGCGCACAACACCCCATCGCCTCCCGTCAAAGCGTCGAAGACGCCGTCCATCGCGCTGGTGCCTGACGTTGGCGCGACACTGGCGGAACCGGCCCCGAAGAACCCTTCTGCCGGGCGCACAACGGGACCGGATGGGCCCGAGTCACTGTGGCACGCTTTCCTGCAAGGCGCGGGAATCGAGAGCTCTGCTTTCCCCGGTACCCCAACACCCCAACTTCTGAGCTCGATCGGCGAAATGCTCCGGATTGCTATCGGCGGCCTGCAGCGCCTGGTCATGATGCGTGCCCGCGCCAAAAACGAAATGCAGGCCCAGATGACAATGATCGCGCCGCGCGCCAACAATCCGCTGAAATTCTCGCCCGACGAACAGCTGGCCCTGCAAATGCTGCTGCAACCGCCCGCGCGCGGCTTTCTGGATGGCCCGGCGGCGTTGCGCGACGCGCTCACTGATCTGCAATCCCACCAGGTTGGAATGACGGCGGGGATGCGCGCGGTGCTGGAGTTCGTGCTGGACCGCCTGGATCCGGAAAAGCTCGCGGCCCTGCAGAGCAAGCGGCCGATGTTCGATTTCCTGCGGCCGGCACGCAGGCGCGCCCGCCTGTGGGACACTTACCTGAGTCAGTATCGGTCCGTCCGGAAGGAAGCCGAAGAAAATTTCCAACGCTTGTTTGGGAACGTGTTTCGGGAAGGTTACGAGGAGCAGGTGCGCAATCCGGATAAGCCTGGTGATACCACGGGACCCAGGGCCGGCAGCGGCACGGTAAAGCCGCAACGCGGGTCGTGATGGAGAGCCTGCGAACCGCATTGGGCCGGTTTACAAGCGGTCTGAGCAGTGTGGATGAGCTGCGCGGCGGGTTTCGCGACTACCTCCGCGAACATCCTGAACAGCGTGACGCAGTGGCCGCGTGGCTCGCCGAGAGCATTCGCGTTGGCCGTGTATCGCCCGCGCTGATGGTGACCCTGGGCGACCTGTTGGCTCCCCAGAAAGGCGGGCCTACGAAGACCAGCTCCAAACCCGCCAACAAGGGAGCTACCGCGGCTGTCGCCGGCAGCATGGCCGCCGCCGGCACATCCGACTTCGATCTGACCATCTATCCTCAGCCCGCCGTTCGCTCACCGAGCATCCCAGTTGCCCCCGCACCGTCTGCGAAGTCAGCCCAAGGCAAAGAGTCCAGGTTCGGCCCGGTGCCACCTCGCGCGCCCGCCCGCTTGCTGCCCGCCGCGACGCGCCGGCCCATCGATCCGCCCACCGCGGCCGAGCCGAGCGAGGTTGAGCTCACCAACATTGGGCTGACCGCCGAAGCAATGGCGGCTGACGCCGAAGCGGCCGCCAAGGTGGGTGACGTCCTCGACGGCCGCTACACGCTCGTGATGGAGCTCGGCCGCGGAGGGATGGGAACCGTATTCAAAGCTCTTGACCGCAACAGGGAAGACTTCCACGCCCGCAATCCCTTCATCGCGCTGAAACTGTTGAGCGGCGCATTCCGGCAACATCCGGACGCCGTGCTGTCCCTGCAGCGGGAAACGGAGCGCGCGCAGAGCCTGGCCCACGAAAACATCGTGAAGGTATTCGACTTCGACTACGACGGCCCGCACGCCTACATGACCATGGAGTTGCTCGAGGGCGAGCCTCTCGAGGCATGGCTGCGAGGGCCGGATTTCGAACGGGCCACCCCCGAGCGCAAATGGAAGATCGTCGAGCAGATCGGCGCGGCGCTCGTCTGTGCGCACAAACACGGCGTGGTCCATTCGGACCTGAAACCTGCAAACATCTTCGTCTGCACCAGCGGGACCGTGAAGGTAATGGACTTCGGCATTGCGCGGCCCCTGCGGGACATAGGTACCGAAAGCAACACCACCTTGTTTGATCCGGGCAAACGCCTGGGCGGCATGACACCCGGATACGCATCACTGGAGCAGTGGAATCGGGAACCGCCCGACACACGCGATGATATCTACGCCTTCGCGTGTCTCGTGTATCACATCTACGCCCGCAAACATCCGCGCGGCTTCATCCTTTCGCGCGAAGAGCTGGAAAACTCACCGCCGCCGCGGCGGATCCGCTCACTGACGTACCTGCAATGGCATACGTTGCGCCGCGGCCTGGCCCTACGCCGCCGTGACCGGATCACGAGCGTCCAGGCGTTCCTGCTCCAGTTCGAGCCGCGCAGCTGGTTCAAGCGATACCGCGCCGCCATCGTGGCATGCACGGCCGCGGCCGCTCTCGCGCTGCTGTACTTTGGGGTCCGCTACTATCAGGACTTCGCGGCCGACCAGGCCCTCAACTCGCAGCTGTGGCCGGCCAGTGACGCGCCCGCGAAGCTGCTGACACCGGATCAGCGTCGTGATATCGACGATTACCTGTATCTCGCCCAGGCAGCCCTGCGGCAAGCCGGCAACACACACTCACCCGATGAGCTCATCGCCCTCCTCTCACGAGGCGACAACAATCTGCTCGAGCTGTTGAAGAGGGTCCGCGAGCTGGATCCTGCCAATGCACAGGCATTGCAGCTGACGAGCGATGCGGCGAGCCTGTTCGAGGATCGTGCCGGAGCACTGCAGAGCGCCGGCCGGCCGGCCGACGCCCTGCGGCTGGTGATCGAAGGCCAGCGCTTTGCCCACACCCACGAGCTCTTCCGGCTCAAGCGGACTATCTGCGGCAGCGACGCCGAGATCTGCCGTGCGCAGGCGCCGCCGACCGGCTGATTCCGTCACGGCAGGCGCCCGCCTAACTAACGCAAGCCCCGTCTAAAACTGGCCGCGCACGCCCAGTGAGATCGAGTTGCTGTGGTAGTTCGAATAACCGAACTGGGCCTCATCGAACACGAACACCTGTATTCGCCGCGCCAGCGTCACGATGACACCCGCGCCGGCTACTCCGTAGTTCGAGGCGGGCGTGTCGGTTGGCAGAGCGAAACTGCTGTCACAAACGCCGTTGACGCAGCTCGGGTCGAAGGTATAGTGCGCCGCTATCGAGCGCTCACCGGTCTTGAACTCGTGATTCCACTCAACACGCACGACCGGCGATACCACGCCGAAGGACACACTGATAGGCTTCGATATCTGCACGCCCAGGATGGAACGTAGCGACTCGATCGTCCGCTCGTCGAACGACAGCCCCAGGCCGTCAGTGGCCAGATTGGGATCGGTCTCGGAGAAGGAATCAAACTTCGCTCTTCGGTAGTTGAGACTCAAGGACGGAGAGAAGTCCCAACCAAACGCCGCGTACTGATACCCCGCGGTCACCCCCAAGGCATACGCGGTGCCATCTGGATTTGCATTCAGAATCCGGTCGACAGTCGCTGAGCAGGTCGTGGCGGTGTTGGGGCATGGAGCTCCACCGGGAATGCTCTGCGGGTCGAACCCGGCGGCATAGGTCGCTGTGTACTTGACCTCGCGCGACAGATCGCTCGTGAGACGGCCGTAGTTGAAGATGCCATTGACATACCAGGCCGGACCGAACCACGCTCCGAAGATCGACCCGCTTGTACCCTTGAGGCGCGTGCTGCCACCCGACACAGCGGTGCCGGAGGCGCGGATGCCTGCGTCATAATTGTCATGCCCAACGGACACTCCGAGCACGGCATTCCCGAAGTTGTAGTCGACTCCGGCGGTCACGCTGACGGCATGAAAGTCGAACGGGTCTTCGTTGTCGGTCTGGTCATGCCGCCCGGAGTTGTAACTACCCTGCAGGAACGCTCCCCAGGGATTCGGCACACCCCCGGACTCGAGACTTCCGGTGTCCGCCCGTGAAGGACTACCAGCCTGGGCTACCCTTCGAGGCCTGTCGTCGGCATAGCCGGTCCGGATGAAACTTCCACCGTACGGCAAGCTGGCGGATTGCAACGTGATCGGCTGCAAATAGCCCTCGCGCGCGGACTCGAGGGAAGGCCGATCGAAGGAGAACGCCTGGGTGCCGGAGCCGAACGAGCCCCCGATGCCCGTGTTCTGCGCGGTAAAGCCCTGCGACAGCATGACGCCCGAGCCGTACCGCAATGCATTCAACCGCCCCGTGATGTTGCCAAATTGTCCGGCACTGACCCGAGTTGCCAGCGAACCCTGCGTCGACACCTGGTTACCGGAGACCTGCTGCAATGCGCCGAGCGCCGTATCCGGGGCGGCAGTGGCGGCACCGTTGATGAGATTCGCCCCGGCAATTGCATGGCACTGTTCATGAAGATCGTTGGTCTGAGCGTTGGCGGCCTGGCGTTGCTCCGGCGTGCGGGTGTCCAGCGCGTTGACGCACATGTTCGCCACGGCGTTGAACATGACGCCCTGCAACGGTGTTGCATTTGTGGGGGGCGGCGGCAATTGTGCCCACGCGGGAGCTGTCAGGGAGACCTGCAGCAACACCAGCGCACCTGCCGATCCGATCATTCGATACGAAATCTTGAACACGTATCCTCTCCTGTTCTTGGTATTCGGGATGCCTGTTAATTACGAAACACGAACCAACCGCGCGCCAGGCGCCGCTGCCACCCGGTGCGTCACTGCCGTGACGCCAACTGGACGGGAGTGGCCAGCGGCACGAAGAAGAAATCGCCGAACTTGTGCTGCGGATCCTGCAGGTTGGAATAGGTAGGCGTCTGTTTCAGCCCCGTGCGGCTCGCATACTCTTGTATGCGGCTGTTCAGCTCATGCGCCAGAACTTCGCCAGAGAG
>Ga0207710_10000391_pt1 | contig 29841 bp, 24 predicted proteins | sample KBSS24metaG_FD_184400 | JGI IMG/M metagenome (GOLD analysis project Ga0207710, IMG submission 184400) | Switchgrass rhizosphere microbial communities from Kellogg Biological Station, Michigan, USA - KBS S2-4 metaG (SPAdes) (version 2) | ecosystem: Host-associated > Plants > Roots > Rhizosphere...
GGTGAACAGGGTGGCGTCGCGGCCGGCGGTCAGTGCCGCCACCGCCTCGTCGGCGGCGGCCAGCGCCACCGGCTTTCCCGTCTCGTTCCCCATCTCGTCCACGTGTTCGACGATACGCCGTATCGCCGAGAAGGCAAGAAGCCCGGAAAGCCTGTGGATAACCCCCCTGACCAGCGAAGCCGCGAAGCATCCGAGAGCGGCCCGACCGGGAAACGTCCGTCCCTGAAAACCCACGACACCTCGTCGGCGCCCGGACGGGTGTAGGACAGGATCGGCGGGACGCGCCCGAACGACCGGCGGCTGAGGGGAACGGCGCCCGAACGACCGGCGGCTGAGGGAAGGGCGTTCCAAGGAACGCGGAGAACGGCGGAGGTGGCGCGTGCGCGTCGTGAGCGGGCCGACCGACCGGGTCGTCATCGTCGGCGCCGGCCTCGGCGGCCTGTCGGCCGCGCTGCGCCTGGCCGGCGCCGGCCGGTCGGTCACGGTGTTGGAGCGGGACGGCCTCCCCGGGGGCCGGGCCGGCCTCCTCGAGCTCGGCGGCTACCGGTTCGACACCGGCCCGACCGTGCTGACCATGCCCGAGCTGATCGAGGACGCGCTGGCCGCCGTCGGCGAGAAGCTGGGCGACTGGCTTACGCTGCACCGCCTCGACCCGGCCTACCGGGCGGTCTTCGCCGACGGCAGCTCCCTGGACGTGCGAGCCGACGCCGAGGCGACCGCCCAGGGCATCGAAGATCTCTGCGGACCGGCGGAGGCCGCCGGCTACCAGCGATTCGTCCGCTGGGTCAGCGAGCTCTACCGGGCCGAGATCACCCACTTCATCGACGCGCCCGTCGACTCGCCGCTGGCGATGATGCGCCCCGCGCTGGCCCGGCTGGCCGCGCTGGGCGCGTTCCGCCGGCTCGACCCCGCTGTCGGGCGTTATCTCAAGGACCCGCGCACCCGCAGGCTGTTCACCTTCCAGGCCCTCTACGCCGGCCTCGCGCCCAGCCAGGCGCTGGCCGTCTACGCGGTGATCGCCTATATGGACTCGGTCGCCGGGGTCTACTACCCGATCGGCGGGATGCACGCCGTGCCGAGCGCGATGGCCGCCGCCGCGGCCAAGCACGGGGTCACCTTCCGCTACGGGACGACCGCCAGCGCGGTCGAGACGAAGGCCGGGCGGGCCGTCGCCGTCCGGACCAGCACCGGCGAGCGCGTGCCGGCCGACGTGGTGATCCTCAACCCGGACCTGCCCACCGCCTACCGCGACCTGCTCCCCGGGGAGTTCGCCCCGCGCCGCCTGCGCCGCCTGCGCTACTCGCCGTCATGCTTCCTGCTGCTGGCCGGCTCACGAGCCCCGAACCCAACTGGAGCCCACCACACCATCCACTTCGGCGAGGCCTGGGAGCGGACCTTCGCCGAACTGGTCGAGCGCGGCGCGCTGATGACCGACCCGTCGTTCCTGGTGACCGACCCGGCCGTGACGGATCCCACCGCGGCCCCGCCCGGGGCGCACAGCTACTACACGCTGTTCCCGACGCCGAACCTGTCCGCCCCGCTCGACTGGTCCGTCATCGGCCCCCGCTACCGGGACGAGGCCGTCGCCGCGCTCGACGCGCGGGGCTACCGGGACGCCCATGCCGGCTTCGCCGCCGGGATCGAGGTGGAGACGACGGTCACCCCGGCCGACTGGAAGGCGCGCGGGATGGCCGCCGGGACGCCCTTCGCCGCCGCCCACACGTTCGCCCAGACGGGCCCGTTCCGGCCAGGTGACATGGTTCCGGGGCTGGAGAACGTGGTGTTCGCCGGAAGCGGAACCAGGCCGGGCGTCGGGGTACCGATGGTGCTCATCTCCGGCCGGCTGGCCGCGCTCCGGGTGACCGGACCCGACCGCTCCTACCGGTCCCGGGCCCGCCCGGCAATCCCCCGACGGACACCCGGGCCTGGCCAATCGGCGTGAGCGTCCCTCCATTGAGGTCTCCACAACACCCTTCGGCTGAGAGACTGGAGGCATGACCGATCCCGAGCAGACCGGCGCGCCATGGACCGGACCGCTCGATGCCGCGGGCGACGAGGCCCCGACGTCAACACCGGCGAGCGAGAGCTCGACACACCAGCGGACGCCGTGGCACGCACCTCACCCCGATACCGGCGAGCACCATCAGCTCGACGACGCCGACGACGCCGACGACGCCGACGACCTGTCGGCTGACGAAGCGGCCCCCAGCGACCCCGGCGCCGTCCACACCGAGACGATCCACACCGGCGCCGTCCACACCGAGACGATCAACACCGACGCGAACGACGCACACGCCGACGCCGCCGGGCACATCGAGCCCTCCATCGCGAACGCGCCCACCACTCCCCAGGCCGACCGGCGAGCTCGGGCCATCTCCCTCGAGGAGGGCCAGGCCCGCCTCGAGGACGTCCTGCGCGAGGTCCGCAAGGTCATCGTCGGCCAGGACCACATGGTCGAGCGGATGGTCGTCGCGCTGCTGGCCCGGGGTCACTGTCTGCTCGAGGGCGTGCCCGGCGTGGCCAAGACGCTGGCCGTTCAGACGCTGGCGACCGTGGTGGGCGGCACCTTCAAGCGCATCCAGTTCACCCGGGACATGGTCGTCTCCGACATCGTCGGGGGCAGGATCCTGGTCCAGCTCGGCGAGTTCCTGACCGAGCTCGGCCCGGTCTTCGCCAACTTCGTCCTGGCTGACGAGATCAACCGCGGCCCGACGAAGGTGCAGTCGGCCCTGCTGGAGGTCATGGCCGAACGCCAGATCTCCATCGGCGGGACGTCCCACCGCCTGCCGCTGCCGTTCGTCGTCATGGCCACCCAGAACCCGATCGAGTCCGAAGGCGTCTACCCGCTGCCGGAAGCCCAGCGCGACCGGTTCCTCATGCGGGTCATTGTGCCCTACCCGACGCCGGGCGAGGAGCGCCGGATCGTGCGCCGGATGGGCGTGCGCCCGCCGGTGCCGCGCCAGGTCCTCGACACCGAGATCCTGCGCCAGCTGCAGGAACAGGCCGACGATGTGTTCTTGCACGACCACATCTCCGACTACGCCGTCCGCCTCGTCCTGGCCACCCGCGACCCGGCCGCCCACGGGATGCCGGAGCTGACCGAGGCGCTGGAGTACGGCGCCTCCCCCCGCGGCACGCTGGGCCTGATCTCGGCCGCGCGGGCACTGGCCCTGGTCCGCGGCCGCGACTACGTCGTGCCCGACGACGTCGCGTCGGTGGCGCCGGACGTCCTGCCGCACCGGCTCGTCCTGTCCTACAAGGCGCTGGCCGACGGTCTGAGCGCCGACCACGTCGTGACCCGCATCCTGGAGATGATCCAGCCGCCGCGGATCACCCCGGTGCGGGCGGCGCCCGTCGCGCCCCGGCCGCCGCTGCCCGTGCCGGCGGAGGAGTACGGCGACGACGCCAGCGGGCACTGGCACCCGGACGAGTCCGGGTTCCCCGAGTACGAAGACGAGAACCGCCGGTGAGACGGGCGGGCGCGCGGGCCGAGGAGTCCACCGGGGGAAGACCCGGCCGGGCGGCCCGGCGCGGTCCGGCCGACTCGGCCGCCGAGCGGGCGCTGCGGCGCCTCGAGCTGACCATCACCCGCAAGCTCGACGGGCTGATGCTCGGTGATCATCTAGGCCTGCTCAACGGGCCGGGCACCGAGATGGCCGAGAGCCGCGAGTACGCGCCGGGCGACGACGTCCGGCTGATGGACTGGGCGGTCACCGCCCGCACGACGGTCCCGCACGTCCACGACCTGGTCGCCGACCGGGAGCTGGAGACGTGGGTGTTGGTCGACCTCAGCTCGAGCATGGACTTCGGGACGGCCACCTACCGCAAGCGCGACCTGGCGGTGGCCGCCGTCGCGGCGATCGGGTTCCTCACCGCGCGGACCGGGAACCGGACCGGCGCTGCCGTGCTCACCGACACCGGCCTGCACACCGTGGCGGCCCGATCCGGCCGGGACGCCCTGTGGGACCTGGTACGCGACCTGTCCGCGACGGTGGCGGACGGGCCACTCCCGGAGCGCGGGCCCAGTCTCCGGGACCTCCTCGGCCTGGATGCCGCCCCGGCCGGACGGTCGGCCGAACCCTCGTCCCCGACCCCCTGGACCGGGCCGGCGGCCGCCGGCGGCCCAGCCGCCCCCGGCACCGAGCCGGCGTCCCGGCGGGGCGTCGGGGGGCTGCTCGGGCGCCGGAACGGGGATCGCCGAGCTTCGCGGCGCCGGCGCGGCCCGGAGCGGATCACCGACCTGGCCCGGGCCATCGAGGCTGTGCAGGCACCGCCGAAGCGGCGCGGCGTGTTCGTGGTCGTCTCCGACTTCCTGACCGAGCCCGGTGGCTGGGCGCCCGCACTGCGGGCGCTGGGTCTGCGCCAGCAGCTGCTGGCCGTGGAGATCATCGACCCGGTGGACGAGCGGATGCCGGACGTCGGTCTGCTCCCGGTCCGCGTGCCGGAGACGGGCGAGCTGCTCGAGCTGCCGACGTCGTCCCGCAGGTGGCGCGCACGGTACGAGACCGCCGCCGCGCAGCATCGCGCCGCCGTCGCCGAGGGCATCCGCGCCTCCGGCGCGAGCCATCTGACCCTGCGGACCGACGGCGACTGGCTGGACGCGTTCGTCTCTTTCGCGGCCGCCTCCCGCCGGGGCCGGGCCGCCGGGCGGGGCGGCCGGCCGGGCGGCACCCAGCCGAAGGCCGGAACCCGACCCGCCGCTGGGACCCGACCCACGGGCACCCCGGCCGGGATGGCCTGGGAGCCGGCCCGGTGACCTTCATCGCCGCCCACTGGCTGTGGCTGCTGACAGCGGTCGGTCTCCTGCTGGTGGCCTATGTGGTCCGCGCGCTGCGGCGGCCGCGCTACGCCGCCCGGCTCGCTTCGGCGCCCCTGCTGTCCTCGGTGCTGCCCAACCGGCCCCAGTGGTGGCGCCGGCACGTCCCGGCCTTCCTGCTGCTGTGCACGCTGACCGGGATGGTCTTCGCGCTGGCCCGCCCGGCCCGGGCCGAGCGGGTACCCCGCGAGCGCGCGACGATCATGCTGGCGATCGACGTGTCGAACTCGATGGCCGCCACCGACATCGAACCGAACCGGCTGGAGGCGGCCAAGAAGGGCGCCGAGGCGTTCGTCGAGCAGCTCCCGCCGCGGATCAACCTGGGCCTGGTCTCGTTCTCCGGCTCGGCGGCAATCCTGGTCGGCCCGACCACCGACCGTGACGCGATCCGCTCCGGCATCGAGGGGCTGCAGCTCGGGCCGGCGACCGCGATCGGGGAGGGGATCTTCTCCAGCCTGCAGGCGATCAACGACTTCGGGCAGCGGTTCACCGGCACCCAGTCGCCGCCGCCGGCCGCGATCGTCCTGCTCTCCGACGGGGAGACGACCCGGGGCCGGCCGAACTCCCAGGCCGCGGCGGCGGCCAAGAACGCCCACGTGCCGGTGGACACCATCGCCTACGGCACTCCCGGCGGCACGCTGGACGTCGGCGGCCAGGAGGTCCCCGTCCCGGTGAACGAGGAGGCGCTCAAGGATCTGGCCGACGTGACCAGCGGTTCCTACCACCGGGCCACCACCGGGGACGAGCTGCGCTCCGTCTACCAGGACCTGGGCAGCTCGATCGGTTACCGCACCGAGTACCACGAGATCACGACCTGGTTCCTCGGGCTGGCCCTGATCCTCGGGCTGACGGCGGCGGCCAGCTCGCTCGCGTTCTCCTCCCGGCTGCCGTGAGCGGCCCGGCATGAGCAACCAGGCATGAGCAACCAGGCATGAGCGACCGGACGGAGCTGGCCGCGGCGGGCATCACCGAGCCCGCGCTGCGACGGTCCTACCAGGCCTGCCGCCGGCTCAACGCCCACCATGGGCGGACGTACTTCCTGGCCACGATGCTGCTGCCGGCCTGGAAGCGGCCCTACGTGCACGCGCTGTACGGCTTCGCCCGCTACGCGGACGAGATCGTCGACGACCTGTCCTCGACCCTGAGCCCGGAGCGGAAGGCGGACTGGCTGCGCACGTGGAGCGGGGACATCCTCCCGGTGCTGCGCGGCGAGCCCGCCAGTGCGGCCAGCCCGGTCGACGTCAGCCCGGTCGACGTCAGCCCGGTCGACGTCAGCCCGGTCGACGTCAGCCCGGTCGAAGGGGGGCCGGTCGACGCCGACGGCGCCTCGGTGCTGCCGGCGATGATCGACACGATGCGCCGCTGGGCGATCCCGGTCGAGCACGTCGAGGCCTTCCTGCGCTCCATGGCGATGGACCTCACCATCACCAGCTACGAGACCTGGGACGACCTGATGGTCTACGTCCACGGGTCGGCGGCCGTCATCGGCCTGCAGATGCTGCCGATCCTCGAGCCGTCCGCGCCGGTGGCCGCCGACTACGCGCGTGACCTCGGCACGGCCTTCCAACTGGCCAACTTCCTGCGCGACGTCGGGGAGGACCTGCGCCGGGGCCGCGTCTACCTGCCCATGGAGTCCCTGCGCCTGTTCGGGGTGACCCGGGAGCAGCTGGCCACCGGGGTCGTCGACGGGCCCGTTCGACGCCTGCTGCGTCACGAGATCGGCCGCTGCCGGGAGATCTTCCGCTCAGCCTGGCCCGGCATCCGGCTGCTGCACCCGACCTCGCGGGACTGCATCCGCACCGCGTTCGTGCTCTACGGCGGCATCCTGGACGAGATCGAACGGGCCGACTACCAGGTTCTCGACCGACGGGTGTCGGTTGGTCTGTCCCGGCGGCTGGCGGTGGCCGGACCGGCGTTCGCCCGGGCTCGCGCCGCGCGCCGGGCCGGTGGCCGCGCCGCCTGACCGCCCCTGGGGCGGCTCACCCGTCCCCACCAGACCCACCAGGCGAGGGTCTGCAGGACGAGGGCGAAACCGAACAGCAGGTCCTCGACCGGGGCGTAGGCCAGCCGCGGGCCGAGGATCGCCGCCGGCGCGTAGCGGACGATCCGCAGGCCGGTGAGAACGCCGTTCATCAGCAGCTGGGCCGCGACGATGATCGCGTAGGAGACCCAGAACGCGCGCCGACGGAGCAGCCGCGTGCGCAGCACGGCCAGGTCGAGGCCGGCGCTGAGCAGGACCGCGAGCACTGCCAGCGCCGTGTAACTCACGGGGTCTCCCCGTCGTCGCCGCCAACCGGTTCGTCCCCGGCCCTCTCTACTCCGACCGATGCCGTCCCGACCGATGCCGTCCCGGCCGGCTCTGTCCCGGCTGGCGACCCGTCCCGGCCCGGCGACTCGTCGCCGACGGGCCAGCCGCGTACCGCCCGCACCGCCTCGAGGGTGAGCACCGCGCACACCGGGACGACCAGGAAGAACAGCAGTTCCTCGAGCGGAAGCCCACCGGGCAGGCGGGCGTAGACGATCCGGGCCGGGTCGAACGTCCACTGGCCGGCGTGGATCGCGTAGAGGTCCCAGGCGACGAACACCGGCGCCACGCACAGCAGGGTCAGCCCGAGGCGACGCCAGCGGGCGTAGACGCGCGTGCCGAGCAGGACCTCCAGCGGTGCCGTACCGAGCAGGCACGCCGCGAGCAGGCCGAGGTAGACCAGATGCTCCATCCGCTCAGCGTCGGGCCTGGCGGAAGCTCACCACGCCGCTCGCCACGCCGTTCAGCACGCCGTTCAGCACGCCGTTCAGCACGCCGCTCACAGCGCGCGCAGGCGCGCCGCCAGGGCGTTCGCCGCCAGGTCCGGCGCTTCAGCCTCGGTGATCCCACGTACGACGACGACCCGCCGGGCGCCGGTCTCCAGCACCGCGTCCAGCGTGCTCGCGTCCACGCCGCCGGTGACGAACCACGGCTTGGCGCCCTCGGTGAACGGCGGCGCCAGCCGGGCGGCGAGCCGCGGCAGGTCCAGGCCGACGCCGGGCCGGCCCTGCTTGGTCGGGGTCGGCCACACCGGCCCGACGCAGAAGTAGTCGACGTCGGGGTCGTCGATGGCGTCGGCCAGCTGGTCGGGATCGTGGGTGGAGCGGCCGATCAGCACGTCCGGCCCGACGATCCGGCGGGCCAGCGCGGGCGGGATGTCGTCCTGACCGCCGTGCAGGATGTCGACCCCGGTCAGGGCGGCGAGATCGGCCCGGTCGTTGGCGCTGACCAGCGCGCCGGACGCTGCGAGAACCTCGCGCGCCTCGGCCAGCGCGGCGGCCTCGGCCGACCAGTCCAGGCCCTTCTCCCGCAGCTGGACGATGTCCACCCCGGGCACTCCCGGCGCCGCGCACGGGGACGCGTCCGCCGCCGGGGCCTGGGCCACGACCGAGGCGAGGAACGCGGCGAACGCCGGCCGGCGCGGCGTGCACAGGTAGAGCCGCGCGTCGGCCAGTCGAGCCAGCGCAGCCTCCCGGCGGACCCCGCCGGCGGCGCCGGCCACCCGTTCAGCCGCCGGCGACGGCACGGACGATCTCCAGTGTGTCGCCGCCCCGCAGGACGGCCGCGCCGGCCTCGGCGCGGGTGAGGGCGACTCCGTTGTGCTCGACCACGACGGTCCCGACCCGCAGGCCCAGCTCCTCCAGCAGCGCCGGCAGCGCCGTCCCGTCGGGCACGGCGCGCGGGGCTCCGTTCACGACCACGGCGGCGTCGGCGCCGGAGCCCGCTTCTCGCCCGGGCCCCGAGGCGTAGGCAGAAGCCGGCCCCGACACAGGCGCTGATTCCGACACGGCCATCGGTCCCGGGACAGACGTCGGTTCGGCCATACCCGCGACAGTACCGCCGCCTCGGGCCGACAGGAGCCAGGTCGGAAACTCGCGACCGGGTCAGAAACCGAGAGCCTGCGCGCGGCGCTTGACCTCGCGGCCCCGGTTCTCCGCCAGCGCCCGCACCGGCGTCCCGGGCAGCGTCGGGTCCTCGGCGAACAGCCAGCGCAGGGCCTCGTCGTCGGAGTACCCGGCGTCGCTGAGCACCGTCAGCAGCCCGGCCAGCCCCTTGAGCGGCTCACTGCCCTGGATGAACTCGGCGGGGATGCGCAGGACGCCGTCCTGGCGGGTGGCCAGGAGCTTGCCTTCGCGCACCATCTGACGAACCCGGGTCACCGGAACACCCATCCGGTCGGCGACATCGGGGAGAGCCAGCCATTCCATGGTCGAAAGTAAACCGCAAACCGCGCCGGACGCCGAGAGCCGGCCGCGGCCGGTCCCGCTTCGCCGCCCTCTGACGCGCGGCTCGGTCACACGGCCGGGTTCGGTCAGGCCCGGGTTCGGTCAGGCCCGGGTACGGTCAGGCCGGGTACGGTCAGGCCGCGGGCGGCACCGGTGTCCCGCCGTCGGCGGCCGACGCCCGCGCCGCCTCCATGACGGCGACGACCCGCCGGGCGGAGGAGACCGGGTAGCTCATCGGCCACCCGGAGGTCAACCGGTCGGCGACCTCCCGGTGGAAGACCGGTGGAGTCGGCGGCGGCAGACACAGCTGGGTCCGGTCCCCGTTGGCCCGCAGCAGGCTGACCGGCGCCGGGACACGGCCGCCCGGCAGCTCGGCGTGCCGGCCGGACCGTCGGGCCGCGCTCGGCGCCGTCTCGGGCAGGTCGCTGACCAGCGCGCCGGTCGTGCCCAGCAGCCGCAGCCGGGGCACCGGCGCGGCGGCGATGTCGGACACCGTCACCTGGGCCTGCGCCCCGTCCGCGAAATGGACCAGGACCCGGGCGTGGTCGGCGTTGCTGACGTGGTGCCAGACCCGCTTCTGGGTGGTGGCCGAGACCCATTCGACGTCCGTCCGCAGGAGGTCGAGGACCCAGTCGAGGTCGGTGAACGCCCGGTCGTAGACGAGCCCGCCGCTGATGCGCTCGTCGTCGTGCCAGGAGCCCAGCGGCCGGTGGTGGGAGCCCTGGAAGGTCTCGAACCAGAAGACGTCCCCGACCGAGCCGGCCCGCACAGCGTCCCGCAACGCCCGGTAGCCGGGGTCGTCGCGCTGGTCGGAGTGCACCGCCAGCAGCAGGTCGCGGGAGTCAGCCAGGGCGGCCAGCGTGTCGGCGTCGGCCGCGCTCAGGCAGAACGGCTGCTCGACGACGACGTGCTTGCCCGCCTCCAGCGCGCGGCTGGCCCACTCGACGTGGGTGTGGGTCGGGGTGGAGATGAACACGAGGTCGAGCGAGTCGCTGGAGATCAGTTCGGACGGGGTGGCCAGCCGGGCGACCGCCCGGTCGACGCCGCGCATCGGCTGGCGCGCTCCCCCGCCGTCACAGATCGCCGTCAGCTCCAGGCCCTCGGTCGCGTCGATCGCGGCGTGGTGCATCGCGCCCGCCTCGCTGGTCCCCAGCAGGCCGACGCGGACCGGCGGGGCGTCGACCAGCCCGAGGGCGTGGCGCAGCCAACGGCCGATCAGCCGGTGGTAGGCCGGGTCGGCCAGGGTGGTGGGACCCGAACCGAGTGTGAGCATGCCCATGTTGGTCGACGGCCGCCAGGTACAGACGGGATGGTCGACCAGCTCGTGGCGGACCATCAGCAGCTGCTCGACGTCGTCGGCGACCTTGTCCGGGATGACCCAGGCGTCCACCGGGCGGAAGTCGCCGAGGCGGGCGGCCATCCGCGCGCCGCGCGGGCCCGCGGTCACCCGCAGCTCGTGGACCGGCGTTACCCGGCCCGGGACCACGCCGGAGGCCTCGACCAGCGGGCTGTCGGCCGGCAGCGAGCGCATCGTCGGCCCGGCCAGCAGCACCGGGACGGACTGGCGAGCCCGATCGAGCAGGTCCTGTTCGACGTTGTCCAGGGGACGGTCGATCAGGACGAGCAGCGCGTCGGCCGAGCGGGCGGTCGTGGGCGGCAGGCCGGCTCCCCGCAGGTGGTCACCAAGCGCGGTGGCACCGGGCAGGTTGGACACCAGGTGTATGCGGGGCACGGTGCCGCACTCTAGCGGCCAAAGCGCCAATCCACTACAACGGGCCGCGAATATTGACAGATCCGCCGCGGCGGTAACCGAGGCGACTCATGATCTTGCCTGGAGCGGCGCGCGCCTGTATCGAACGAAAGCCACAGACCAGTGACGGATGGCTCAGCTCGCGACCGGCATGGTGAGCGCGAACGACGGGTCGGCGAACCGCTCGGCGTCGATCGGGACGCCGGCCACGAGCAGTTTGCGCCCGCGCACGACGTCCACCGGCCGGCCGACCGCCATGATCGCGACGATGCGGCCGGCGGCGTCGACCCAGCCGACCGACCAGCCCTTGGGCTGGGTCACGTCGCCCCGGTAGACCACCTCGACCGCGGCGGCCCGGTGCCCGGCGTACTGGATCATGCGGCCGAACTGGTCGGACCAGAAGTATGGCACCGGGTCGTAGACAGCCGGGCCGTCCTCGCCGGTGAGGCCGAGCAGGGTGGCCGCGGCCACCTCGGGTGCCTGCTGGGCCGAGTCCCAGTGCTCGACGAGCAGCCGCGCACCGTAGCGACGCGACCACCAGGCGGCGCAGTCCCCGACCGCGACGGCGCCGATGCCGGCCGCGGTCGCCTCGGGCCAGGTCACCGTCATGTGCTCGTCTGTGAGCACGCCCCGCTCGTAACCGACGCCGGAGCCCTCCAGCCAGGCCAGGTCGGGACGGACACCCACGCCGACGACGACCTCGTCGGCGCTGATCCGCTCGCCGTCGGCCAGCACCAGTCCGCCCGGGACCACCTCCTGGACCGGGCTGTCGAGGCGCAGCTCGACCCCGGCCTCGGCGTACCAGGGCACGAACAGCCGGCCGACGTCCGGGCCGAGCGCCGCCGCGAGCGGCGCGGCCGCCGCCTCGACGACGATCACCTCGACGCCGCGCTTGCGGGCCGCGGTAGCGACTTCGGCGCCGATCCAGCCCGCGCCTACGATCGCCAGGCGGGAGCCCGGGCGCAGGCGCTCCCGCAGCGACCGGGCGTCGTCGATGGTCCGCAGCACCCGGGCGTGCTCGGAGCCCGGCAGCCGGATGGGCACGGCGCCGGTCGCGAGGGCGACGGCGTCGAAGGCGATCGGGCCGTCGGTCGTCTCCAGGGTGCCCGGGCGCAGGCCGGTCGCCCGCGCGCCGTAGCGGGTCTCGACGCCGGAGAGCTCGAGCTTGAGCGTGGTGCTGTCGGTCCGGCCCTCCAGGACGGTTTTGGACAGCGGCGGCCGGTCATACGGCGCGTGCGGCTCGGCTCCGACCAGCGTCAGCTCACCGGTGTAGCCGGCGCGGCGCAGGTTCTCCGCTGTCCAGGCGCCAGCCATGCCCGCGCCAACCACCACGATCTTCTCCGGACGGAAGAATCCACTCACCCCCGCAGGCTAGCGTCAAGGGCCGTCGACGCGCCGCGATGAACGACGCGGCCGTAACCCGCGGGCGCGCTCCGCCGCCGAGGCGCTACCCCTCGACAAGGGGAAACGCGTCCCGCCACACCGGTTCGTAGCCGGCGGCGACGAGCATTGCCGCGACCTCGGCCGGCTCCCGCTCGTCGGCTGTGGCGAACTGCTCCTGCGCTTCGCCGGGTGCCGAGTAGCCGCCCGGTTCGGTCGATGAGCCCGCGCTCATCATGGTGACGGCGATCCGGGCCAGGCCGTCGCGCAGCGGCGCCGGCTCCCGGGTGGACAGCGACAGGCCGGCGTCCGGCGCGAACAGCCGCAGGGCGGCGTGGGCCAGCACGAACTCGGCGTCACTGACCTCGACCAGCGGCGGGAACCCGCTCGCGCTGGGCCGGATGCGCGGCAGGGACAGCGAGATCTCCGTCCCCCAGAACCGGCGGGCGCCGAACTCGGCGTGCGCGGCCAGGGCGAGGACGTCGGCTCGCCAGTCGGCGGCCAGCCCGAGCAGGGCGCCCATGCCCAGGCGCCGCGCGCCGGCCGCCGCCGCCCGCTCGAACGACGACAGCCGCCGGTCGTAGTCACGTTTCCAGCCGGCCACATGGACCTGGGCGTAGCGGGCCCGGTCGTAGGTCTCCTGGTAGTGGACGACGCCCTCCAGCCCGGCCGCCACCAGGCGGGCGTAGGTGTCGTCCGACCAGGTCTGGGTCTCGATCGACAGCGACGGGAAGAGCGGGCGCAGGCGGGTGACCACCTCGACCAGATAGTCGGCCGACACCTCGATCCGGTGCTCGCCGGCGACCAGCAGCAGGTGGCGGAACCCCCGCCCGGCCAGCAGCCGGGCCTCGGCCTCGGCCTCGTCGACGCTCAACGTGCGCCGGGTGACGGCCAGGCCCTTGGCGAACCCGCAGTAGGTGCAGGAGGACAGGCAGGCGTTCGACACGTACAGCGGGGCGAACAGGCGGACGGCCCGGCCGAAGCGCCGCAGCGTGAGGGCGCGAGCCGCCGTCGCGATCTCCTCCAGCCGCCCGAGCGCGGCCGGGGAGAGCAGGGCGGCCAGGTCGGCCAGGTCGGCCTGGGTGCCGCCGGGACCACGCCGGGACGGACGGGCCCGGCCGGTCGGGCCGGCGGCGGCGTCGGCGCCGAGGCGGGACAGCGCGCCGGCCACGTCCGCCAGGCTCGCGTGGGCCGCCCGGCGGGCCAGCGCGGGCAGGTCGAGCGCGGCGAGCTCCCGGGCGAACGCGCCCGGCGGGCTGCTCACCGGCCGGTCCCCGCGCGCCCGCCGGGCGCGGCCGGTTCGGCCGGCTCGGCCGGCTCGCCTGACGCCGGCGGCGTCGGCCCCGGCGGCGGCGTCAGGTCGGCCAGAAAACCGGTGAGCGGCGAGGAGGCGCTGGCCCGGGTGGCCGGCCCGACCGTCCCTCGGCCGGCCAGGTAGCCCAACCGTCCCGCCCTGGTGGCCAGGGCGAACGCCCGCGCCATCGCGACCGGGTCGGCAGCGACGGCGATGGCCGTGTTGACCAGGACGGCGTCGGCCCCGATCTCCATGGCCTCGGCCGCGTCCGAGGGCACCCCGAGGCCGGCGTCCACGACGACCGGGACCTCGGCGGCGTCGATGATCGCCTCCAGCGCGTCCCGGGTGCGCAGGCCGCGGTTGGAGCCGATCCAGCTGCCCAGCGGCATGACGGTCGCGCAGCCGGCCTCCTGGAGGCGGCGGGCCAGCACCGGGTCGGCCGAGCAGTACGGCAGGACGGTGAACCCGTCGGCCACCAGCAGCTCGGCCGCCCGCAGCGTCTCGACCGGGTCGGGCGCGAGGGTGCGCGGGTCGGGGGTGACCTCCAGCTTGACCAGCGGCGTTCCGGTGGCCACCCGGCCCAGGCGCGCCAGCCGGTGGGCCTCGGCCGCGTCCACCGCTCCGGAGGTGTTGGGCAGCAGAGTCAGCCCGGGCGGGATGAACTCGACGATGTCCCGGCCGCTGTTCGGGCCGCCGCCGGCCTCGCCGAGGCGGCCCAGGTCGACCCGGCGCAGCGCGACGGTGACGATCTCGGCCCCGGAGGCGAGCAGACTGTCGTGCATGACCTCGTGGCTGGCGAACTTGCCGGTGCCGACAAGCAGGCGGCTGGCGAAGGCCTGGCCGGCGATCCACAGGTCGTCGCGGCCCGAGTCACCAGCCCCACCGTTCCCGGCCCGGCTGTCGCCGACCCCGCTGTCGCCGGCCCCGCTGTCGCCGGGCCGGCCGTTCCCAGGCCGGCCACCGGTTCCGGCCGGCCCGTGTGCGTCCACGGTCATCCTCGGACCTCCCCACGCGCGCATTACCGCGATCGGGTGAGCGGGTCGCCAGCGGGTCGCGCCAGCCTCTCAGCCCGCCGCCGCGGGCTCCCCGGTTCAGAGACCATCACTGTACAGACCGGCCCATCGAAGCGAGCGGTTTCCGGTAACGGGGGCCGCCGGACGGGAAGCGGTTAGGCACGGCCCGACCGGGCCGTCAAGAGGCGCTCGTCAACCCGACGCGCGGGCACGTTGGTCAACCTGTCTCCCAACGGAAGGACAGGTGCTCGTAAGCTGCATGTGTGGACGCGACTGTCGCCGATCACCTGATTGGCCGGCTGCTCGACGGACGCTACACCGCTCAGGAACGCATCGCTGTCGGCGGTATGGCAACCGTCTATGTCGCGCACGACAACCGGCTTGACCGGCTCGTCGCGCTGAAGGTGATGCACCCCGCCTTCGCGCACGATCAGGAGTTCGTGCGCCGATTCCACCGGGAGGCCAACGCGGCCGCCCGGCTGAACTCCCCCCATGCCGTCTCCGTGCTGGACCAGGGGCAGGAGAACACCGCCCACGGGCCGGTGATCTACCTGGTGATGGAGCTGGTGCGCGGGCACACGCTGCGCCAGGTCATCGGGACTTCCGGCGCGCTGGAGGTCGGCGCCGCCGTCGACGTGATCGAGCAGATGCTCGACGCGCTGGCCGCCGCCCACGCCGCCGGCATCATCCACCGTGACATCAAGCCGGAGAACATCCTCATCGGGACCGACGGCCGGGTGAAGGTGGCCGACTTCGGGCTGGCCCGCCCGGTCACCCAGCCCACCCAGGCCACGACCAGCGGCACGGTGATGGGCACGGTCGGCTACCTGGCGCCGGAGCAGGTCAGCGACGGGCGGGCCGACACCCGCAGCGACGTCTACGCCGCCGGGGTCGTCCTGTTCGAGATGCTGACCGGGAAGCCGCCGCACACCGGTGAGAACCCGATGTCGGTGGCCTACCAGTCGGTGCACGGCGACGTGCCGGCCCCGTCCACGCTGGTCGGCGGCATCCCGCCGGCCCTGGACGCCTTCGTCGTCCGCTCGACCGCGCGTGACCCGGGCGCGCGGCCGAACGACGGCGCCGCGATGCTGGCCGAGCTGCGCCTGATCCTGCCCTACCTGCCGACCAGCCGGGGTCACGACGAGGACAGCTATGCCGGTTACTCCCGGTGGGCGGCGTCCAGTGGCTACCGGCCGGGCGCCGAGCCGCCCCGGTCGACAACGCTCTACTCGGGCGGGTCGGGCGGCGGCTCGCGGCCGGACGACGACGACTTCTACCCGGGTGGTGGCCGGCCGCGCTCCCGCCGGGGGCCGCTGCTGGCCGGCGGCGCGCTGCTCGCGCTCGCTCTCATCGTCCTGACCGTGGCCCTCCTGGCCCGCGGAGGCGACGGCAAGGTCGGCGTCCCGCCGCTGGTCAAGACGTCGAAGACGGCCGCCGAGCAGATGCTGGGCCAGGCGGGGCTGACCGCTACCTACGCGGCCGCGATCAACTCCCCCGTCGTCCCGGCCGGCGAGGTCATCAGCCAGGAGCCGGAGTCGGGAGCGCGGGTCGCCCACGGCTCCACGGTGCGCCTGACGCTGAGCCTGGGGCCGGCCGCCGTCGTGGTGCCGAGCGTGGCCGGCCTGTCGGAGACCGACGCCCGGGCCGCGCTGACCCAAGCCAGGATCAGCGTCCGGGAGCCACCCCAGAAGATCAATGACAACACCATGAACGCCGGGCTGGCCATCCGCACCGACCCGGCCGTCGGGTCGAAGGTGGCGCCGGGCTCGGCGGTCACCCTCTTCCTGAGCACCGGCCCGAACATGGTCCAGATACCGCCGACGGTCCTCGGGACGGACTTCGCCAGCGCGAGCTCGATCCTGGCCCGCCTGGGCCTGACGGCCGTCGAGGACGACGAGATCATGCCTGGGGTCGACGCCGGGCAGGTGTACCAGGCGGCACCGGGGGTCGGACAGGCTGTCCCGTTCGGCTCGAAGGTAACGCTGTCGGTCTCGATCGGCGGCGACCCGGGCGACGGGAGCGGTCAGATCGTCGTCGTGCCCAACGTCAAGGGCAAGTCGCTGGACGACGCGATGGGGATCCTGGAGAACGCCGGGCTCAATCCCGACGTCGGTTTCTTCCACGGCAACAAGGTCAACGGCACCGACCCGCCGGCCGGCACCCACGTCGCGCGCGGATCAACCGTGCACCTGAAGACCCACTTATAGGCGCTTCCGGGCGGCCACCCGCCCTGGTGCGGCCGGCGATGGATCATCCGGCGACCCCCGCCCGAAGCGACCGGGAGACTGGGCGGAGCCCCCGGTCGCGGAGGGCGGCGGGTTGGTCAGGGCCGGCCGGCGACCGACATCCGGATGTGCGTGCATCGACCGGGTGGTACAGGTCACCATGTCGGTGCGCAGCGGTCGATGCTGAGCACGAGCGGGACGGGGGACGGCATGAGGTCGCCGCATGGCCGGAGCCGGGCCGAGCGTTTCGAGCGGCTGGTGTCCCGCCGCGCCGCCGACGCTCCGGCGCTCCCGGTTTCGTCGCCCGCGTCGCCCGCGTCGCCCGCGTCGCCCGCGGCTTCGGCGGCGGCTGGGCGGCGCGGAGACGACGAGCTGACCGCGCTCGCCGCGCTGGTGGAGGCGTTGCCTGCGCTGGCGGTCCCGCCAGCTCGCCCGGAATTCGTCGCCCGGCTGCGGCGCGTCGTCCTCGCCGTCGGGCCCGCCCCGGTCCCCGACCCGTCCGTGCGCCGAGTTCCGGCCCAGCGGTCCCGGACGGCCCGGCAGGCGTTCGTCGGCGCCGTCGCCGCGGCCGCGGTGATCGTCGCCATCGTCTTCGGTGCCGCTCACGGCGGCGGTTCGGACCGTCTGTCGGTCGCGCTGAGCGCCCGCTCGACCGCCTGGGCCCGCGCGCAGCTCGACGGGGCGCGGGCCCGTCTCGACGAGGTCCAGGCTCTCGCCACCCAGGGCTCCGCGCCCGACCCGGTCCGGGTCCGCGACCTGATGCGGCAGTGGCGGGCCCAGTCCGCCCTGGGCAGCCAGGTACTGATCGCGCGGGCCCTGGGCGGCGACGACGAGGCCCGGGTCAGCCTGGAGCTGTTCACCGCCGGGCAGCGCCACGACCTGGCCCAGCTGGCCGCCGGGTTGCGGCCCGGACCGGCCCAGGCCGAGGTCGTCGGCGGGCTCGCCTACCTGGACAGCGTGGCCGCGCGCATCCCGCCGCGGCTCACCGCGGTGCCTGGCGGCACCGGCGCGAGCGCTGTGCTGACCCCGGGCGGCCGGCCCGGCGACACCGCGCCCGCGTCGGTGCCCGCGCCCGTGCCCGCCCGGCCGGCGCCGGCGCCGGCGGGCGGCGCCCCGGCCGCCCCGGCCGCGCCGGCCCCGCCGCGCGCGGCCACCGCCGGGGCCGGCGCGAACGGGGCGGGCCCGGCGCCGAGCCCGTTGCCGCCGATGGGCGGTCCGCGGCCCGGGGGCGCACCCGTCGACCCCCCGACCGGCGGCGGCCAGGCCTCGGCAGCACAGCCCACGCTCGGCCCGACGGCCCCGGACCCTGCTCTCCCGCCGTCCACCGGAGACGATTCGCTCGTGGGCGCGGGGGGCGTCCCGGCCGCGACGGCCCCGAAGCCGGCGGTCCCGTTGACGGCGGTCTGGACCGCTACGCCCGGTGCGACGCCCAGTCCGTCGCCCGGCGGCGGGCCAACACCGGCCGGCCACCGCCCGGTGACCACCCCGGTGACCACCCCGGCCACCACCCCGACGACGCCCCCGACGACGCCCACGGCAACGCCCACGGCAACGCCCACGGACTCTGCCAGCACACCCACGCCGGGCGCGACGGGCACCCCGGCGCCGGCCGAGCCTGAGACGCCCAGCCCGAGCGACACCGCGCGGACGGGCACCGCGACCGCGCCGGCCGCGCCGGCCGCGCCGAGCGCGGACGCGACCAGCGCTCCGCCAGCTACGCCAGCTACGGCGGAGCCGAGCGCGGCGCCGTCCTGACCGCGCCCCCCGTGACCGCCGGCCCAGCGGCCAAGGGCCTGGGGGCGCGCGGGTTCAGTGGCCGCGCCGTTCAGTGGCCGCGCTGGAGCATCTCGGCGACGAGGAAGGCCAGCTCGAGGGACTGGTTGGTGTTCAGCCGGGGGTCGCAGGCGGTCTCGTAGCGGCCGCCGAGGTCGTCCTCACCGATCCGCTCGCCGCCGCCGAGGCACTCGGTGACGTTCTCGCCAGTCAGCTCGATGTGCACGCCGCCGGGGTGCGTCCCCAGCGAGCGGTGCACCTCGAAGAAACCGAGGACCTCGTCGAGCACGTCGTCGAAGTGCCGGGTCTTGATCCCGCCGACGTCCCGGGTGTTGCCGTGCATCGGGTCGCAGGTCCAGACGACCGGCGGACCGGCCGAGTTGACCTTCTCCACGATCGCGGGGAGTGCCTCCCGGATGCGTCCCGAGCCCATTCGGGTGATCAGCGTGAGCCGTCCCGGGATGTTGTCCGGGTTGAGCTTGCGGGCCAGCGCGACCACGTCGTCCGGGCTGGCCTTGGGCCCGACCTTGCAGGCGATGGGATTGCCGATGCGGGACATGAAGTCGACGTGGGCGCCGTCGAGGTCGCGGGTGCGCTCGCCGATCCAGAGCAGGTGGGACGACAGGTCGTAGATCTCGCCGGTGGCGTCCTCGACCCGGGTCAGGGCCCGTTCGTAGTCGAGCAGCAGCGCCTCGTGGCTGGTGTAGAGCTCGACGCCGTGCAGCGTCGGGGTGCGTTCAAGATCGATTCCGCAGGCGGCCATGAACGCCAGCGCCCGGTCGATGTCGGTCGCGGTCGCCTCGTAGCGGCGGCCCGCGGCCGAGTCGCGCACGAACGCCTTGTTCCACTCGTGGATCTTCGACAGGTCGGCGAAGCCGCCGGTGGCGAAGGCCCGGACCAGGTTCAGCGCGGCCGCGCTGTGGTGGTACGCCGACACGAGACGTTGCGGGTCGGGCCGCCGGGACGCGGCGGTGGGCTCAATGCCGTTGACCGCGTCGCCCCGGTAGGACGGCAGGCCGGTGCTGGCCTCGATGTCGGCCGAGCGCGGCTTGGCGTACTGGCCGGCGATCCGGGCGACCTTGACCACCGGCACGCTCGCCCCGTAGGTCAGGACGACCGCCATCTGCAGGAGCGTCTTGACCTTGTCACGGATGCTGTTGGCCGTGTTGGCGACGAATGTCTCGGCACAGTCGCCGCCCCAGAGCAGAAACGCCTCACCCCGGGCGACCTGCGCCAGCCGCTCGGTCAGCTGCCGGGCCTCCGGCGCGGTGACCAGCGGCGGCAGCGATGACAGGGTGTCGTATGCGGCGGCCAGCGCCACCGGGTCGGGCCAGGTCGGCTGCTGGCGTGCCGGCAGCGACCTCCAGATGTCGAGACCTTTCACGGTCCTCAGGGTACGTGCCCGCCGGCCGCCCGGGGCGTCGTCCAGCGGTCCAGCCGCCCCAGCGGTCAAACCGCCCCGGGTGGTCCAGCCGTCCCAGCGATCCAGTAACCGAACCAGGTCAGCCGAAGAAGACCTCGGCCTCGGCGTAGAGCTCCTCGGGGACAAGCTTCAGCGCGGCGGTGGCCTCGGCGATCGGGACCAGCTCGACCCGGGTGCCGTGCAGGGCGACCATCGCCCCGAACTCGCCGTCGTTGACGGCGTCGATCGCGTGCAGGCCGAACCGGGTGGCCAGCCAGCGGTCGAAGGCCGTCGGCGTCCCGCCTCGCTGGACGTGACCGAGGACCGTCGCCCGCGACTCGTGGCCGGTCCGCTCGCGGATCTCCTGCTCCAGGCGGCCGCTGATGCCCTGCAGGCGGACGTGGCCGAACGCGTCCAGCTCGCCCTCGCGGACGGCCATCGTCCCGGCGAGAGGTACCGCGCCCTCGGCGACGACTATGATCGGCGCATACTGGGTGGCGAACCGGTGTTCGACGAAGGCGCAGACCTTGTCGATGTCGAACGGCCGCTCGGGAATGAGGATGACGTTGGCGCCGCCGGCCATGCCGCTGTGCAGGGCGATCCAGCCGGCGTGGCGGCCCATCACCTCGACGATGAGCACTCGGTGGTGGCTCTCGGCCGTCGTGTGCAGGCGGTCGATGGCCTCGGTGGCGATGTTGACCGCCGTGTCGAAACCGAAGGTGTAGTCGGTGGCCGACAGGTCGTTGTCGATCGTCTTGGGGACGCCGACGACCGGAACCCCCTCGCCGGCCAGCCGGGCGGCGACCCCCAGCGTGTCCTCGCCGCCGATCGCGATGAGCGCGTCGACCTCGAGCGCGTCGAGGTTCGCCTTGATCCGGGTTGGGCCGTCGTCGGCCTGGTAGGGGTTGGTCCGGCTCGAGCCGAGGATCGTGCCGCCACGAGGCAGGATGCCCCGCACCGCCGCCACGTCGAGGGGGACGGTCGCGCCCTCGAGCGGGCCGCGCCAGCCGTCCCGGAACCCGACGAACGAATTGCCGTAGACACCGACACCTTTGCGGACCACGGCCCGGATGACCGCGTTGAGCCCCGGGCAGTCCCCGCCCCCGGTGAGCACGCCGACTCGCACGATCATGCTCCTTTCAGTTGGTTACGGGGCAGTTCGTGACCCGAACCGCGCCAGCGGCTGGTTACCGAACGCCTCGTTAACCGAACATCTGGTTGCCGACGCCCTCGCCGGCGCTGCCAGAGTAAGGCCGCGAGGGCACAGGTGAAATGAACCCGACAGGCGTGGCGGAGCGGTCCGTATGTATCACCGCGACAGGCCAGAAGGGCCGGGGCGTATCACTACTTTTGTCCCGCCCGAACAGGCCAGGGATGACAGGCCAGGGATGCTCGGCGGCGGGCGGCGCGGCCGCGGCGTGCCGATGGCCGGTGCCGCCGAAGACCCCCGCCGCCGGAAACCGGTCCGAGGACCGGTTCTACCGAGGACCGCTTCTACCGGGACCCGACACCGCGCAGCGGGGCCAGGATCCGCCAGCGGGCCAGGTTGTGCCGGGCGTCGGCGAGGGCGTCGTGGGCGTCCGGCGGCGGGCTGGGCAACGGCGGCGAGCCCGCCTCCTCCCACAGCTGGCGCAGATCGCGGGTGAATCGGGGCAGCGCGCGCGGAAGGTCGGTCATCACACCGAAAAGCTGACACAGGACGACATGGTCATAGGCCGCGTACCAGGCCCACAGCTCCGGCTTTCCGGTGGCGGTCAGGAACTTCAGGACGTCGGCCCGGATACGCTCCCGTGACCGCCAGGCCGGATCACTCGGCGAGGGCAGTTTGTCGAGAACATTGTGACGAACCCAGGGCACGGCGTATTCCGGCGCGAATTCGGTGGATACCGCGTAGTATTCTCGTTCGCCGTCCTCGGCGACTATGCCAATACTGACCAGATCCAGCCAGTGGTGCCCGGAATCGGACCGCTCGATGAACTCGGTGTCGTAGAAGTACCGCGCGCTCACCCCCTTGAGTGTGCCTGAGGAGCGCGCATCAGGACGCGGCACGGTCTCGTCCAGTGGTCGGACATCCGGTGCCGCCTCCGGCGGAAGCGGGCCGGACGGGGCCGGGCCGGACGGGGGCGGGCCGCTGGACGGGGCCCGGCGGTGCCGGGGCCGCCGTCGCGGGCGCTGGCTGCCGGCACCGGGTTCGCCCGGCTGGTCGGGAGTGGTCACGGCGACCGCCGCCGGCGCCGAAGCACGACCGGGCCGAGCACCAGGGCCATGACGCCCGCGCCCAACAGCGGAAAGAGCACCGCCTCGGTGACGCTGACGTCGTTCCCGCCGCCGTCGGCGGCCTGGTGCGTGCCGGCGGGGCGCGGTGGCGCGGATCCGGAGGCCCGGGCCGTGCGCGGGCAGGTCGCACCGGCCGCCGCGACCGTCGGCGCCACGCCCGCGGCCAGCGCGCTCAGGCGCACCGTCACCCGGGCGGCGCCCGGCTGGGCGGCCAGGCAGACCAGGGTCGAGCCGGCCCCGGCCACCACGTCCGCTCCGGTGACGGTGAGCTGGTAGCCGGCGCCGAACATCGGCGCCGGTACCCGCAGTTCGGTGGTGACCCGCGGGTCCAGAGTCGCGCCCGGGGCGGGCACCGTCGTGTAGGACGCGGTGTACACCCGGTCGAACGGCGCGTAGGCCGCGCTGGTCGGCGTACCGGCGATCGCGGCCAGGTAGGGCCGGTTGACCAGGCCGGAGGCCGGCCCGCTCGGCGGCCACGGGTAGAGCCAGCCGATGCCGGCGCTCTCGGCCGCGTTGACCAGCCGCAGGGTGTCGACCGCCGCGCCGCCCGCCCAGCCGACCAGCAGGCGGGCGGCGTCGTTGGCCACCGTGACCCCGGCGGCGTCGAACGGGGCCGCGCTGGGCAGCCAGAGCAGGTGCCGGGCGTCCACCGCGCGCACGGCGCCGGCCAGGACGCCGGGACCGAGACCGCCCGCGTCGTCGAACTCGTAGCCGAGCAGGCCGGGAGTCCGGGCGAAGCGGCCGGCCAGCAGGGCCAGACCGGCCCGAGCCCCGGTCGGCGTGGCCGCGCGGCCCGCCGCGTAGGGGACGATGTCGATCAGCGCGTACAGGCCGGCGCCGGTGACGGCCGCGACGGCGGCGGCCAGGCCGTCCAGGCCAGCCGGGGACGCCGCGGTCGCGGTCGGGAAGGTGCCGGTAGAGGTCATCGCGACCGCGAGCCGCGCGGCGGTGAACCCGGAAGCCGACCACTGGGCCAGGCTCGCGGCGTCGACGACCGCTCCGGCCGGCAGCGACGGGCCGCGCGGCGAGAGCACCCGCCCGGCTGCGTCGATCGGGAACGCGCCGGCCCGCTGGACCGTGCCGAGCGCGGACGAGGGCGTCCCCGGCGTCGGGGTTGGCGCCGCGGCCGGGTTCGACGCTGGGGTCAGGGTCGACGCTGGGGTCAGGGTTGACGCTGGGGCTGTGGCCGCGGCGGTCGCGGCGGCCTTGGCCGGAGGTGCCGCCGCGGTCGGCGTCGCGGCGCTCACGGCCGGTCCGGCCGCCGCGAGCAGCGCCGCCGTCAGCGTGGACCCGACGGCGAAACGCCGCCACGGAGCGCGGACGGCCCGGCGCCGCGGCCACCGCGCCCGGGTCACGCCGCGCCGGCCTGGAACAGCGTGCCGGCCTGGAGCGGGACGAGCCAGGCGGCGGGGCGGAAAACGGCAGAGTCCGGCGCACGCACAGGCATATCCTGCCGTGCCGGCCGCCTGTCACCGGCGGCGGCCCACGGCTGGGATGGGTCGGGGTTGGGCCGGGTCGGGGTTGGGCCGGGTCGGGGTTGGGCCGGCTTGAGGGTGGGCCGGTTTGAGGGTGGGCTGGGCCTGGGCCCGCCCGAATCAGCTCGCCCGAGCTCCACCCCGCCTGGCGCCGGTGGAGCGCCGGCCAGCGGCGGGCGTCGCGGAACCGGCCGGTGGGCCACTCGCCGCCGTTGGATCAGCCGCCGCGGAACCGGCCGCCGCGTCGTGGTCACCCTCGCCCTCGGGCGCGGCCGGGCTCTCGCCCCCGGACGCCTCGACGGCGGCGGCCCGCGCGGCGGCGATCCGTTTCTTCGCGTCCTGGGCGTACATGTCCACGTATTCCTGGCCGGACAGCTGCATGAGGCCGTACATGATCTCGTCGGTCATCGAGCGCAGGACGTACCGGTCACCGCCCATGCCCTCGTACCGGCTGAAGTCCAGCGGCCGGCCGATCCGGATGCCGACCCGGCGGATCTTGGGCATGACCTTGCCCGGCGGCTGGACCTCGAAGGTCCCGATCATGGCGACCGGGATGACCGGGACGCCGGCTTCCAGCGCCATCCGGGCCACTCCGACCTTGCCCCGGTAGAGGCGGCCGTCGGGCGACCGGGTCCCTTCGGGATAGATCCCGAGCAGCCGGTCGCGGCTGAGCACGCGCACCCCGGTGGTCAGGGCGGCGTCGCTGGCCGCCCCGCCGGTCCGGTCGATGGGCAGCTGCCCCACCCCGCTGAAGAACCGCCGCTTGAACCAGCCCTTGACCCCGGGCGAGGTGAAGTAGTCGCTCTTGGCCAGGAAGGTCACCCGGCGCGGGACCACCAGCGGCAGGAAGATCGAGTCGAGGAACGACAGATGGTTGCTGGCCAGGATGGCCGGGCCGTCCTCGGGCACGCTCTCCAGGCCCTCGACCCATGGCCGCCAGAACGTCCGCAGGAAGGGCGTGAGGAGGACCTTGACGACCCAGTACATCATGACTGCTCCCGAGACGGCCGCTTCACCAAGGGTCCGCTGCACCAGAGATCCGCGCCACCGGGCGGCGACGCATCACCAGGTGGCGACGTCCCGCGGATCGCGGCGGCGGCCCGCCCGGACGGAATGACCTTATGAACCGCCGGGCCGCGCCGTCCACCGCCTCACCAAGAGTCCCCGGCCGTGTCGCTGGTCTCCCGCCCCGAGACCAGCCGCGGCCGGAGTCGTCAAGGGCCCTCCCGCCGGGCCGGGCCAAGGGAGGGACCGTGCGGGGCATGGTCTGTACGGAGCAGGCATGGGAACATGGCAGGCACTCCACCCGCCGATCCGCCCGATCCGCCGATCTACCCGGACCACCCACCCGTCCCGCCCGACTCCCGTTGGTTCCCGCACCGTCCGCTCACCGCCGCTCACCGGCCGATCCGAGGAGGCTTCGCGCGATGGCGAACGCGGCCCTCATGCCGGGCGCCGAGCCGTTCTCCAGCGACGCGCCGGCCGTCGGCGCCTCGCCGGCGCCAGCCGTCCTGCTGCTGCACGGTTTCACCGGTTCACCGCACAGCATGCGGCCGTGGGCCGACGCGCTGGTCGCGGGCGGCTGCACCGTCCGGCTGCCGCTGCTACCCGGCCACGGGACGGACTGGCGGGCGATGAACCGCACGGGCTGGCGGGACTGGTACGGCGCCGCCGAGGCCACGCTGGACGAGCTGCTGGCCACCGATGCCCCGGTCTTCGTGATGGGCCTGTCGATGGGCGGGACGCTTACGCTGCGCTTGGCCGAGGAACACAGCGCGCGACTGGCCGGGATCGTCACGGTGAACGCCAGCCTGCGTACCGAGCGGAAGATCGCCATACTGGCGCCGCTGCTGTCGAAAGTGATCAGCTCAACGCCCGGCATCGCCAGTGACATCAAGAAGCCCGGCCAGGACGAGGTCGCCTACGACCGGGTCCCGACGCGGGCGTTCGCCTCGCTGCGCGAGCTGTGGACGGTCACCCGGGCCGACCTCGGGCGGATCACCTGCCCGGTGCTGGCGTACCGCAGCCGCGTCGACCATGTGGTCGAGGAGTCCTCGGGCCGGGTCCTGCTGGCCGGGCTGCGTAACGCGCCGGTCGAGGAACGGATCCTGGCGGACAGCTACCACGTGGCGACCCTCGACCACGACGCACCGACGATCTTCGCCGGCAGCCTCGAGTTCGCGCGGTCCCACCAGCCGGCGTCCGCGCGGCGGTGACGGCGATGGGCGGCGACTCTCCCGGCGACCCCGGTCCGAAGGACCAGGGAGAACAGGACGTCTTCACCGGTCTCGTCGCCCGCTTCCACGAGGCGACCGGGCCCAGAGTCTGGCCGGAGGCCGAGGACATTCCGCCGCCTCCGCCCTCCAGCACCGGCCCGACCGTCGTGATCCGGCCGGGTCGCCCGGCCATCGACCCGGACCCGCTCGGTCTGGACGGCCGGGGAGCGCCGGCCCGAGCACCCACGCCCCGACCGCTGGACGGCCGCCCCCTGGACGGCGGGCAGCGGGAGGGCGGCACCCGGGGAAGCGGGCCGCTGGGCGACGGTTTCCTGGGCAACGGCCTGCTCGGTGACGGCGCGGCCGGCATCGGATCCGGCCCGCCGGGGGCGTCCGGGCTGGCGGGCGCCGACGGGCTCGACCCGGACACCCTGGACACCGAGGCGCTGATGTTCCCGCCGCCGGGATCGCGCCTGGAGCCGCCGTTCGCGCCGCCGGACGGTGCGCCGCCGGACAGGACGCCGCCCGACAGGGCACTGCCGGACGGGGCACTGCCGGACGGGGCACTGACCGACCCGGACGCCACGTGGCCCGGCCGGCCCCGGCCGTCCGACCCGTTCGGCCCCGGCGGGCTACTCGGCCCCGGCGTACCGGGCATCCCGGGCATCCCCGGCGCCCCGCTCGGCGCCGCCGGACCGGTCGACCCGGACGACGACCACTACGAGCCACCACCGCCGCCACCCGTGCCCCGACTGACCCCGGCGACGAAGTGGGCGTTGTCCTCGATAGCTCTTGGCGTGGTCTTTCTGCTTGCTCCGAGCATCGCGGGCCTCAATCGTGGTACGACCCGGGACGTCCTCGGTGTGCTGCTTGTTCTCGGCGGTGTGGGCACACTGGTAGCACGGATGGCGGACCGTCCCCCGACGGACTCCGACGACGGGGACGACGGCGCCGTGATCTGACCGGCGGCCGATCGGCTGGGAAGGACCAGGTGGAGTGAGGTTCCAGGAACAGGTCGAGATCCACGGTCATCTCATGGACACCGGCGTCCTCGCCCGGGTCCTGGCAGACGTCCTGGACTACGGCGGTGACTATCGGGTCGACACCATCGATCTCGGCCGCGACCACGACGACGAGTCGCGCGCGCAGCTGACGATCGGCGCCGAGAGCGCCACCCAGCTGGCCCGGATCCTCATGCGCATCCAGGTGCACGGCGTGAACGGGATCGAGCCGAAGCCGGCACTGCTGCGCAGGGCCGAGCGCGACGGCGTGCTGCCCGACGACTTCTACTCCACCACAAACCTGGAGACCGTCGTCCACCTGGACGGCCAGTGGGTGCCGGTAGAGCATCCGCAGATGGACTGCGGCCTGGTCGTCTCGGGCGGGCGGGTCCGCACGATCCCGGTCGGCGAGGTTCGCGCGGGCGACGAGATCGTGTGCGGCGCGAGCGGAATCAAGGTCGTCCTGCCGGTCACCGACCACTCGACGCGGGTGCAGGGCACGTTCGAGTCGATGTCGGCGCCGACTCCGTCGCCGAACCAGCCGCAGGCGCTGCTGGCCCGCTCGATCGCCCGTCAGATCCGTGAGGTCAAGGCGGAGGGCCAACAGATCCTGTGGGTCGCCGGCCCGTCGGTCGTCTACTCCGGCGGCGCGCCGGCGCTGGCCGCCCTGGTCGAGGCCGGCTTCGTCGACGTCCTGTTCGCCGGCAACGCCTTCGCGACCACCGACATCGAGGCCGCCCTGTTCGGGATGGCGCTCGGGACGGAACTGTTCCGGGGCAAGGGCGCCGAGCGCGGCCACGAACAGCACATCCGGGCCATCAACATGATCCGTTCGGCCGGCTCGATCCGAGCGGCGGTCGAGGGCGGGATGCTGGGCAGCGGCGTCATGCACGCCCTGGTCAAGGGCAACCGCTCGTTCGTCCTGACCGGTTCCATCCGCGACGTGGGGACGCTGCCCGACGTCCACGTGGACGTCCTGGCTGGTCAGCGGGCGATGCGGTCCGCCCTGCCCGGCGTCGGGTTCGCGGTGATGGTGGCGAGCATGCTCCAGTCGACCGCGACGGCGAACATCCTGCCGGCGTCGGTCCCGCTGGCCTGCATCGACATCGACCCCGGGATCGTGACAAAAATCACAGATCGTGGGTTCGCCCAGGCGGTAGGCGTGGTCGCCGACTCCGGGATGTTCCTGGAGCTGCTGGCCTCGGAGCTCATCCACGACTGGTCCTGATCCGCGCGTACGCGGCAGGCCACGGCGAACCGGCCGGGGGCGGCCAGGCGGACGCGCCTGGGCAGGAGTGCCCTGACGGGACAGAATGATCCGGAGCGGCTGACGGCCGTCGCCGGACGTACGGGGGACTGCACGGTGTCAGGTTGGCGTGGGGCTGACTGGCGGGAGCGGGCCGCCAGGTGATCATCGAACGGGGACGGGTGGCGGCGGCGCTGCCCGGCTACAGGCTCGGCGCCCAGCTCGGCACGGGCGCTTTCGGCCTGGTGCTGGCGGCCCGGCACCGCCGGTTGAAGCGCGACGTCGCGGTCAAGGTGGTCGCGGCCGAGGCGGTGAAGCCCGGTGGGGAGTTCGCCGCCGAGGCCGAGCTGCTGGCCGGCCTGGACCATCCCCATGTCGTCCGGGTCTTCGACTACCTGGAAGCCGACGGTCTCGGCCTGATCGTCATGGAGCTGTGCGGCGGGGGCACCCTGACCCGCCGACGGGCCACGCTCACCCCGGGGCAGGTCTGCGCGGTCGGGCTGGCGGTGGCCGCCGGGATCGGCCACGCGCACGGCCGGGGCATCCTGCACCGGGACATCAAGATGGGCAACATCCTGTTCGACGCGGCCGGCACGGTGAAGGTCGGGGACTTCGGGATCGCCCGGATGTTCACCGGCTCAGGGATCACCGGCACCGCCCACGGCGCCGGCACGCCCCTCTACATGGCCCCCGAGCAGATCACCGGCGGCCGGCTCGGCCCGCCCACCGACCTCTACGCCCTCGGCCTCCTGCTCTACCAGCTGTTCACCGGCCGCCCGCCGTTCGATCCGACCCTGCCCGCTCCCCAGCTCTGGCAACTGCAGCTGACCGCCCTACCGCCGCCTCTGACCGGCGTGCCCGAGCCGATCGGCGACGTGGTCCTCGGCGCGCTGGAGAAGGACCCTTCCGCCCGGCCGCCCGACGCCGAGACCTTCGCCCGCGAGCTCGCCGCCGCCGCGGTCGCCGTCCACGGCCCAGGCTGGCTCACCGACACCGGTCTACCGCTCCACCTCACCGACCCCGTCCGCCACACCGCCGCACCCCTACTACCGGCGCCTGCGCCTGCGCCTGCGCCAGCGCTGGCGCTGGCGCAGGCGCAGGCGCAGGCGCCAGCAGCCGAGGGCGAAAGCGCCGGGGCTGGGGCCGTCGAGCGGACTGTCACCGCGCTGGGTGCGTGGGACAGTGCCAGCCCGCTTCCCAGATCCACGCGAGCAGGCCGGCTGCGCCGTGCGGGCCGGTCCCGCCGACGGCTCGGGGCCACAGCGGCAGCGCTCCTACTGGGCGTGGGCACGCTGCTGGGGGTGTTGCGCTGGCCGAGCCCAGGGTCGGCCCTGGCCCAGCGTCAGGCTTGGTCGCGGCAGCTTGCCGCCGCCTCTGCCACCACCGGCGATCCCGCCCTCGCCCGCCGGCTCGCCGCCGCCGCCTACCAGACCGCACCCACCCCCGAAGCGAGCCGGCAGACCCTCGCGCTCCTCGCCGCCGGCAACCGCCCCCAGGCCACCCTCACCGGCCACCTCGACACGGTCCGGGCAGTGGCGTTCTCCCCCAACGGGCAGCTACTGGCCACCGGAAGCACCGACCACACAGCCCGACTGTGGGACACCACCACCCGCGGCACCGTCCGGCCGCTGGCCACCCTCACCGGCCACCTCGACACGATCGAGGCAGTGGCGTTCTCCCCCAACGGGCAGCTACTGGCCACCGGAAGCACCGACCACACAG